>Ga0189289_10013_pt1 | contig 331607 bp, 342 predicted proteins | sample UW106minimetaG_FD_130313 | JGI IMG/M metagenome (GOLD analysis project Ga0189289, IMG submission 130313) | Marine microbial communities from the Costa Rica Dome - UW106 mini metaG | ecosystem: Environmental > Aquatic > Marine > Oceanic > Photic zone | place: Costa Rica: the Eastern Pacific... | reverse complement strand
GTCGTAGGCTTTGAAGTCACCAAAGTATTTGGTGATCGCCGCAGTCAGCGTCGTCTTACCGTGGTCAACGTGACCAATGGTGCCGATGTTGCAATGCGGCTTACCGCGCTCAAACTTTTCCTTTGCCATCTCTCAGATGCCTCATGGTAGCTGGGACAAGTCCCCGGGGATTGGATCGCGCGCCGTTTATTCGGTTAAACGCGGGAAATCAAGCCAATGATGCGGTCTGAACCCCTCTTCGCACGCGAAGAGGGGCTTTCATGTCTCAATTCTCGACATCCCATGAGCCCCGCGCAGAGCCCCAGAGCCAAGCCTGCTTAGTTCTCTGCGGCATCAGAGGCAGGCTCATCCACCTCAACGGGCCCAAACCAGCCGACGGCCTCTTGCTGTTCACGCAGCCACTTTTCGATCTCGAGAGCGGCGTCCTGAGACAAAGCTTTGAGCTGGGCATCGCGGTTGGTGGAGATACGTGATTCGAAGACCTTAATCACATGAAGCAGATGGGTTTCATCGTTCATTTTGGCGGCTTTGGCATCATCCCAGATTGTGACCCGCAACGCCAAAGCAGATTTGCCGGGAACAAGGGCCGGTGGCAGCGAATAGGCTTCGACACTGATCCCGAAATGGTAAAGCTTCCCACCCTCATAACGCCGGAACCTCTCTTCCACTGCGGCGTCGACCGACGCAATCAGTTCGTCTGTGGGAACGTCACGGGAAATCAGAAGCTTTTGCACATTTGGCGCAACCACCTCAGCGAACCCAAGTTCGAAATCACCAAGCGGCTCTGCCGGTTTTTCCAGATCCACAGGGCCCTTCCCACATGCCGTCAATAGAAGGCCGCAGGTCAGCGCAGCAGCAATTCGGATCATAGTGTCTTCCCCTCACTCGTTGATCTCAGATACCGCACCCATGCTTGCCACGCAATTGCCGAACCGGTTGACCTGCCTTACCTTTACCGCAACGAGGAAGGAGCCGAGATGTCAAACACCGCAATTCCCGTACATGCGCCCCTGGTAACCAAACCCATGGGGCTTTGGAAAAGCCTTCAGGCGGCGCGGAACAATCTGCTTGAGATCATCCCCGATCTCGCCACTCGTCAACCCATGGTTTCAGGTCGCACGGGCAAACGCTGGCACATGGTGATGGACCCGGCTGCACTTCGGCGTATCTTGCTAGAAAACCTCGATAATTACCCCAAGTCTCTCGTCACCAAGAACCTTTTGAAGCCAGCGATTGGTGAATCGCTTTTTATTGCAGAAGGTGCCCATTGGAAGTGGCAAAGACGCACGGCAGCCCCGGCGTTCTCTCATCGCAATGTGCTCAATCTTGCTCCGATCATGAGCGCGGCCGCCCAGCGCTCTGCCTCTCGCATCCACGACGCGGGTCCTCGGGCGGTCAATTTTCTCGATGAAATGGTGACGCTGACGTTTGACGTAATCTCAGATGTCACCTTCTCCGGCGACACCGGGTTCGATCGGAACAATGTACACAATGCGATCGATGCCTATATCTCGGAGGCCGGCAAAATCTCCTTACTCGACATGCTAGGGATGCCCGACTGGGTTCCACGCCCGGGGCGCATGTTTTCTGCAGGCGCCGTGGATCAGATGAAGATGGTTGCCGACAAGGCCATCGAGGCGCGCAGCCACCGTTCGTCCGAACAAACACCAGATTTACTTGATCTGCTTTTGGCTGGAGAAGACCCCGAAACAGGGCGAAAGATGTCGGTGGCCGAACTGCGCGATAATCTCCTGACCTTCATCGTCGCAGGCCATGAGACCACAGCACTCACCCTGGCATGGTCCCTCTATTTGCTCGCACAGGATCCCCAAGTGCAAGATAAGGCACGCTCCGAACTTGAGACCGTTCTTCGGGGGCGCCCGCCCTCAGGAGAAGATGTGGCCCATTTGCCCTATCTCCGGCATGTGGTGGACGAGGCGCTTCGCCTTTACCCCCCAGCAGGCATGGTCTCGCGCACGGCGCAGGGGCCAGATGAACTCTGTGGGCGCGAGATCCGTCGGGGCGACACCGTGATTGTGCCGATCTATGCCCTGCACCGTCACCACATGCTTTGGGATCAGCCGAACGCGTTTTTGCCCGAACGCTGGGAAACGACCAAGCCGGACAGATATAGCTATCTCCCCTTCGGGGATGGCCCGCGCATCTGCATTGGGGCGTCCTTCGCCATTCAGGAGGCTGTGCTGACCCTTGCGACACTCTTGACAGAATTTCGCTTTCACCCGGTCCCCGGCAAAAAACCAAAGCCAGTGATGATCATCACGTTACGGCCAGAGGGTGGGGTTTGGCTCACTGCGGAACCATTGAAGCGGGGCTGATCCGTGACCAGCCACCGCTTATTTGTTAGTCGCGGTTTGCGCCCGGAACCCAAAGCACATCCGCGCGGCCCTGATCATTTGCGATACGGGCCGCAACAAAAAACCAGTCCGACAGGCGATTGAGATACTTCACAACCGCGTCGTTTACCGCCTCTTGCGACGACAGGTAAACGGACAGACGCTCGGCGCGTCGCGCTACAGTGCGGCATTGATGCAGGTTGGCCGCAAGGGCCGTGCCACCGGGCAGAATAAAGCTGCGCAGAGGTTCAAGGTCTGCATTCATAGCGTCGATCTCGGCCTCGAGACGCTCGACCTGAGCCATCACAACCCGCAGCGGCGAATACTCGGCCTCGGCATCTTTCGCCATATCCGGACGACACAGGTCTGCACCCAGATCAAACAGATCATTTTGAATGCGCCCCAATTGGACATCCATCTCACCCTCGGCATGAAGACGGGCCAACCCCACAATCGAGTTCAGCTCATCTGTGGTGCCATAGGCCTCAACCCGCGCATCGTATTTGGCAACACGCGCGCCATTGCCCAGCGCCGTGTCCCCCTTATCGCCTGTACGTGTGTAAATCTTGCTTAGAACAACCATGTTAGCCCCCGCCGCTATTTAGCCAAACAAACAGCAGAATGATTAAAACAGCAACAAACTGGGCCAAGATACGCCAGCGCATGATTTTGTTGGCGTGTTTACGGTTGAACTCACCACCCTTCGCAAAGGTGCCTATCCCGAACATCAAGATGGCCAGAACCGCCAAAATAGCGATTGCAGCAACCCAGAACAGCGGATCGTTAGTCATGAAACCTCCATCGTTTCGTCTGACATAGCAGCGGCTTTCAGAAAGACGAGCCCCGGCATGAACATTTTGAAGAGGTTTATCCTATGCCCCTTTGGCCAACAGCCAGTCCAATTGTCGCGTGGACAAGATACGCCGCGCAACCCCCATCATCCAAGTCGGCGTGGTGATGAAATACCGAGGTCGTGGATTTTTCGCGGTCAGCGCCTGCAGCACCTTGGCAGACACTGCCGAAGGAGGCAGCTCAAATTTGTCAGGGCCCCGATCTTCATAGAGACGTTTCAAGAGCTTGGCGCGATACTGTTCAACGCGAGGAGAGGCTTCCCAATCAACCCAACGCTCGAAATGCGGAATTGAATTCACCCGGATTTTCGATGTGACCGGTCCGGTGTTGAGCGTAACAACATGAATTGGGGTGTCCCGCAGCTCGATGCGCAAGGTATCGGTCAGGCCTTCAACGGCAAATTTCGTACTATTGTATGCCGCACGCCAGGGCATCACGACCATACCGAGAACCGAGCTGTGATTGAGAATGCGGCCATATCCTTGCGCCCGCATCACCGGGATCACGCGCCGTGTCAGTTCGTGCCAGCCAAACACATTGGCTTCAAAAATGGCGCGCAACGCATCCGTAGGCAGGTCTTCAACCGCTCCCGGAATAGCATGGGCCCCATTGTTGAACACCGCACCCAGGGTCCCACCGGTGGCCTTTAGAACCTCATCGAGGGCTGCAGCAATACTGGAGGTGTCCGTGTAATCCAGCTGAACGGTCTCAAAACCTTCGCCCGCGAGGCGATCACAATCCACCTGTTGTTTACAGGCAGCAAAGACGCACCAGCCATGATCGCGGAGATGGTGGATCACATCATAGCCAATTCCCGAGGAACAGCCTGTCACTAGGATGGTTTTCTGTTTCATAGAGGTGTCGTGGCTGGTTTCCCCGCGATTCGCACGCAGAAACGCAACTCTTACTCTGCTGGGGCTAAAAACCGGCCAGACATCCAGCCGATGTCATTGCCGTCCAGTGCGCGAAGCTTGACCCAGCCATCAGACTGATCCACGAGAACCTCAACCTCTTCACCACGGACCAACTGCGTTACCACAGCATGGCTTGTCCCCGGCCCGCTGCGCAGATTGACACGATTGCCGGACACCGCGCGATATTCGATCTCTGGCACAACAACAGCGGGTGTCAAAGCCGCCACAGCAAGCGTGACCGCTGGCGTTTCAGTGGATGGCTGCGGAGACATGATCAAATCATCACGTGGCACATCAATCCGGCTTTGCCCGACGACAGATGTGCCTTGAACCGCAACTTTTGTAGGCTCAACAGTGAGTATGCTGCTGATGTCCAAAGAAGTGCGTGTGACCTCAGGCACCTGACTGGGAAGAGTTTCAACCTTCGCCAACATCGTTACGCCCTGTTGACCCGGCTCAAACGCAGCGCCGCCCGACATCTCATACCAGGACCAACCCAGAACCAAAAATGTCAGTGAGATGAACGACCGCATACCCATACCTTCCAAAGAAATCGCACGTCATATACCGCTGCTGTGGTTAAGCTGCGATGAAGCAGTTCTACCAGTTTGACTTGAGCGCTCTAAGGGAAAAACAGGTTAATTTTCCCTCACGCACGCTTTACCCACTGGCAGCAGAGCGGTATCACCATCGGCATGGTTGATGACTCCTCCGAAGAAAACATGACATCGCATCTGACGTCCGAACCGCTCCGCCGCGCAATTGGTGAGCGATATCTGACCTATGCGCTTTCGACAATTATGCACCGGGCGCTGCCTGACGCGCGCGACGGGCTCAAACCCGTGCACCGGCGCATCCTTTATGCGATGCGCCGCCTGCGCCTGTCCTCCTCTGGTGGATTTTTGAAATCCGCGAAGATCAGCGGCGATACCATGGGGGATTTTCACCCGCATGGGGATGCCGCGATCTATGATGCCATGGCGCGACTCGCTCAAGACTTTACGATTCGCTATCCGCTGGTCGACGGTCAGGGCAACTTTGGCAACATCGACGGCGACAATCCGGCGGCCTCGCGCTACACCGAAGCCCGCATGACCGTAATGTCCGAGGCCCTGTTGCAGGGGCTCGATGAAGACTCGGTTGATTTCCGCCCCAACTACGATGGCCGTCTCGAGGAACCTTCGGTTCTTCCCGCCTCCTATCCCAACCTTTTGGCCAATGGCTCAAGCGGGATCGCGGTGGGGATGGCAACCAATATTCCACCCCATAATATTGGTGAGCTGATCAACGCCTGCCTGCATCTGATCAAATCCCCCAATGCCGTGGATGACACTCTGCTGCAATATGTACCGGGGCCAGATTTCCCGACCGGTGGCGTCATTGTTGAGCCCGCTGAAAACATCGCCCAGGCCTATGCAACCGGGCGAGGAAGCATCCGCCTCCGGGCGCGCTGGACCGTCGAAGATCTGGGGCGTGGCCAATGGCAGGCCGTTGTCACCGAAATTCCCTATCAGGTGCAGAAGTCAAAGCTCGTCGAACGGATTGCCGAGCTGATCCAGACCAAGAAAATCCCGATTCTGGCCGATGTGCGTGATGAATCCGCAGAAGACATTCGCCTGATCCTCGAGCCGAAATCCAAAAACGTCGATCCAGATGTTCTTTTGAACATGTTGTTCCGCAATTCGGATCTGGAAGTACGTTTCTCGCTCAACATGAACGTGCTGATCGATGGGGTCACCCCCAAGGTCTGCTCGATGAAAGAGGTGTTGCGGGCCTTCTTGGACTTCCGCCGGGATGTGCTCTGCCGTCGGTCACGCCATCGTATGGAAAAGATCGATCATCGCTTGGAGGTCTTGGAAGGCTTGATCATTGCCTACCTGAACCTGGACCGCGTGATCGATATCATCCGTTATGACGACGACCCCAAGGCCGCTTTGATCCGCGAAGACTGGGATCGTGATTTTGTGCGCGCCACGTCTGAGGCAGATTATATCTCTCCCGCCCCACGCAAAGAAATTGGCCTGACCGAAGTCCAGGCCGAGGCCATCCTCAACATGCGTCTGCGCAGCCTGCGCAAACTGGAAGAGATGGAACTGGTTTCGGAACGGGACGCTCTAAAAGAAGAGCGCGCCGGTCTGGTTGAATTGCTCGGCTCAGATGAACTGCAGTGGAAGCGCATTGCCGAAGAATTGCGGACTGTGCGCAAGACCTTTGGCAAAGACCACGCCCGTGGTGCGCGCCTGACCACCTTTGCCGAAGCCTCCGAGGCCGAAGAGGTGCCAATCGAGGCCATGATCGAACGCGAACCCATTACGGTTGTCTGTTCGAAAATGGGTTGGATTCGCGCCATGACCGGCCACATCGACCTCAAACGTGAGCTGAAATTCAAAGATGGGGACGAGGCACGGTTCATTTTCCACGCCGAAACCACTGATAGGCTACTTGTGGTTGGCACAAACGGCCGGTTCTACACTCTGTCAGCCGCCAACCTTCCCGGCGGGCGTGGCATGGGGGAACCCGTGCGCTTGATGGTGGATCTCCCCAACGATGTCGAAATCCTCGATATCCTGATCCACAAACCCGATCGCAAACTTTTGGTCGCCTCGTCTGCGGGCGATGGGTTTATCGTCAACGAGAACGATGTCATCGCCCAGACCCGGACCGGCAAACAGGTGCTGAACGTCAAAGCGCCGGTTGTCGCTCTGGTGATCAAACCCGTAGAGGGCGACAGCGTTGCCGTCGTAGGCGAGAACCGCAAGGTCCTGGTGTTTGGTCTTGATGAGCTTCCGGAAATGGGCCGCGGCAAAGGTGTCCGCATGCAGAAGTATAAGGATGGCGGCATGTCCGATGTCCGGACCTTCTCCCGCGCCGATGGCCTGAGTTGGCTAGACCCAGCTGGCCGCACTCGTACGGAAACGGACCTGACCGAGTGGACTGGGAAACGTGCGGGCACAGGCCGGATGGCCCCGCGCGGTTTCCCCCGTGACAACAAGTTCAACTGAAGCCTCTGCTTCACGTGAATCTGAAACCCCGGCCCCTTGTGGCCGGGGTTTTCGTTTGCGCCCAGCCCTCAGCTGGGTCAGGTTGCGGAAGAGATTTAAGAACGAGATGTTACCGTGACCCGCGACCAATCACCCTGGGGCGCCCCCAAACCCGACCCGGTGCCCGCCACCCCTACACCGTCAGAGCCTCAGGACCATTTAGAAGGTGAGTTTCTTGGGCGGCGCGTGCGGTTGTTTGGCCTCGCGCTGCGCACGGGCGTCCTGACCATTCTGACCTTGGGGTTTTATCGGTTCTGGATGAAAACGCGGCTGCGCCGATGGTACTGGTCGTCAATCCGTGTAGGGGGACTACCGCTTGAATATGTCGGGGACCCGGTCGAGAAACTGCTGGGATTTCTGATCGCCGTTGTGATCCTTGCCTTCTATGTCGGGGTGGTGAACCTATTGTTGATGTTCGCCAGTTTTTCCCTGTTCCAAGGGAACTTCGCCGCTTATCTGGCAAGCTTTGTAGGTGTCATTCCGATCTGGTTTTATGCACAGTACCGCGCGCGGCGATATGTGCTGGCGCGTACCCGATGGCGCGGATTGCGCTTTGGACTTGAGCCAGGCGCATGGGGCTATGCCGTCCGGGCCTTGGGTCACTGGACGCTGACACTTCTCACGCTTGGCATCCTTTGGCCGCGCATGACCTACCATCTGGAAAAATACAAAACCGACCGCACCAGCTGGGGCACCGGGCGCCTCAGCCAAGGCGGGCGCTGGCAGATGCTGTTCCCCTCCACCAAATGGGTCATTTTCGGTGTCCTTATCTCCGCCTGTGGCGCCGTCCCACTGACATGGGAGGCTTTGGAAACACCTCTTCTATCTGACATGATGTATGCTAAACCCTATTTTGGACTGTGGGTGGCATTGATTTCCCTAGGCATCGCAGTGCTGACTTTTGGTGTATTCTACTACCGTGTCGACAGTCTGCGCCGCCTGACTGCAACCAAAGAAATGAACGGCGTTGGGCTCACGCTCAAGGCCCGCCCTTTGCGGATCTTCGGCATCCACTTCTGGGGGTATACTCTGGCTTCTATCGCACTGTTTGTGCCCCTGGTCATGATCATGGTTGTGATTGGATTTGCGATGGCGGGGCTGATTGGCGCCGAAGACATGGGCGTTGATCTGGACTGGCTGACCACCCTCGACCGATGGGTGCTGATCGTCATCAACATTGGCCTGTATTTTGCAGCATTTCTGATGTGGTCGGTTTTCACCCAGACCTTCATCACTTTTCCGCTGATGCGTCACTATGCTGAGACCTTGACGCTGCACAATCCAGACGCACTTTTGGCTGTCAGACAACGCCCAAGAGACGAACACATTGAAGCCGAAGGCTTTGCCGAGGCTCTGGATGTAGGAGCCTCAATATGACCCTGCGCCCTTCTGAGATTTCACGCCAGTATCAAACCGAAGCCTATTTTCTGGATGGGGTCATTCCTCATGCACAGAAGATTGAGTGCTGGATCGAAAAAGCCGCCGACATGCTGGCGATCCGGACTAAGGCAACGACACTGTATTGGAAGTTGGACGATGTACGTGCGGTGCCCGATCAGGGGGGCAAAGACTTGCTGGTACTGCGGACCACATCTGAGCCGCTGCCGCGCGTGTTGCTGACCGACCCGAGCTATATCAAACATCTCCCTAAAGCCCGCAAAACGCCTCCTGTGACCAAGCGCGGCAAACTCGTGGCCTGGAGTTTCGCGGCGCTGACCTCGGTCGCAATCATCATTTTCGGCCTGGTTCCGTTGATGGCCAATCAACTGGCTGGATTTATTCCGCCGGAGGGGGAACAGGCGCTTGGCGATGTCACCTTAACCCAAATCCGCGAGGCCCTGACCGACGAAGCCGCCCCCATCTCGTTCTGCACCGATACCGAGGGCACCCGCGCCCTTCAGCGCATGCAAGACAGACTTGTTAAAGCGCAGGCTTTGGAAACGCCTTTGCGGGTTCATGTTCTTGATCACAAGATGATCAATGCCTTTGCCCTGCCCGGCGGACATATCGTGTTCTTCCGCGGTCTGATCGACAAAGCCGAAACACCCGAAGAAATCGCGGCTGTGTTTGCCCATGAGATTGGTCACGTCGTCAGCCGAGACCCGACGCGACATGCGCTCCGCTCTGCGGGATCGATCGGTGTGTTGGGGTTGCTTTTCGGGGATTTCGCAGGTGGCGCTTTGGTGCTTTTCCTCACCGAACAATTGATTGAAGCGCAATATAGCCAGGGTGCAGAAGCCGCAGCAGATAGTTTTGCATATGATATGTTGCTGAAGGCCGAGATCAGTCCCGCAGCCCTGGGCACCATGTTTGAGCGATTCCTTGAACTGGGTGGGGAAACCGACGGTATCACCGCGCATTTCATGTCCCACCCTGCCCTCGGAGACCGGATTGAAAAGGCGCGCAGTGCGGAACCGGCTGGGTTCCAGGCTCAACCCATTCTTACTCCAAAGGAATGGCGTGACCTGCAAACGATCTGTGGCGATTCTCATGAGAGGCGAGGGAAATCTCTCAAAAACTAGCTGCTGGTGCTGCGCCGCGGCGTCTTCTCGACAGAAAGTTTCTTATCGCGACATGAAATAATCCAAAACGCGACGTCCGCGAGCGGTAACGTGACGATTTTGCTCTGTTTCGCCTTGCGCCATCGCGCTATCAACTGCGGCGAGGAGTATTATGTGCGAGATCCGTCTCGCGCGATTCAAGGAGAGAAACGCGATGAAGGTCCTGGTGCCTGTTAAGCGCGTGATCGACTATAACGTGAAAGTACGCGTCAAAGCGGACGGAAGCGGTGTTGATCTCGCCAACGTAAAAATGTCGATGAACCCATTCGACGAGATTGCCGTCGAACAGGCCATCCGCCTGAAAGAGGCCGGAAAGGCAGACGAGGTTGTCGCGGTTTCGATCGGCGTCAAGCAAGCGCAGGAAACACTGCGTACGGCTCTGGCCATGGGTGCAGATCGCGCCATTCTGGTTGTTGCCGCTGACGATGTTCACACTGACATCGAACCCCTGGCTGTTGCCAAGATCCTGGCCAAAGTTGTTGAAGAAGAGCAGCCCGGTCTGGTTCTGGCAGGCAAGCAGGCGATCGACAACGACATGAACGCCACCGGTCAGATGCTGTCGGCTCTGCTGGGCTGGTCGCAGGGCACCTATGCTTCTGAGCTGGACATCGACGGTGACAAAGCTGTTGTGACCCGCGAAGTGGACGGCGGTCTGCAGACCATCAAGGTGAACATGCCGGCGATCATCACCGTCGACCTGCGCCTGAACGAGCCGCGCTATGCGTCGCTTCCAAACATCATGAAAGCGAAGAAAAAGCCGCTGGACGAAAAAGCCGCAGCTGATTACGGCGTTGATGTGAGCCCACGTCTTGAGATCGTCAAAACCACCGAGCCAGAAGCCCGCGCTGCTGGTGTTGTTGTGGGTTCGGTTGACGAGCTGGTCGAAAAACTCAAAGAAGCGGGGGCTGTATAATGGCTGTTCTTCTTCTTGCCGAAGTGATCGGGGGCGAACTTGCCCTGGACGCAACTGCGAAAGCTGTTTCGGCAGCAAAATCCCTTGGTGACGTGACCGTTCTGTGCGCAAGCGCGGCCTGTGGCGGCGCAGCGGAAGCCGCTGCAAAGCTTGACGGTGTTGCAAAGGTTCTGTGCGCAGATGATGCGGCCTATGGCAACGGCCTGGCCGAGCCTATCGCCGCACTGATCGTCTCGCTGGCCGGTGGTTACGAGCACATTGTTGCTCCGGCAACCTCATCTGCCAAAAACATCCTGCCGCGCGTTGCAGCCCTGCTTGACGTGATGGTGATCTCGGATGTGACAGCCGTTGTTGACGGTTCGACCTTTGAGCGTCCGATCTACGCCGGCAACGCCATCCAGACCGTCAAGTCAGGTGACGCAACCAAGGTTATCTCCTTCCGGACTGCAAACTTTGATGCAGCTGGCGAAGGTGGATCGGCCGCTGTTGAGGCGCAGGCCGCAGCAGAGAACCCCGGTCTGTCGGAGTGGGTTGAAGACAAAGTCGCCGAGAGCGATCGTCCTGAGCTGACCTCCGCAGGTGTTGTTGTTTCGGGCGGCCGCGGTGTTGGCTCGGAAGAGGACTTCAAACTGATCGAAACCCTGGCGGACAAGCTGGGTGCAGCAGTTGGTGCCTCGCGTGCTGCGGTTGACAGCGGCTACGCCCCTAACGACTGGCAGGTTGGTCAGACCGGTAAAGTTGTCGCACCTGATCTCTATGTTGCCATCGGCATCTCGGGCGCGATCCAGCACCTGGCCGGCATGAAAGACTCGAAGGTCATCGTTGCGATCAACAAAGACGAAGAAGCACCTATCTTCCAGGTTGCGGACTTTGGTCTGGTCGCCGATCTCTTCGCCGCAGTTCCAGAACTGACCGAAAAACTGGGCTAAGCCTCACTTATCGGATAGAATATTTGAAAGGCCCGCATTTGCGGGCCTTTTTTCATTGGTCAAACAGCGTATAGAGCGTTGAATGCAAGAGCTGAGGTTCGGCTCCAAAACGCACAACAACCGCATTCTGCTCAGGCAAGAGATACACAATCTGCCCGGAATGCCCTGCAAAATAGGCAAAGGGGCCTTGAACGCTTGCGGCCTCGCGATCCAGAATGTCATGCCTGAGATGCCACCCATAGGCCCCTGTCGCGCGTTCTTTCTCGGAAAGATCTGGAAGGATCCATTCGCGCCAAAGCGCCTCCGGTAAAAACGGCTCAGCCTCTCCATTGTCCAGGAGAAAACGACCAACCTTGAGCCAGTCGGATGCGCTGGCATAGACACAGCAGTAGGCCGAAACTTTGCCACTCGACGGGTTTCTCCGCCAGTAAGCCGTTGAAGCCCCCGCAGGTCCCCAGATTTTCTCTGTCAGGATTTCGTCTAACGGTTGCTCATAAACACTTTCCAATAGCCATCCAAGCAGTGCTGTATTGACACTCTGATAGTGAAACACACCGCGCAATTCTGGATCTGGAACCAACCCACTGGCAAGGCTCTCAATCCCAAACGCATGTAACCGCCCGACCGGTGAAAACGGCGAGAAACTGGCATCATCTGCTGGAAACTGCTTTTCATCTTTCGGAGGTTCACCACGCAGTGACAGCCCACTTGTCATCATCAGAACGGAGCGAATGGACACGTCTGGCGCCTCGGGAAGGTAATGCTGGATCGAGGCATCCAACCCTTCAATTTTGCCGTCCGCCACGGCTTTCACCACTAAAACACCGATCAAAGATTTGACCAGAGAATAGGAATTGAGCCGCGTTTCGGCGTCTAGACCTGTCGCAAACGCCCCGGCAAAAATGGCCCCGTCACGTTCCGCCAGAAGCACCCGCCCCTCACTGGCCTCAAAGAGCGCCATGCCCCCCTCATTTGGAGTAGGCCCTGAGACGCTCTGGGGCTTATCCGCTCCAGACAGAACAGAAAACTCCCCTCTGGCAGGCCAAAGGGGAGACGGAAAACCTTCGCTCCACAAAACAACAATTTGCGGAGCAAGGAGAAGAATTGCGCCGAAGCCACCCGCAGACAAAAGTGCCAGCCATTTCAGAATACGCATAAAATCCCCTCGAGAATATCGAGAGGATTTATTGTACCCGGCAAAAAGGCAAGAGCGGTCTACCCTTTGGACTTTGGCAGTTCCGACATCGCTTTTAGCAAAGCTTCCGTCGCTTCTTCGTGCGCCAAAGGCCCCATGAGCTCGGCAGCGGCACAGGCGTCAAATTCGCTATAGACCATGCCTTTTGTGGCTTCATTCAACGCCCGTTCAGACGCGACAACCTCAATCACCCCGGCCACACGCGGACGAATGGCCTCAACCATATTACGGGTGACAAACAGAGGGTCGCCAGACATCCGCGCATCTTGGCCTTCAGGAACGTCATGATTGGCAAACCACAGCAATATCACCGGGCCACGCAGCAGGGTGAGCAGATTTTTCATCCGCGCAATCCATGCCATACGAAGCTCTTCTACGACCTTCTGATACCGCTCTTCCGAAATCTCGGCCAAATGCCCCAGCATGTGGCGCACAAAGTGAAATTCCGTAAAATCCACCTCGGGATACAGGGCTTCCAACCGGTCAGAGGCCTTAAGGAACCGGTCATTGCGGCGCGGATGCACCGTATAGAACCGGTTCGACATATTCTGCGCCCCCATGATCTGAAGCACTTTGATATTGGCATTAGACGCCAGTTCCAAAGTCGAGGGATCATTGAGGTAGAGATCCACCCCCGCATTCACCACCCCAAAATTGGCGCAGGACACATTGAGATGTTTTTCCAGCATCGCTGGAAATGGCGTTTCAATAAAACGCCCGTATGTTTCGGTCCCACCCAGAAACGCGATGTAATCCCCGTCCAACTGGCGACGTGGTCCACGGAATAAGATCCGGGATTCGCCATAGCGACAGGGGTAATATTCAAGGGCCCTTTGGCCCCCCCCATGAACAGACATCTTTGCCCACCATATTTTCTTTCACCCATCGCTGAGATTCGCTGAAATCTGTTGCCAAGTTGCTAAAGTTAAATTGCGTTTAGAGTTTTCAAGACCTGCCCTTGCCCCTGCCCCACAACGGGGCCTATTGTTCGCCAAAATTGACAAGGGGAAGCGAGATGGAGATCAAGTCAGTCGGCGTCATTGGCGCGGGGCAGATGGGAAATGGCATTGCACATGTGATGGCTCTATCTGGCTATCAGGTGCAACTGAACGATATCTCGCAGGACTCGCTGGACAAAGCTGTTGCTTTGATTACAAAAAATCTCGACCGACAGGTCAGTCGCGAGAAAATTTCTGGCGAAGATCGGGATGCGGCATTAGGGCGGATCTCGGCCACCTTGAACCTAAGCGATGTCGCCAAAACCGATCTGGTGATCGAGGCTGCGACCGAACGCGAAGACGTCAAAAACAAAATCTTCGAAGCGCTCCTTCCCGACCTTGGCGAAAACACAATTCTTACGTCAAATACCTCGTCAATTTCGATCACTCGCTTGGCCAGCCGCACCGACCGACCAGAAAAGTTCATGGGTTTTCACTTCATGAACCCGGTTCCGATCATGCAGCTGGTCGAGTTGATTCGTGGCATTGCAACCGATCAGGAAACCTATGAAGCCTGTCTGGGTGTGGTTCAGCGCCTGGGAAAAACCGCCGCCAGCGCTGAGGATTTCCCTGCCTTTATCGTAAACCGGATCCTGATCCCGATGATCAACGAGGCCTGCTATACGCTGTATGAAGGTGTCGGCAACGTGAACTCGATCGATATGGCGATGAAGCTCGGGGCAAATCACCCAATGGGCCCGCTTGAGCTCGCTGATTTCATCGGCTTGGACACCTGTCTGGCGATTATGAATGTCCTGCATGACGGTCTGGCCGACACCAAATACCGCCCCTGCCCGCTTTTGACCAAGTATGTAGAGGCCGGTTGGCTGGGTCGCAAAACCCAGCGCGGCTTCTATGACTATCGCGGGGAAACGCCGGTCCCAACCCGCTAACCTGCATTCCTGTATGGGTGCTCTGCATTTCCAAACAATGGACCCGCAGAGCTCCCCGCCTTACCTGTCTACAAGATCAGAGTATTCAGGAGGCCGAATTGCCCCATGTTCTTGTTGCCGGTGCCACCGGCTATCTCGGGCGCTACATCGTGTCCGAATATGCCGCCCGCGGTTGGACAGTCACCGCGCTTGTACGGGACGCCTCGCGCGCTTCTGATCTAGAGGCCGATCACGTGAAACAGGTGCAGGTCACCGACGCCAAATCTCTGGTGGGTGTGATGCAGGGGATTGATCTGGTTGTGTCCGCCTTGGGGATCACCCGGCAAGCGGAGGGGGTTGGATACTGGGATGTCGACTATCAGGCCAACCTCAACCTTTTGAACGAAGCCCTTAGTGCAAATGTCCCAAGGTTTGCATACATTCACGTTCTGGGAGCGGAGCACATGCCTGATGTGCCTCTGGTCCAAGCCAAAACCGCCTTTGTGACAGAGCTCCAATCGGCGCCTATTGTCTCGTCTATTATCGCACCTTCCGGCTACTTCTCTGATATGTCCGACTTTTTACAGATGGCCAAATCAGGGCGTGTCTGGCTGTTTGGCAAAGGTGGGCACAGGCTCAACCCTATTCATGGCGCCGATCTGGCCGCTGCTACAGCCGAGGCGATAGACGCCGAACTAGGCTGGCTGGATGTTGGAGGCCCCGAGATATTCACGCACGAGGATCTCGCAAAGCTGGCCTTCAGCGCCCTTGGAACGCCCGTAAAAATTTCGCGGATACCGGATTGGGTGCGCAGGGCGGTTCTGCGTCTCCTGCCGTTTACGACGCGTCGTACAACCCGAGGCCCGATGCAGTTTTTCTTATCAGCTATGGGCCAAGACATGGTCGGAGAACCGCGCGGCGAAAGAACGCTGGGCAGTCACTTCCGGCAGGAACTCAAACGCTTATGACAAACGAAGGTTGATCGTCTTTTCGCGCAGCCAGGCCACAAACTCACGCTGTCCCCCATCAAAGGCCTTCACCTCTTCCGGAGTAATTGGAGTACCGACAACAGGTTTCTGAGGCCGTTTGCAGGCATGGATCACTTCGTGGATCAGCAAACCCTGGCGGATGGTGGGCGAAATACGGTTGGCAATCTGATAGGCGCGGCTGTTTTGACCTGGGAAAAAGATCGGCACAACCGTGGCCCCGGACCGCTGAATCATCTTCGCAGTGAATGGATTCCAACCGCGCTCGATCGCAGGGCCAAACATCGTATCGGATGAGGCCACAACCCCAGACGGGAACAGCACAATCACGCCATTGTCTTTGAGATGCGCCATTGCTTTGGCCCGCATATCCAGACTTTGTTCACGCGCGTTCTCTTCATGCGGAAAGGGCACCGGGATCATAAAGGGATCGATCTCACGAATGCCAGTCAACAGCGACCGTGTGAGGATCTTATAATCTTCGCGAACCTGTCCAATGAGATGCGCCAGCACCATCCCATCAACCAACCCATGCGGATGGTTGGCCACAATGATCACGGGGCCGGTTTTGGGGATATTGGCTATCTGCTCAGGCGGGGTCTGGAGCTGGATTCCCATAATGTCCAGCGCCTGGGTCCAGAACTTCTGGCCCTCGGCAGGCCCCATGCGCTCGAAACGGCGCACCATACGCAGCATTGGGAGTTTTCCGGTCAACCACTCGAGGGTACGAATGGTGTTCGCCTTCCAGGGATTGGTGAAGGTATTGGAATAGCTGATTTTACGCTTGTCGTACGGCTGTTCCGCGACAGGAGTGGCCTTAGGGCCAGCTGTGGCTTGCGAGCTATCAACCATAGACCAGTATCGTCCCGTTCCGTTTACCCGGTCAACACCGGTTAGCAGTCTTCCCCAAACCGGTCCGCCACCAAAGCCTCGATCGCATCCGCCAAGGCCTCGGCCTGAGCGCCCGAAGTCTGAACTTCAATAGTGGTTCCTTTGGCGGCTGCCAACATCAAAAGGCCCATGATGCTATCGCCACCCGCAGTCATTCCATCCCGGGCCACATCTGCCGTAGCGTCAAATTGCTCAACCACCTCGCAAAACTTGGCCGAGGCGCGGGCATGCAGCCCTTTTTCGTTGATGATTCTCAATTTCCGGCAAATTGCAGTGCTCATGAAACTCGGTCTCCTCCCAAAGAGATCAGCTTACGACAGGTCGGTGGAAAAATTCTGGCTATCGATATATTTGCGACCGGCATCTAGTGCCGCACGGACCGCTTCTGGCACCGCTTTGCCCCGGCTTTTCGCCAATTTGATCAGCATCGGCAGATTTGCTCCGTAGACGATGCGACGATTGCAGGGCCGGCACGCATCAAGAGACAGGTTCGAAGGAGATCCTCCAAACATATCAGTCACAATGACAACACCTTGCCCCTGATCGACCTCATCAGCAGCAGAACAAATTTCGGCCTGTTTCAAACCACGGTTACAATCTGCGTCGATCGCAATCGCCTTCATACCCGGCTGTCGCCCCACAACATGCTCAACCGCCGCAAGATATTCTTGCGCCAACCCGCCATGTGCTACGATCACGATACCGATCAATGTGCGCCCTTTCCAAGACCAGCTTTTTTCGAATCGGACGCTCCACGCAGCCCCCGACGTTCCAGCTCGCGGTGCCTTATTGACACCGGCCAACCGTCATGTGCAAGAGCCGCCGCCACGCTTTCGGTCATCGCAACCGAACGGTGTTGCCCTCCGGTACACCCAAACCCAACCGTGAAATGCGCTTTGCCCTCTTCGACACAGGCCGGGAGCATGAATGTAATCAGATTCAGCACATGTTCAAGAAACGGCGCATGCCGGGCGTCTTGCGCAATGTAATCGACAACATCCGCATCCATCCCCGTGAAGGGCTTAAGCTTTGGATCCCAGTGAGGATTGCGCAGAAAACGACAATCGAATGCGACATCCAGGCCTTGCGGCATACCTCGTTTATAAGAGTAGCTCTGCACGGACACCGCCATAGAGTGGCCGGTTTTGGGGGCAAACCAATTGTCCATCTCAGCTTTGAGATCGTGGACAGTCAATTCGCTGGTCTCGATCAAAATGTCAGCCCGCGCACGCACGCCATCCAGAAGCGCGATCTCACGCAGGATACCATCCATAGGCGTCTCATGCGGAGCCAATGGGTGCCTGCGACGAGTTTCGGAAAACCGGCGCGACAGGATCTCCGGCTGACAATCCAAATAAAGCAGTTCGACATTCAGAGAGGCGCGCTCGATCAATCGCGCATGTAGTTCGAGCAACCCTTCTGCCGAGAAGTCCCGATTGCGCACATCAATCCCAAGCGCCAGAGGCTGGGCCAGAGGCGCGTTCACGTCAGTCAACCTTGGGATCAGACTAAGCGGGATATTGTCGATGCTTTCATAGCCCATGTCCTCCAGCGCCCGGATAGCTGTGGTCCGTCCCGCGCCCGAGGGGCCGGTGACCAACACAACACGCTGCCGATCTTGCTCATTTTGAACCATGGGTCACTCCCTTCTGCCATCTATCAGATAGCGCATCAGGCCTGCAGCCAAATAGGGGGACGCGCAATTGTGAAGCAAGGGGAGATTGACATCCAAAAGAGTAGTTTCGCGAAACGGAGGCAGACGGTCGGGTTCGTCTTGGTCCAAATCAAGAACACTGACCACACGGGTGCGCCCCGCAGGCGTGGCATTCAGCAGACCTATCCCACGCATTTCAATCAGACCGGTCAAACCCTCGGGACAGGTTGCCCAGAGAGTACCGGCTGTATTTTCCAAAATGGTGCGGTCATCTGCAACAAGCGACGCGCCCAGCGCCAGCATCTGGAGCGCCAGACCCGATTTCCCGCGGCCCGACGCACCTTTGATCAACAACCCCCGCTGGTTCACCGCCACTGTGGTTGCGTGCAGGATCATGGTCAGATTGGCAGCCCGACCACAAACCGGGCACCCAGCGGCTCGGAGGTGACATCAGCCTCTGTTGGTCGAATGTTTTCAGCCCAAATCACGCCACCATGGGCTTCGACAATCTGTTTCGAGATTGCCAACCCAAGGCCCGAGTTGTTGCCGAAATCAGACTGAGGGCGTGAAGTATAGAACCGTTTGAAGATCTTCTGAAGCGCTTCTTCCGGAATGCCTGGCCCCGTGTCCTCAACCACAACAAGAATGCGATTGTCACGCCGACGCGCCCATACCCGGATGGCATCTCCGTCTTCACAAAAGCTGATCGCATTGGTGATCAGATTGACAAATACCTGCGCCAGTCGCGGCTCAAGACCTTGGATTGTGATCGGCCCAGATGGAAGATCCGAGATAAACTCGACCCCCTTTTGCCGGGCATCCTCACCCAGAAACTCGGACAGGTTTCCGAGCATCTCCATCAGGTTGAACTCTTGCTCTTCCTCTTTGACCAGTTCCGAATCCAAACGCGATGCATTTGAAATGTCGCTGACCAAACGATCCAAGCGGCGGACATCATGTTCAATAACATCCAAAAGTTTAACCCGGTGATCCTCTTTCTTGACCATCCGCAACGACCCGACAGCCGAGCGCAAACTGGCCAAAGGGTTTTTGATTTCATGTGCGACATCGGCGGCAAACTGTTCGTTGCTGTCGATTCGATCGTAGAGCGCCGAAACCATCCCGCGCAGCGCACCAGAGAGGCGCCCAATCTCATCCGGACGCGCCGTCAGATCCGGAATACGGATCCGACCCGGCGCCACATTGCGTTTGTTGCGGTCCCGACCAATCTCAGCTGCATCTGCAAGATCCGAAATCGGGTTGGCAATGGTTGAGGCCAAGACAAGGCTCAGACCGATAGAGACCAGCGTAGCAATGACAAACATCTGCAAGACCCGCTCGCGCTCGGCACTCACAGCTGCATCAATCTCAGCGGCGGTCGACACCAAGGCCACGGTTCCCAGAACCGCGCTACCTTGGCGGATCGGAGAAAAGGCGTGAAACAGAGTTTCCCCCTCAGAACCTCGCCCAGAGATGACCCGCGTTTCGCTTGCATCCCCCTGCTCGATCATGCGGCGCAGTTTATCTTCCAAGATCAGTTCTGGCTGCGGCTTGAAATAGGTGAACATCCCGGCAACGCCGGTCCAGACCCCATTCAAAAAGTCCGAAATCAAAGTGGGCTGCCCATCGTCGCCATTGGCAGACATCACTGGGCCCAGATTGCCCTTGGCTTCTCCGACAAGAAAACCCGCCGTGTCATAGATCAAAAGCTGCATCCCATCGCGCAGGTCCAGACCCGCGACAAGAGACGCCACATCTAACCCATCAGCCGTCCCAAGCGTGGTCGGCTCTCCAGGCGTCAGCTGGGCTTCGAAAACATCCGCGATCAATTCGACATCGGACTGCAACCCGTTGACCTGTTGAACCGCCAATGTATCGCGCGAGGAATTCAGCCAAAGAATTCCCGCGACCAGAACGTTGAGCGCGATCAGGTTGAACGTGATGATTTTTCGGGTCAGGGGCGATCGATTAAGGGAAAACACGCTTCGCCGAGCCCGCGTATCACGCAGCTCTTTCTCGACCGTGCTGTCCGGGGCGACCCAATCGTCCCCCAAAACAACATCGGCATCCCGGCGATCTTCTTCGGGTTGCTTTCGCATCGACATCCGTTCGGCAAATGCCATGGGTTATTCTTCGTTGTAACGATACCCGATACCATACAGCGTTTCGATGGCAGAAAAATCGCCATCTACGCCGCGCATCTTCTTACGAAGACGTTTGATATGGCTGTCGATTGTACGGTCATCCACATAGACCTGATCGTCATAGGCCACGTCCATCAGCTGGTCGCGCGACTTCACAAAGCCGGGGCGCTGCGCCAATGCCTGCAACAACAGGAATTCGGTGACGGTCAGCGACACGTCTTTGCCTTTCCAGGTCACTGCGTGGCGCAGCGGGTCCATGGTCAGCGACCCACGGGTCATCAGCTTTGTTTCTTCAGTATCGGCAACAATCTCGCCGGCCACAGCCTCTTGGCGGCGCAGCAATGCACGAATACGTTCGACCAGAAGACGCTGAGAGAAGGGCTTTTTGACGTAGTCATCGGCACCCATGCGCAGGCCAAGAACCTCGTCGATCTCGTCATCTTTTGATGTCAGGAAAATAACGGGCATCTTCGAGGTTTGACGCACACGCTGCAACAGATCCATCCCATCCATGCGCGGCATCTTGATGTCAAAGACAGCCATGTCAGGCATCTTTTTGGTAAACGCATCAAGCGCGGCTTGGCCGTCATTATATGTCTCGACCTCGAAGCCCTCAGCCTCAAGAGTCATCGAAACCGATGTCAGGATATTCCTGTCATCGTCCACAAGGGCGATTTTCGACATGGGGCATTCCTTATACTGCTCTGGTTGCCTGTTTTTTTGGCCAGTATGGGTCAATTGATGCTTTACAACAATCCCCAACCACGAATCAGGCTACCGTCATTGCCACATTTCGGACGAAATCTGATAAGGAATGACTAAAATGTCTCACCTGACGCTATCCGAAGGTCGGCAAGCTCTCGCTTTGGTATCGCTAAACCCAAAACTGCTATCGCTAACCGTGCTTTTCCGTCCTGTTCACTGGTGAAAGCGGCATGTTAAAGACATTTCACGGCCAGCCTAGGGCTGACAGCCTATGACTTGAACAGCGCTGCTACAGGAGCAAGCAAATGACATTTGGACGGGTAAACCCGCAATTCCGGCTTGAAGATCAAGGGATCGAGGGGCTGGGCAATGTCTATTACAACCTCATGGAGCCCGCGCTAATCGAAGCTGCTCTGAAACGTGGCGAAGGCTCTCTTGGCAAAGGTGGATCATTTCTGGTGACAACCGGTCAGTTCACCGGTCGTTCGCCGAAAGATAAACACATTGTCAAAACCGACAGTGTCGCTGACAATATCTGGTGGGACAACAACCGCGCCCAGAGCCCTGAAGGCTTTGACGCGTTGCTTGCGGATATGCTCGAGCACATGAAAGGCAAAGACTACTACGTGCAGGATCTGGTTGGTGGTGCAGACCCGGCCAATGCCGTGGATGTCCGCGTGATTTCGGAACTGGCCTGGCACAACCTGTTCATCCGTCACCTGCTGCGCCGCCCGGATCGGGAAGATCTGGACAGCTACGAGGCCGACTGGACCATCATCAATTGCCCGAGCTTCAAAGCGGACCCGGCCAAACATGATTGTCGCAGCGAAACCGTGATCACAATGAACTTCGACAAGAAGATGATCCTGATCGCCAACACCCAATATGCGGGTGAAAACAAGAAATCGGTCTTCACGCTTCTGAACTACCTGTTGCCGGAAAAAGGCATCATGCCAATGCACTGCTCGGCCAACCACGCTGTGGGCAACCCGATTGACACCGCCGTTTTCTTTGGCCTGTCTGGCACCGGCAAAACCACACTGTCGGCCGACCCGGATCGTGTCTTGATTGGCGACGATGAACATGGCTGGTCGGATCGTGGCACCTTCAACTTTGAAGGCGGCTGCTACGCCAAAACCATCAACCTGTCCGCAGATGCCGAACCCGAGATCTACGCGACCACCGAAAAGTTCGGCACCGTGATCGAGAACATGGTCTACGATGATGAGACACGTGATCTTGACTTCGAAGATGACAGCCTGACCGCCAATATGCGCTGCGCCTACCCGCTGCACTATATTTCGAATGCGTCGAAGACGGCTTTGGGTGGACATCCGAAAAACATCATCATGCTGACCTGTGACGCCTTTGGGGTTCTGCCTCCGATCGCGCGTTTGACCCCAGCACAGGCGATGTACCACTTCTTGTCGGGCTTCACCTCGAAGGTGGCTGGCACCGAGCGCGGCGTGACCGAGCCCGAGCCGACCTTCTCGACCTGCTTTGGTGCACCTTTCATGCCACGTCGCCCAGAAGCCTACGGTAACCTGCTGCGTGACAAGATCGCCAAGCACGGCGCAACCTGCTGGCTGGTCAACACCGGCTGGACCGGTGGCGCCTATGGCACCGGGTCGCGTATGCCAATCAAGGCCACCCGCGCCCTGCTCACCGCTGCGCTGAACGGCTCGCTCAATACCGCCACCTACCGCACCGATAACAACTTTGGCTTCGAAGTGCCCGTCTCGGTCGAAGGTGTGCCTGAGCTTCTGCTGGATCCGCGCAAGACCTGGGAAGACAAAGCGGCCTATGATGCACAGGCTCAGAAGCTTGTTCAGATGTTTGCCGACAACTTTGCCCAGTATGTGCCTTTCATCGATGACGACGTGAAGGCCGTCGCCATCGGCTGATCTCAGCGACCGAAATTTTCAAAGGCCTCGTTCTTGGAACGGGGCCTTTTTTCATGCCAACTAAGATTACCACCTTTTGCACGCGCAGAGGCACACCCATGTTATCCTCATGCGTTTATTGACACTGACATATGCGACACTCGCGCTTCTCTGGGCAAATGCAGCAGCGGCTGCTGGAGTTACGCTGGAATACGGCGTGATTTGTGAGCTGTCTTCGCAAGGGGAACGCAGCGCCCCAGAGACGGAACTGGGCCGGATCAATCTGATCAATCAGGATCGGCGTTTTGACGTTATCACCACCCAAATTCCAGCCCAACTTGGCCTCAGCTTTGGCATCCGCGCGGAATTTACTGACGAAACACCACCACAGCGGATCGAAATCTCCGTATCCCATCCGCCAATGGGGCAAAATCAAGTGACCGAACAACGCTGGGATGCTGCGTTGAACCCGGACCGACCGTCGCTCAATGTGTTTTCCTTAGAGTACCCTCATGAGCTGGTTCCGGGGCTTTGGGAGTTTCGCATACTTCAGGACGGCGCTACGATCGCCCGACAACAATTTGACGTTTTGAACCAACCCAGCACGCGTGAAATTAGCCGGATTTGCGACGGCAACGCTGTTATGTCCTAACGCACAACCGCGCGCACGACATCGCGCAAGCTGCCATGTCGATCGAAGCTCTCTGCAACAATGCGCGTTTCCTCCAAACGCGAGCGCTGTTGGCTCGCCTGACTGTCGGCACAGCGATACAGGTCCTCAATCGTTACAACCGGCACACCAGCCGCACGCAGTCTAGCCGCCAATTCGACCCGGTCGGGATGCACGGCGACCCCTGCTTCGGTTACAACCACATCCACGTGCTGGCCCGGCGTTGTTACGCAGCCCACCTTTGGCACGATCTTGGCAAATCCCGCGGCGCACAGACGGGTGGTGATCACAGTCAGATCCGCACCTTCAGCCGTATCCGCATGCCCCCCTGACCCCCCGATCAAAACGCCATCTGCGCGTGTGGTGACATTGACGTTGAACCCCAGATCGACCTCTGCGGCGCCGAGGATTACCGCGCTGAGTTCTTTGACAGTGTTGTCGACATGTGGACCCGCATATTCCGCAGCCGACATCATGTGATGACGCGGGTCATTTTGAATGGAGCGCACTGCAGCGAGATCAAAACATTGGACGTCACGCAGATGGGTGAACAAACCGGCCAGCAGAAAATCAACCTGCGTCCCGGTTATGCCACCGCTGGCAAATCCACCTTGAATGCCTAGCCGCGCCATCTCGCACCCTACGGCCCGCGCGGCCACCAGCGACACGCCCCCGGCCCCGGTTTGAAAATTAAAACCCGGCCTCAAGACCCCACTGTGGGCTATCACCCGTGCCGCCATCTCTCCAATCGCTCGGCTCACATTATCCGTTGCTGGCCGCGTGGTTCCGCTAGAAATCCCGGATGGGTCGCCGATCTGATCCACCTGCGCCACGTGATTCACGTGGAGCGCTGGGAGATCCGCCACTACGGTCGGTGATAGGTGATCTGTCACACCCGTCACCCAGCGGGCAGCCCGGACGTCAGATTGTGGGTACCCCATCGCCCCAAAGGCGCGCGGACCAACCCGCCCGCTTAGATTGCCCGCATGATCAACAGAGGACGCCGCAACAAAAGCGGCATCTATCACAAGCTCACCCTCATCAATCTCACGGGCGCGCCCGCCATGTGTCTGCAATCGCACCGCATTTGGAAGCCTCCCGTGACTGATCGCCAGCGCGACGGGGCCAGAGACAAATCCGGTGCTGATCTGACCGACCACACCTTCCTGAATATGGTCAACCAAAGGCGCATGCACAGGAAAGATGGAACTGGCGGCGACGTGCAATTCCCTCAACCTGCGCGCCGCACAGGCCGCCAGAACCCCATTCAGAACGGCATCGCCATTTCGCAGGTGATGATGAAACGACAAAGTTGCACCATCTCGAAGTTCGGCGCGTTCAATGCTCTCTTCCAGTGTTTTTAGATCCATCAAAACATCACCACACCTTTTGCGGGAAACTTGAAATTTCTTGGGGATGGAATGAGTTATCCCAAACAATCTGCACCGGCCCCGCTTGTCACATAGCCCCCAGAGGGGTAGCCGGGGCATACAGCGGTCTGCCAATCTATATCCTGCTACCCGGTCGAATTCATCCACAACTTAATGTGGGGTGCAGGAAAATATCGCTTTACTTACCCCCTTAGGCACAGGCACCATATATGGTAAGGTCGAGCGGGCAACCCGCCGCCTGTAGAGCAGTAGGCAAGCACTGGGGGAGCTGCGTTCCACCAGCGCAAAATCAAATTGAGGTGGCTGCCATGGCCGTGTCGGAACATTTTGTAGGGGATGATCTGCATCCCATCGACATCGTCGAACATATTGCCGCGCATAACGCGTGGGAGTTTGACCGTCTTGCGGATGATCAGATTGCCATGTCTGTCGAAGGACAATGGCGCACCTATTCCATCACGCTTGCTTGGTCCGAGTATGATGAAACTCTGCGTATGATCTGCACCTTTGATATGGAACCCTCAGCCGCGCGCATGGGTGTCCTTTATGAGGGATTGAACGCAGTGAATGACCAGTGTTGGGCCGGGGCCTTCAGTTATTGGTCAGATGCCAAGCTGATGGTTTACAAATATGGTCTTGTTCTTGCGGGGGGCAATTTTGCCAGCTCTGAGCAGATTGATACGCTGATCAACGCGGCGGTTCTGAGCTGCGAACGGTATTATCCCGCATTCCAGCTTATGGCTTGGACCGATAAAACGGCTGACGAAGCGCTTAAAATCGCCATCGCAGAGGCCTATGGCCGCGCCTGAGAGCGCCCCACTCGGCAGGTCTCAAAGGCACGCCGGATAGAATTTGGACAAGAAGAAGACCGCCGCGCATTGCAGCGGTCTTTTGTTTTTGATTAGGTCCGGATCATCGGACGGAGGATATGATGCAAGACGGTGAAATCGCACAGCGCGGATTGGTGTTGTTGGGTTGCGGCAAGATGGGGTCAGCCATGCTTGAGGGCTGGTTGTCGCGCGGATTACCCGCAGGCTCGGTGTGGGTCCAGGATCCCCGCCCTTCGGACTGGCTCAAGGCGCAGGGTGTGCATATCAACGAAGGCCTCCCCGCCGATCCGGCCATCGTTCTGATCGCCGTCAAACCGCAGATGATGCAAGATGCGCTGCCTGCGCTGCAGGCTCTGGGGAATGGTACAACAACCTTCCTGTCTGTTGCAGCGGGTATTTCCATTGGCACCTATGAAGACATCCTAGGCAACCAAACCCCCATCATTCGCGCCATGCCAAACACCCCAGCCGCTGTTGGTCAGGGGATCACCGCGATGATCGGCAACGCGCAATCTGATGACACCAAACTGGACATGGCCGAGGCGCTTCTGTCCGCCGTCGGTCAGGTGGTGCGTCTGGAGGCCGAAAGCCAGATTGATGCCGTCACTGGCGTCAGCGGTTCGGGCCCGGCCTATGTCTTTCATATGATCGAATGTATGGCCGCCGCCGGTGAAGCACAGGGCCTGGCCCGCGATCTTGCCATGGCTCTGGCCAAAGCCACCGTAGCCGGGGCCGGAGCCTTGGCAATGCAGGCCGAGGAAACACCGGCCCAATTGCGCAAAAACGTCACCTCTCCCAATGGCACAACGCAGGCCGGGCTTGAGGTTTTGATGAACGAAGACGAGGGCCTGCCACCGCTGATCCGCGCCACGGTTGGCGCAGCAACTGAGCGTTCGAAGGAGCTGGCCAATGGCTGACATCAGCTATGATGACTTCCTAAATGTGGACATCCGCACCGGTACGATCGTCAAAGCCGAGGCCTTTCCGGAGGCCCGCAAGCCAGCCTATAAGCTCTGGATCGATTTCGGACCTGAGATTGGCGAAAAGAAAAGCTCGGCCCAGATCACAGTGCATTACGACCCGGAGGCGCTTGTCGGCACGCAGGTGATGGCGGTTGTGAATTTTCCTCCACGTCAGATCGGGCCGGTGCGCTCTGAGGTTCTTGTTCTGGGCTTTTCGGACAGCGACGGATCCATCGTTTTGGCCCGCCCGGACAAATCCGTGCCCAACGGAGGGCGCATGCATTGACGAAGCTCCTCATCACCCGCAACCTACCGCAAAGCGTGGTTACTGCGGCGCACGCGCAATTCGATGTAACCTACCGCGATAAGACCACGGTTATGTCGCGCGAAGAAATGGTTGCCTCACTAAGCGAATTTGACGCCGTCCTGCCCACCTTAGGCGATCTTTATAGCGCCGAGGTTTTTGCCGCGGTCGAGGCTCCGCGCACCAAACTTTTGGCCAATTTCGGTGTTGGGTTTAACCACATTGATGTCGCTGCGGCCAAATCCGCGGGGATCGCGGTGTCAAACACACCCGGCGCCGTGACCGACGCCACGGCGGACACAGCCATGACACTCATGCTGATGTCGGCCCGCAGGGCAGGAGAAGGCGAACGCCTTGTCCGATCAGGCGAATGGCAGGGCTGGCACCCGGTTCAGATGTTGGGCCTACATTTAAGTGGCAAGCGTGTTGGCATTGTCGGCATGGGGCGCATTGGTCAGGCAATCGCCCGCCGGTGTCATTTTGGCTTTGGCATGTCGGTAGCCTATTTCAATCGATCCGCAAAAGAGCTCGACTTCCCGGCTGATCACGTGACGGATCTCACCGAGCTAGCCGCTCAGGTGGATGTGCTTGTCACAGCTGTTCCCGGTGGCGGAGAAACACGTCACATCATCAATGCGACGGTTTTGGCCGCGATGCAAAACCATGCCCATCTGATCAACATTGCCCGTGGAGATGTGGTGGACGAGGCCGCGCTCATCCAGGCCCTGACAGACAAAGCAATCGGCGGAGCGGGTCTGGACGTCTACGAACAGGAACCTCATGTTCCTGAGGCTCTGCGCCAGCTCGACAATGTCACACTCCTGCCGCATCTGGGCACCGCTGCGCTCGAAGTGCGAGAGGAAATGGGGCTTATGGCCGTTGACAACCTCAAGGCCTTTTTCGCTGGGGCTCCTCTGCCTAACGCGGTTTGACGCAGCTGCCGCTTGGGTAACCCTTGACCTCACCGATCCTTTGGGTTTCGTAGTAAGAAGCCCGGAGGATCCCACATGTATCAGCCCGCCATCACCGGCCACGGTGTCTTTACCCCCAGTCAGATCATCACCAATGACGAATTGGTTGTGGCCTTCAATGCCTATGTTGATCTGTGGAACACCGAGCACGCCGCTGAGATTGAAGCCGGCACAGCGCAGGCCATGGCTCATTCCAGTGCCGATTTCATCTTTTCTGCCTCGGGGATCGAACAGCGTTTTGTGATGGACAAAGAAGGGGTGCTTGATCCCACGCGGATGTTCCCACGCCTTGCCCCACGCAGCGACGATCAGCCTGCGATTATGGCTGAGATGGGTGTAGATGCAGCGCAAAAGGCGCTGGTGATGTCTGGTCGTGACGGCAAAGATGTTGATTTGATCATCTGCGCCGCGTCCAATCATGAACGAGCCTATCCCGCGATTGCGATCGAGATTCAGGAGCTTTTGGGTGCGCAGGGATTTGCCTTTGACATGAATGTCGCCTGTTCCTCCGCCACCTTTGGCATTCAGGCAGCGGCGGACATGGTGCGTTCTGGCTCGGTGCGTTGCGCCCTGGTGATCTGCCCCGAGATCTGTTCCGGGCACCTAGAGTGGCGTGACAGGGATTGTCACTTTATCTTTGGTGATGTTGCCACCGCCGTTCTGATTGAACGCGGTGAGGATGCACAAGGCACTCGGTTCGATATCAAATCGACCCGCTGTGCCACAAAGTTCTCGAACAACATCCGCAACAACAACGGATATCTGCGCCGCAACCACGACCAAATGGAAGACCGCCGCGATATGCAATTCATGCAGAACGGTCGCAAGGTGTTCAAAGAAGTGCTGCCCATGGTTTCGGCCCACATTCTCGAGCACATGGGGGCTGAAGAGTGGCAGGCCTCTGATTTGAAACGCCTATGGCTTCATCAAGCCAACAAAACCATGAATGATTTCATCGGTAAAAAAGTCTTGGGGCGTGTGCCAGAGCAGGGCGAGCAACCCAATATTCTGCAGGACTATGCCAACACCTCCTCTGCCGGGTCGATCATCGCCTTCTCGAAGCATAGTGATGACCTGACCCCCGGAGATCGTGGCGTTATCTGTTCATTTGGTGCGGGCTATTCTGTCGGCTCTGTCCTTGTTGAACGGCAGGGCTAACCACACCTCAGCCCCGCCACCGTTGGACCAGATACACGGCACAGCCCGCTACCAGACCCCAGACGGCACCTCCCAGTCCGAACAGCGTGACATCAGACGCGGTGATGAGAAACGTGATCCCTGCGGCCTCACGTATGGCGTCGTCCTTCAGGGCAACACTGGCCGAATTCATGAAGACCGCAAAGAGAGCAACCCCAGCGAGGCTCCCGACGGCAAAGTCCGGAGCCAAAGCGGCGAAATGGGTCACAGCTCCCGCAAAGATGCCAAATAGGCAATAGAAAACCCCAGACCAAACCGCGGCCCAATAGCGCTGCGCGGGATCGGGGTCGACATTTTCGTCCGAACACATCGCCGCTGTGATGGCGGCCAAACAGGTCTGCGCTGCGCCAAACGGGGCACTCAGAATGCTAAACGCTCCAACTGATGCGAACATTTTCCCAGCGGGTGGTCGGTATCCGTTGCTGTTAAGCACAGACATGCCCGGGATATTCTGGGTTGCCATCGTCACGATAAACAACGGAAGTCCGAGCCCGACGATTGCAGACAGTGTAAACGTCGGCATCGTGAAGACCGGGGACGTTAAGGCCGCCTCTGGCATCGGGACGGCTCCGGCGTTGTGTACAAAAATCAACACTACAGTCGCCAAGACCGCGGCAGGCACGGCAAAAAGCCGCGAGGCCCGGCTGACCAGAAACCAAGTCAATAATATCGGCAGCGCCACCCAAGGGGCATCTGCCAAAGCGCGAAAGGGTGTGAAGCAGATCGACAGCAACACGCCAGCGAGCATCGCCTGTGTGATCGGCGCCGGTATGGATTGCGCCAATCGCGCAAGAGGTTTCCAGAACCCCGCGATCACAGTGAGCGCGCCTGCAAAGATAAAGGCACCAATCGCGCCCGCAAAACCGGTGGCATCCGGTGCAGAAACCGCCAGCAACGCCACCCCGGGTGTTGACCAGGCTACACTGACAGGAACCTTCTGCCAGAGACTCAGAACAATGCCAGCCAACCCCATGGAAATTGCCCCGGCCATCAGTGCCGAAGCCGCTTGACCAGGTGTTGCACCAACCGTGGTAACACCTTGCAGAAAAATCGGAAACGAGCTGAAAAAGCCAACGATGGCAACAACAAGCCCGGTGAAAAATGTTTGTGTCGTACCCATGACGACAGGGGTACGTCTCAACGCAGCAAAGGGCAACCCAATCTAAAGAACGCTTTCCAGAGCGGCAACCAGATCATCGATCGCAGCCGGTTTGGTCACATGCACGTCATCGGCCTTCAAGTCATGCTCACCGATGGCAGCTTCGAGAGGATAGCCCGACATGAAAACGATAGGAGCATCTGGTGTGATTTCCCGAATTGAGGCGGCAAGGTGCGTGCCTTGCAACGATCCCGGCATAACAAGATCCGTCAGAACCACATCATAGTGGCCGTCTTTGGCATATTTCGCCAAGGCCTTTACACCATCAGACGCACTCTCAACCGCAAACCCACGCTTGGTCAAAAGTTTGCGCAGTGTCTCCCGTACGTGTTCTTCATCTTCAACCAACAAAAGACGGGCATTTTTCTTCGCAGGCCGGCCGGAGCGCGTTGCCTTAGGTACAAGCCCCGATTGCTTAGATGCCGGGAAATACAGCTCAAAAGTCGTCCCAGTCCCAAGGCTTGACACCACGCGTGTGCCGCCGCCCAATTGACGCATCAAACCAAATACCATGGACAACCCCATACCGCTTCCCAGGCCGGGTGGTTTGGTGGTGTAGAACGGTTCGAACACACGCTCGATATTTTCGGGAGCAATCCCGGTGCCGGTATCAGAGAGCGACACCACAACATAAGACCCCACATCGAGATCCAGCCCACATTTTGCGAGATGTGTCTCAGTCACCTCTCGATTGTGCACCTGCATTTGCAGCACACCGTCTTTCCGCATGGCATCCCGTGCGTTGTTGGCAAGGTTCAATATGGCATTTTGAACCTGAAGCTTATCGGCCTCAATGCACCAGATGTCCTTTTGCTTATTGGTCTGCACAGCAATAAACGCAGGTAATGTGCGCTCCAGCAGAGCCGCGATTTCCTGAAGGACGGTGTTGAGATCTATCTCCTCAAGCTGAAGTGGCGCTTTTCGGCTAAAGGCAAGAAGCTGCTCAATCAATTCCGCGCCGCGCCCGACGGCGCTCCGGATGTCATCAACGGACTGAGTCAGCTCAACTGCATCCGGGTTCTCGCAAAGCAAATCCGCGTTCCCTTGGATCACCGAAAGGGTGTTGTTGAAGTCATGGGCAACACCCGCGGTCAAGGTTCCGATCGCCTCAAGTCTAAGCGCATGATCCTCTTTAAGGTATTGGTGGCGAAGACGCGTGACATCGAGACTGCTCCCCAAGGCACGTGCGACATCCCCGTGAGATTTCAGTTCTGGCGCAACAACTTCGCGAATGTAGCCCAAGCTGCCATCCGGTCGGTAAAATCTGTATTCAAATTCAACTTGTTCACCCTCTTTGACCCGGTCGTAGGCCCGCCGAACCACCGGAAAATCTTCAGGGTGCAACATCGGCATATCGCCGCTTAACACATTGGAATGGGATAGATAATCTTCTACAGACCGCCCAAAAATCGCGGCATGACTTTCCGAGCACAGTTCAACAATCTCATTTTCGAGATCGAACAGAAAATAGCCGATACCCGCAACCTGCGCTGCCATCTGAAGAAGGATTTCGTTGGACGTGGTATCCCCACCACCAAGTGCCCCAGAAACAAATTGCCATTGGCCTGAAAGTCGATCGTCCATCGCCCCCCCTTCCTCTAACACGGGCTACTTTGAAGTGGCGGCGTCGATGTCCTCAGTTTGACAAAGAGCTTCAAGCTCTTTTTCTTCTTCTGACAAGACCTTCCGTAAATCCTGCAGCGATATAGGTTTGTGAACATTGCGCCCCACCGAGAGGCCGCGCGCAGAGGCGATCATACGAGCCGCCAGAATTGAAGAAATCTCGCCGCCTGTCATGAAGCGTAAGCGAAGCGGCCGATTGGTCTCAACAATCCCATTGATGACATCGATTCCGTCACGCTGAGGCATATTGATATCAATAAGAGCCAAGGCTGGCGTGGTTTCCTGCGCCAGAGCGCGCAAAAACTCATCTCCGTCCCCGGTCACTTGCACAGACCAGCCGAGACGTTCGGACATTGTTGCCAAGACTCGCGCCAGATCGCTGTTGTCTTCCGCAATAATAAGTCGGTTCATTATGGTTCCATCCGTCGCTGCGAGCAGACGCATTTCCCGGTGGAAACGGGTCCAAACTTGCTTGCGCCACACACGAATGACCAATCCAACCACAACCCACCAGCGCCGCATCTTGAAGTTAAGCAGATGTTCGCCAGCGTTGTCTACATAAACAGCTGAAACAGAGCCAATAATACGCGTTCCTATCCGGCCAAAATGGCCAAATCAGGATCAGAAACCACCAAGAAGGCCCAGCAAAGGCAGCAGGCCAAGCAGGATCATTTCAACTCCGCCGCCCATCCCGCCGGCATCATCAAAGGACCCTTGGGCGTCCTCATTATCAGGATCGGGCTCCGGTTCTGGATTTGGGGTGGTCGGAATGATATCGTCCAGACCCGGTGCCGGCTCTGAAGAACCATCCCAGAACGCCTGCAATTCCGAAGTCCAACTCGGTGTTTCGACAACGATCTGCATGATTTCATGCGGTCCCAGATCCGCCTGAAACACGCCATTCTGGAAAATATCGTTGTTGATTTCATTCTGTGTGGCTTGCTCGACCTCGGCCTCGGACAGACGGCTCCCCGGAGCCTGACCATCTTTCACCCCGAGATAGGAGACCTCCACCGAACCGGCACCAGCAAAAAGCGCATTCACATCAACCTGATGGGTCGCTGAATTGTCCGACGTCGAGGCAACATAGAGCACAAGTTTGTCTTCGCTGCCAAAGGCGTGCAATGTGGCGCCGCCCAGATCGACATCAGTTTCTTTGTCGCCGTCACCCGAGAAGTCCAAGAGGCGCGTGCCCTGAAGCTCATCGTTCATCATCTTGAACATTGCGCCGGACGGCGTCAGGAAATCAAAGTCATACCCGGGGCTATACGCATTGTTAGTGTTCTGCGCCAAAGGCCAGGCATGGGCCGCATCCACATTGTGCTCTGCAAATTCTTCCATGATGTTGATAACTTCATGGGCCTGTTTGAGACCAAAATCTTCATTGGGATCAAACCCTGGCAGCGATGATTTCTGGTTCCACTCTGTGACGTAGATATCAAGATCTGGGTTTTCTTCGAGCCAGGTATTCTCAATATTGACCAGACTGTGATCGCGCTGACTCGTGTCATCTAACCCATGTGTGTAGATATGGGTTGCAATACCATCTACGGCCCCGGCCTCTTGGTCAGAGAATTCATTCATGATCAAACGGGTATTTACATCCGTCCAATCCATATTGGTCGCACTATATACCGACTCCGCCGGAAATGAGATTCCGTAATCCGCCTGCAGCGCCGCAAGAATATCGTCGGTATTGGACAAATGCCCATATTCGTCTGACAGACGGGAATGCATAAAGTTCGTGCCGGTCTGCACAACAATATCGATATTGGCTGCGTCAGGATGCGCGCCATCGATTTCATCCATGGCCTCGTCAATATAACGGGTCATTTCGCTGGCGACGCGGCCGTATTCAACCGCGCTCATCCCGCCGGATCCCCAGTATTCATTGCCGATCTCGAAGGCGTCAATTGTGACGTCACCGTAGACACCTGAAGCAACATCCTGAACAAACTTCGTCAATTCGACAACGTCCACATCCGCGTAGCGGTCGCCGTTGGAATCTGTATTCGACGTCAGAAAATGTCTGGTCGGCAATACAATTGTAACAGATTTCCCTTCTGCTTCAGCGTATTGCATAAACTCGGATATCGGAACGACGTCCTCAACCAATCCCGTTTCAGGATTGAACGCTTGTGACCTGTCTGGATCAGACATGTCAAACTGGTACTCCGTCATGGAGCCACCCGGATATCGGATTGCATCCACGCCAAGAGCGTTCGCAAGCTCATCATAAGAGCCAGCGTCACCAACGTCGTCTTTCGAGAACAAGAAGTTCCCACCAAACGCGTCATCTTTTACGGCATCGCCGATTACCAAAGGCGCGGAAAGTGCCACCACGACATCACCCTTCCAATCACGCCCACACCCAATGGCGAAATTGATCTCAGGGAACTAACAAAGTCCTAATTTTGGACCCTGGCGGCCTTAATAGATCTTTCAGATTGTTATGAAATTAACACTTATTAAGATGAGGAATTGGTGAAGAACGAAATTACAATTGAAGCATTCTCCGTTGGGAAATCATCTTCCACGCTGTATTGCTGAGCATCCCAACTGTTATCATTCTGATAAGCAATGTTAATTCCCGGCTGCGAGGGAATGCTCAACATTACCTCACCTTTAAAATAAACGGTAAGCGTCGTGCCATCATCTGTAGTCGAAAGGTTAGTTGAGTTCAGTTCCTCGACCACAGAAACTCCATCAACAACGGAAGGAAGTTGCAGAGAAATGGTGTCTTCTGAGGCATCAAAGTCGGTCACCGTGTTGTCGAGACCAAACAGAGCAAAGGAATCATCCCCCTCCCCCCCGGTGACAATGTCACCGCTACCGGCATAGATCACATCATCCCCGGCTCCGCCGTTGATCGTGTCGACACTGTCGTCGGTATACATGTCATAAGTCTGGGTCGCCGTGGGTGCAGCATAGTCCGGATAGCTGGCGTAGATGGTGTCATTCCCATCCCCACCCGAGAGATCCGCGCTCCCCGTTCCCCCGATCACCAGATCGTCGCCATCGCCCGCATCAATCGTGTCACCTTCTCCAGAAGACAGGAAAGTGCTGTCACCTGCGCCCCCTGTGACTGTGGCACCGCCGGAAGACACTGAAACGAAATCAGCCCCATCTGTAGTATCGTTGCCACCTGAGACCTGATCCCCCTCGCCGGAATAGACAATCGCATTGTGCGCGCCGGTCACATCCACTGTGTCGGCGGTCTCTTCATTGCGCACCACCAGATTGGCATGCAGCTCATCGGCATTTGCGAGATCCTCAGGGCCAACAACCTCGAAATCGTCGTTGGACCAGCTTGCCTGAGTTTGCCCTTCGATGCGCGCGGTCGGGTCAGTCTCGGCGGGCTCTTCAAGGGTGGATGAAGGATCTTCTAGCGCGTCTTCCGGCGCGGGATCTAAGCCATCATCCGACGGCTCTGCATCATCACCACCTGTGCTTACAAAGGCAAACGCAGTGGCCGACAGACCAGCAAGCAGCAAAATTTCGATCATCAGAGCAACCCTCCATTCGCTACAGGTATACCCACCGAAGTTCTAATACTGCGCAAAGATTTTAGTCGAGTTTTTCCCTAACTCCACAATCTTGCCGCAAGCTTGGGGTGGCGCGAAACCCTGGAAACAATCCAGCAAATCACGGCGACACTGTAGCCATGATGGCAAGGAATTCCCAATGTTTCCAAAGGAAAATGCGGCGCACACCTGCCAGATTCATCTGCTTTTCCCGAGGTTGATCTTGGGATTTCTTTCGACCAACAAGGTTAACAAATCCCGCCCAACGGCGGCAAAATCTTTGGCAATCGTCAAGAAGGCGCCATAATTCTATCAAAGCGCGTGTGGCTCAAAACGAATCTCTTCGTTGCTGTTTCTCATCCACCGTGCCACACCAAATCACCACATGCGCAAGACAAAGGACGGCTATGCCTGTCAACACTTCGGACACGGGTGACCTGCCGCACGGCAATCAGGTCTACGCTCAGCTTCTTGACGACATCGCGGCCGGCCGTCTCTCACCCGGTGATCGTCTGCGTGAAACCGAGCTTGCTGCGCGGATGAATGTCAGCCGAACCCCTGTGCGCGAGGCCATCCGCCTGTTGGAAACCGATGGGCTTATCATTCACGTCCCACGCGCGGGCGCGACGGTCCGGCAACTCGACTACGCCGAGGTGACCGAGCTCTATGAAATGCGGGCGGTCTTAGAGGGCACAGCGGCGCGACTTGCTGCGCGCTCGGCCTCAGAGATCGAACTTAGCGAACTTCACGCGATCAACGATGAAATGGCACAGGCCAGTGATGGCGAAACGGCGCGCCGATTGAACCGTACCTTTCACAAAACGCTCTTGAACGCAGCAAAGAACCGTTTTCTCCATCGGTCCACCGCATCTCTGTCAAAGGCGTTGATGATCCTTGGCCCCACAACCCTGGCCGCCTCCGAACGCGTTGACGAAGCGGTTGAAGAGCACAGACAAGTCTTAGTGGCTCTGCGCAACCGCGACAGCGTTGAGGCCGAGCGGTTGATGCGGCTGCATATCGATGTCTCGCAGAAAGTCCGCCTACGCGCGCTACGAGACACCTGATCCCGGCTTAGCGGTTTTTGATGAAATGCATCAGCGTTGCGCCGGTTTCATAATATGTGCCACGCACCCCTGCAAAAGGCAGGCTATGGCTGGGGCTGACCTCAACCGGCAATCCGTCGAAGGTTTCACCAATGAGCGCCTCAGCAGCGGCCGCACCAAACAGAGTGCCCGGTCCGATACCGCGACCCGAGTAGCCAAAAACAGCCAGCGCATTGGGCCCGAAGGACAAGACCTTTGGCAGATGTTCCGTGGTCATGGCGATGCGCCCATGCCAGGCTCCGTTCAGCCGGATGTTTGCAAGTTCAGGATAGAGAGCCGTCAATTTGCGTCGCAGCCAGGAGGTATGAATTCGGCTGGCGAAATGCCCCAACTTCCCCATCGCGCCGATGATCAACCGACCGTGTTGATCCATACGCCATGACGACATAACCAGTGCCGAGTCCCAACAACCCTCTTGCCCTTTCAGGATTTTCTCTCGCAACGGGGCGGGCAAAGGCTCTGTGGCGGCCTGAAAGTAATGTACCGGTATGGTGGAGGGTGCCTGATACCCTTTGATTGGGTCCAGATACCCATTTGTGGCCTGTAAAAGAGATTTGGCTTTGATCACCCCTTGGGCGGTTTCAACGTGCCACTGGCCGCCTTCATGCCGCAGGGCCGTCGCCGGAGAGTTTTCAAAAATCTGCGCCCCTGCCGATTTTGCAGCGCGCGCCAAGCCTTTGGCATAGGCCAGCGGTTGAATTGTTCCAGCACGGGGATCAAACAAGGCCCCAAAGACAGCCTCACTGCCGGTGCGGCGGCGGGCCTCATCTTGATCCAGCAATTGAACCGGCGCACCGATGGCTGTCATCTGACGATAGCGGTTTTCTAGATCTTTCATTCCGACAGGGGCATGCGCACAATGCAATGTCCCGTTTCGCACCGGCTCACAGTCGATGCCACACTGTTCGATCAACCCAAAGACCCGCGCCGGGGCCTCTGCCAGAATCTTCGACAGTTTGGCCCCCTGATCTGCCCCCAAAACTGTGTTGATATCCTCTGGTGGCATCCAAAGTCCGGCATTGGCCAAGCCCACGTTGCGGCCCGACCCGCCATGACCGATCTCGCGCGCCTCAATCACGGCAACCTGTGCCCCGGTTTGCGCCGCAGTTAGCGCGGCGGACAATCCGGTATATCCACCTCCGATTACAACCAGATCAACGGCCAAAGTTCCCATCTGCTGAGGCGCGGAAAAGCGTTCTTCACAGGTCAGATGCCAGTGGTTTGTCTTGTTGTCATCAGTCACCAGCGTGCTCCGAGTCTCGGGTTGGGAAAGGGGTATGTTGGGTTTTAAGCCACCAGCTTAACGCAGAAAAGGGGCGTCCCTTTGGACGCCCCCTTCACATCATATGTCCTGGATTTAGTAGAAGGCCTGCAAGCCCGTCTGTGCCCGACCCAGGATCAGAGCATGAACGTCATGTGTGCCCTCATAGGTGTTCACGGTTTCTAGGTTCACCATATGGCGGATCACGTGGAAATCCTGGCTGATGCCGTTACCGCCGTGCATGTCACGGGCGTGACGCGCAATCTCAAGCGCCTTGCCGCAGTTGTTGCGCTTGATCAGCGAGACCATTTCGGGGGCCGCTTTGGCTTCGTCCATCAGACGACCCACGCGCAGTGCGGCCTGCAGGCCGAGGCTGATTTCAGTCTGCATGTTGGCCAGTTTCAGCTGGAACAACTGGGTCTGTGCCAGCGGCTTGTTGAACTGTTTGCGGTCCAGACCATACTGCAGAGCGGCGTGCCAGCAGAACTCAGCGGCCCCCATCGCGCCCCAGGCAATGCCATAACGGGCGCGGTTCAGACAGCCAAACGGACCTTTCAGACCTTCAACATCGGGCAGCAGCGCCTCTTCGCCGACCTCCACGTTGTTCAGGACAATCTCACCGGTGATCGAGGCGCGTAGGCTTTGCTTGCCTTCAATCTTGGGTGCGGTCAGGCCTGCGGTGCCTTTGTCCAGAACAAAGCCTTTGATCTTGCCATCGTGTGCATCGGATTTGGCCCAGACCACAAACACATCGGCGATCGGTGCGTTGGAAATCCACATTTTGGAGCCGTTGAGCACATAGCCACCGTCGGTTTTCTTGGCGGTGGTTTTCATGCCTCCGGGATCCGAACCTGCGTCGGGCTCGGTCAGACCAAAACAACCAATCCATTCACCCGAAGCCAACTTGGGCAGATATTTCTTCCGCTGATCTTCGGTGCCATACGCATAGATCGGATACATAACGAGCGAGCTTTGCACCGACATCATCGAGCGATACCCCGAATCGATCCGCTCTACCTCGCGTGCCACCAGGCCGTAGGTCACATAGCCTGCTCCCAAACCACCATAGGTTTCGGGAACAGTGGTCCCCAGAAGGCCCATTTCACCCATTTCCCGGAAAATCTCCGGATCGGTTTCCTCTTTGGCGAAGGCCTCTGTCACCCGCGGCATCAGCTTGTCTTCGGCATAGGCCCGCGCCGCATCACGGATCATACGCTCGTCTTCGTTCAGCTGGTCTTCCAGAAGAAAGGCATCGTCCCATTTGAACGAGGCAAGCTGCGGACGGCTTTGCGGGGCAAGATCTTTCGCCATGTGAGGCTCCTTTATAGGTCACAGCACCGGATATCAGTTGGGGCCATGATGCCACACAACTGCCGGGTCAAACTATCACTTCATGACATAGCGGCGCAGAACTGGACCGCAAAGCGATATTCCGGCATAACATCATTCCGAAAAGGAATATTATGTCTCTGTCTCGTCGCCATATGCCCCCACTTGGCTGCCTCACAGCCTTCGAAACCGTTGCCCGGCTCGGCTCGGTGACAGACGCGGCGCGCGAACTCGACCTCACCCAAAGCGCGGTCAGCCGACAAATTCAGAAACTAGAGACATTGGTGGGCTGTCCTCTGTTTGAACGCAATCGCAAGCGTCTGTATCTCACCACCAATGGGACGAATTACGCGCAAGAGATCCGCGCGGCCCTAGCGCAAATCAGCACGGCAACCATCGCCTTACAGGCCAATCCCGATGGCGGTGTGCTTGATCTGGCGATTCTTCCAAGTTTTGGCACCCATTGGCTCGCCCCGCGTCTGCCCGGGTTCCTCCGAGCGCACCCCGGAATCACCCTCAACATGTCCACACGGATTGTGCCGTTTGACTTCGCAAACGAAACCTTCAGCGCGGCCATTCACTATGGGGACGGCAACTGGCCCGGCGCGGGCCGGTTGAAACTCTGGGACGAACAGATTGTCGCCGCCGCTTCCCCTGCCCTTCTGCAAAGCGCGCCCGCCGCCGATTTGCCTCGGCTTCAGCTGCAAACCCGCCCTCAGGCCTGGGCGGAATGGTCCAAATCACATGGACTGGCGGACCCCGGCCGCCCAGCCATGATCGTGGATCAATTTGCCACCATGTTGCGCGCCGCCCTTGCCGGGCTGGGGGTGGCTCTGATCCCAGATTACCTCGTTGAGCAAGAGTTGGACCGGGGCAACCTTGTGGTTTTGCCGCACTCCCACCCCGTCAGCACCGGGGCCTATTATCTGGTTTGGCCCGAGGGCACCGAACATGATCCGGCGCTCTCGGCGTTTCGCACTTGGCTTGACGAGGAAAGCCGCTCCATCCGGGATCAGGCTTTGAGCCTGTAGCCCCGGCGAAACATCGTCAATGACACTGAGCACACCGCAATGGTCGCGCCCAGCGCTACGCAGAAGCCAAGCAGCGGCGAGCTGTCCGACACGCCAATCACTCCAAACCGCACCCCGTCGATCAGGTAAAACACCGGATTAAAGTGGGTCAGTGTGTTCAGAACCGGTGGCAGTGCTTCAACAGAATAGAACGTGCCAGACAGGAAGGCCAAAGGCGTGACGATAAAATTGGTGATCGCCGCCATCTGATCGAATTTATTGGCGTAGACCCCAGCCAAGAGGCCCAAAGCCGATAGGAATGCCGCACCGACCAGTACAAAGAGCAAGGCCACCAAGGGATGCGCCGGAACAATGCCCAGTACCAGCCAGAGGCCAAGCGAAATGGCGACCGCAACAACCAAGCCACGGGCAATGCCACCGGCCATATATCCCAACACAAGCTCGATCGGCGACAGTGGCGGCATCAGCGTATCAACAATGTTGCCCTGCACCTTGCTGATCACCAATGAACTAGACGTATTGGCAAAGGCGTTTTGAATCACCGTCATCATCAGAATGCCCGGCGCGATAAAGGTTGTAAAATCCACCCCCATCACATCTCCTCGGCGTGGACCGATTGCGATGGTGAAAATCAACAGGAACAATCCCGAGGTCACCAGAGGCGCCAAAAGCGTCTGGGTCCAGACCGCAAGAAAGCGCTGGATCTCTCGGGAAGCAAGGGTTTGCAGGCCCATCCAATTGACCGCGCCAAACCGGCGAACACCCTGGGCAAGCTCGGGTGTATTGCTGTTATAATGTGACATTCGGCCTCCTTTGTCTTGCCCGCCTTGTAACTTGTTCCACGATGATTAGAATAGGGCCGATCACAGAAACGCAGGCGGTCCTCGTGGGGGCCGCTTTTTTCAGTAGGGTTACTGCATGTCCTGGACCGACGAACGTGTCGAACTGCTCAAAAAGATGTGGGCTGAAGGCCAGTCGGCCAGCCAGATTGCCAAGGAGCTGGGTGGCGTCACCCGCAACGCGGTGATTGGCAAAGTGCACCGTCTTGGCCTGTCGAATCGCGCGGGCTCAAACGCCTCTGCCGCCACCGAAGCCAAAGCCGCACCAAAACCCAAGGCCGAGGCCAAGCCCAAACCGGTGCCCAAACCCGCGCCGGCCCCGAAGGCCGAGCCCGCGCCCAAGCCCGTACCGGCCACTTCGGCACCTGTACCGATGCCCGCGCGCAAACAGATTATTCCAGCCGGTCAGCCGCTCCCGCCGCAGCCCTCTGCAAATGAGATCAGCCCCGAAGCTTTGGCTCGCGTCAGCGAAGTCGAGAAGAAGGCTAAAAAGCTGACCTTGATGGATCTGACCGAGCGGACCTGCAAATGGCCGGTCGGCGACCCAGCAACCGATGATTTCTGGTTCTGCGGCCTGCCCGTTCAACAGGGCAAACCCTATTGCGAAGCCCACGTGGGCGTTGCGTTCCAGCCGATGAGCTCGCGCCGCGACCGTCGCCGGTAAAACGGCACCGCTATTCGGGGTCCCGCCCCAAACGAAAACGCCCCTCATCCGATGGGGCGTTTTTTTATGTCCATTAGCGTCGCCAGAAAGGCTTTGGTCAGAGGGTTCTCGACTTTTGAGGCTGGCCAAAGCGCGTGTACAGGGATGTCGGGCAACGACCAGTCCGGCAAAATTTCCACCAGTCTCCCCTGCGCCAGAAGATCTGCGACGTAGTGCCGAGGGGGTGACGCGATGGCCATGCCCTCGCAGGCCAGGTCGACCATAGCCTCGATATTATCGACCGACAGTGCGCCCGCCTGTTCGATCTCCACCTCGCCTTTGGTCATGTGGATCAGCTTACGGCGCGAGGACAGATGGCTGTGCTTCACCCAGGGCACAGTTTTAAGATCATCAGGTGTCAGAAGCTCGTGGTATCGCGTGAGAAACTCGGGCGAAGCCACCATCGCGCGCGGCATAGACCAGACGCGGGTGCAGCGCAGACTCGAATCGTCCAAAGCGCCGGCCCGTAATGCCAGGTCGACCCGATCGGCCACCAGATCCTGCGGCACGTCGCTATAGAAAAGCTCTAACGCCACATCTGGATTATCACGCCGAAATTCTGCCATCGCCTTTGAAATTGGCGAACGCACAAGAGATACAGTCAGGGCAATGCGCAACACACCTGAAAGCATCTTTTGCCCTGCCGAGGCCGCGCGCAACCCATCGTTGGCAAGGGTCAGCATCATCTGCGCGGGATGTTTCAACTGCTCCCCGGCCTCGGTCAATGTCAGACGCCGTGTGGTTCTATAGAACACCGGCGCGCCAACACTCTCTTCAAGAAGCTGGATGTGATAGGTCACCGCCGATGGTGTCATGCCCAGCGCGCGCGCGGCAGCTCGAAAGCTCCCCTGGGTCACAACCTCGGCGAAAATACCGAGCGACTTCAGATACTCAACACTCATTGCATCTATTTTTCTAACAGTGTTTTCAATTGATACGATATTCTGAACACGGGTGAGACACAATACACCAACGGGACAGATCAGACAGGAGTGATCATGCCGTCCTTTCTCGCCATAGCCAGCTTTGCCTTTCTCATGTCGGTTCTGCCCGGACCTGTAAATCTTCTCACGCTCCATTCAGGTTTGAAATTTGGCACAAAGCGCACCTTGAGCTTTGTCACCGGGGCCACCTTGGGGTTTTCGGCCCTTTTGTGTTTGATTGGGCTGGGTGTCACACGCCTCCCTTCTGAGGAAAGCTGGCTCCTTGACGGGATGACCTGGCTTGGCGCGGCGCTCATTGTCTGGCTGGCTTTGCCCTTGTTTTCAGCAAAGCCCCCCAATGACCTTAGAAACCAAACACCTCCGAGCTTCTGGCAAGGGGCGCTCTTGCAATGGCTCAATCCCAAAGCCTGGGGCGCCTGCCTTGCGGCCCTGTCGCTGTTCAATCTCCGCGCGGATTCGTGGGATCTTGCCGTTGTTGTCCTCCTCTGGACATGCCTTTGCTTTGTTGGTGTTGGCATCTGGGCACCGTTTGGTACGTCTCTGCGGTCAATCCTGCATACCCCGAGGCGCATGCAGCTCTTCGGGCGTGTCATGGGCACCATTTTACTAAGCCTCGTGGCAGTTTTCTTGATTCAATGGGCCAGAGCCTAGGCGCAATGCCTTCCCCCAACGGGCAACAGCGTTTATATGCGCGCCATGACCAGCAATCCGCCAGACCTTCGCCCCGACCTCGCGCGTGCGCGCATCTCCGAAACTTCGCGTGACGGCCAACCCACAATTGGGATGGTCAGCCTTGGCTGTCCCAAGGCTCTTGTCGATAGCGAACGGATCCTGACCCGGTTGCGTGCCGAAGGATATGGCATCTCGGCCAACTACAACGGCGCCGATGCGGTGATCGTGAACACGTGTGGCTTCCTCGACAGTGCCAAGGCTGAAAGTCTTGAGGCCATTGGTGAAGCTTTGCATGAAAACGGCAAGGTGATTGTCACCGGATGTCTGGGGGCTGAACCCGAGTATATCACCGGCGTACATCCCAAGGTTCTGGCTGTCACCGGGCCACATCAATACGAACAGGTGCTGGACGCGGTACATGGCGCCGTTCCGCCCTCGCCGGATCCATTTGTCGATCTGCTACCGGCAAGCGGCGTCAAACTGACCCCGCGCCATTTCAGCTATCTCAAGATTTCTGAGGGCTGTAACCACAAGTGCAAATTCTGCATCATCCCGGACATGCGCGGCAAGCTGGCCAGCCGACCGCAAAAGGCGGTGCTGCGCGAAGCAGAGAAACTGGTTGAGGCCGGGGTAAAAGAGCTTCTGGTTATCAGCCAGGACACAAGCGCCTATGGCACCGATTGGAAAGACCGCGACAGCAAGTTTCCCTTCCTTGATCTGGCGCGCGAGTTGGGTGAGCTCGATGCCTGGATTCGCCTGCATTACGTCTACCCCTACCCGCATGTGCGTGACGTTATCCCGCTGATGGCCGAGGGTAAGATCCTGCCCTATTTGGATATTCCGTTCCAGCACGCGCATCCTGATACGTTGAAACGCATGGCCCGGCCCGCCGCTGCCGAGCGGACATTGGATGAGATCGCCGCATGGCGCGCCGATTGCCCGGACATCGTTCTGCGGTCGACCTTCATCGTGGGCTATCCCGGTGAAACCGAGGCTGAGTTCCAGACCCTGCTGGACTGGATGGATGAGGCTCAACTCGAACGCGTTGGCTGTTTCAAGTACGAGAACGTTGACGGCGCGCGCTCCAATGACCTGCCGGATCATGTCCCAGAAGAGGTCAAACAGGAACGCTGGGAACGCTTTATGGAGAAGGCACAGGAAATTTCCGAAGCCAAACTGGCGGCCAAGGTCGGCCAGCGTTTGGATGTGATTGTCGACGACGTGGATGAGGATGGCATTGCCACCTGCCGCACCAAAGCCGACGCGCCCGAAATCGACGGCAACCTTTTCATTGATGAAGGTGCCGACCACCTGCAGCCCGGCCAGATTGTCACCGTCGAGGTTGATGAAGCTGGCGAATACGACCTCTGGGGCCAGTTGGTCTAAGGAGCTTCCGATGGATAATTTCGAACTGATCGGCATGCCGCTGGGTGAGGAAGACGAGCTGGCTTTTGAGGCGCTGTTCACCGCGATAGATCTCACGGAGGTCGTGGTCGAAAATGCGGAAGGCCGCTGGTTCGCATTTTGTGACGAGGCCGGAGGCGAAGTCTGGACCGGCGTCACACATGAGAGCCTGTTTGCAACAGCGAACCCGTTCTTCTCATGTGGCTCAGCTCTGGATATCGAGCTGGAAAGTGTCGAGCACGGCGACTGGCCCTTCACCGCTTTCGAATCGGTGGGGCAGATCGCAATCAAGGATCAGGGTGAGCTCCTCACCAAATCGATCGTGGTCGGTGTGAACATTCCTGCAGCCTGCAGCGTTGCCCCCACTGGTCTGGCGGCCAAGTTTCTCAAACCCGATGTGAATGTCGCGGTCGCAACCCCTCAGTCTTTCAAGGCTGAGCTTTGCATTCTCTCACATGTCACCGAACTGTTCGACGATGCCGACAGCTATACCTCGGCCCAAGAGGCCTCGGGCCTGCCGATGTCGGTGCCGTCGTATCTGCCGGTTGGCATGATGCAGGAAGAGGGTGTGGCGCAGGCACAGGGCTGTGGCGTGGTTCTGAAAGCAGGCGAGGCCACGGGTGTGGGCGGCGGCGCCTATTGCTGGGCCCATGTGACGGGCCTTGGCGGAACCTATGGCATCACCTGGCACCCAGATGAATGTACCCCAGCTAAGCTAGGGCAGGTTCTGTCTTACAATGGGATAGTGATGCTGCGCGCGGTGTAATTCGCAGCGCTACACAGTCTCATCTTCAAGGTGAAGCTTCATGTCGATCAGGACACGCTGGATTTCCAGCGTTTCTTTCAACAGACGTTTGGCCTCATTGGCTGAAATCACACCATCCTCGATGGATTGATTGTACTCCGCCATCAGCATCGCAAACCGCTGAGACAGCGCAATAACATCTGCGTTCACACCACCCTTTTCCCGCTTTGCATTGCGGCGGCGGTCGTCAAAGTTCAGCGTGATGCCTTTCAACTCAGCCAGGGCTGCGGTGACATGCGGATATGATGCGGCCTCTTCCAAGGCAGCCACGGAATCCACGGGCATAAAGCGATCCTGATGCTCGGGATAATCCGAATAATAGCGCCCAAGCGTGGCTTTGGATTTGCCTGTCAGCGTACACGCGGCCTCGATGCCCACGTCTTTTACCAAGGCTTCGATGTGCTTTTTCAGATATCGTCCTACGGTTGACATGTATTTTCCTCACACCCGAGCCAATCAGTCCCGGGGAACACCAAAAGTTGTTTCCCATTAAATGGGTCGCGCCAGAATGTCATGTACAAAACAGTTTCGCAATTCGCGGAACAGTATGTGTCCGGCTCCCAGACCGGAATTTTGGCTTGAGATGACGCCAGATTGGCAATTTGGGCGGCAAGAAACCTCGTTTGTCGGTCTTAAGCCTCTGACGCGACGGAAAGCAGAACCAGCCTCTGGGCCTCGGCTCTTTTGGTCTGTTTTCCGCGCAGAAGAGCCCCTTCTAGGCATAACGCAGACAGTCAACGCGGTGTGTTCGCCATAAGTGCGGGCTCTGAACGCATCAGCTTGCGCTCTACCTGAATGTGCAAGACAAACTTCGCACCGAGCCTCTCTGCCCGCACGAGATCGGCCCGATCGGCCCAGATGAATGTCACATTCTGAAAATGTGCCGAGAGGTATGGGATTGCCGCAACTCCAAAAGAATCGTGGAACACCACAAGCGGTTCGGGTCGTCCGGTAGGCGAGCCGCAAAAAACAGGTGAAGGAATGAGCGGGTCGATTGTGACAATATCGACAGTCTCCCCCGTCTCATCAGAACAGACCCAGCGGCGATGCAGGCGTGGCCCGGTCACAGTCATCCTGCGCTGTTGACCAATCATGCGCGACAGATCTCCACTCCGCTCAAGAGTTTCCAGGCGATATTCCGGATAGGGAAGAACGACCCCCATATGCGCCATCATGTCCTGAACCGCGATCGCAGCCGCCCATTCTGTCCAATGAGTGTCGGAGCGGTGGTAGATCATGCGCTCAGGGTTTTGTTTCCTGATGTCGAGCAAACGTAGCCTCGTCTCAGGATAATCTGCCCCAAAAGTGGACCGCGCCGCCTCAACAACACCTTTTATCTGCGACGATGCCTGCGCGGAAACTTGTATCCATGAGGGCAGCATATCGGCATAGATCGTATGTTTGTTTGGGCCTACGAGATAACGATAGCGCATCCCGCGTTCTGCAAATTCGGTTCGTGTCTCACTGAGCGCGAGATCCCACTCGGCTCGTTTCTGTTCGGTCCAACCCGCGCGGCCCTGTGCCTGCGCCACCGGTGCCTCGGTTTGGTAAAACAGATACCCCTGTTTCCCGATCCCAACCTCTTGATGCGGGCTATGCCCAAACAAGGCCAGGTGCATCTGCCCACGCCACATAACAAAGTGCTCTTTCAGCGCATAGCGTTGCCCCACATAGTACCGCGCATCTGCGATGAATCTGGGCAGCTGCGAGACACGATCAGGACGATGTGGCGTGCGCGCTTCGAATTCTTGTCGATCCGAGCCCGGTCCATCCAGAATATCTACGACGGTCAACGCACCCAGAGCTGCTAGTAGCAAGCAAGCCAGTACCGCGGAGAGGAAAGACAAGCGTCTCATGATCAAAACCTAAAATAGATAAACGGGCTGTAAGATGCCGCGCCCACTGACACGACAGACAAGACAAAGAGCAACCAAAACGTGCCTGCGCTCAGAACACCCTGTGCCGCACCCGACATATGGGGTGTCAGGAAATCGCTCATTTTTGGCCGTGCTCCGACTGAGAACACGGCAGCGGTCACAAGGATAATGCCGACATACCCACTGAAATACCGCGCCATCGGATAAAACTCAGCGGCATCGCCCCGCTCCAATAAGAACATGGCGCAGTAAAAGGCCTTTGCTTGACCAAAGCTTTCGGCGCGAAACAGCACCCAGCCCACCAAGACCGCGAGCAACAGATATACATGTCGCAATGCTCGGGGGGCTCGCATTAGAACCGTCTTCAATCCGATGCGCTCTAGGATCAGCAAGACACCATGAAACGCCCCCCAAGCCACAAAAGTCCAAGCAGCTCCGTGCCAAATCCCGGTTGCCAGAAATACGATCCAGAGGTTGAGATAAAGACGTGGCGCGGAAACCTGGCTCCCGCCCAGCGGGATATAGAGATAATCTCTAAACCAGCGTGACAGCGTCATGTGCCACCGCCGCCAGAATTCGGTCACCGACTGCGCCGTGTAGGGATAGTCAAAATTCTTCGGAAATGAGAACCCAAATATACGCCCCAACCCAATTGCCATATCCGAGTACGCCGAGAAATCGAAGTAGAGCTGAAAGGCATAGGATACCGCGCCCAGCCAAGCCGTTTCTGGGCTCAATGCGTCCAGAGGCAGTGCAAAGATCTGGTCGGCCACCAACCCCAAGGGGTCTGCAATCAGTGTCTTCTTGGCCAAGCCACGCACAAATTGCCGCATTCCCGATGAGAAGTCGTCGCGCGTCGTCCAACGCTCGGTCAAAGCAATGTCGATCTCAGCATATCGTACAATTGGCCCGGCAATCAGTTGAGGAAACAACGCGATATACAGCGCCAACTTCAACGGATTGCGTTGCACCTCAAACCGACCGGATCGAAGGTCAATCAGGTAAGACAGGGCTTGAAACGTGAAAAAAGAGATCCCGATAGGCAAGAGCGGCGCAGCGTCCAGAGCTTTGGTAAAGCCGAGATTTTCGAAGATAAATCCGATGTATTTGTAGTAGCCCAACACCAGCAAGTTCGCCGAAATTCCGAACCAGAACACGGCCTGTTGCCAGCCCCCACGTGTAACTGACAAGGCCAGTCCGGTGCCATAGTTCAGCACAATCGACCCCAGAAGGATCAGGACATAAAGCTCGTCTTGCCATGCGTAGAAAAGCAGGCTCATCCCCAAGAGAATGAGATTTCGGATCGCCATCGGGCTCACAAAATAGGCCCCAAGCGTCAACGGTAGAAACAAAAACAAAAAAACCGGACTAGAAAACACCATGCCCCAAGCATGGCATACCGGCGGTGATCCGATCCATAGTCATGAAGATCAGTGAAAGGTCGCGAAAGATTACCTTGCGCCTGCATTAGGCCACGTCACTCAATTCGGGTTGCCCCCGGCGACACCATGCGGCAATAGCTCTGCCATGGCCAAATTGCACTTTCATTACTCGACCATGAACGCCGGCAAATCGACAAACCTGTTGCAAGCCGCGCATAACTACAATGAACGCGGGATGGAGACCTATCTTCTGACCGCAGCGCTGGACAACCGCGCGGGCACCGGCCAGATCGGATCTCGCATAGGGTTGGCGCGCGAAGCCGACATTTTTCAAACTGCCGACAACCTCTTTGACAAGGTCGCGGCCCGGATTGACCAAGGTCCAATTGCCTGTGTCTTTATCGACGAAGCGCAATTCCTGACCAAGGATCAGGTCTGGCAGCTGGCGCGTGCGGTCGACGATCTCAAAATCCCTGTAATGGCCTATGGGTTGCGTGTCGATTTTCGGGGCGAGTTGTTCCCAGGGTCTGCCGCGCTCTTGGCTCTGGCGGATGAAATGCGCGAAGTGCGCACCATCTGTCACTGTGGTCGCAAAGCCAACATGGTGATCCGTCAGGATGAAAACGGCAATGTGTTGAAGGACGGTGCCCAGGTGCAAATCGGGGGCAATGAGACCTATGTCAGCCTCTGTCGTCGCCATTGGCGCGAGGCGGTGGGCGACTAACTCCCCTAGCGGAGCAGTGTTACCTCTATATGGCTCATTTTGTCCTGAGACCCGTATAGCTGGACATAGACCATACCTGCACCCTGCATCAGCCGTTTTTCAGCCTCGGGTTCGATCGAGCCTTCGGCCAAAAGCATCGCAATACAGTCACGCATTTCGGGTTTGTCGAAGTACGGATCCCATTCGTCAACCGTCTGGCCTGCGCCCTCCACGTGAAAATTTTCCCGATCACGCTGCAAAATCTGCCAGGGCTCTAAAAGGCGCAGCCCTGACGAATCGCGCAGGTCTGATTGCCCGACAAAGACGATGTATCCTGCCAATCGACGATCAGGTTCTACCACAGCTGGAACGGCGGCCAATGCGCTGAGACCCAGAATAAATATCTTCAAAAAACTTGGCATTCCAAACCCCGCACCACAATGAGCGCGGACCCTAATCTTGCTGCAAAATCTCAGCAAGATACGGAATATTTTGGATTTTAAAGTACGCCGATGTCGGCAAGGGCCTCGGCCAATTCGCGTGGCAAAGGCTCTTCTGTGACCCGACCTTTCGGCAAATCCACCGGCGCGTCCTCGACGGCCAGATACCGCCAACCCTGAAACGGGCGACGTGGCACAACTGAGGTGCGCACCAGTTCGGGATCTAGAACAATGGCACAATAATCTTTGCCATCTTCGCCTTCGACCTTGTCGAGCCTTACCACGCGCTGTCGCGCTTGGATCTGACCTTTGATCACCCAGTAAATAGACCCACCATTCAACAGTTCTTTTTCCCTGCGGGGCCACATGCGGGTCACATGGCGTGGCAGTCCGTCTGGCATCTGCGTGGCCCGCATCGCCTGCCAATCCGCAAGAGTATCAACACTTTCGGTACCGACACTAAGCTTAACAAGATGCACCTGATCCGGCATGCGGTTCAATCCTGACTGTAAAAGGAATCTTTGCCCCATGGGGTCTGTATATGGTATATGTTTAAGCCCAACATTCAACCTGTTGCGTTTGGGGCGCGGTTTGGCACAAGATTTTCTTTGCTCTTGCCCCACGGTTTCGGATTGATCGATGCCCGGATTACTCGTTAAGACACTGGCCTGCCAACGGAGAGATTCGACTGATATGACACGTTTTGCTGCCCCCATCGCTGAACAGATCTGGGATATGAAATACCGCCTGAAGGAACAGGACGGGACGCCCATTGATATGACCGTAGAGGACAGCTGGCGCCGGATCGCCCGGTCATTGGCCGACGTGGAAAAAGATCAGGCAGGGTGGGAGAAGAAATTCTACAGCGCGCTGGAAGATTTCCAGTATCTGCCCGCAGGCCGTATCACTGCGGGCGCAGGCACCGGCCGCGCCGTAACGCTGTTCAACTGCTTTGTTATGGGCACGATCCCTGACAGCATGGCGGGTATCTTCGACATGCTCAAAGAAGCCGCACTGACCATGCAGCAAGGTGGCGGTATTGGCTATGATTTCAGCACCATCCGTCCCAAGGGCGCCCCGGTTGCAGGTGTGGCCGCAGATGCCTCTGGCCCCCTCTCCTTTATGGATGTCTGGGATGCCATGTGCCGCACCATCATGTCGGCTGGATCGCGCCGCGGTGCCATGATGGCCACCATGCGCTGTGATCACCCCGATATCGAACATTTCATCGAAGCCAAATCTGACAGCGCGCGCCTGCGCATGTTCAACCTGTCGGTTCTGGTCACCGATCCCTTCATGGAAGCGGTCAAAGCCGATGGCAGCTGGGAACTGGTCTATGATGGTGTGGTCTATCACACCGTTCAGGCCCGCGATCTGTGGAACAAGATCATGCGCGCGACCTATGATTATGCCGAGCCGGGCGTGATTTTCATCGACCGCATCAACAACGCCAACAACCTAAACTATTGCGAAACCATCGCCGCCACCAACCCCTGTGGCGAACAGCCCCTGCCGCCTTACGGCGCCTGTCTGCTCGGCTCGATCAACATGGCACGTCTGGTGGACCGCCCGTTTGAAGACGGCGCGGATCTGGATCAGGACAAGCTGGATGAGCTGGTCAGCACCGCAGTCCGCATGATGGACAACGTGGTAGATGCCTCGCGCTTCCCTCTGCCCGAACAGGCGCAAGAAGCGCAAAACAAACGCCGTATTGGTCTGGGCGTCACCGGTCTTGCCGATGCCCTGCTGATGGTCGGTCAGCGCTATGGCTCGGAAGAGGCCGCGCAACAGACCGAAGAATGGCTCCGCCGCATCGCCCGCGCCGCCTATCTTGCCTCGGTCGAGCTTGCCAAGGAAAAAGGCCCCTTCCCGCTGTTTGACGCCGACGCCTATCTGGCCAGCGGCACCATGCAGATGATGGACGACGATGTGCGTGACGCGATCCGGGAACACGGCATCCGCAACGCCCTGCTGACCTCGATCGCCCCCACCGGCACCATTTCGCTTTATGCCGGTAACGTGTCTTCGGGCATCGAGCCGGTCTTTGCCTACAGCTATACCCGCAAAGTTCTGCAAAAAGACGGCACCCGCACCGAAGAAGAAGTGGTCGATTACGCCGTTCAGATGTGGCGCGAAAAATTTGGTGACAAAGAGCTGCCCGATTACTTTGTAAACGCTCAGACTCTCGCACCGCTGGATCACGTGCGCATGCAGGCGGCGGCGCAGAAATGGATCGACAGTTCGATCTCCAAAACCATCAACTGCCCCGAAGACATTTCCTTTGAAGACTTCAAAGAAGTCTACATGGAAGCCTTTGAAACAGGCTGTAAGGGCTGCACCACCTACCGTCCAAACGACGTGACCGGGTCGGTTCTTTCGGTATCGGAAAGCTCTGAGAAAACTCCGGCGGAAAACGGTGAAATGGCGGCTGAAGCTGCGGGTGGCGATGTGATCTATATGGCCGAGCCTCTGGATCGTCCGCAGTCGCTTGAGGGCCACACCTACAAGCTCAAGTGGCCGGACAGCGAACATGCCATCTACCTGACCGTGAACGACATTCTGGTTGGGGGTAAACGCCGCCCGTTTGAGGTTTTCATCAACTCCAAAAACATGGAGCACTACGCTTGGACCCTCGCGCTCACCCGCATGATTTCGGCTGTGTTCCGTCGTGGCGGCGATGTGTCCTTTGTTGTGGAAGAGCTGAAGGCGGTGTTCGATCCGCGCGGTGGCGCCTGGGTCCAGGGCAAATATATCCCTTCAATTCTGGCTGCTATTGGTGGTGTTTTGGAAACCCACATGGTGACCATTGGCTTCCTTGCCGGTGAAGGCATGGCCCTGAAGTCGGACCCGCAGGCAGAAGTGGTCAACCTAGACCAGCCCCGCGGCAAAGCCTGCCCCAGCTGTGGCCAGTTCGACATGCAAATGGTCGAAGGCTGCATGACCTGCCGCAGCTGCGGCCACTCCAAATGCGGATGAGCTGAAGAAGAGGGTGTTTGTCTGTCGTTGTGAAAACCAACAACAGTTTGCAATTTGACCAGCTTAAATTGCAATTCTGACCACTAAAAGTTTGCCATCGCCTCTATCGGGCGGTGGCAAATACCTTTCTGGGAGTGAAGAAAGCCCAATCAGCGTTCGGTCATGATATCCGTTCTGACTGCTGAATTTAGTGAAGCGGGCGATATCGGACATTCAACACGACAAGACCGCCGAAAGCTTCCTCGGATTTGTCGACATCACGTCAATTCGCCTGTGGCTACGCCATTTGTCAACATGACCTAGGCTCAATACCGCCGTTTCTCATGACCGGGCCCTTCGCCTGCGTTTGTTCACACGCTTCCTACCTTTGGGCGTGCCGCCGCCGATATCGAACCGTTTCCAGCCCTCGGGCAGAACGGCGTCGCTCGGCACCATCCCGTTGATGCCCTCTTGCACAGCGCGATCAATTGCCAGATTCTGAAGATCGGGGTTGGCTGCTGTTAAGAGGTCAATCGCCGGTTCATTGCTCTCTGGTGAATGGTCGAAGCACTTTCTTTCTGCCATTGCTACCTCACCTTCCGATCAGCCATTCCGGGCATGAAGGTTGCGCTCAACATTCGATCGAACATGGCCTGATTGGCGTCAAACATGCCGCCCGGACCAGCTGCACGTATCTCGTCGAGAGACATGCTTTCTCGCGAAAACCCAAAGCCGTTGCTGACCTGTTTGATCATCAAAGCGATCTCGTTGTCGGTTGCTGCCTGTGTTTAATGGCCCCCTACTAAGTGCCTTTTCGGCGGGGCGGCTGCCAGTGGTCCCCATGAACCTGCCGCGAGCTGATGGAGATCCAGTCATTTTACTAATGCTGCATTTGCGCCTACATACAGAAAACCGTCTGGCGCGTGACGTCCACAAAACCACAATGGAGGCGTCCCTATGGCCACCAAAGCGAAACTTCACTCCCGCAACCAGCACGCACAAGGCTATGATTTCGCCCGCTTGGTGGAGCAGACACCGGAGCTCGAAGCCTTCACGATCCTCAACCCAGCGGGCCAGACGACGATTGATTTTCAAGACCCAAGCGCCGTTCGCATGCTCAACCGAGCTCTGCTAAAAACTCACTATGATATTGAGTACTGGGACATCCCCCCGGGTTATCTGTGCCCGCCTATTCCCGGTCGCGTGGACTATATCCACCACCTCGCGGATTTGCTTTCTGACGGCAACGACCAGAATATTCCGCGCGGAGACCAGATCAGAGCTTTGGACATCGGCACGGGCGCGAGCCTGATCTACCCGCTTACCGGGCAACGCGAATACGGTTGGCATTTTACAGGCAGCGACATCGACGCAGTCGCGCTCAAATCTGCACGGCACATATGTGAAATGAACAAATTGTCGATCCCCCTTCGGCGACAAAATAACCCAAAGAACATCTTTCGCGGTGTGATCCAACCCAACGACAGGTTTCACCTAACCATGTGCAACCCCCCCTTCCACGGGTCACAGGAAAGCGCAAACAAGGGCACACAGCGCAAGTGGGCGAACCTTGGAAAAGGGCGGTCAACGAAGCTCAACTTTGGAGGGCAAAATGCCGAACTTTGGTGTCCCGGCGGCGAGATAAAGTTTGTCGCCCGCATGGTTGAGCAAAGTATGGATTTCACCAAGCAATGTCTGTGGTTCACGTCACTGGTGTCGAAGAAAGATAACCTTTCTCCCCTCAATCGCATTTTAAAAAAGGCCAATGTTGCAGATTGCAGGATCGTTGAAATGGCTCAGGGGCAGAAAACCAGTCGCTTTATTGCCTGGACCTACAAGACAAAAAGCCAGCGGACTGCGTTTATGAAGACCGCTCGGGCATAAAGACCCATCCAAGTTGGCGTGTCCGGCCCAAACCGAAGGCGCTCCTGAAACGTTACCTACGCTGTAACGAGACGGACGTTCCGTTTCGCTTGGGAAACAGAGGGGGAAAAACCTCGGTACAGCAATACCACCGCAGTGACATCTTGTTGATCGCTGCCATCTCTGTTGCCCACTGGCATTCCCCGACACAAAGCTTACGTTGGCCTCAATGACATTCAGGAGCACAGCATGACTGAGAGCTATACCCCCCCTAAGGTTTGGACCTGGGAGAAAGAAAATGGCGGTGCCTGGGCCTCGCTGAACCGGCCCATCGCAGGGGCCACACATGACAAAGAGTTGCCCGTCGGAGACCATCCACTTCAGCTCTATTCGATGGGCACACCAAATGGCGTCAAGGTGACCATCCTTCTGGAGGAGCTGTTGGAAAAGGGTATTTCAGAAGCCGAGTATGACGCCTGGCTGATCAGCATTGGTGACGGTGACCAGTTCGGCTCTGGTTTTGTTGACCTCAACCCAAACTCAAAGATCCCAGCCCTGAGTGACCGTTCAGGTGAGGCGCCCGTGCGGGTTTTTGAATCTGCGGCAATCCTGATGTATCTGGCCGAGAAATTTGGCGAATTTCAGGGAGCGCCGGAAAAGCGTGCCGAGTTACTGTCCTGGGTCATGTGGCAAATGGGCAGCGCGCCCTATCTGGGAGGCGGTTTTGGTCACTTCTATGCCTACGCCCCCTACCCCATGGAATATCCGATCGACCGTTTTGCGATGGAGGTCAAACGTCAGATGGATGTGCTCGACCGCCATTTGGCCGAAAACCAATTTATGCTGGGCAACGACTATACCATTGCAGATATGGCAATTTTTCCTTGGTACGGCCGCACAGCGAAAGGCCAATCTTATGACGCCGGTGAGTTTCTGAGTGTACATGAATACAAAAACGTCATCCGTTGGGCTGATGAAATCGACGCGCGACCCGCAGTCAAACGGGGCAAGCTGGTCAACCTTTCGGGCGAGGGCAAATTGCCCAACCGGCACAGTGCCGCAGATTTCGACGGCCTCGTCTAAAGCACTATAACAAAAAATCAGACCAACGAAGCGGCTCCATCAGAGGGCCGCTTTTTTCTTGCCCAGCACAGAGTGTTGCAAAATTCCATCAGGCAATCGGCGGCTGGCCCTCATTCTTGACAATAATTGTAGGGAAGCTTAAGCGAGCCTAGAAACGCGCCCAGACATTGATCCAAGCCCAAGTCTTCGATCCTCGGCGCCCTATGCCCAGCAAGCAGATCGCAAGCACAGCACCCCCTACATATTCGGAGCGGATCTATGTCCAAATCCCATTTGCGCAGCACCACCGCGGTGCTGTTGACGACGCTTGTTGCGGCAACACCTGCGCTATCGCAAGAGGCCGAGGCAGACGACGGGTTTCTTGGCACCTTGTTTTTAACCTTCGGCAAACGTGACGTGTCGATCAACTCACCGGTCAGCACCACAGTTCTGGATGAGGATGAGCTTGAAGACCGTCAGGCCTCGACCCTAGCCGAGGCTCTGGTCACCATTCCCGGTGTGACGCTCGCCAATGGCTATTCCGCGCAGGCCGCTGGGGTGAACATCCGTGGCTTTGGCACCGACGCCACATTCGGCGGCGATCAATCCGTTGTCTTCCTGGAAGATGGGGCGACCGTCGGCGCAGAACCTCTCTACCGCATTTCGACCCAGGCCTTCACCGATCCGCTGCTTTACAAATCGGTTGAAGTGCGTCGGGGCACAATTGGGAGCTTTGAGTTTGGCTCGGGCATCATGGGCGGTGTCGTCATCTCGGAAACCAAAGATGCTTCGGACTTTACCGATGGTGAACCCGGTTTCAAAATCGGTCAAACGCTTGAGTACTCCACCAATGGAAACGGTCTCACAAGCTCGACCACCCTGGCGTGGCAGCCCAGTGAAAACGTAGAAATTCTTGGGAACTATGTGCTTCGCAAAAGCGATAACTATCAGAATGGCGATGGCACCACCCAGACGCAAACAGCCTCTGAAATGCCCTCCGCCCTTCTCAAAGGGAAATTCACGTTCGGTCAGGACAGCGAACACGCTCTGACGCTAAGCTACAAACAGTCGACGTCGGACGACAAAGACGTCAGCTTTGACTTTATCGATCCGGATGGCGTGTTCCGACGGGTTGACCGTGTGCAAGAAGACAAAGTCACGTCGCTGACCTACACCTATTCCCCAGTAGACAATGATCTAATAGACTTTACCGCACAACTTACGCGCTCGGATCGCTTTGTTGACAACAATCTGATTGCTGGGGTCGACTACACAAGCCCAACCCGCGGTGACCTGAGCGGCTTCTATAGCGCCGAGTTTGAATATGTCACGACAAAACTGTTGTTGAAGAACAACGCGCTTTTCAACACTGGCATGCTGAAACATGACCTCACCTTTGGTGTCGAAGTGAGCGACCGCGAACGTTCGCACAATGCAGCAAGCTCGGCCGTGGGCGGCACCAACCGCCGGATCGCCATCTTTGCCGTGGACGATATCAGCGTCACCGACGCCTTTAGCCTGACACCGGCGCTTCGGTTTGAGAAATCCAAACTCGATCCTGAGGGCACCTCTGATTTTGCCCGCCCTGTACCCAATACAATCGAAGACACCTACGAACATGACGCCTGGATGGGCGGGCTTGCAGCCAAGTACGAATTTGAAAACGGCCTGTCCGTCTTTGGTTCGGCAGCCTATTCGGTATCTCTGCCCGGCATCGGGTCCGCGTGGAATGCGCCACAAAAATCGCGTACCTACGAACTCGGTGCCTCCTTTGCCAGCACCGACGTCTTCTCGGCTGGCGACAACCTGTCGATCCGCGGCAACTTCTACAAAACCCATGTCTGGGAAGTCACCGGAGATGTCGACACCATTGACAGCACCGGTCTTGAGCTTGAGGCGTCGTATGGGTTGGAAAACGGCACCTACTTTGATGTGAATGCCAACATTGTGGATGGGACCGAAACGCTGACAACCGGCGCATCGCGCGTCTGGGCCAGCCTGCCGTCTGACAGCGTCAATCTGACTGTTGGGAAAAAATGGGGTGACGTGCTGGATCTGAGCTGGGAGCTGACCCACCACGCAGCGGCCAAGCGGCACAACCGCACCTTCACCGGAACCACCGTTGTGGACACGGACTCCTGGACCACCCATAACCTGCGCGCGACCTACAAACCGCAAGAAGGCCTGTTGGAAGGCCTTGAGATGCGGGTTGGCATCGACAACCTGTTCGACACAACCTATCGCGCAAATCTTGCCACCTATGACGCGCCGGGCCGGAACATCAAGTTCACCCTGTCGAAGGTATTCTAATCGTGCCGGGATGGTCCTGACCCTCATCAGGGCCACACCCCGACATGAAAAAGCCGCCAGCAGATTTCCGTTGGCGGCTTTTCTATTACTCGGAAAGGCGGGTCAGGTGCCCAGCATCTCTTCCAATTGTTCCAGTGTCGCCCGCTCGGCATCTGTCATGTCGGCGGTGCGGCTGCGGAACAAAGTTGCCTGTGACCGCAGCACCGGCTCTTCAGCCAGGATCTTGAGGTGGTTGGCCCGCAGCGTCTCGCCCGTAGAGGTGATATCAGCCACGGCCTCAGCGGTGAGATTTTTCACCGTGCCTTCGGTTGCGCCCTGACTGTCCACCAGTTGATAGTCGGCCACACCTGCACGGTGCAGATAGGCCCGCACCAGACGGTGATACTTGGTTGCGATCCGCAGGCGAAACCCATGTGCTGCGCGGAACCCGGACGCAGCTGCATCCAGATCGTCCAACGTATCCACATCCACCCAGGCCTGCGGCACAGCGATGATCAAATCCGCAAAGCCAAAGCCAAGTTCGGCCAAGGGGGCAACTTTCTGCTCCCAGAGCACAAGCTTTTCCTGCACCAGATCTGTGCCGGTCACACCCAGATGGATGCGCCCTGCAGCCAGCTCGCGTGGGATTTCACCCGCGCTCAGCAGAACAAGCTCAACACCATCAATGCCGTCAACCGCCCCGGAATATTCCCGATCCGATCCAGTCCGCGCCAGTTTGACACCACGTTCTCCGAACCAGTCGAAGGTCTTTTCCATCAGCCGCCCTTTGGACGGCACGCCCAGTTTCAGGGTCATTGCACGCCCTCCAACTGCATCAAAAGACCGGGGCGCACCACGCCCCCGACCGCCGGAATTTCCGAGCCCTTGCCAAGCTGTCGGGTCAGTGCATCGTAGCGCCCGCCCGTGGCCACCGCAGGCCAATCGGCCCGCGCCGACAGGAACCCAAAGACAAAACCGTCGTAGTATTCCATCGAGCTGCGGCCATAGCTGGCTTCGAACTCAAGTGTCGTCACATCTACACCGCGTGCGCGCAACGCATCACAGCGGCGGGCAAAGCGTTCAACAGCCTCGGAGATCGCGGGCATATCCACTGCAAGATCACGCAATTGCTCCAACGCGAACTCACAGGTCTCCGACACTTTCAACAGCGCCTCGATCAGCAGAACCTGCTCTTCCGCCAAAGGCCCCTCTGCGGCATCCGCATGCAAAGCGTCGACCCTAGACGAAATTTCGGCATGCGAGCGCAGCCCAATCGTCGGCACAGCGCCCGCCATAGGATCGTCTAGCTCCAACAGAGCTTTGCGGGTGACGGGCACCGCCGAACGCCCAGAGAACCGGTCCAGCAATGCGCGGAACCGGCGCGGGCGCCAGATGTGCCGCATCAAGGCAGCACGGCGACGATCCGAAGCCTTCAATCCAGACACAGCTGCGGTCAAAATCCCGATGTCGCCGGTCACGGCACGCGTGCCATAAGGCGCAAGGTAATTGGCAAACAGTGCAAACACCTCGGCATCGGCGGCTTCTGGGTCGGTGCGATCAAACACCTCATACCCAACCTGCAGATATTCCGACGCCCGTTCGGGATGTTCTTCCTGACGGCGGAACACTTCCCCAGAATAGGTATAGCGCGCGGGCTCGGCCCCCTGCTCCATATGCATCTGCACCACGGGCACAGTAAAGTCCGGGCGCAGCATCACTTCGCCACGCATCGGATCGGGTGTTACATAGGCGCGGGTGCGAATATCTTCGCCATACAGATCCAAAAGCGTCTCAGCCGATTGCAGCACCGCGCAATCCACCACCTGCGCCCCGGCCTGTTCAAAGACCGCGCGCACCTCGGCGGCCTTTGCTTTGGTTTGGGTCAGGCTCATGCGTTCAGATCCAGAATCTCGCGCACCTTGGCGACCAGATCACCGCGTGCCACTTCATATTGGCTTGGGCGTTCTTTCCACTCTTCAAGGCTGGCGTTCTCGGCAATTTTCGCACCCAAGATCAGGTCTTTGATCTGGATAACACCGCGCTCTTTTTCGTCGCCACCTTCGATCACGGCAACCGGAGATTGGCGTTTGTCTGCATATTTCAGCTGGTTGCCGAAGTTCTTGGGATTGCCCAGATACACTTCAGCCCGGATACCGGCATTGCGCAGCTCTGCAACCATAGCCTGATAATCCGCCATGCGGTCCCGATCCATCACGGTCACAACCACCGGCCCCTGCACGGTCGAGCCAATCCGGCCTTTCTCACGCAACGCCGCCAACAGACGATCGACACCAATCGACACGCCGGTCGCCGGAACAGGCTGTCCGGTGAAGCGTTTGACAAGATCATCGTAACGACCACCGCCCGACACCGAACCAAACTGACGTTTGCGGCCCTTTTCATCGAGGATTTCAAAGGTCAGCTCGGCCTCGAACACAGGTCCGGTGTAGTAACCAAGACCGCGCACAACCGACGGGTCGATCTCGATGCGGTCCGCACCATATCCCCCGGCTGCAAGCAGATCACCGATCTGTTCAAGCTCGGCGATACCCTCTGCGCCAACCGCGGAGCCACCAACAGCGCCCCGCAGGTTGGCAAAGGTTTTGGCCACATCATCAGATTTCGAGGTCAGGAAGGCCAGCACCGGCTCGGCTTGATCTTCGCTCAACCCAACCCCGTCAATAAAGGCACCAGAGGCATCCAGACGCCCCTTGCCCAAAAGCTCGCGTACGCCTTGTTCACCCACCTTATCGAATTTATCGATGGTGCGCAGAACATCTGCTGCCTGCGCGTCATCGCTGACGCCCATGGCCTCCAGCACACCGTTCAACACCTTGCGGTTGTTGACACGCACCAGATAGTCACCACGGGGAATGCCCACGCGTTCCAGACAATCTGACAGCATCGCGCAGATCTCAGCATCCGCAGCCACACTTGCCGCGCCAACCGTATCCGCATCACACTGATAAAATTGACGATAGCGTCCGGGTCCGGGCTTTTCATTGCGCCAGACCGGTCCCATCGCATAGCGGCGATAGGGCAGCGGCAGATCATTGCGGTGTTGCGCATAAACCCGCGCCAGAGGCGCCGTCAGATCATAGCGCAGTGCCATCCAGCTTTCGTCTTCGTCCTGCCAGGCAAACACGCCCTCGTTGGGACGATCAACATCGGGCAGGAACTTGCCCAGCGCCTCAACAGTCTCAACCGCCGAGCTTTCCAGTGCGTCAAAGCCGTATTGATGGTAAACCTCGGCAATCTGATGCAGCATCTCGGCGCGGTCGGTGACCTCTGCTCCGAAATAGTCGCGGAACCCCTTGGGCGTTTGTGCCTTGGGGCGGGGTGCTTTTTTCACTTTGGCCATGGTTCTCATCCGGCTTGGAAATCCATCGCGCTTCCCTTAGCGCTTTGGCCCCCTCGGGGCAACCGCGCGCTTGCCGCCCGTGCCACTTGGCCCTATGTCAGTGACAAAAGGAGCTGCCCAATGTCGTCTGATCAAACCGAACTTGAAGAACGTCTGGCGCATCTGATCCGCTCAGTTGATGATCTCTCAGACACCGTGGCACGACAGGATACCGAAATCGCCATCCTTACACGCCGGGTTGAGATACTGATGCGGCGCGAGGCCGAACGCGAATCCGTCGGTTCCGGTGGTGTTGTCCTTGGCGACGAGCGTCCGCCACATTACTGATCTGCGCTTGTGATAAAATTTACAGATCCGCGGGAAATGAGAGGGCTGATCAGCCCTTCACATCCACCGCAACAACGGCGCCGTCATGCAGCAGGAAAGTCTTCCAGCGCGGGCTGTTGCCAAAGCGTTCATAGACGCTCATGAACACCGTATTGCGGGCAAGGGTCTTCATTTTTGACCCACAGGGCTTGCCCTTACGCACCCGGCAGACCTTGGATTTGATTTTCTCATAGGCACGGTCGGTTTCCGACGTCGGCTGTGTTGCCCCCGCAGAGCTGTAGTGAATAGCCTCATAGGTCTCGGGCGAGCTGAACATCACAAGCGCCGCCGAAAACTTGCGAGGACAACCATCCGCAAACCCGGTCATATAAAAACTGCGCTGCTGTGTTGTTTCAGGGGCAGTGTCATACAGCGCAAAAGCCTTGCCCAGCTGTTTATAGGTTTCTGATTTTTGCCCCATGTCGCTGCGGGACACGTCGCAGGCGCGGGCGATCTCTCCATAAGGGACGCGTTGATCCGCCCCCACCATGTCATAATCCGGATCGCCGGGCTTAGGACCGTTCAGAGCTTTGGCCTTGGCACCGCCGCCCCCCAATAGGCCGAAAACACCGCGCGGCTTTGCGGCCGGTGTTGCGTCAACCGGCTCCTGTGGGATCATCGCCGCCAACTGAATTTCCGCTTCCACCGACTGCGCGAGATCAGCCTCAGCTACGCTCTCGTCTCCAGTCACATCAAGCGCTTTGACCGGCTCAACATCAAGCGCGGTTTGCTCGGTGACACCGTCGGCTTTGCGGCGGAAAAACCCAAGCAACCCGCGACGCGGTTCCGCCACAAGTGCGCGTTCCGTCGGCACAGCCACCTCTAGATCACCCGAATCTACGCTCTCCAACGGCCGATCTGAGGCGGTCGCCGCATCTAAGATCGGCACATCCGAGGCCTCGGGCTGGGCCGCAATATCGGCCTGCCCCACCTGTTGTGGAACTTCGACATCACTCAATTTCGGAATATCTTGCAACGGGTTAGAGCACCCTGCCAGCGTTGCCACCAGCGTACATCCGATCATGATCTGACGCATTCCGCTCTCCCAAAAGTTACCGAGGTCTTAGCGGACCATACATAATCCGTAAACTTGTGGATAACTTTTTCTGCGAAAGACCGCCGACAACCTATTCAAAGGGTTAGAAATCTTCGACCGCAAGCACCCCGTCCAGGGATTTAACAGCGCCTTTGATCTCAGGTGTCACAGGGAACTGTTGCTGCAGATCCATTTCAACTTCGCCGGGGAGTTTTTCGTGGCTAAAGCACAGATGGATCGGTCCACGTGCCGCTTTCGGCATCTGTTCAGCCGCCCGCGTCAGAACCGAAGCCAGTTGTCCAAGGACCTCCGCCCCCTCAACATAAATCCGCAACCCCGACGCCCCGGCACCTGCCACCACCTGCTCCACAGGCATGATGCTCCGCCCCAACAGCTTCAGCTGGTCAGATTCCATTGTGGCTTCAACGGTGACCACAACCTTGGCGCCTGTCTCAAGAAAATCCCGGCATTTCTCGAGTGCTTCTGAAAACAGCGTGACTTCGTAGGCCCCTGTTGGATCTGACAGCTGCGCAAAGGCAAATCGATTGCCCCGAGCCGACTTTCGCTCCTGTCGGCCAGCCACGGTGCCCGCCAATTTTTTCACACAAGGCCCCCGCTGAGCTGCTTCAAGCACTTCGTCCAGAGTTAAGACATCCTGACGCTTCAAGGCTGGCATGTAATCATCAAGCGGATGCCCCGAGAGGTAAAACCCAATGGCTTTAAACTCTTCCGCCAGACGTTCAGCAGGCAGCCAATCCGGCACCGGTGACATACGCGGTTCCGGCAGATCATCTCCTGCTTCACCAAACAGCGACACCTGAGCCGACGCACGCTGTTCGTGAATGGCCGAAGAATAGGCCACCAGCGCATCCAGAGAATCAAACACCCGACGGCGGTTCTTATCCAGCTGATCAAAACAACCGGCCCGCGCCATCATCTCCATTGGGCGTTTGCCGACCTTTTTCAGATCCACCCGTCGCGCCAGATCAAAGACCGTGGCAAAAGGTTTGTCCGCGCGCCCATCAACCACAAGTTTCATCGCCTCGACGCCAACGTTTTTCAACGCCCCGAGGCCGTAAACCAACTCCCCTTCAACAACGTTGAACGTCGCTAGCGACCGGTTCACGCAGGGCGGCACCCAAGGCAGGCTAAGCCCCTTGCGCACTTCTTCGAAATAGATCGCAAGCTTATCTGTCAGATGGATATCGCAGTTCATGACACCCGCCATAAACTCGACCGGGTGGTTCGCCTTCAGCCACCCCGTCTGGTAAGACACCACCGCATAAGCCGCCGCGTGGGATTTGTTGAAGCCGTAGTTGGCGAATTTCTCCAGGAGGTCAAAAACCTCCGATGCCTTCTTGGCCGGAACCCCGTTTTCTGCCGCGCCCTTTTCAAATTTGGGGCGTTCGGCATCCATCGCCTCTTTAATCTTTTTACCCATCGCCCGGCGCAACAGGTCCGCGCCGCCCAGCGAATAATTCGCCATGACCTGCGCGATCTGCATCACCTGTTCCTGATAAACGATGATGCCCTGTGTCTCTTCCAAAATGTGATCGATCAGCGGGTGGACCGAGGTGATCTCTTTCAGCCCGTTTTTCACCTCACAGTATGTGGGAATGTTCTCCATCGGGCCGGGACGATAGAGCGCCACAAGCGCAACGATGTCCTCGATACAGTTGGGTTTCATGCGCTTGAGCGCATCCATCATGCCCGTGGATTCCACCTGGAACACCGCAACGGTTTTTGCTTTGGAATACAGATCGTAAGTGACCTTATCATCCAGTGGAATGGCGTTGATCTGGTTTTCGGCTCCTGCGGCGGGCTCATAAAGTTCAGAGCCATCCGCCGCCACATGCAGCGGGCGACCGGATTGGAAAATCTGGTCCATGGCATTCTGGATCACAGTCAGGGTTTTCAGGCCCAGAAAGTCAAACTTCACCAGACCGGCCTGTTCGACCCATTTCATGTTGAACTGGGTCGCGGGCATGTCCGAGCGCGGATCGCGGTACAGCGGCACCAGCGCATCCAGCGGACGGTCGCCAATCACAACCCCTGCCGCGTGTGTGCCCGCCGACCGCAGCAGACCTTCGACCTGCATGCCGTATTTCAGCAGCCGGTCAACAACCTCTTCATTGCGCGCCTCATCGCGCAACCGCTCTTCCTGTTGCAGAGCCTGCTCGATGGACACGGGTTTGACCCCTTCCACCGGGATCATTTTGGACAGGCGGTCCACCTGACCATAGGGCATCTGCAGAACCCGGCCCATGTCACGCACCGCCGCCTTGGACAAAAGCGCACCAAAGGTGATGATCTGTCCAACTTTGTCGCGTCCGTATTTCTCCTGCACATAGCGGATCACTTCTTCACGGCGGTCCATGCAAAAGTCGATGTCGAAGTCCGGCATCGACACACGTTCGGGATTGAGGAAACGTTCGAACAGAAGCGAATAGCGCAGCGGATCAAGGTCGGTGATGGTCAGCGCATAGGCCACCAGAGACCCCGCGCCCGACCCCCGCCCCGGCCCCACCGGGATGTCATGGTCTTTCGCCCATTGGATAAAGTCAGCAACGATCAGGAAGTAGCCGGGGAACCCCATGCCCTCGATGATGCCAAGTTCGAAATCCAGACGTTCCTGATAGTCTTCGACGCTGACCGCGTGTGGGATGACCGCGAGACGGTTCTGCAGGCCCTCATTGGCGATGCGGCGCAGTTCGGCCACCTCGTCATCGGCAAATTTCGGCAGAATGGGTTCACGGCGATAGGCCATAAAGGCACAGCGCTGTGCAATCTCCACCGTGTTCTCAAGCGCTTCGGGCAGGTCCGCAAACAGCACCGCCATTTCCTGCGGTGTCTTCAGATAGTGTTCAGCCGTCAGGCGACGGCGCTCTTCCTGTTGGTCGACATAGGCGCCTTCCGCGATACAGATCATCGCATCATGGGCCTCGTACATTTCCGACTTGGGGAAATAGACGTCATTTGTCGCCACAAGCGGCAGGTCCATGGCATAGGCCATCTCGACAAGCCCACGCTCAGTCAGACGCTCCGCTTCTGGGGGCTGGCCATCTTCATCCCGATGTCGCTGCAGCTCGACATAAAGGCGATCCCCAAAAATCGATTTCAGCCGCGTCATGAGAGATTGCGCAGCGGGGGCGCTGCCCATGCGCAACAGACGGCCCACCGGTCCATCCGGTCCCCCACTGAGACAGATGATATCTTCAGAATGCGCGGCAAGCTCGTCCAAAGTCACATACGGAAGCTCGCTCCCCTGCCGCATATAGAGACAGGAGTTCAGCTTCATCAGGTGTTCATAACCGGCCTCGGTCTGAGCAAGCAAAACCAAAGGCGCCGGCGGCTTTGGTCGTTCACCGGGTGCCGGATCGACAAAACGTAGATCCACCTGACAGCCCATAATCGGCTGCACCCCGGCCCCGCTGGCGGAAACGGAAAACTCCAGCGCCGCAAACAGGTTATTGGTATCCGTTACCGCAATGGCGGGCATGCCCATGTCGGCACACAATCCCGGAAGCTTTTTCAGGCGCACTGCGCCTTCCAGCAGGGAATATTCGGTATGGGTACGGAGGTGGATGAATTTTGGCTCGCTCATTGCGCCAGAGTAAGACCGCCGCAAGCCGGGTGCAATGGCAACAACACCTCCCTGTTTCAAAGGAAACGCCGGTTGATCCCTGGGCATTATCTGCTTTATTTTGAAGGTTCTTCAACTTAACTCAAATGAAAAATCGATCCAAGCTTCTGTTAAAAATGAGGAATTCAAAAACCACACGAAAAGACACCCTTGTGGGACATGTTTTATTCTGCATCGCGGAATGAGATTTTCTTGCTAACGTGGGGGCCTGTTTTCTAACATAGTTGCGCAAGCATTTAGCCCGCTCCTTTTTCTACGTCGCATCGAGAAAGAGCATCCATGGGCACAACCGGGTAACGCGACGGGTTACACACTATGGACATCACCTTTCTTCTGAACGGAGAGAGCGTGGAGCTGGCAGACGTTTCGTCGACTGCCACTTTTCTGGATTGGCTGCGCGAAACACGCGGCATGATTGGCACCAAAGAAGGCTGTAACGAAGGGGACTGTGGCGCCTGCACCGTGATGGTGACAGATGCGATGGGCGCCAAGGCGCTCAATGCCTGCATCCTTTTCCTGCCCCAGCTGCATGGCAAAGCTGTGCGGACCGTGGAAGGGTTGGCGGAAGGCGGCATGCACCCGATGCAGCAGGCCATGATCGATTTCCATGGCAGCCAATGTGGTTTCTGCACACCCGGCTTTGCCTGTTCCATGGCCGCAGCCCATGCGCGTGGCGACCGCAATTTTGACGACGCACTGGCGGGCAACTTGTGCCGCTGTACCGGTTACGCGCCGATCATCCGCGCCGCCGAGGCCGCCGCCGATGCGCCTGCCCCCGCTTGGGTGTCAGCCGATCAGGCCTGGGTCACCGCAGCAACCTCCGGGGGCGATGTGCACGCGCCCGCAACATCGGATGCGCTGGCTGAGATTTACGCCGCCAACCCCGAGGCCACCTTGATCGCGGGCGCAACAGATGTGGGTCTTTGGGTGACCAAACAGTTCCGCGATCTGGGCACGGTGATCTTTCTCAATCGCTGCAGCGATCTTCAAACCATTGACGTGAGTGACGAGAGCATTCGATTTGGTGCAGGCGTCACCATGGACCGGGTTCTGGATACGCTCAAAGACCATCACCCCTCTTATACTGAAATGCTGCGCCGCTATGGCTCGACGCAGGTCCGGGCCGCGGCCACCATCGGCGGCAATATCGCGAATGGCTCACCCATCGGGGACAATCCCCCTGCGCTGATAGCTCTGGGGGCTGAACTGCATCTGCGCCACGGTGATGCCCAGCGCACGGTGGCTTTGGAAGATTTCTTCATCGACTACGGCCAACAGGACCGCGCCAAAGGTGAGTTTATCGAAGCCATTTCGATCCCGCGTCAAGACGACAATCTGAAGGTCTACAAGATCTCGAAACGCTTTGACCAAGATATCTCTGCCGCCCTGGGCGCCTTCAATATACGCGTTGAAGACGGAACGATCTCCGACGCCCGCATCGCCTTTGGGGGCATGGCGGGCATCCCCAAGCGGGCCACTCATGTGGAACAAAGCCTGCTTGGCAAACCCTGGACCCTCGAAACGGTACAGGCCGCCAAAGCCCTGTTTGCACAGGATTACACCCCGATGAGCGATATGCGGGCCAGCGCCGAGTACCGTCTGAGTGCCGCCGCCAACCTGCTGGAACGGTATTTCCTTGAATCGCAAGGCACCCTAACCGACGTGCGGGAGATCCGGGCATGAGCGTACGCAAATCTCTCCCCCATGATTCCGCACCTCTGCATGTGACCGGCAGCGCCCGCTATGTGGATGACATTCCGGTGCCCGCAAACTGCCTGCATCTGGCCTTCGGTCAATCGCAGATCGCGCGTGGACGAATTACCGAGATGAACCTCGATCCCGTGCGCGCCAGCGCAGGTGTGATTGCGGTCTGGGCTTATGAAGACCTGCCGTCGGACTGTGACTGCTCGCCCTCTGTTGGGGATGAGCCCATGCTGTCGGACGGGTCTATTCATTATCTGGGTCAGCCGGTGTTTCTCGTTGCCGCCACCAGCCATCTTGCCGCGCGGCATGCAGCGCGCAAGGCGGTGATCACATATGAGGAAGACACCCCGATCCTGACCGTGGATGACGCTCTGGCGGCACAGTCTTATCTCGTGAACGGCAAACGCCTGTGGCAGCGTGGTGAGGCCGAAGCTACGATAGAAGCCGCCCCGCATAAGGTGACAGGTGAGATTACCATGGGCGGGCAGGAGCACTTCTATCTGGAAAGTCAGGCCGCGCTTGTGGTGCCGCAGGAAAACGGCGACATGGTGGTGCACAGCTCAACCCAGCACCCGACCGAGATCCAGCACAAGGTGGCCCATGCCCTGCATGTTCCTATGCATGCGGTGCGGGTGGAAACCCGTCGTATGGGCGGTGGCTTTGGCGGCAAGGAAAGTCAGGGCAATGCGCTGGCCATCGCCTGTGCCGTGGCCGCCTCTGAGACCGGTCGTCCGGCCAAACTGCGCTACGACCGCGATGATGACATGACTATCACCGGCAAACGTCACGATTTCCGCATCGGTTATGAGGTCGGCTTTGACGCGGAAGGCCGCATCGAAGGCATCAGCTTTCGGCAATATGTGCGCTGTGGCTGGGCGCAGGATCTGAGTTTTCCGGTGGCCGATCGGGCCATGTTGCATGCGGACAATGCCTATTTCCTGCCCAATGTGCGCATTGAAAGCCACCGGCTGCGCACCAATACCCAGAGCGCTACAGCGTTCAGGGGGTTTGGCGGGCCGCAGGGCATGGTGGGCATTGAACGGGTCATGGATCATGTGGCGCATGCCTTGAGCAAAGATCCCCTTGCGGTGCGTCGGGTAAATTTCTACCCCGCCGGGGGGCCAGCCCCCCAGTCGCCAGAGGCGCCTTCCCCCCGGAGTATTTCTGAAAAGAAGAAGCGCAACACCACACCTTATGGGCAGGAGGTGGAGGATTTTGTGCTGCATGAATTGGTGGCGCGCTTGGAATCCGATGCCGAGTACCAATCACGTCGGCGCAAGATTGCAGCGTGGAATGCCACCAACCCGGTGTTGAAGCGTGGCATGGCGCTCACCCCGGTGAAATTTGGTATATCCTTCACACTCACCCATCTCAATCAGGCCGGGGCCCTGGTTCATGTCTATCAGGATGGCTCGATTCAATTGAACCATGGTGGCACCGAGATGGGACAGGGGCTGTTCCAGAAAGTGGCCCAAGTGGCTGCGCAGGGATTTGGTGTGGGCTTGGATGTGGTGCGGATCACGGCGACGGATACCGGAAAAGTGCCCAATACTTCGGCCACTGCGGCCTCCAGCGGATCAGACTTGAACGGGATGGCGGTCAAAGCGGCCTGTGACACGATCCGCGACCGCATGGCGGCGCATTTAGCGCCGGACGGGGGCGCGCGCTTTGTGGATGGGCAGGTGCATCTTCACGGTGAGGTGATCAGCTTCGCCGAGGCTGCCAAACGCTGTTACGAGGCAAGGATCAGTCTGTCGTCGACCGGGTTCTACGCGACCCCGAAATTGAACTGGGATCCCGTGGCCGGGCGCGGTCGGCCGTTTTTCTACTTTGCCTATGGCGCGGCTTGCACCGAGGTTGTCGTCGATACCCTGACCGGCGAAAATCGCATTTTGCGGGCCGACATCATTCATGACTGCGGCAAATCCCTGAACCCGGTGCTCGACATTGGTCAGGTGGAAGGCGCCTATGTTCAGGGGGCGGGCTGGCTGACGATGGAAGAGCTGGTCTGGGATGACAGGGGCCGTTTGCGCACCCATGCGCCGTCGACCTATAAAATCCCGGCCTGCTCGGACCGGCCCGAGGTGTTCAATGTTTCCCTTTGGGATGGCGAGAACCGCGAGGAGTCGATTTATCGGTCCAAGGCCGTGGGGGAACCGCCCTTTATGCTGGGCATTTCCGCGCTGATGGCACTGTCTGATGCGGTGGCCTCAACGGGGTCTGTCTATCCCTCACTGGATGCGCCAGCGACGCCGGAACGGTTGCACGCAACCATGCGGGCGCTTTCATGAGTTTTGATCTGGCGGCATTGACCGAGGCTGTGGCCCTGCATGGTCGCGTGGCGCGGGTGGTGGTGGCCGATATCGCCGGCTCGACCCCACGTGAGGTCGGCGCCGCGATGCTGGTCTGGCCGGGCGGGCAATCGGGCACCATTGGTGGCGGCACCTTGGAGTATCAGGCGGCCGAACGCGCCCTGACGCAGGAAGGGTTGAGCCGCCATGCCCTTGGACCTGAGCTTGGTCAGTGCTGTGGCGGTGCGGTGACGCTGCTCACTGAACAGTTTGACGCCGCACGTCTTGCCAGTCTCGGTTGTGACGTGATTGCCCGCGGCTTGGGGTCACGCCCTCTGGCGGTGCAACGCATTATAGATCGCGCGCGTGCCCAAGGGATCACCCCAAAACCACAGCTGGTCCAGGGGTGGATGATCGAGCCTGTTCTCAAACCGGAAAATGAGCTTTGGATCTGGGGCGCGGGACATGTCGGGCGCGCCCTGGTGGACGTGCTTGCGCCATTGAAGCGCTTTGCGATCACCTGGGTCGACACCGGGCCGGAACGGTTTCCCGATACCATACCTTTGGGCGTCACGCCGCTGCCTGCAAAAGACCCTGCTTTGCTGATGGCCCATGCGCCAACCCACGCGGCCCATTTGATCCTGACCTACAGCCACGAGCTTGATTTTCAACTGTGCCACGGCGCATTGCAGCGCGGTTTCACCTTCGCCGGATTAATCGGCTCTGACACCAAATGGGCGCGTTTCCAAAACAGATTGCGCAAATTGGGTCACACACACGAAGAAATTCAGGGCATAACCTGCCCCATTGGGCAAAAAGAGCTGGGAAAACAGCCGCATGCCATTGCCATCGGTGTAGCCTCGCAGCTACTCAGCCATGACTTCAAGGGAGCCACCGTTTGTCCGACACTCTGCTCAGCATCAGAGGCCTGACCAAGGCCTATCCTGGTGTCGTTGCCAATGACGACGTCAGTTTCGATATTCAAAAAGGTGAAATTCACGCTCTGTTGGGCGAGAATGGCGCCGGTAAATCCACCTTGGTCAAGATGATCTATGGTCTGGTGGCCCCGGACAAAGGCGACATGAGCTTTGATGGGGCGACTCATGCCCCCAGCAAGCCCTCAGAAGCGCGACAGGCCGGTGTAGCCATGGTGTTTCAGCATTTCTCGCTGTTTGACGCGTTGAACGTGGCCGAGAACGTGGCGCTTGGCATGGAAAACCCACCAGCCCCGCGCGATCTGGCAAAGCGTATTCGCGAGGTTTCGGAACTCTATGGTCTGCCGCTTGATCCTGCTCGGATGGTTGGCACCTTGTCAGCCGGAGAGCGCCAGCGCGTTGAGATCATCCGCTGTCTTTTACAAGACCCGCGCCTGCTGATTATGGACGAGCCCACCAGCGTGTTGACGCCGCAAGAGGTTGAAATCCTGTTCGAAACCCTGCGCAAATTGAAGGCCGAAGGCACCTCGATCCTCTATATTTCACACAAGCTCGAAGAAATTCGGGCACTGTGCGACCATGCGACCATCCTGCGCCACGGCAAGAACGTCGGCACCTGTATTCCTGCAGACTCAACCGCACGCGAGATGGCAGAGATGATGGTGGGATCAAGCTTTGCCACACCCGCGGCTCATGATCGAGATCTGGGCGATGTGCTGCTGGATGTGACAGGACTGTCGCTGCCCCAGCAGGGGGATTTTGGCACACCTCTGCGCGATATTTCGTTCCAGCTGCGCGCCGGTGAAGTGCTCGGGTTCGGAGGTGTTGCGGGCAATGGGCAGGATGAACTGCTCATGGCGCTGTCCGGTGAATATCTCACCGAGGCCGGATCTGTTGCTCTGAAAGGGGCGGATGTGAGCCGCCATGGCCCCTCGGCACGGCGCAACGCCGGTTTGCTTTCGGCACCCGAAGAACGTCTTGGGCATGCCGCCGCCCCAGATATGAGCCTGACCGAAAATGGCGTTTTGACGGCGGCGGATCGGCAAAACCTCACGTCAAACGGATTGATCAACTGGGGCAAGGCACAGGACTTTGCAGAAACCGTGATCAAAGCCTTCGACGTGCGCACCCCCGGCCCCCACGTGGCGGCCCGCGCGCTGTCAGGCGGCAACCTGCAGAAATATGTGGTGGGCCGTGAGATCCTGCAGGATCCTGAGGTTCTGGTGATCAACCAACCCACATGGGGTGTGGATGCAGCCGCGGCCGCCTCGATCCGGCAGGCCCTGCTTGATCTTGCTGCCAAAGGTGCGGCCATCGTTGTGATCAGTCAGGATCTAGATGAGCTTATGGAAATCTCAGACCGTTTTGGCGCCTTGAACGAGGGTCGTCTCAGCGCCCCGCGTCCGGTGACCGAACTGGATATGGAACAAATCGGCCTGATGATGGGCGGCGCACATGGCATGGAGGTGGCACATGTTGAGCACTAAGCGGGGGAAAACCTGCCGAATTTTCAAGAAAATTCGGGATCTCACCCAGATCGGAGGAGGCGTATGATCCGTCTTGAAAAACGGCCACAACCTTCGAAGGCTTGGACAACGTTCTCACCACTTCTGGCCGTGTTGCTCACGATGGTGGTTGGCGGTCTGCTGTTTGGCATGCTCGGCGCCAGCCCCTTTGAGGCCATCCGCACGATCTTCTGGGATCCGCTGTTCCATCCCAATTTTGCCGCCTACAGCCGCCCACAGCTTCTGGTCAAAGCCGGGCCGCTGATCCTGATCGCCATCGGCCTGTCCATTGGTTTCAAGGCTGGCATCTGGAATATCGGGGCGGAAGGGCAATACATCATGGGTGCGATCTGTGGGGCCGGGGCTGGTTTGGCTTTTTACCCATCTGAGAGCCCTTTGATCTTTCCCCTCATGATCTTTGCTGGATTAGCAGGGGGATGGGCCTGGGCGATGATCCCTGCCGTGTTGAAAACCCGGCTGGGTACCAATGAAATTCTCGTCTCATTGATGCTGGTCTATGTGGCAGAAACCATTCTGGCCTCGGCCGCTTCGGGATTCTTGCGCAATCCAGAAGGCATGGGGTTTCCCGGCTCGCGAAACTTCAAGGAATGGGGCGCGGCACATAATGGTGAGCTCATTGCCAACACCGGCATGCATTGGGGTGTTGTTGCGGCTCTGATCGCAGTAATAGCCGCCTATGTGTTTCTGTCGCGTCACATTCAGGGCTTTAACGTCCGCTTGACCGGTGAGGCCCCGCGCGCCGCGCGTTTTGCCGGGGTGAACCCGACCCGCGTGGTGCTGTTTTGCCTCGGTCTCTCTGGCGCATTGGCAGGTGCCGCGGGCATGTTCGAAGCGACCGGCCCTGCGGGTCAGATCAGCATCGACTTTAATGCAGGCTATGGGTTCACCGCGATCATCGTTGCCTTCCTTGGCCGTCTGAACCCCGTGGGCATTCTGCTGGCCGGTCTGCTGATGGCGCTGACCTATATTGGCGGGGAACTGGCGCAGCTGATGTTGTCGCTGCCCGGCGCAGCGATCCAGCTGTTCCAGGGCATGTTACTGTTCTTCCTGCTCGCCACCGATGTTTTCACCAATTACCGCATCCGTCTTAGCCGGAAGGAGGCCGCATAATGGATCTGTCTTCGATCAATCCTGTACTGCTTGTGGCCTCGATCATGGTCTCGGCCACACCGATCCTGTTGGCCGCCATGGGCGAAATGGTGGTGGAGAAATCCGGCGTTCTGAACCTCGGTGTTGAGGGCATGATGATCACTGGCGCGGTGGTGGGCTTTGCCGTCGCGGTGAACACAACCTCACCCATGTTGGGGTTTGTGGCCGCCGCCATTGCGGGTGCCGCGCTGAGCCTGGCCTTTGGCTTTCTCACGCAGTTTCTCTTGTCCAACCAGGTGGCAACCGGTCTGGGTCTGACCCTCGCGGGCCTTGGTCTCTCTGCGCTGATTGGCAAGCCCTACGAGGGCATGAAGTCCCCGACCTTGCCCAAGCTGGATATTCCAGTGTTGGGTGACCTTCCTGTGGTGGGAAAAATGGTCTTTTCGCATGACATCATGGTGTATTTCAGTCTCGCGCTGGTTGTCGCGGTTTGGGCCTTTCTGAAACACACCCGGGCGGGTCTAATCCTGCGGGCCGTGGGCGAAAGCCACGACAGCGCTCATGCGCTTGGTTACAAAGTTGTGCGCGTGCGCCTGATCGCCATTCTGTTTGGCGGGGCCTGTTCTGGTCTGGGCGGAGCCTATCTGAGCCTCGTGCGGGTGCCGCAATGGACCGAAGGCATGACCGCGGGCGCAGGCTGGATCGCGCTGGCCATCGTGGTCTTTGCCAGCTGGCGGGCGGGGCGCGTGCTGATTGGCGCTTATCTGTTTGGCGGTGTCACCGTGCTTCAGCTCAATTTGCAGGCCGCAGGCGCCGATGTACCCGTAGCGCTACTGTCCGCGTCGCCCTATCTCATCACCATCCTCGTGCTTGTGGTGATTTCCGCCCGGGGCAATCACGGAGCACCTGCAGCTCTGGGACGTCCGTTCCACGCATCGCATTAACATGACACAGGCGGGCACATATCACCGGGCCCGTCTGCGGTCTTCAATACGGCACAGGTCGACGCGGTTGGCCTGTGCTTTTTTGTGCCGAAAATTTCAGCGAACCCGTGGTTCGGGCCCACAACATTATCCATAAGGGTTTGAGAGCGCTACAAACCTGTGTAAACCGAAGAAGACTTTAAAAACGACCACAATAGGGAGATCTTCCATGAAAAGACGTACTCTTCTCGCCTCCGCCGCATTGGCATTTGGCCTGGGCACCGCAGCATTTGCGGACGACCCCACCACTGTAGGCTTTATCTACGTTGGCCCCGTAGGCGACGGCGGCTGGACCTATGAGCACGAGCAGGGCCGCAAAGCCGTGGTCGAAGCCTTTGGTGACAAGGTCAAAACTATCTACCAAGAGAGCGTTCCAGAAGGCGCAGACGCCGAGCGTGCGATCACCCAGATGGCTCTGTCGGGTGCAGACCTGATCTTCACCACCTCGTTTGGCTACATGGACCCGACCATTGCCGTGGCTCAGAAGTTCCCGAACGTGAAGTTCGAGCACGCCACCGGCTATAAGCAGGCGGACAACGTGTCGGTGTATTCGGCTCGTTTCTACGAAGGTCGCGCGGTTCAGGGCCACATCGCGGGCAACATGACCAAGACCAACAAAATTGGTTACATTGCCTCCTTCCCGATCCCCGAGGTTATTCGTGGCATCAACGCCGCCTATATCCACGCCAAGAAAGTAAATCCCGATGTCGAGTTTTCGATCGTCTGGGCCTACACATGGTTTGACCCGGCGAAAGAAGCCGACGCGGCCCGCGCTCTGATCGAAAACGGCGCTGACGTGATCCTGCAGCACACCGACTCGACCGCGCCACAGGCGGCCGCAAAAGAAGCAGGCAATGTGATCACCTTTGGTCAGGCTTCGGACATGGCGGATTACGCACCTTATCCGCGCGTTAGCTCGATCATCGACAACTGGGGTCCTTACTACGTCAAGCGCGTTCAGGACGTGATGGATGGCACCTGGACTTCGACCTCGACCTGGGACGGTATTGCACCGGGCATGGTTGGCATCGGCGAGATCTCCGACGCGGTTCCTGCAGAGGTCAAAGCCTCGGCTCTGGCTCTGAAAGACTCGATCGCATCGGGTGACTACCACACCTTCACCGGCCCGCTGAAAAAGCAGGACGGCAGCGACTGGCTGGCAGAGGGTGAAACCGCAGATGACGGCACTCTGGCTGGCATGAGCTTCTACGTAGAAGGCATCACCGGCGACATCCCGAACTGATCGGGACCCGGAAATTAAGACCCGAGCCGTCCCTTATTGGGGCGGCTCTTTTTTGACCGTCCAACAAACGAGATCTGGAATGCTGGAACTGATTGTCCTCTGCACTGCAGGCTTTGCCGCCGGGCTTTTGAACGCCGTCGCCGGAGGAGGCACGTTTCTGACATTCCCTGCGTTGGTTTGGGCCGGATTGCCGGTTGTGTCCGCCAATGCCACTGCCACGCTTGTTGCCCTACCCGGCTATATCAGCAGCGCCTGGGGCTTTCGCAATGACATGCAGGCGGAAGGCAGCCTAGGGCTCAAATCCATCTATGCCATTGCCTGCCTAGGCGCCGTCATTGGTGCTCTGTTGTTGATTGTCACCCCGAATGAGATCTTTTCCGGTGTTGTGCCCTGGCTGTTGATGCTGGCGACCGTGCTGTTTGGCGCCTCTCAATGGATCCTTGCCCTTGTCCGCAAACGTGGATTTGGCGACGCCGGTCCGCTTGTCTCTTTGCTGACACTTGGCACCGTTTCGATCTACGGAGGGTATTTCAACGGAGGCCTTGGCATCATGCTTCTGGCCGCCTTTAGCCTTCTGGGCTGGACCAATCTTCATGGCATGAACGGATTGAAAAACGTCCTCTCTGCCATCCTCTCGCTGATCTCAGCTGTGACCTTTATCATTGCCGGTCTGATTGTCTGGAAACCCGCACTGATCATGATGGTGTTCTCAACTCTTGGCGGGTACGTCGGCGCCGCACAAAGCCGCAAAATCAAACGCACCGATCTGTTGCGTCTGTTTGTAACCGGTGTCGGTGGTGCCATGACCCTCGCGTTCTTTCTGACCTAGGCACGATTTGTCATTGTCACGACATCCGTTCCTGTCAGGATATGCGGATGACTGATTTGACGACACTTTCCGGAGACATCCCACGTGGTTTTGCCTTTGGCACCATGCAATTTGGGGATCGCGCCGATGAAACCGCCAGCCGAGGCATGTTTGAGGCCTGTCGTGCCGCTGGCCTGACCCATTTTGACACCGCGTATGTCTATACCGATGGCCGCTCGGAAAAACTCTTGGGGCAATTTGCAGCTCAGGACCGTGAGGCGCTCTTTATCGCCACAAAAGTGGGGTATATCGGGGGCGCGGGACGAGAGAACATCCTGACCACCTTCGACACATGCCGCCAACGGCTGGGGATGGATGTGGTTGATTTGCTCTATATGCATCGGTTTGACCCAGACACGCCGCTCGACGAGACCTTCGAGACCCTGTCCCACCTGCAATCAGACGGAAAGATCCGCTATATCGGCGTGTCAAACTATGCCGCGTGGCAGGTCATGAAGGCCCAAGCCGTGGCGCATAAATTTGGAACCAGAATTGACGCCATTCAGCCGATGTACAGCCTTGTCAAACGACAGGCCGAGGTTGAAATTCTGCCCATGTGCCAGTCCGAAGACATTGCGGCGATCCCCTATTCCCCATTGGGCGGCGGCTTGCTCACCGGGAAATATGGCGCAGGTGGCAAAGGTCGGTTGACCGAGGACCACCGATATGGTGCGCGCTATGGTGATCCGCGCATGTATGACACGGCGGCGGCCTTGACCGAATTGGCGCAGGAGTTGGGCACCCATCCCGCAACACTCGCTGTGGCCTGGGCCGCGCGGCATGCGACACAGCCCACGCCGATCCTGTCGGCACGGTCTGTTGCCCAGCTCGCGCCTTCACTGGACGGGATGAACTACACCATGGATGACGCGCTCTACGCGCGTGTTTCATCCCTTGGGGTCACACCTCCCCCTGCAACAGATCGGCTGGAAGAAGCCTAGATCCAGGTCACAACCTCTTTTTCCGACGCCCGGCCCGTGCGAAACCCATTGGCCGGGTGATCAGTATCGGGATAGCCAAGTGCGATGCCACATAGGATATCGCGGTCCTCCGCGATGTCATATCGGGCACGCCAGAACGGCGCGTATCCGGCGACTGAGGCCATGGCGATCCCACCTAGACCACGCGCCTGCAGCCCCAAAAGCACAGCTGTTACAAAAGCCCCACAATCCAGTGCCCCGTAAGAGCCCAGCGCCTTGGGCGTGGTGATCAAAAGAAAATTGGACGCCCCAAACAGCCTGAAATTCTCGCGCATCTGTTGTGCCGAAGCGGCACGGTCACCTTTGGGCACACCCACAGCTTCGTACAACTGCCATCCGCATTTCCGCCGCCGGGTCTGATAGGCCCCTTCGTATTTCAACGGAAAAGGAATGTCGCTTTCGTGACCGGCAACACCGGAATGCTCATACAGCGCCTCTGTGAGGGCTCGGGTTTCCTGAGACCCAAAGGCCAGCACCTGCCAAGGTTGAGAGTTACACCATGATGGCACATTCTGGGCATCAGCCAGCACCTCGGACAGCACCTCTTGCGGCACAGCCTTGTCCAAAAAACCCCGACAGGAGTGGCGCGATGCCAGAATGGACGACAACACTTCGGCCTGCGTCATAACAATCCTCTATCCTTCAACGCGCGCAGAATGTCAGCACTGTCCTGCCCGCGCAATGGGCTTGGCGCAGGGGGGATTGGTGCATTCCCATCGAAACGTGGTGCGGCGGCGGGTTGGCCATTTTGCCAAATTTCCCGCGCGGCGATATGCGGATCGGCTTGCGCCTCATCCGGCGACAACACCGGCGCCACACAGGCGTCAGTGTCCGCGAACACCTCTTCCCAATGAGCCCGCGATTTTTCTGAGAAAAATCGAACCAGCCGGGCGGTTTGTTGCGGCCAGAGGGTTTGATCGAATTGCTGCGCCAATTCTGGGTCGTCCTGCAACTGCGATTTTTCAAGAAAAATCGCGTAGAACTTCGGCTCGAGACACTGCACGGCCATATAACCACCACAGGCACACCGGTAGCTGCGGGACCAATGAGGACCATCCAACAGAGAGGCTCCTCGTGTCGTGGTCGAAAACTGCCCTCCCATGGACAACAGCAGCGCCAGCATATGGCTTGCGCCATCTACAATCGCCGCATCAACCACTGTGCCCTGTCCGGTGGTTTTTGCCTGCAACAGACCCGCGAGCATCCCCACCGCCAAATACATGGCTCCCCCGCCAATATCCCCAAGTAGGGTTGGCGGCACTCCGGGCTCAGCCCTGGGCAACCCGCCATAGAACAGCGTCCCGGCCACACCAACATAGTTGAGATCATGCCCGGCCAAATGGGCCCGAGGGCCGGTCTGGCCCCAGCCGGTCATGCGTCCATACACCAGTCGCGGGTTCAGCGCCCGCGCAACATCTGGCCCAAGCCCCAGTCGTTCCATGACGCCGGGCCGCATCCCCTCGGTCATCCCATCCGCGCTCTGGATCAGGGCCTTCGCAATTGCAATATCATCTGGATTTTTCAAATCGAGCGCGATCGAGCGCTTGCCGCGATCCAGTAGGTTCCGCTCTTCTTTGCCCGGCGTATCCGCGCCGCCTTTTCGGTGAATGACAATCACCTCGGCCCCAAGGTCCGCCAAGAGCATGCCCGCAAAAGGCGCAGGCCCCAGTGCTTCAAATTCTAAAATACGTAATCCGTGTAACATGGCCCCACCTCCTGCCGCCACGATGCGCAGCAACTTGGGGAAAAGGAAGGGCCAGACACAAGTTACGCGGGGTCGTATGCAAAACCGTTCGCCGCGCGACGGACACGTCCCACACCGGGAAAGCTCAGGTGCGTTGCGGCAAACAGATCACCGCTCTCTGCGAGTTGCTCAAGCAGGGCCACACGGGTCGCAACCGCCGCCTCAGGCGCAACATCCAGAAGATAGCTCACCCGCGGTGTGGCGAATTGAATGTCCTGAGCAATGACCGCATCCCCGATCAGCGTCAGACTGTCCCCACCATCCGCAAGACGTACGCCCATATGACCCGGCGTATGCCCCGGCAGTGGCAACAGGGTGATACCATCCCCCAGATCCACCTCTCCTTCATGCAAAACCAGCCGTTCGGACAAGGGGCCGGTGATCGACTGTACCAGCTGGATCATAGGGTGCATCTCTTCTGGTGCTGTCTCAATCAAAGCGGGGGAGGACCAAAAATCCCACTCAGCTTGGCTCACGTGAATTTTGGCATTTGGGAACGGATCGTCCCCCAGCAGGCCGCCGATGTGATCCACATGCATATGGGTCAGAATGACATCCGTCACACGCTCGGCTTCGATCCCTTCCAGCGCAGCGCCTGTCTCGGGGAACATCTGCTTGAGCGCCTGGCCCGCCCCGGTGTCGACCAGAACATGGCGCTCACCCGATTTGACCTCCCAAAGATTGGCGCCGATCTGGATCGTTTCTGGGCTCGGATCGCTCTCTGGTAGGTTGGGAAAATAGGCGCGTGGCAGTTCAAAGATGCCATCGCTGCGGATCGTTACGGTGATGTCACCAAGGGTCAGGTCATGGGTTTGCGTCATATCAGGTCTCCTGTGCTCTGCCCTTGATGTGCCCAAAGACACCGCCTACAACCATTGGCGTAAATGCCATCTTTGTGGTCAAAAATGACAAAACCAGAAATTGCCATCGTCGATTACCCCGGCGCCCTGCCTTCGGCCGTTTATGGCATCGAAGACATGCTGAGTTTTGGCCCGCAAGGGGAGCGCTGGGACCTGCACAGGCTGTCTGAGCACGCTGAGGTGGATTTCGCCGCCATCATCCTGCCCCCCTCAAAGCGAGCCGTGGGATTTGACGAGGCGCCCTGGCTCATTCCTTGGCTTCAGCAACAAACAGCGCAGGGCGCATTGGTTTGTTCGGCCTGTGCTGGTCTCAGCTGGGTTGCCGGGGCGGGACTAGACCGGGGCCGTCGCGTCACGACGCACTGGGGGCTTGAGCAGCGATTTCGCGACCACTTTCCCGAACTCAACCTCGACACGGCCCCCCTGTTGATCGAACACAGCGATCTGATCACAGCCGGTGGTATGATGGCCTGGATTGACCTGTCTCTGGTGATCATTGAACGGCTGGCAGGGCAGGACGCCGCGCTGGATGTGGCGCGCAATTTTATCGTCAGCCCCAACCGGCGCGATCAACGCCGCTTTCGGCGGTTCCTTCCTGAGTTGCGCCATGGCGATGCCGAGATTTTACGCGCGCAACACCACATCGACAGCGCCCTGCAAGATCCGCTGAAAATCGCGGATCTTGCAGACATTGCTGGTCTGGCTCCGCGCAGTTTTCTGCGCCGGTTCACCCGCGCGACCGGGTTGAAGCCCACCGAATATCTTCAGGCGCTCCGCGTTGATCGAGCCCGTGACTTGCTGTTGCAGACGCGCGACAGCACCGAACAGATCGGGTTTGCCGTGGGCTATACCGACAGCTCGGCCTTTCAGAAGATTTTCAAACGCCTCGCGGGTCAAAGCCCTGCAGAATTTCGCAGGGCCTTTCGCCAAGGGGATTTTGCGGGCTAGAACTGTCTCATGAACACGCTCCCCCCCTCACTTCAGACTTGGTTTAACACGCGCGGATGGCAGGTGCATCCGCATCAGCAAGAGATGTTAGAGCGCGCGCACAATCCAGCGTTGATACTGATTGCCCCAACCGGAGGCGGCAAGACGCTGGCCGGGTTTTTGCCAACCCTGTCAGAACTCTCTGAGGGGTATGAGGGATTGCACACCCTATATGTCAGTCCGCTGAAGGCGCTGGCGGCGGATATAAAACGCAATTTGCAAACGCCCATTGAGGAAGCTGATTTGCCGATCCGGGTCGAAGATCGCACCGGCGACACCTCGGCCCATCGCAAACGGCGCCAGAGGGCAGACCCACCGCATATCCTGCTAACCACCCCTGAAAGTCTCGCGCTGCTGACCAGCTATGAAGACGCCCCGCGCATGTTTGCCGGGCTGCAGCGGGTGGTGGTGGATGAGATCCATGCCCTCGCCGAAAGCAAACGCGGGGATCAGCTGATGCTGGCTCTGGCCAGGTTGAACCAGATCTGTCCAGAGATGCGGCGTGTGGGCCTGTCTGCAACCGTGGAGGACCCTCAGGCCATTGCGCATCTGCTGGCCCGCCATCCCGATCCTTGCGAGATCTTGCAGGCAGACCCCGGCCCGGACCCGGATATTCAGATGTTGGACACCCCCGAACCCCCGCCTTGGTCCGGGGGCGGCGGACGCTATGCCATTCCGGCCATTCTGGAACAGATCAAAGCCCATAAAACCACGTTGATCTTTCACAACACCCGCGCGCAGGCCGAGATCTTCTTCCACCATCTCTGGTTGGCCAATGAAGAGGCTCTGCCCATTGGCATCCACCATGGGTCACTGGATCGCCAGCAACGGGAAAAGGTGGAGGCCGCCATGGTGGCCGGACAGTTACGCGCAATTGTCTGCACGGGCAGTCTCGATCTTGGCATTGACTGGGGGGATGTCGATCTGGTCATTCAGGTCGGCGCACCCAAAAACGTCAAACGTCTGGTACAGCGGATCGGCCGCGCCAACCACCGCTATAACGCGCCCTCCAAAGCCCTGCTTGTGCCTGCCAATCGGTTTGAGGTTGTGGAATGTCTTGCGGCACTGGAGGCGGTGAAAGACCACGATCTGGACGGCGACCCGCGTGGCCGGGGGCCCCGAGACGTTCTGTGCCAACATATTCTTGTCGCCGCCTGCGCCGGGCCGTTTTCAGCCGACGATCTTTATACGGAAATGACCAGCGCTGGCGCCTATTCCGCGCTCACTCGGACGGAATTTGACGCCTGCCTCGACTTCTGCGCCACCGGAGGCTACGCGCTGCGCGCCTATGATCAGTGGCAACGCCTGCAACAGCGACCGGACGGGCAATGGCAATTGCGCGATCCCCGCGCCACCGGGCGTATCCGGCAGAACCTTGGAACCATTCAGGACAGCGATACCCTCAAGGTGAAATGGCGCGGACGCGGTGCCAGTCTGGGCGAAGTGGAAGAGAGCTTTGCCGCCCAGCTCACCCGGGGGGATACCTTTCTGATCGGCGGCCATATCGTGCGCTACGAAGGCCTGCGCGAACTTGTGGTCGAGGTTAGCCGCGATCCCGGCCGCAAACCGAAACTCGCGGTATTCTCTGGCACCAAGTTTTCAACCTCGACCCAACTGTCACAACGCATCTTGCGGATGTTCAAAGCGGCGGATTGGTCTGGGCTGCCCGCACACACGGCGGATTGGTTAAACCTTCAGGCGCAAATGTCCCAGCTGCCCCAACCGGGGCGGCTGATGATCGAGACCTTTCCTCAGGATGGACGCCATCAGATGGTGGTCTATGGCTTTGCCGGTCGCAATGCGCAACAGACACTCGGCCTCTTGCTCACCAAGCGCATGGAAGAGATGGGCTTGGCGCCGATGGGTTTTGTCTCAACCGACTACGCCACCCTGATCTGGGGGCTGGATGCGGTCACCGACCCGGCACCCTTGTTTGATCTCGACGCGCTTGAAGCTGGGCTTGAGGGCTGGCTTGCGGGCAACGCCGTGATGAAACGCACCTTCCGCAGTGCGGCCACCATCGCCGGATTGATCGAACGCAATCATCAGGGTCAGCGCAAATCGGGACGGCAGGCCACCATGTCCTCTGACATTCTCTATGACACGCTCATGCGATATGACCCCGATCACCTGTTGCTGGACATCACCCGAGAAGAGGCCATGCGGGGTCTGGTGGACTTTGCGCGCATCCGTGAGATGTGCCATCGCATTGCAGGCCGGATTGATCACATCAAGCTAGATCGCGTTTCTCCGCTGGCTGCGCCTCTGTTTCTGGAACATGGGCGGGTGCCTGTGAAGGGCGAAGCAGAAGAGCGGCTTTTGGCGGAAGAAATCAGCCGCCTGATGGAGGACAGTGGTTTGGCGCAAATAGATCTGGGCAATTCGGCATAACCCTTGCCAAGGGTCCGGCAACGCGACATCACGGATCCATGACCGCTTATGCTTTTCAGTTTCAGGGGGCCAATCTCAGGGCCCTTCCCTCAGGTGCCCTGTTCTGGCCCGCGCAAGACACATTGGTGGTGTCAGATCTACACTTTGGTAAATCGGCACGGCTGGCGGCGGTGGGCGGGGCGCAACTCCCGCCTTACGAAACTCGGGCCACGCTTGAGCGGCTTGAGGCAGATCTGTCCACGACCGGCGCACGGCGGGTGATTTGCCTCGGCGACAGTTTCGACGCGCCGGGTCTCGACGCCTTTCTGCATGAGGACGAACGCCTCCGGATCACCAAACTACAGGCCGGGCGCAGCTGGATTTGGATTGAGGGCAACCATGATCCCGGTCCGGTCGCGCTTGGCGGGGAGCACCTCGCAGAACTTGTCCTAAACGGGCTTCAATTTCGCCACATCGCGACCCCACAGGCGGTGGGTGAAGTATCGGGGCACTACCACCCCAAAGCGCGGCTGAGCCTGCGGGGGCGCGGCCTGTCCCGCCCCTGCTTTCTTGTGGATCACGCACGCCTCCTGATGCCCGCTTATGGAGCCTATACCGGCGGCATGCGCAGTGACGACCCGCTGCTATGTGATTTGATGGCGCCTGACGCCAAAGCCATTCTGACCGGCGCGATCCCTGCGGCCATCCCCATGCCCCGCGGCACCGTCTGAGGGCCAAAGCCAACCGATACGCCACGTCAAACTTGTGCGATTGATGTGACCATGGTGCAGTCAGCCCATGATTGAAGATCCACGTATTCAGGCCATTCTCGCCTCGCAAACCATGTTGCAAACCATTGGCGCCTCGGTGCGTGCAGTGGGCAAAGGCACGGTTGAATTAGAAGCCCCCATCTCTGAGGGCTTCAAACAGCACAACGGCTTTGGCCATGCCGGGCTCACGTTTACTTTGGGCGACACCGCCGCAGGCGGGGCCGCCATGACGGTTCTGGATGACCAACACGCTGTTCTCACCTCAGAGATAGGCATTCACCTTTTAGCCCCGGCCCGTGGCGACACGCTTATTGCGCGCGGTAAGGTGATCAAACCGGGGCGGCGCCTGATCATCGTCACTTCCGATGTCTACGCCGTAGACAATGGGGTCGAGACCCATATCGCCACACTGTCGGGAACCATGGTTCCGGTGAAGATGGATTAACCCGTAAAGCCGACCTCTTTGTGAGAGCCATCGCAGAAGGGTTTGTTTTTCGACGCACCACAGCGGCACAGAAAGGCGCGGCGCATCTTGCCGATGCCTTTGCCCGTGCCTGTGGTCAGCTCCATCGGCCCATCCAGTTTGAGCGGGCCATCCGGAATAGCCGTCGCAACAAGCCCGGCACCGCGCTCCAGTTCATCCTGTTTGGCCTCGGTTGTGGGTTCCCCGGTTGCAGTGAACTCGGCTTTGACATGCGCATAGTCACAATAGGGTTTATTGGCCGACTTCCCACAGCGGCACAGCGTGGCGCGGGGCATCTTGTCCTCCCCCACTGTCACATCTCCGGCCAGCGCCAGAGGGCCGTTTTCCAACACCGCAACCCGATTGATCTGCGGCGGCGTTTCCTCGACACCACCGTCCAACCGTCGGAAAGTCAGCGCCCCCGAGGGACAGCTGCGGATCATGGCCGCGATCTCTTCGGCAGGGGCGGCGTCAGGATCGACCCAGGGTCGTCGTGAGGGGTCAAAGACCTGAGGCAGTTTCAAAAAACAGCTGCGCGCATGCACACAGCGTTTCATCTCAAATCCAATCTCGATGTCTTGTCCCGCATAGGTCTTGGCCATGGCTACCTCCGGCTAAGCAAAAAACCCTGCCCGATGGTCGGACAGGGTCATGCAGTGCGTCAAGGGTTTTCCTTGGAGGCGTGCTTTAGGCGGTCAGACCTTCCGGCTCTGCCAGGCCGTTTGCACGGCAGCAGGCGGTCAGGGTGTTCGCCAGCAGGCAGGCAATGGTCATCGGACCAACACCACCGGGAACCGGAGTGATCGCGCCGGCAACTTCGGCGCAGCTTGCGTAGTCGCAATCGCCAACCAGTTTAGTTTTGCCCTCAACGGTCGGGTGCGGGATACGGTTGATGCCCACGTCAATCACGGTGGCACCGGGCTTGATCCAGTCGCCGGTCACCATTTCCGGGCGACCTACTGCGGCCACAACGATATCCGCCTGCTTGCAGACCTCTTCGATGTTTTTGGTGCGCGAATGCGCGATGGTCACGGTGCAGCTGTCTTTCAGCAGCAGGTTTGCCATCGGCTTGCCCACGATGTTCGACCGGCCCACGACCACGGCGTTCAGACCCGACAGCGACCCATGGTGGTCACGCAGCATCATCAGACAGCCCAGCGGGGTGCATGGAACCATCGATTTCTGACCGGTGCCCAGCAGACCAACGTTCGAAATATGGAACCCGTCCACATCTTTTGCCGGATCGATGCGGTTGATCACCAGATCTTCGTTCAGATGCTTGGGCAGCGGCAGCTGCACCAGAATACCGTGCACGCTCTCATCTGCATTCAGTTTGTCCAGCAGCGCCAGCAGATCTTCTTCCGAGGTATCCGCATCCAGCTTGTGCTCGTAGGAGTTCATGCCTACTTCCGTGGTCTGTTTGCCTTTTGAGCGCACATAGACCTGGCTTGCGGGATCTTCACCCACCAGAACCACCGCCAGACCGGGGGTGATGCCGTTTTCTTCCTTCAGGCGTGCCACATGGGCCGCTACTTTTTCACGGACTGTGCCTGCAAAGGCCTTACCGTCAATCACTGTTGCCGTCATCTCGCTCCCTTTCCTCTCGGGGTCGCAACCCGAAGGCCGCGGTCTTTAGTCGAGGTCGATCTGCCGCGCCTCGCGCGCAATCGACCAGTCAATCAGCTGCCGCCACAATGTTTCGATCAGATCAGGATCCAGATCTTCTTCAATGGCGGTGGCACGAACCTTGGTGACAACATCTTCCACCCGGTCCGGAATACGGGCCGGAAGACCGGCCTCGCTTTTGATCTCAATCGCCCGATCGATATAGCCCGCGCGACGGCGCAGCAAGTGCACCAACTCGCGATCCAGAGCATCAATCTGTGTGCGCAGCACAGGCATATCAGGGCAGTCAGACGGGTCCAGCATGGCAACTCCTTTCGAGAGTGGGCCATGCCGTGCCTGACCCGAAACTTCAATATGCAAAACCGCGCATCACAGATGTGAAACGCGGTTCGCGGGATGGGGGGCGGGGCGATATGCCAACGGCACGAGCGGTATCCCGCCTCCCATCCGTCAGATCAGAACAGACCTTCGATTTCGCCAGCGTCGTTCAGGCAGATCGACTCGGCTGCTGGGGTGCGCGGCAGACCCGGCATGGTCATGATTTCACCGCAGACAACCACGACAAAACCGGCACCCGCCGACAGGCGGACTTCACGGACAGGAACCGAATGGCCGGTGGGCGCGCCACGCAGGCTCGGATCAGTCGAGAAGCTGTACTGGGTTTTCGCCATGCAGACCGGTAGGTTGCCATAGCCCTGCTCTTCCCAGAGCTTCAGCTGATCGCGGATCTTCTTGTCGGCCAGAACTTCGTCGGCACGGTAGATGCGCTTGGCAACGGTTTCGATCTTCTCGAACAGCGACATGTCATCGGGGTAGATCGGTGCGAAGTTGGCGCTGCCACCTTCAACCAGCTCAACCACTTTTTCCGCCAGCGGTGCCGAGCCTTCCGAACCCAGTTCCCAGTGACGCGACAGAACCGCTTCACAGCCGTGCTCAGCCACATAGGCCTGAACCGCCGCAACTTCGGCATCGGTGTCGGTGACAAAGTGGTTGATGGCAACCACAACCGGAACACCGAAGGATTTCACGTTCTCGATGTGACGGCCAAGGTTGGCACAGCCGTTCTGAACCGCGTCAACGTTTTCCGCACCCAGATCTGCTTTGGCAACGCCACCGTTCATCTTCATGGCGCGAACGGTCGCAACCAGAACAACGGCCGACGGCGCGATGCCTGCTTTGCGGCACTTGATGTTCATGAACTTCTCGGCACCAAGGTCGGCACCAAAGCCCGCTTCGGTCACAACGTAGTCCGATAGCTTCAGCGCGGTTTTGGTTGCGATGACCGAGTTACAGCCGTGTGCGATGTTCGCGAACGGACCACCGTGTACGAAGGCAGGGTTGTTTTCCAGGGTCTGAACCAGGTTCGGCTGCATCGCGTCTTTCAGCAGAACGGTCATGGCACCTTCTGCTTTGATGTCGCGGCAGAAGACTGGCGAACGGTCACGACGATAGGCGACAATCATATCACCCAGACGCTTTTCCAGGTCTTTCAGGTCGTTGGCCAGGCACAGGATCGCCATAACTTCCGACGCAACGGTGATATCAAAGCCACCTTCACGTGGGAAACCGTTCGAAACACCGCCGAGGCTCAGGTTGACCTGACGCAATGCGCGGTCGTTCATGTCGACGACGCGGCGCCACTGAACGCGACGGATGTCGATTTCCTGCTCGTTGCCCCAGTAGATGTGGTTGTCGATCATCGCCGACAGCAGCGAGTGGGCCGACGTGATCGCGTGGAAGTCACCTGTGAAGTGCAGGTTCATTTCTTCCATCGGAACAACCTGAGCGTAACCGCCCCCGGCTGCGCCACCCTTCATGCCGAAGTTCGGGCCAAGCGACGCTTCGCGGATACACACCATGGCGTTTTTGCCGATGCGGTTCAGGCCGTCACCCAGACCAACGGTGGTGGTGGTTTTACCTTCGCCCGCCGGGGTCGGGTTGATCGCGGTCACAAGGATCAGCTTGCCGTCTTCGCGGTCCTGAACCGAGTTGATGAACTCCTGGCCAACTTTGGCTTTGTCATGGCCGTAGGGCAGCAGGTGCTCTGTCGGAATACCCAGTTTGTCACCAATCTGCTGGATCGGTTGTTTGGTTGCCTCGCGGGCAATTTCAATGTCGCTCTTATAGGCCATGGTTTCGGTCCCCATTGGTATACAATTCGAATTGCATCTAGGGATAACGATCTGCGACACGCAGAGTGACCGCGTTTCCGACATTTCACGTTGTTCTTGCGGCGAAGCGAAAAAATGGCTGTTTTTGCCGAAAAACCCTAAGATTGCAGGGGCAATGTGGGCGCCCAGCCTCGCTGATCCGGGATATGTAGTCGCAAAACGTCGCCATGTTTCAACGTTCCGGGCCGTTCAACCCAAGCTGTGACACCGCGCCGGCCTTTGGCCGCGGGTTTGAACTTGGGTCCGATTCCCGGATGGTCTTTCTCAATTTCCTTGGCGGGAAAAATGCAGGGGCGGTTGTTCATATCGACAATCAGGCAGGTGCCATCTTCGGCCTGCAACCGTGCCGCCGGTGGCACAAAGCTGAAATCCGGAATGCCCTTGATCACCAAAGTCGCCCCCAACCATTCTGGTTTGATCGCATCCAACCCCATTTCGGCGGCAATCGCGGCAAGCTCGGTGGCGCAGACTACGCTCAGCTGGCGGGTGTTGGCAATTTCGGTGCCGCGCTCATATTGCGAGGTCACCCGCGCGCAAGAGGCTCGTGTGCGCCCACTATGTTTTTCGCCCACGGGTCCATCCCAACCCAATGTCAGGGCATCCCCCGCCTCTGCCCGCAGGCCATCCCCCCCGGGGACGGTCCCCACCCAAGTCACGGTTGCACGATAGTCAGTGGGGATCAAAGCGGGCATGGCAGGTCTAGTCTCGTGTTACAGTGAAAAACAATCGTCGGAAGGGAAACAGCACCGAGCCATCTTTGGCAACCGGATAAGCGCTTGGGATCACCTCTTCATAGGCACGGATCAGATGACGCTGCTCATCGCTGTTCAACATCTGCAAAATCGGACGCGCAAAGGTGCTTTCGGTGAACAGGCGCACAGGGTTGCCCAGATCACTGGCTGGCAATTGCTGATAATACTCGGTTTCCCATAGTGAAACCTGCCCCAGCGGTGCCAGAAGATGATGATATTCTGCAGGTTTTAGAATGCCGGGTAGCTTTGTCTTGGCCAAACGCCCCGGAAAGAACTCTTCCGCAAGAGTGCGCCACATATGATGAGATGGTGCATTGTTTTGATGTGGCATCTGCACCGCAAGCGTGCCGCCGCGGGCCAGTTGATCAACCAAATGCGCAAACAAGGCCCGATGATCGTCGACCCAATGCAACGCCGCATTTGAGAAAATCAGCGCAGGAGGACGCGCCGGGGACCAGCCGCGCACATCCGCTTGAAGCAGGTGATCATAGAGGTCCAGATCCTGCGCCTTGGCCAACATGGCCTCTGACAGGTCAACGCCGATCAACGCGCCCTCAAGGCCCGTGGCACGCAAAGCGGGGCCGACATCGTCGGCCCCGCATCCAAGATCAATCACATCCCCTTGGGGTGTTTCAGGCAAGGCGCGCAAAAGATCCAATGCCGGGCGAAGTCGGTGCCCTTGGAACCGGTGGTAGGCCGCCGGATCCCAATCTTTTGCGCGATCACTCATGCGTTGGGTTCGGGCTCCATGCCATCCTCGCCGGTGGCCGGTTTGGCCTTAGGCTTGGTTTTAGGGATAGCGGTCAGGCTGGGTTTGTCCTCTGCCCCATCCGCATCATCATCATCCGAATGCGGTGGCTCACCCTTAATCACGCGGTCGATTTCCGCCCCGGTCAGAGTTTCATACTCCAACAGACCTTCGGCCAGACGTTCCCACTCATCCTTGCGTTCGGTCAGGATACGCAGCGCGGTTTCCAGACCTTCGTCCACCAGACGTTTCACTTCGGATTCGATCAGCTCTTTGGTCTGGGCCGACACCGAGAAACCAGCGGTGTTGCCCTGATAACCCTCATGCGCCTCGGCGTAGTCAATGTTGCCAACCTTGTCAGACATCCCGAAACGCAGAACCATCGCACGTGCGCTTGCGGTGGCCTGCTGGATGTCCCCACCCGCGCCGTTCGACACTTCGTCTTCGCCGTATTTGATCAGCTCAGCCGCTTTGCCGCCCATGGTCATGGCAATCTTCTGTTCCAGCTCGGCCTTCACAGTCAGCACCTTGTCGCTTTCTGGAAGCGAAACAACCATACCTTCGGCAAAGCCACGGGCGATAATGGTGGCCTTATAAACCGGGTCACATTTCGGCAGCGACAGACCAACAATGGCGTGACCCGCTTCGTGATAAGCCACCCGCTCCATGAGCTCCTGTGTCCGCACTTTCGAACGGCGCTCGGCCCCCATGATGATTTTGTCACGGGCGTTGTTGAAATCTTCCATCGTGACAAAGCGACGGCCGACGCGTGCGGCGTTCAGGGCGGCTTCGTTCACAAGGTTGGCAAGCTCAGCGCCCGAGAAACCCGGTGTCCCCCGCGCAATGATGCGCAGATCAACGTCAGGGCCCAGAGGCGATTTGCGGGCATGCACACCCAGAATTTTCTCGCGTCCTTTGATATCCGGGTTCGGAACGGTGACCTGACGGTCAAAACGGCCCGGACGCAGCAAGGCAGGGTCAAGCACGTCACGGCGGTTGGTCGCCGCGATGATGATGACCCCTTCGTTGGCCTCAAACCCGTCCATCTCAACCAGAAGTTGGTTCAGGGTCTGTTCGCGTTCGTCGTTGCCACCCCCATAACCTTGGCCACGAGCACGGCCCACAGCGTCGATTTCGTCGATGAACACAATACACGGCGCGTTTTTCTTTGCCTGTTCGAACATGTCGCGGACACGGCTCGCGCCCACACCCACAAACATCTCAACAAAGTCAGAACCCGAGATGGTGAAAAACGGCACGCCCGCCTCGCCCGCGATTGCGCGCGCCAACAGGGTTTTACCGGTACCGGGAGGGCCCTCAAGCAGCGCACCGGTCGGGATTTTGCCGCCGAGGCTCGAGAATTTCTGCGGGTTGCGCAGGAATTCAACAATCTCTTCCAGCTCTTCTTTGGCTTCATCGATGCCAGCTACATCATCAAAGGTCACGCGCCCTTGTTTCTCGGTCAGCAGCTTGGCCTTGGATTTGCCAAAGCCCATCGCGCCACCTTTGCCACCACCCTGCATGCGGTTCATGAAGTAGATCCAGACCCCTATGAGCAGCAGGAATGGCAACAGCGACAGAATGAACGACTGGAAGGTCGATTGTTCCTGCTGCTCGGCGCTCAGCGGCACATTGTTGTCGATCAGAAGATTGGTGACTTGGGCGTCTTCCGGCTTGATGGTGACGAATTCTTTTCCGTCGCTGGTGCGATAGCGCACCTGCTCGCCATCGATCACAGCCTGACTGACCGCTTTGCTTTCAACAGCACGCACAAAGTCAGAATAGCTGGATTCGTTGCTCTGAAGGGAATTTCCATTGCCTGAGAACAGGCTGAACAGGGCCAGGATCAGAACAAACAGTACGATCCAAAAGGCGATATTGCGAGCGTTGCCCAAGAGGAGAACTCCTTTGAATACCTCAAAACGCCATGGTCACGGCGCTGGGGTGTAACATAGACATCAATCCCGGCGGTTCAATGCGAAAGAAGCCGTTCCGCGAAACCAAGCCGCACCCTTTTGGTGCAGGCCTCTGGGCCTACGCCCATTGTCTCGCAGGCAACAAGGCGATCGCCCTGCCAAAGCGCGGGTAAACTGCGGGCGGCATGATAGGGCGGTGCGGTATCCGGTTTGTCTTTGACCTGCTGCCAACCGGCTTGGCCCAACGCGCGGACAGTCACCTCCGACAGCGTATCATGTCCAAGCCTCCAGCGCCCGTCCCAAAGGTCTCCGGCGTCAGCGGTGAGAGCTTCAACAGCCCGATATTCACGGTAGACCCTGATTTTGGAACGCTCTGCGCGGATTTCACAGCCAGAAAGCGTTCCTGCGCCGCCGCTCAATACGCGATCAAGCAACGCCTCAAGCGCATCTGCGCGCGGGCGATATTCGGCCCCGGACACAAATCCCAGACCCTCGGCCAATATCCTCAACTGCGTGTCGCGTTCAATTTTGGCAAAGCCATCCGTGTCCAACAACAAGTCTCCGCTCTCGCATTCGCTCCCGAGTTCACACCAGACGTGATGCGCGCGCGCGCGCAGGGCTACTTGCGCTCGCCCCAGTCGCTCCGCTGTTGAAGACAGAGTGTCAATGCCAAGCCCGACCTCTTCAAGCCCGTGTAAAAGTTGACGCATTTTCACACGGTCATAACTGGGATTATCATTGCTCGGGTCATCGACCCAGGGTGTTTTCAGAACCCGTGCATAATGGCGAAGCTCTGCGCGGCTCATCTCAAGGCAAGGGCGCACTACCCGCATGCCGCCCACATCCCGGGTTTTGGCCATGGCGGACAAACCATCGACCCCGGATCCTCGCTTCAAACGCAATAAAAAGGTTTCAGCCACGTCGTCACGCGTGTGAGCCATGAGAACATGTCGGGTCGTGCCGCGCCATCCGTCGATTAGGTCAAGCCGCGCGCGGCGCGCCGCATCCATCAGATTGCCCTGCCCGTCCCAGTGCCACTGCAGCGTGTCATGAGACCAGCCTAGGGTCGCACATTCGCGTGCCACCATTTCAGCCTCGGCCGCGCTTTCAGCGCGTAGACCATGATCGATGGTCACAACTTTCAGGGTCACACCCCAAACACGCGTCCAATTATGCGCAAGGGACAGCATTGCCATGCTGTCCCCGCCACCTGATACCGCAAGTGCAATTTCGGTCGGAAAATCTGGACCGAGCATTTCGCCCATCGCATCGGAAAAGCGCTGGTCCAGTGTCCCATTTGAGGCTGTTAGCACCCGAGATCGATCCGGCTTTGTTGGGCTTTAGCAACGAACTCTGAGCCCGGATACCGGCCTTCCACCTCACCCAGTGTCACACAGGCCTCGGGTGTTGACCCCAAACCGGCAAGAGACACACCAAGGCGCCACAGGGCTTCGGCGGCAACCTTTGCCTCAGGAAACCCTGAATAAGCACTCAAATAGCGGCGGGCGGCCTCACGGACATCCCCCTGTCCATCAAGCGCACGGCCTTCGCCCACCAAAGCCGCGGCTTCTAGCGGACCCATTGGGTAAATCTCGCGGAATGTGCTGAACATCTGAGCCGCACCCGCAAAGTCATCGTTGCTGAGCGCCTGCATGGCCTCCCGGAAATCCGCCTCTTCGCTCACGGCCAGCTCACCTTCCAAAGGAAGGGCATCTGTGGCCGGCGCGATAGCAGTGGCTGGCGCATCCGGCAGATCACCTCCGCCAAGCAATGGACGTTTCCCGACGCTGCCAATGTCGCAGCCCTCTTCCATCTCGCAAACACGAAACTCGAGGTTGCTGAGCGACTTGGTGCCATCTTTCACAACTCGTTCAATGCGAAATTCCAGCTCTTCCACCTTCGCGGTCACTCGCTGAAGTTCACCTTCGATTGTCGTGATACGCTCAAGTTGCGTTCCTCCGACAGCCACACCGCTTGATCCGGTTGTGTTCAGCTCTTGCTTCAAACGCTGCAGTTCAACCGACAGCACAACCATGTCCTGCCGGATATCCGCCAAAGTTTCTGCGTTCTGAGCCTGCGCGAACGTCGCGCTCAGCCCAAATGCTACGGCCCAGATCAAACGCATGGCTTACCCCGTCAGACCGGCAGAGATGATGGTCACAGCACGGCGGTTCTGCGCATAGCAGGCCTCTTGCGAACAGATCTCGATCGGGCGCTCTTTACCATAGCTCACAAACTTCAGACGGCTTTGCGGCACACCTTGAGCCACAAGATATTCCATCACCGCATTGGCACGACGCGCGCCCAGCGCAAGGTTGTACTGGCGCGTGCCCTGTTCATCGGCATGGCCTTCAATGATGGCGAGGTAATCTGAATTCCGCAAAAGCCACGCGGCCTGTCCCGCCAGAACAGTTTGACCCTCAGGAGACAGGTTCGACTGATCCACGGCAAACAGCACACGGTCGCCCACACGTTGCTGGAAATGCGCCACCGAGGTTGGGTCATCTGCGCTTCCCGGTACAGCCACGCCCGTGCCCGCCCCCGCGCCTGCGTCGAAGTCATTGTCAAACCGGTTCGCGTTGGTGCAGGCGGCAACGCCCAGCACAGCAACCAGCATCATCGCTTTGGTAATCTGTTTCATGCTCTCAAGTCCTGCTCAATGTATGCCCACACTCTACCACAGCGAGAGGTGCGGGGGAATCCGTGTTGCCTCTGCGCCTATTGCAGCGGCCCCCAACTTGGGTCTGATCCACCGGCCGGGGTGCGCACCCGCTTCAGATTTCGCCCAGAGACATCCACCGAATAAAGCGCAGATGCACCCTGTGCGCCTTGGGTTTCGCGGGCGAACATCAGCACACGCCCATTGGGTGCCCAGCTTGGACCTTCGTCCAGAAAGGATGCGGTCAGCAGGCGTTCTTCACTGCCATCCGTGCGCATCACGCCAATATGAAAACGTCCGGCATTCTGCTTGGTAAAGGCGATCAAATCGCCACGAGGCGACCAGACCGGCGTGCCATAGCGACCGCTTTGACCAAAGCTGATCCGGCGCGCGTCGCCCCCTGCCGCGGACATGATATAAAGCTGCTGCGATCCTGAACGGTCACTTTCAAAGACAATCTGACTGCCGTCCGGCGAATAGCTTGGCGCGGTTTCAATGGCCGGTGAATTCGTCATCCGACGGGTCGCGCCACTGGCCACATCCATGGCCCAGATATCAGTGTTCGAGCCCTGGGTCAGCGAATAAACAACGGTGCGGCCATCCGGCGAAAAGCGCGGCGCAAAGCTCATCACACCTTCATTTGATTGCAGCACCCGACTGCGCACATCACCGACCGTCAGCACGTGTACACGAGGAAAGCCGCTGGCGTAGCTGGTATATAGCACGCGATCCCCAGATGGCGAAAAGCGGGGGGCCAGAACAATGGCGCTGCTGTCGGTCAGATACTGCACGTTGGACCCATCATAATCCATGATCGCCAGACGTTTCTCACGTTTGTTCTTTGGGCCGGTTTCCGAGACGAAAACCACGCGGCTGTCGAAATAAGGGGTTTCGCCGGTCAGACTGCTATAGACCTGATCCGCCACCTTATGAGCCAGACGCCGCCAGCCATCCTCAGACGAGGCGAACTGTTGCCCCGGCACCAGTTCGGTGCCCGCAAAGACATCCCAGGCGCGGAATTTCACCGTCAACCGCCCTGCACCATCGGTTCCTACGGCACCTGTGATCAAGGCCTGCGCATTGATCGCTTTCCAATCGGCAAAGGCCACCGGGGCGCCAAAGCTGCTGACCCGGCTGATATGCGCATCCGACGGGATTTCCCGGAACAACCCGGTCCCAATCAAATCCTGCGCCACCACACGTGAGACCTGTTGCGCCAATTCAGCCGCCTGCGGGCTCTCGGGGACAAACACCGGCAAAGCGAAGGGCAGAGGCTCAACAACACCTTCGGTGATTTCGATCCGAAGCGGTGCCGCCGTGGCTGAGACATGGACAAGCGCCATCATCGCAGCCAGCACCAGTTGCATAAGGCGGTGGGTCATTTGAGATAGCTCCTGTCAAAACTGCTCGGCATCACGAAACCACAGGTCTGCGCCTGTTCATCGCTACAATAGCCATCAATTCCTTGTGGCAAAACACCCGAGCAGGGGGAAATTGGCGGGGTTTCGCCCATGTGAGTCACGATTGCAGCACAATTAGTTGCAGATATCGGCGACAAGGCTCTCATCGTGTTCGCATTTCTGCGGGATTAAAGACCATCTCAATCTCGCGCCAATGGTCGTATTTATCCGCTGGCAGATCGTAGCCATTGCTGCCGCAGATCAACACCGCGCGCCGCGCCGCGCTGTAAGCGGCCTCAACGGCGCTGCCCGCCCCCCCACTGGATTCGATCAACCGCAGGCTTGAGGTCACGACCCGCCCATCCGGTTCCATGTCCATGCCCACCACAACCGTCACATTGGCGGCCTCACTGCCGACATCCACCTGCCAACAGTCCTGCACGGCCAGACGCAGCGCGTCACGCTCACCGCCGGTCAAAGGTGGTCCGCTGGGTGCCGGATCTCCGGCCCCGCCACCAGCAAGTTCAGCCGCCAATGCCGCGGCAATAGCATCTGCGGTTTCATCTTCGGGTTCTGGTTCAGGCTCAGTTTCGACGGGCGGTGTAGGCTCAGCTGCCGCAACCCGCTGAGGCCGCGCTTTGGGCCGCAATGACCGCGACGGCGCAGAGGGTTCTTCCGCCTCGGTCACGATCTCGGTCGCCGTCTCGGGCGGTGCGGTTTCTTCCTGCTGTGTCTCGGCCACATCCGGGCTCTCGGCATCAGGCGAAGCGGCACGGCGAGTTTCCGGATCGGTCACCGCATCCGGCGACGGTTCCGGGGTCGCTTCAGGGGCCACCCGTGGAGCCGGGCGCGGTTTTGGACGCAGCGAAGTTTCCGGAGCACGGCTTATGGGCGCGGGCTCGGGGACAGGTTCAGGTGCGGGTTCCGGCTCTGGCACAACAGGCAAAGGCGCAGGCGGTTCTGGTACAGGAATGGGTGCGGGCGCTGGAACGGGGTCCGGCAGAGGCTGTGGAACAGGCGTCGGAACCGGCTCAGGGGTTGGTGGTGTTGGCGCGGGTGTGGGCTCCGGCACGGGATCTGGTGCGGGGGGCTGCACTGGTTCGATCGGCTGCTCCGGCGCGGGCGCTATTGGGTCAGGTTCGGGCACTGGCTCAGGTTCAGAGGTGCCCGAAAGCGCGGCAAACTCGGCCTCCGAAAAGACGGTCACATCCGCCACGCTCACCTCGGGTGTCGACGGCTCAAACAATCCGCCGACCATAAGCCACGCGAAGAAAAGGGCATGCGCCCCACCCGATATATAAAGGCCCCGTTGCACCGCGCCGCCCTAGCGATCCGGTCCGTTCAGCGCCGGACCACCGACATCCGTCACCAAACCAATCGACGAAAACCCACCGGCGTTCAACGCGCCCATGATCTGAGCCACCTCTTCATACGGCACGGTACCGTCCGCGCGTAGATAGACACGGTCATCCGACCGCTCTGCCGCAACAGCACGCAGGCGCGGGATCAGGTCTTCGCGGCTGATTTCGGTGGTCATCAGAATAACGGTGCCATCCGCCGCCAAAGATACGGTCAATGGCTCTTCTGTTTCAGACGGGAGTGCCTGAGCTGCGGTTTTGGGTAGTTCGACAGGCACACCAACGGTCAGGAGAGGCGCCGCAACCATGAAAATGATCAACAGCACCAACATCACATCCACAAAAGGTGTGACGTTGATCTCGGCCATAGGTTGACTGCGGCCGCGTCGGCCACGCCTGCGGCGGCTGCCTCCGCCGCCATTCTGTTTCATCACACCCGCGCCCATGGCTCAGGAATCCAACTGACGGCTGAGGATTGTCGAAAACTCATCCGCAAAGCTCTCATAGCCGCCGATGATGCGATCGCTGTCGGCCGAAAACTTGTTGTAGAAGATCACAGCCGGGATCGCCGCCAACAGGCCCAAACCGGTGGCCAAAAGCGCTTCGGCAATGCCCGGCGCCACAACAACCAGGGATGTGTTCTGTTGTTGCGCGATCTCGATGAAGGAATTCATGATCCCAAACACCGTGCCAAACAGGCCAACAAATGGAGCGGTCGACCCGATCGTGGCCAGAACCGGCAGGCCCTTTTGCAGGCCTTCGGCCTCTTTCTGGATTGCAACATCCATGCTGCGGTCGATGCGGCTTTGGGCATTGGCGATTAAACCGCCATCATCGCGGTGGCTGCGGCGCCATTCGACCATGCCAGCAGCAAAAACTTTCTCGGAACGCCCTTTTGGATCAACACCCAGCTGATCAAACAGCGCATCCAGCGGCTCGCCAGACCAAAAGGAACGGTCAAAGCGTGCAGCTTCGCGGCGCGCAGAGCGATAGCTGACAAATTTGTCGAAAATGATGGCCCAGGACCAGATGGACGCCAGCAATAGCATCAACATCACCAGTTTGACCGTCAGTGTGGCGCGCGCGAATAGACCCCACATGGAGAAATCGATCTCCTGCGCCAGGGCAAGCGTTTCTGCTTCCATGAACCTGCTCGTTTTTGGATGGCCTCAGTTTTTCGAGGCTCTTGTTATCCACAAGTCTAACTGATTTGCACGTCAAAGGCCAATACTATGGCACAAACCTGCCACAATTCCGTTTTGTCGGCGAATTGGCGCGCCTCACGCCGCGTTTCGCAGGGCCGCTTTATACTGACCTGGCGTCAGGCTCATTGCAGCCTTGAAGGCGCGGTTCAGATGGCTTTGGTGGGAAAAACCACAGGCCGCGGCCACATCCGCGATTGGCGAGTGACTTAAGAGATCCTTGGCCCGTGCAATCCTCAGCAACATCACCCAGCGATGCGGCGGCACACCACGTGAGGCCCGGAACATGCGGTGAAAATGGAACTCGGACAGATCCGCCAGCGCCGCCAAGTCTTCCAGACGGATGTCTTGATCCAGATGTGCCTCAATCCAGTCGTCGACCCGGCGCAACACCTTGGGGGCCAGCCCGCCTTTCAGATGGATCGGTCGTTCTGGCAGGGCTGCGACCAATTCAGCATAACAGCCATCCGCCGCCAGAATATCCCCCTTTGCGGCCGCCTCGGCCAAGGCCTGCAAGGGTCGGCTTAACGTCTGCGGGGCATCAAAGGTCCGTTCCGGCACATCCAACAGCCGCGCATCGCGGTCATGGGTCTGGGCAAAGGACGCGCGCAGATGGTCGTCAGGCACGTAGAGATGCACAAACCGAAACGGTTCGGTCAGCTTCCATTCCGAGGAATGCCCTTCTGGAAAAACACAGAGTGCACCGGGCCAGCCACGCTGGGTTGGGCCATCCACCCGCAGGCTGCCTTCACCACCAGCAAGATAATAGCTAAAGGCATGCCCTTTGGGCGCATCATAGCGCATCTGATCATCGTCATTGTACCAGATCGCCGCCTTGCGCCCATGCCCCAGATCCAGCCCGGCCAGATGGCGGGCATGTTTTGAGGCTGAGAGATAATCAAAGACGCGGTTGGTCACGGGCAGGCTCCTTACCTTCTCCCTACTCCCGTGGGTTTCGGCTGTCACGCGCCCACCCCGTCATTTGCGCAAGATCGTGCAAGAGCGCGCTCGGTTTTCTCAGTAGGTCGTGCGTGAAAGGAACCTGTATGACCACTCTCCCCCTTTTTGCGCTCACCGTCCTGATCTGGGGCACCACATGGATCGCCATCACCTTTCAGATCGGTCCGGTGGATATCTTTGTCTCGGTCTTCTACCGCTTTGCCCTTGCTGGCGCGTTGTTTCTGGCCGGGCTTGCCCTGCTGGGCCGCCTGCGGTGGCCCGCAACTTGGCGTTTTGTTCTCGCCCAAGCGTTTTGCCTATTTAGCCTGAATTTCCTCTGTTTTTATCAGGCCACAACCCTCATGCCGTCGGGGCTGGTCTCGGTCATTTTTTCGCTTGCCACTATCCTCAACGCCCTCAATGCCCGCTGGATTTTTGGCGACGCGATCCGCGCGCGTGTTGTGCTTGCCGGGGTCGTGGGCGCCGGAGGGCTGGTGCTCATGTTCTGGGAGGATATTGCGATTTCACCGGATTGGAGTGTAATTCAGGGCATTGGCTGGGCCGGCATCGGCACGATGTTGTTTTCGCTTGGCAATATGATGTCGCGCAAGAACACGGCCCACGGGGTGACACCCATCACGGCCAATGCCTGGGGGATGGGCATTGGGGCAAGTGTTTTGCTGGCTGTGATCCTCTGGCGCGGGGTTGAGATCACGCTCCCTCTGACACCCAGCTATCTTGGCGCGCTGTTCTACCTGTCGGTCATCGGATCCATCGCCGGGTTCACCGCCTACCTCAGCCTGGTGGCGCGCATCGGGTCAGACCGCGCTGCCTATGCCACGGTGCTGTTCCCTGTTATCGCGCTGATGCTGTCGAGCCTCTTCGAGGGATTTGTCTGGCAACCTGCCGCCCTTGTCGGGCTGGCACTGACCATGTTGGGCAATGTCATCATGTTCTCTGATGGATTGATGACCAAGTTGCGCCGTCCAAGCCGGGCTTAGTGCACCCGACGGCGCAGCTGGGCCGGGAGACGCGCAGGCTGACCGCTTGTTGTCATGCAGACGGCGGTCACCTCGGCGCGGAACACCGGCTCGCCCTCGCGCAGCACCTCTTGTAACATCACGAGGCGCACACCGGTCATGGCTTTGACCGTTGTCTGGATCTCAAGCTGGTCATCGAACACGGCCGAGGCCAGATAATCGGCCTCGATCCGCCGCACCACAAAGACAATCCCTTCATCTTCCCGCATGGATTGCTGGTCCAGGCCCTGCTGTTTGACCCAGTCTGAGCGCGCGCGTTCGATGAATTTCAGGTAATTGGCATGATACACGATGCCCGCCATATCGGTGTCTTCATAATATACGGTCACGGGAAAAGTGTGCATGCCTGTCTCCTGTCTTTTTGCGCACCCTAGGGGGGACAGCGGGCAAGGTCTAGCGTTTGCGCCGCCCCCCGGCGCTTCTGCTGTGATAGCTGGGCGGTCGTTTTGCCACCCAGGCCAGAAACTTGGCCAGCCGCGGATGCCCCCGCAGAGCCTCAATCGTGTGGTAGTCCCGCGCCAGCTCGGCTTCGGTCAGCGTGGCATGGATCTCGGAATGGCAAATCTGATGTAACAGCACCACCGGGCCAGACTTTCCCCCTTTTAGACGGGGGATGAGATGGTGCAGGCTTTGTTTCGCCTCGGGTGGAATGGGACGATCACACAGCGGACAGATCGGATCAGACATAAGAGGCCCCTCTTGTGCCGCGATGCGGCTCGGGGCAAATGTTGCACAGCATCACACGGGATCAAGACATGAATTTCGACCTCGCCTCACAGCCACAGTTTATTCAGACCGTGGTGGGCTATTTGATCCAGGCCTGGGATATTGCCGCAACCTGGTTGCTCTCGCCCGCAGCGTGGTCGCAGTTCGGCTTGCTTGTGGCGGCGTTTTTGGCCTCTTGGCTGCTCAACAAACGCCTGCGCCCCATCCTCGAACATGTGCTGACACCTGAAGAAGGTCGCGAGTCGATCCTTGCCACGGTGCGGCGCTTCTTTCTGGTTTTTGTTCCGCTGCTCTTGCCGCTTCTGGCCTGGGCTTTCACCGGCATAGGCGAACAGATGACCCGCGCCCTGTTTGGCTCTGGCGCAGTGATTGCCTTTGGCAAACGGGTCTTTCTACTCTTGGCTGCACGCATTCTGGTTCAGGAAATCATCACCGATGGCTTCCTGCGGGTGTTGGGCAAATTCATCCTGCTGCCCATCATGGCGCTTTATGCGCTTGGCATGTTGGATCTGGCGACCGCGCGTCTGAATGAGATGACGGTCAGCCTTGGCAATATCGAGTTCACCCTAATGGCGGTGATCCGTGGAGTGATTGCCGGATCGATCCTGTTCTGGCTGGGACGGTGGTCCAACGATCAGACCGGCAGTTATATCCAAAAACAAGACGACATGCGCCCCGCTGCGCGTCAGCTGGCCAGCAAAGCCGCCGAGATCGGTATCTTTGGCGTGGCGTTTTTGCTGTTGATGAACATCGTGGGCATTCCGCTGACCTCGCTGGCGGTCCTATCCGGTGCCATTGGTGTCGGCTTGGGGTTTGGCCTGCAAAAGATTGCGTCGAACTACATCTCGGGCGTGATCCTACTCCTGGAGGGGCAGGCAACCGTTGGCGATTATGTCGAGCTCGACAACGGGATGGCCGGCACCATCGTGCAGACCACAGCCCGCGCGATGATCATGGAAACATTTGATGGGCGCTGGATTGTGGTGCCGAACGAAGATTTCATCACCACCCGCGTGATCAACTACTCGGATCAGGGCAGTTCCAACCGTTATGAAGTGCCGTTCCGGGTCAGCTATGACACCGACATCAACAATATCCCGGACATCATCGAGGCGGCGGTGGCGAAACACCCCGAAGTTCTGGACACGCCCTTTCCACCCGATTGCGAGCTGCGTAATTTTGGCGACTCAGGTGTGGAGTTTGCCGTCGAGTTCTGGGTCAATGGCATCGACGATGGTCGCAAGAAATACACCTCGGATGTTGGGTTTCTGATTTGGAACGCCCTGAAAGAAAACAATATTCACATCCCACTGCCGCAGCGCGTGATCGAAATGCGCGGATCGGGTGAGGCATGACGGCGCTGGTGATCGGCGGCGGGCCTGCCGGGTTGATGGCCACTGAGGCGCTTTTGGATGCCGGGATTTCGGTCGAACTGGCAGAGGCCAAACCCTCACTGGGGCGCAAATTGCTTATGGCCGGGAAGTCTGGACTGAACCTGTCCAAGATGCAGGACCGTGAGACCTTTCTTTCGGCCTACGGCCCCTGTCGCGCGGATCTTGAGCCGATGCTGACGGCCTTCGGGCCAGATGACGTGCGCGTTTGGGCCGAGGATTTGGGTCAACGCTGTTTCATAGGCTCGTCCGGGCGGTTGTACCCAGAGGTCATGAAGGCCTCTCCTCTTCTACGCGCATGGATGGCGCGACTGGCAAACAAGGGCCTGACCCACCACACCCGCTGGCGCTGGACCGGCTGGCAGAATGAGGCTTTGCGGTTTGAAACGCCGGACGGCATCGAGCTTTGCACCCCGGATATCACCGTTTTGGCTTTGGGCGGCGCAAGCTGGGCGCGGCTTGGCTCAGACGGAGCATGGGCCAGCTGGTTGGGTGCGGATCTGCCACTTGCCCCCTTTGCCCCCTCCAACGCTGGTTTGGTCATCCAGTGGTCTGACCATATGGCAATGCATTTTGGCACACCGCTGAAAAACATTCGCCTCAGCGCCGGGGGACTGAGCCAGCGCGGTGAAGTGGTGATTTCCGCGCGCGGGCTGGAAGGCGGGGGACTTTACCCACTGACCCCCGCGCTACGCAACGGGCATGCGTTGCACATCGATCTCTTTCCCGACCTGACCCACGCGGCCTTGACCGCGCGCCTCGCCAAACCCCGTGGCAAACAGAGCCTGTCCAATCATCTGCGCAAAGTGTTGCGAGTACCGCCACAGGTCATGGCCTTGATCATGGAGGTGGCTCGGCCACTGCCCAATGATCCGAACGAACTGGCCCTGTGTCTCAAAGCTCTGCCGCTGCCCTATGACGGGCTGCGCCCAATGGATGAGGCGATCTCAACCGCAGGCGGCGTGCCCTTTGCCCAGATGACTGCGGGTCTGATGCTCAACGCCCGTCCGGGGGTGTTTTGTGCCGGTGAAATGCTGGATTGGGAGGCGCCCACGGGGGGATATCTGTTGACCGCCTGCCTTGCAACGGGTCTATGGGCCGGTCAAAATGCGGCACGTTTTCTGAACTGCTAACACCGCAACTGGGAACCCAGCAGGGGGCCAGCCCCCTCTTGGCCCTCGCTATGCTCGGGACCAATTCACCCCCGGAGTATTTGGAAAAAGAAGAAGCCAGAAGGAACTTGGCCGGGAAAGATCCCGGGCATTATTGCCAGGTGAGCTTGATCTGATCCGGTCCCTCAGTGGCCTGCGCAGGTAAGGTACGAATTTGCTCCGGTGAGACCCCACGCGTGATCAGCGCCTGCTTGACGGCTTCGGCCCGGCGGCGCGCAAGTTGCCGGTTGAGGACAGGCAGATCAGCACCCCCGGCATGGGCTTCAAGTGAGAGGGTCAGGCCGGCAAATTGGGTGCAGCTTCGGGTGAGCGCAGCTAGATGGGCCAGCGGCCAGAAGGCGGCATCGCCGGGAGTGAACTGCCCGTCCGAAAACGGAATCTGCAGTGCTAGATCTGCCTGAGATGCGCAGCTGCCTCTGCTCGGCGCAAATCCCAGATCTGGAAACCAGAACCCATCAGAAAACACCTGTGCCTGCTTAAGAACCGCGTGATGACGGCGTGTGCCCGGCAGCGGGCGCTTGGGATTGGTAACTTCTGCAATCTCGGCCAGATTTTCCTTTAAAATCGAGGCATCCGGCCCAAACACAGGCTGCACTGTGAGCACGACACCCTCTTCGGAATACTGAAGTTCAAACCCTTCGATACGATCCAGATTGGCCCGTAACGCGCTCAGCCGCTTTAGCACGTCAGTGCCGTCGCCGCTGGGGGACATGGTCAGACGCCCACGGACCTGAGGCAGCCCCAGCGCCTCAGCCATCAGATGCGCGGGTAGACCTTGTGGCAGTTTGCCTTCGATCGAGGCCCCGGAGGTCGCACTATAGCGCAAGGCGAAAGCTGGTGGCACACCGTCATCCGCGAGCAAAATCTCGGTATTGGTCTTGGCACCGGCGCGCATTTGCGCCTGCCGTCTGCGGGTTGGGTTGGCGGCGACCCCTGCCAGTGCGATCTGACCATCGGAATAGGTCACCGTGCCACGGTCCAGAAGAACCAGCGCCGCCAGCGCCGCGCGCAGCGGTGGCACCCAGGCCTGCAGATCTGGATAGGGCGCCTGTTCCAGCGCCACCACACCTAAGCGGGCCTCAGACAAATCGGCCCCTTCAATTTGTGCGGGTACGCGTCCCCGCAGGCCCAGCGTGGCCCCATCCCAATCCGCCGAGAGAGTCAGCGGCCCACCAAGATCCTCAGGGATCAGCGCCAGAGACAGCGCATAGCCCTCTGGCAGGGCCAGAGCCTCGGCCTGCCCCATGACAACGGCGGGCACAGGTCCACCTGCGAGTGTCACCACACCCGGCGCAACCGTGATCGTCACAGGGTCGATCAGCTTGGCCAGCGGCAGGACCTGTGCAAGTGCCCTCTCAAATTCGGGCTGGTTCAGAGGTAAAGGCGCCAGCGCCAGATTCTGCCCCTGCGCGGTGCCCAGATCATCAAACCGTGACACATCAAAAGCAGGAGGCAGTTTGCCGGAGAGCCGCAGCCCCATAAGAGCGTCGCGGGCGATCTGCACGGAATACGGCAGACCATCATCCACCGCCGTAACGGCAATCTGCGCAGTGTATCCCTCAGGCAGTTCGCCAAAGAGCGCCTTCACCTGAGCGACTTCACTTGGCAGATGAACCTGCCCATTCAGAGTAAGACTCTGATCCCTTAGTGTGAACTCACCACTGAGCATCAGATCCAACGCCTGATCTGCCAATCGGGCGACCTCGTCCCAGTTCTGGTCAGGTGCTCCAACCGCAACCGGCAGATCCGTCGCAAGGTCCTCCGCCAGACCGGCTTTCGGCACATGGCCCTCATACCGGCGGGTGTCGTTCTGCCATCCGCGCAAAACAAACGGCGCCACCGAAGGCAGCACCGTCAGATTGTTCACAACTGTTTCGACCCCATCCAGCTCAGACAGAACCGTGATCCAGCGCTGCCCCTCACTCTCGCTTTCGACCCGGCCAGAGACGGAAAGTTCGCGCCCCTTGGCTGAAATCTGCAAAGGGTGGCGCGCCTGGTAGGTGGCACGCTCTGCCGCAACCTGTAAGCCAGCCGCCACCAGCGCGTTTTCATCGGGAACCCGAAACACGCCCAACCCAACCACCGCAAGGATGATCGCGAGGATGGCAAACAGATCACGCATACCGCTTAGATTGCGGCTTTGCGGCTCTCATCCAGATAGATCTCACGCAGACGCAGGGTCCGTGCACCCGGCGTTCCATCGCCCAGCGCCACGCCGTCAATCTCGACCACTGGCATCACAAAGGTCGACGCCGAGGTGATAAAGGCCTCGTCCGCTTCTTTTGCCTCATCAATGGTGAAGTTGCGCTCTTCCACCTCCATCTGTGCCTCTTTGGCAAATCGCAGAACAGCAGCGCGGGTGATGCCGTGGAGAATGTCATTGGACAGCGCGCGGGTGACAATCTTGTTGCCTTTGATGAAATAGGCGTTGTTCGAGGTGCCCTCGGTCACAAAGCCATCCATCACCAGCCAAGCATCATCGGCCCCGGCCTTTTTCGCCATCATCTTGCCCATCGACGGGTAGAGCAGCTGGGTGGTTTTGATGTCACGACGACCCCAACGCTGATCTTCGATCGAGATGATCTTCATCGGTTTGACCGCCTCTGCCAGACCCGGCTTGTTCTGGGTGAACAGAACCACGGTGGGTTTGCAGGTCTCGGGATCGGGGTAGACGAAATCGCGGTCGCCCGGGGCGCCACGGGTGATCTGCAGATAGACCATCCCCTCGTCAATTTCGTTCACCTTGACCAGCTCGCGGTGAATCTCCAGCAGCTCATCCATAGCCATTGGGTGCGGCATGTCGAGCTCATTGAGCGAGCGCTCAAGGCGCACGGCGTGGCCATCAAAATCAATCAGCTTACCGCCCAGAACCGAGGTCACCTCATAGACGCCATCGCCCATCAGAAAGGCGCGGTCAAAGATCGAGATCTTGGCTTCGGTCTCAGGCAGATACTCGCCGTTCACATATACAGTGCGGGTCATGTCAGGTCTCCAAATCTAGTGGTCGTCAGGGTTACCCCCAGAGCGCGCGCTCTGGTGCGTGAACCCCGGCGGCGTCAAAACAAAGCGGGTTATCTCGGTCTTCGGCCAGAAGAAGCGGCCCGTCAAGATCTGTCACCAGTGCGCCCTGCGCCACCAATGTCGCAGGGGCCATGGCAAGCGAAGACCCGACCATGCAGCCGACCATCACGTCATACCCTTCGGCCAAAGCGGCCTCGCGTAGTTTCAGCGCCTCGGACAGGCCACCGGTTTTGTCGAGTTTGATGTTCACCACATCATATTTGCCCTTCAGCTTCGGCAGGCTGGTGCGGTCATGACAGCTTTCATCGGCGCACACCGGCACCGGGCGTTCCATGCCCAGAAGCGCATCATCCTCACCTGCGGGCAAAGGCTGCTCCACCAGAGCCACGCCCAAGCGCACAAGATGCGGCGCGAGATCGGCATAAACCTCCGCACTCCACCCTTCGTTGGCATCCACGATGATCTTGGCCTCCGGCGCTCCACGACGCACCGCCTCAAGGCGCGGCATGTCATCCGGAGTGCCCAGTTTGATCTTCAACAGTGGGCGAAATGCATTTTCTGCCGCCTGCGCCTGCATCTTCTCTGGTGTGTCCAACGAGAGGGTATAGGCGGTGATCTCAGGCTTAGGCGCTGGCAGGCCGGCCAATTCCCAAACCCGTTTCCCGGCAAGCTTTGCCTCAAGATCCCACAGCGCACAGTCCACCGCATTGCGGGCAGCTCCTGCGGGCAGCAAATCATAGAGCGCCTCACGTGTCACATCCGCAGGCAACGAAATGATCTGGGTCTCGACGCTGTCCAGCGTCTCATTGTAGCGGGCATAGGGCACACACTCGCCATAGCCAATTTTGCCATCGCGGGCGACCGAGGCGGTGAGAACCTTGGCTTCGGTCCGCGATCCACGGCTGATGGTAAACACCTGTGCCAATTTGAAAACGTCGCGTGTGACCGTCAGCATGCCAATCCCCAATATCTGTGCGTTTGTTGCAATATCTGCCGCCCAAGGGACGGCGGGTGGGGCGACGATCCGGCACGGATCAAGCGTCGCCCCGTCCCCTAGCTCTTACAGAGCGGCCAGCGCGTCAACCAGCTTACCAGCACCAAAGCGGAACGGATCGGTGGCGGGCAGGCCCAGATCAGCTTCGACCTTGTCGCAATAGGCGCGGGCTTCGTCTTCGCTCATGTTCTGGGTGTTGATCGAATAGCCCACAACCTGACAGGCCGGGTTCGCCACTTTCGCCAGCGACAGCGCCATGTCGCGCACCTGTTCGAGCGTCGGCAGGTCGTAATCCGGCAGGCCACGCATGTGCTCGCGGGTCGGTTCGTGGCTGACCACCAGTGCATCCGGTGCACCACCATGGATTAGCGCCATGGTCACACCCGAATAGGACACGTGGAACAGGCTGCCCTGCCCTTCGATGATGTCCCAGTGGTCGTCATCGTTGTTCGGCGTGATGTATTCGATCGAACCGGCCATAAAGTCGGCAATCACCGCGTCCAGCGGCACGCCATCACCGGTGATCAGGATGCCGGTTTGGCCGGTGGCGCGGAAGGTGGCCTTCATGCCGCGCTCGCGCATTTCCTTTTCTACGCAAAGCGCGGTGTACATCTTGCCCACCGAACAATCAGTGCCTACGGCGAGCATGCGTTTACCTGTACGCTTTTTGCCGTTGGCAATCGGATATTCCACTTCGGGCACACGCACGTCGTGCAGCGCCTGACCAGTGGCTTTTGCCACAGCCGCCAGATCGTCTTCGTCGCGCAGCAGATTGTGCAAGCCCGACGCGAGATCAAACCCTTCTTCCAACGCGGTGACCAGAACCTTTTTCCAGGCCTGGCTGATCACGCCACCCCGGTTCGCCACACCAATCACCAGGGTTTTGGCACCCGCAGCTTTGGCTTCGGCCAGGGTCATATCGGTCAGACCCAGATCCGCTTTACAGCCCTCAAGACGCAGCTGACCCACACAGTTTTCCGGGCGCCAGTCTTTGATACCCTGGGCCACTTTTGCGGCCAGCTGGTCCGGCGCGTCACCGAGGAAGAGGAGATATGGTGTTTCGATCATGGCGGTCCCCAGTCTGTCGAAGGTTTGAATTTGTCGGCGAATGGTGGCGTGCAGAAACCGGGAAACGGTTGCAATAATCACCATATGATCGCTCACTCGCGAATATTCTTTCTCGGAAATGTCAAAAAGTGGGACAATCTTCGATCACGCCGCGACGCAGAATTCTCAACGCTCCGCTTTTCGCTTGCGCAGCATGCGGTAATTTCATAACCCATAACGCAGACAATTTGTAATTTCCTTACAGACAGGATCCGCGACATGAGCTTTCGTATCCAGCCCGCCGCCCCGGCCCGCCCCAACCGCTGTCAACTGTTTGGCCCAGCATCCAACACCAAACTCTTTGCCAAGATGGCGGCGAGTGCAGCGGATGTGATCAACATCGATCTCGAAGATTCGGTGGCCCCCAGCGACAAAGATATGGCCCGCGCCAATGCCATCGAGGCCATTAACACCGTGGATTGGGGCAGCAAAACCCTCAGCGTCCGCATCAATGGGCTCGACACCCCCTATTGGTACCGCGATGTGGTGGATCTGCTGGAACAGGCGGGTGAGCGTCTGGACCAAATCATGATTCCCAAGGTGGGCTGTGCCGCTGATGTCTACGCGGTGGACGCGCTGGTCTCCGCCATTGAAACCGCCAAGGGCCGCAGCAAGAAGATCACCTTCGAAGTGATCATCGAATCGGCCGCTGGCATTGCCCATGTGGAAGAGATTGCCGCCTCCAGCCCGCGCATGGCCGCGATTAGCCTTGGCGCTGCAGACTTTGCCGCCTCAATGGGCATGCAGACCACCGGCATTGGCGGCACGCAGGAAAACTATTACATGCTGCGCGAAGGCGTGAAACACTGGTCCGACCCGTGGCACTGGGCTCAGGCCGCCATCGTTGCCGCCTGCCGCACCCATGGTGTTCTGCCGGTTGACGGCCCGTTTGGCGATTTCTCCGATGACGAGGGTTACATCGCGCAGGCCAAACGCTCGGCGACCCTCGGCATGGTGGGCAAATGGGCGATCCACCCGAAACAGATTGCGCTGGCCAACGAAGTCTTTACACCATCCGAAGAGGCTGTGACCGAGGCCCGCGAAATTCTGGCGGCGATGGAACAGGCCAAAGCCAATGGCGAAGGCGCGACCGTCTACAAAGGCCGGCTTGTCGACATCGCGTCGATCAAACAGGCCGAAGTGATTGTGGCCCAGGCCGAGCTGATCGCGGGGTCCTAAGCCAAACTTAAAAGACTTGAGAAGCCCGCAAATTGCGGGCTTCCTGCGGGGCATGCCCCCTATTTAAAGCACTTTTCGGCAACTGCTTTCTGCGATTTAGTTTCCAAGATCACGTGCAGCAGTTCCTCACCTTCACAGAGACGCGCTGCCACTTTGATCTTCTCGTCTTTGCTTGGGCGCTCCCAACCTTTCATAATCATCACGGCATCCTTGTATCCTTCGGAATGCACGCTGGGGCCATTGAAGAAATCATCATCTTCGCCGTTCACGGGCGTAAACACATCGCGCAGCCAGTCACCGACAAAGTCATTGGTGCTGAAATTGCGACGCAGCCAATCTTCGATGTCCGCCGAAGCGGGCGATGCCCCTGTCAAAGCTGTGGCGAAAGAAAAGGCAACCAGAGTGGCTTTTGAAAAGATGTTCATTGTGACATGTCCTGATAAAATCATTTGGCAAAATACCGAAGACCTGAGCGGTCAGCGGTAGCGGCCCGACGCTGTGCATCTAAGCCGCAAACCCATCGACGCTCACACGCCACAATCAAGCAATATCAAGACACTGATATCCGATATCAGCCGCCCAACCCCTTGAAATTCATACATTCTATGCGCGCTCATCCTTTGGCGATCCCATCACCACATAAGAGGTGATTGAATTCACCTGTGGCAGGGTCCCCAGGATTTCGGTGTGGAAATGTTTGTAAGCGGCCAGATCGGCCACTTCGACGCGGAGCAGATATTCAACCGTGCCAGTGATATTGTGACACTCCCGAACCTGCGGCGCGGCGGTGATCGCGCGTTCAAACGCCTCTTGCGCCGATTTAGTGTGTACATTCAAACCCACGGCGATGTAGGCGACAAAACCCACGCCAACCTCGTCCGGGTTCACCACCGCGCGATACCCCAGAATGACCCCGCGTTTTTCCAATGCCGCCACCCGCCTGAGACAGGCAGACGGTGACAATCCAACCTGATCAGCTAAAGCGAGGTTGCTCAGCCGCCCATCTTTTTGCAAAGCGTGCAATATTCGGTGGTCGATCTCATCCAGTGCGCTCATAAATTGCAAGACTACCCCCAGAGCGCCGAAAATTGCAATTTCAATGCGTCGGAAATGGCACAATATTCAATTCTGATGAAATGAGAGACCTATGACCCCAGATTTGCTATTCGCCCTCGCGCTTTTTGCGGCGGCCACCCTTTTCACGCCCGGCCCCAACAATCTGATGCTGATGGCGTCAGGTGCCAACTTTGGGCTGCGCCGCACCATGCCACATCTCACAGGGGTGGCCTATGGGTTTCCCTTTATGTGCCTGCCGGTGGGTCTGGGGGTGATGCAGCTGTTTGACATGTGGCCGCCCGCCTACCTCGTGCTCAAAACCGCCTCCGTGGCGTATATCCTATGGCTTGCTTGGAAAATTGCCCATTCCTCAGCGCCTAAGGAAGCAAACGCCGAAGCCAAACCGCTGAATTTCTGGCAGGCGGCGGCGTTTCAATGGGTCAACCCCAAAGCCTGGTCGATGGCATTGGGCGCGATCACGCTCTATGCGCCCGGGCGCGATTTTGGGTCAATTGTCTGGGTCGCAGGGAGCTTTGCGGTGTTGGGCACAATCTCGGCGCTCAGCTGGACGGTGCTCGGCACTGGGGTACGGCGATTGTTGGCACGGCCTGAACGCCTGCGGGCCTTCAACTGGACCATGGCTGCGCTTTTGGTGGCCTCGATGGCGGTGGTGCTGACCGGGTGACCGGTCAGACCATGTTCAAAATCCCGTTCAGGTGCGAGGCTCGAGCGGCACACAGATCTCGGTCAATAGCTCAGCCGGAGCCACCTCGCGTGGGTTATTGAGATAAATCTCATAACAGGGGGCATCGGCAGGCTCTTCGCCCGACTGGGGCAACCACTGACCAAACATATGATCGTAAGCGGCCCGCAATCCTGAATAGGGCCCCTTGAACACAAGCACCGCGTGACGCCCGCCCATCAGGCGTTTTTCATGCAGATCATTTGGCATGGCAAAACCGTCTTCGATGACCACACCGGCCTCACTCGAAAGCTCGCTTTCCGGTTTGGACGCAGGATCATCACAATAGACGCCAACCATTCCGCGCGCCTGAGCCCACAGGTTTTGCGAGGTGAAGATCGCCGAGACCTGTTCAAACGCACGCCCGATTTCGGGATACGGGCCAATATGTGTCATGGCTGCCAAACGCAGATCCGGCTTTTCTTTGATTTCAACATCAAACATGTTGGGTTGTCCTTCTACAAATACAACATCAGGGGGACCAGCCTGACCCGCCTGACGAAAGGCCATTGGGGTCATGCCGAAGTGTGAGCGAAACAGCCGGGCAAAGCTTTGCGGATTGTCGTAACCAGCGCGAGAGGCGATCTGATCAATCGTCCAATCCGTCTGCACCAGCCAACAGGCGGCGCGATGCGCCCGAAGGCGCCGCACTGCCTGCGCGCAGGTCTCACCGGTCATCGCATGAAACACACGATGCCAATGGAACCGCGACATGGCAGCCACATCCGCCAGGGCATCCAGTGACAGATCCCCATCAGGATGATCGTAAATATGATCAAAGACTCGACGCAGCCGATCTTCGTAACTTGCCATAACCGGTTCCTTTTGCCTCTGTTCTGCTCGTGAACCACCCTGCCCTATCCCCCAGCGACAAATCTTGCTGACTTACATGGGGCTGATGCCTGCGACGATATTGCATCCTTCGCCCGGTCGCGCCATATAGCGTTGAACCGCAGGAGCATCGAATGACCAACTACCTCGACTTCGAAAAACCCCTGGCCGAAATTGAAGGCAAGGCGGAAGAGTTGCGTGCAATGGCACGTGGCAATGACGATATGGATATCGAGGAAGAAGCCGCCGCGCTGGACCGCAAAGCCGACGCGCTTCTGGAAGAACTGTATTCCAAGCTGACCCCCTGGCGGAAATGCCAGATCGCGCGCCACCCCGAGCGCCCGCATTGCAAGGATTACATCGAGGCGCTGTTCACCGAATACACGCCGCTCGCTGGGGATCGCAATTTTGCCGACGACCATGCGGTGATGGGTGGCTTGGCGCGTTTCAATGATCAGCCCGTGGTCGTGATTGGCCATGAAAAAGGCCATGACACAGAAAGCCGCCTGAAACGCAACTTTGGCATGGCCCGTCCCGAAGGCTACCGTAAGGCGGTGCGTCTGTTGGAGATGGCCGACAAATTTGGCCTGCCGGTGATCACTCTGGTCGACACTGCCGGCGCCTACCCCGGCAAAGGGGCGGAAGAGCGTGGTCAGTCCGAGGCGATTGCCCGCTCAACCGAAAAATGCCTGCAGATTGGTGTGCCTCTGATTTCCATCATCATTGGTGAAGGTGGGTCCGGCGGAGCTGTTGCCTTTGCCACCGCCAACCGCGTAGCGATGCTTGAACATTCCGTTTATTCGGTGATCTCGCCCGAAGGCTGTGCGTCGATCCTGTGGAAAGACGCCACGAAAATGCGCGAGGCGGCAGAAGCACTGCGTCTGACGGCGCAGGACCTGAATAAGCTCGGCGTCTGTGATCGAATTATTTCCGAACCCATGGGTGGCGCGCATCGCGATACCGAAGCGACGATCGCTTCGGTGAAATCGACCATCTCGGCGATGCTGAAGGACCTGTCAGACAAAGCCCCCAAGGCTCTAGTCCAAGACCGCCGCGAAAAATTCCTGGCGCTGGGATCCAAAGGGTTGGCGGGCTAAACGCTCTCTCCTGACTTGTTTCAAGACGGCGGCCTTTTGGGTCGCCGTTTTACGTGGCATCCCCTTCAAATGTCGCCCGGGCCGCGCTGACTTGTGGTTCGTGCTCGAGCGCCCAATGGGTCAAAGCGGTGATGTGCACCAGCAGCGACCGGCCAAGTTCGGTCAGACTATATTCCACCGAGGGCGGGCGCGTGCCCAGCACCTCCCGGTGAACAAGACCGTCCCGCTCCAACCCGCGCAGTGTCACGGTCAACATGCGCTGCGAAATCCCCTCGACCGCGCGCAGCAGTTGACGAAATCGCTCAGGCTGTCGCCCCAACCGCAGAATCACCAAGACGCTCCATTTGTCACCAATCCGGTCCAGCACATCGCGCACCGGACAGGGGCCGCTGAATTCATTTTCGACCCAGACGTCGGCACCGGCATTTAACCCATTGATTTCTGAGGGGGTTACCTCGGTGTGCCCATCGCATGAATTGGTGCCTTCTTTTTCGGTCATGGGTTTGGCCCTACCTAGTGCTTCCTAATAGTAACCTACCTACACTGAGGAACCACAATGAACCAGACTGTTGCGATTTTCGGAGCCACCGGCGCGCAAGGCGCCCCTGTCGTGAGCGAAGCTCTAAACAAAGGACTGACTGTCCGCGCCGTGGCGCGGGATGCCGCTAAAGTTAGCGCTCTGCACCCTACCGCCCAAGCGACTTCTGCCAGCTTTGACAACAAAGACAGCCTGATCGAAGCCCTTGATGGCGTTGATGCCGCCTTTGTGCATCTGCCGATGCCGCAGTCTCCCGAAGATCCGGCCCGCTGGATGCAAAACTTCTTTGAGGCGGCGCATCAGGTGAAGCTGCCCCTGCTGGTTTACACCACCTCCGCCTCGACCGGCGACCGGTATCCGTCGTCCCCCCTGATCGATGCCAGCACCCAAGGCATGCAGGCGGTGCTGAACAGCGGCATCCCAGCCATTGTGCTGCAGCCCTCCATCTATCTGGAAAACCTCCACATTGATCCGTTTCTGCCACATCTGAAAACCCAAGGGGTTTTGGACTATCCGCCGGTTCCAGAAACACTTAAGGTGTCGTGGACATCACATCATGATCAGGCCCGCATTGCTGTTGCTGCATTGACCCGTCCCGATCTGGCAGGACAATCCTTTGAAATCGCCACCCCCGGCGCGGTGACGGGGGCGCAATTGGCCAACCTGCTCAAGGATTACGCCGGACAAAACGTGCGATTTGCGCCAATCTCCCCGGCCGAATTCGGCCAACGGGTGGCAGATGTGCTGCAAAGCCCTGCAACAGGCTTTGCACTCACTGATCTCTATTCAACCCTGTCCAGCATGGCGCCTGACGCGCTAACCATCGACACCGACGCGATTGAGGCCCTGTTTGGCGTGACACTCACCCCTATCGAGGATCACCTGCGCAGCTGGGCCCCGGTTGACGCCTAAGGCAGAGACAGGGCGCGCTCATCGCGTGCCCTGTTCACAACAAGTTTGAGTGACAGAAACATGGGATCGGATCACATAGATCCCATGGAATTTATCTTTGCATATGCCGCCGGATTGCTGACCCTAATCAACCCCTGTGTTGTGCCGGTTCTGCCGATTGTGATCGCAACGGCCCTGCAGGCCGATCGCATAGGCCCGCTTGTTCTGGCGGCCGGTCTAAGCCTGTCCTTTGTCACTTTGGGCGTTGGCGTCACCGCCTTTGGCCATCTGATTGGCCTCGACACCTATCTCATCGCCAAAGCCGCGGCCCTCTTGATGATGCTGTTTGGTGCTGCATTGTTGCTGCCTCAGGCCGGGGCCTATCTGGAGACCGCAACCGCAGGCCTGTCGGCCCAGGCCGACAGCAAGATGGACACCCTGGACCGCACAGCCCTGCGCGGTCAATTTCTGGGCGGGCTTCTTCTGGGCGCCGTCTGGAGCCCTTGCATCGGACCGACGCTTGGCGGCGCGATTTCGCTCGCGTCTCAGGGTCAAAACTTGGCGCAGGCGACGGGCATCATGGTGTTCTTTGCGCTTGGGGTCTCAACCCTGATCCTGGGTCTGGCCTATGGCACGCGCGGGGCCGTCGGACGTTACAATGCCCAGCTGCGCGCCTTGGCCGTGCGCGCGCGCCCTATCCTTGGCGGGGTCTTTATTCTGGTTGGCCTCGTTTTGTTTTTTGACCTGCATCACCCAATCGAAGGCTGGCTTCTCTCTGTTTTGCCCGCGTGGTTGGTTGATCTTTCCGTTTCGATCTAAAGGAGACTCTCATGGACCGTCGTCATTTTCTTGCCCTGACCGCCGCCGCGGCATTGGCCCCTGCCTTGGCATATGCAGAGGTGCTCGACTATAGCCCCGGCCTAGTCCAAGAGCGATTGGCCAAAGGCGAAACCGTTTTTCTTGATTTTAAAGCGAGCTGGTGTGGCACCTGCGCCGCCCAAGAACGGGTGATTGGTGCCTTAAAATCTGACAATGCGGCCTATGGCCAGAAGATCACCTTTATCAATGTCGATTGGGATCAGTTTGGCCGCTCGGATCTCGTCCGCAGCCTGAATGTTCCCCGTCGATCCACTCTGGTTGTACTCAAAGGCGATCAAGAGCTGGGACGTATCATTGCGCAAACTGGCCGCAAGCCCATCAAGGCCCTGATGGACACGGCGCTGGCAGCGGCGGGTTAATCACCCGGCGATCATCTTAAGTCCTTGGGTCACGTCAGAGCGAACCGCCAAACGAAGGCCGGGCTCATCCCCGGCCTTTAGCGCCGCGATGATCAGGCGATGATACTGCGGCGCTTCTGTGCGGCGCAGACGGCCATAGAGTGCCCGCATGGTTGGCCCCAACTGCAGCCAAACAGTTTCCGCCATAGCCAGCATCGCAGGAGCCTGCGCCCGCAGGTACAGCGTGCGATGAAACTCAAGATTTGTCCGAATATAACCTACGGCATCGCGGTTGCTCACCACATCAGCGATTGAACTGTTGATGCTCTGAAGACGTTCAATCAAGGCCATATGCGCGCGCGGCAGGGCCCGAGAGGCCAGTTCCACCTCAAGCAGGGCCCGCAGCGCGGCAAGCTCTTCGATCCGATCATTCGAAAGCTCGGGCGTCGACACCCGCCCTGATGATGACATCTGCAGCGCGCCTTCGGCCACCAGACGCTGCACCGCTTCACGGGCTGGTGTCATCGAGACCTCATATTCGCGCCCCAACCCACGCAGGGTGAGCGCCTCACCGGGGGCAATCTGTCCATGCATGATTCGGGTGCGCAACCCGCGATAAACACGGTCATGGGCGGAAGTGGCGGTATCTTGGGTGCGGGCTTGCATGCTGTCATGTGATCACAAATCCCGCCAAGGTCAATCATCAAAGCGATAGCGATGAAGATCCGCCCCGTGGGTATGCAGCCAATTTCGCGCGGGTTTCCAATCACCATAGAGGTGATCCACGACATCCCAGAAGGCCTGCGAATGGTTCATCTCTTTGAGATGGGCCACCTCATGCGCCGCAACATATTCCAGCACATAGGCCGGGGCGAGAATAAGCCGCCACGAATACATCAGCCGGCCATCATGGGTGCACGATCCCCATCTCGACCGCGTGTCCCGCAGGGTCAGCCGCGTATAAGGAAGCCCCAAAGCCGCAGCATAGCGGTCAGATGCGGATGACAGGCGCACCCGCGCATGGTTGCGCAGCCAAGCTTTTGTTTTCACGCCCACCTGGTCAGAGGACCCTGGCACTTCAAGCACCCCACCACCCCTGATGATGCGCCGCCCCTCGCCCGTTGCAATCCGGTGTCCGACGCCCTCAATTGGGATCTCAGACCCTAAAGCAACCCGGACAGGCCCTTCGCGGTTTTCTAGGTGCCCGCGCAGCCAGGCTTCTTTCTCACGCAGGAAATCCACCCCAACGGAATCAGGCACATTGCGGGGCAAAGTCAGGGTCACGCGGCCATCCAATTGTGACATGCGCAACGACAGGCGCCGCGCCCGCGCGGAGCGTCGCACAATGACGTCAACAGGAGGGTTGCCCGGCAGGCGAATCTGTCCCATATCCTCTTTACCGCTGATTGCCCCATGAATTGCTCAGTCAAAGCCTTTGACATGCGCGCCTTGGTATGGCAGTTGGCCCAGATTGTCGACCAGACCACGAGTTGAAGGGGACCACCCATGCCCAAGGAAGAATGGGGCGTCAAGCGCGTTTGCCCCACCACTGGCAAGCGTTTCTATGACCTGAACCGCAACCCAGCTGTAAGCCCATACACCGGCGAAGCCGTAAGCACCGATAACAGCAAGCGTTCGATGATTTCGGCGGATGCGGCGGATGCGGCTTCGAACAAAGACAAATCGGAAGATTTGGAAGATGTAGATCTGCTGGACGATGATGACGTTGATGTAGACATCAACGACGACACCGTTCTGGAAGATGAAGAAGAAGACAACGTTTCACTGGACGATCTGACAGACGTCGCAGCCGAAGAAGACGAGTCGTAAAAAAATCTGCGGGGTGGAACTTTTCCGCTTGAACCTCCCCGCAGCATTCCTTAGATACCCGCTCACTGCTTCTGAGCACACGCAAACGAAGCAAACATGATGGGGCCTTAGCTCAGCTGGGAGAGCGCTTGCATGGCATGCAAGAGGTCAGGGGTTCGATCCCCCTAGGCTCCACCATCACTCACATGAAAAGTGTCGGACAGATTTGCCTTTTTGGTCAGAGATATTGCTTCTGGCTACATCGATCGCAGCCGTAATCTGACACTTATGTACTCCTGAGAATGACTGCGGCCTGCTTTCCTCCAAAAATGCGCCTCACCCACTGGTTGTGGATTGCATGCCCGCCCACACTCGTTATGGTGCTTGCAGCTTTTAAAGAATGATTTGAACCTGCCATTGTTGAAATTGAACGTGATACAGTGCAGTCCGCCATTGAATTTGAAAACGGCCCTAGACTAGACCCGCTTCATATCATCGCTAGCTATGATGCCGATCAGTGGGAAGATTTTACCCATGAATGGGTTCATTCGCTTAGAGACGAGTACATAGACACTGATCGTGCAACGGGCTCCGGCGACAAGGGCATCGACGTTGCCGGCTTTCGCGACAGCGACAGGTTGGCGGGTGCTTGGGACAATTACCAATGCAAATGTTACCAAAGAGCGCCACTTGGTTTCAAAGACGTCGCGCCGGAGATCGGAAAGTTGCTGTGGCACTCTTTCCTAGGTGCCTATACTGCGCCGCAACAGTGCTTTTTCATCGCGCCAAAGGGCGCGACGCCTACGCTCTCCCACTTAGTTAACCACGCACCGAACCTTAAGGAGAAGGTTATTAGTGAGTGGGATAAAATGATTTCCGGCAGAATTACGGATACAAAAGATACAAAAAGTGTTACGCTTTCTGGTGATTTCAAAGAGTATGTGGACGAATTTGACTTCCGAATTTTTCGCGTCCCTTCAACACGTTGGATATTGGAGCAGTTCCGTACGAAAACCCCATTTTTCAACAAACGTTTCGGTGGTGGCCTCCCGTCAAGACCAAAAGCAGAGCAACCACCAGAGGAGGTCACCGAGGCCGAAAAAACGTACGTAGAGTGCCTTTTGGATGCCTATGCGGAACACAAAGGTGTAAAATCTGTTTCTATAAGCGACCTAAACCAATGGAAGCAGCTGAAAAACCATCTCAATAGATCGCGCGAGGCATTCTTTGATGCAGAAGGCCTCAGGGTTTTTGTTCGTGACAAAACAGAGCCGGGCACATTTGAGTCTTTACAGGATGAAATCCACGATGGAGTTGTCGACACCAGCGACATGCCACATGGCGATGGCTACGAGCGAGTTTTGGCAGTGACCAATACTGCGCAGAGTTTAGCTCTGGACGCACATCCTCTCAACAAAATAGCACGCCCAGTCGCTCGAAGGGGCGTATGCCACCAACTCGCCAACGATGGAAAACTCGTATGGAAGCAGTAGCATCAGAAGCAACTACGCCATTCAATGGCCCGGTGGAAACCGGCCTGCGTGCAGTGCTTTGCTTACACGCAAGCTTTACCTTCGGCTCTGATGTCGGTCTTACATATCTTGGGATTACCAACGGCGAACCAGACGATGTAGCCCGACTGGCATCCTTGGCCGGTTGCTCCGCCGTGGATCTTCAGCGAGGGACACCACAACTTACGTCCCCTGGCTGGTTCAAACTGGGCGCGGAAACCATCAAGTTTACGGCCTTCAACCGGACCGCGCTAAAGGCCTGTCCTGAATGCTTGAAGGAGGCAACGAAATCGACTGACGCGGCACATTTTGGCATTTGGCAACTCACCTCGGTACGGACCTGCAGCCGCCACGGTTGCTATTTAGTGCCGATGCCCAAGGCGCGCAGCAATAAGGACACGTTTGATTTCATGCATCTGTGCGATCAATACGATCCGATTTTGTCCGAACTCGCGAATGAAGCTGATCTCAAATTGGAACACTACCTGCGAAATCGGATTGAGAATGGTTCGGGCACCTCTTGGTTAGATAAGTTACCATTCCACGTCGCTGCGCAAACCTGCGAAGGCTTTGGCTTGCTGCTGACACAAGGTGCAAAGTTCAAACGTGATGACGCAACCTCTGCGCGGTGGGCAAAAGCTGGAAGCGCTGGATTTGAAGTGCTGAAAAAAGGTCCGGATGCGTTTCGACGCAAACTCAGAGAAATCCAAGAGGCGCATCCAGTAGACAACACCCTGTACCGCACCCGCTATCGGGTTTTCTTTGAGTGGCTCCGTCATCGAGACGATGATCCTGCGTTTGATGTCATCCGTGATCTGGTGCGGGATTTCATCTTCAAGAATTTTCCGATTTCCGAAGGTGCAATTGTCCTGGGGAAGCCCTGCCCCGAGCAATACGTCCACTCTCTTTCGACAGCTCGCAGCCACTATGGTGTCTCAGGCTGGAAACTCGCACGGAGATTGGAAGCAATGGGATTGGCGACACGCAACTCTTCGGGCCGAGGCTTTGTGCTGAAGCGTTATGTTTCGACCGAAATCATCAATGACATCGTGACGGACTTCGATGCATTGCTCAATGCAAGTGAGACCGCAGAAAAGCTTGGGGTCGAGCGTTTCATGCTCACCAAGCTCTCCAACGCGGGTCTGATCTCCAAGTACTTTGCCGACAAAAACGCCTACCCACACTATCATCCGCGTGAAATCGAGCGTTTTCTTGCCGTGCTACGCGATTTGGTTGCCGAGAACGATACCGACAAAACTTACCTCGATATTCCATCAGCGTCGCACCGGGTGCGCATACCGACTGAGCGGGTGGTTGAAATCATCTTGAGAAACCGGATCGCGCTGGCGATATCAGCCCGGGAAAAGGTTAAGTTTCCAAATTTTCTGATCGCAATGGAGGACCTGAAAGGCGTCATCGCCACGGATCACGAAGGTACCGTGCGGCCAACACGCGCAGCCGAAATCCTGAACCTTAATATCCGCACCATTCGTAAGTTACTGGATCAGCGGCACTTGATCCCACGAGAAGTTACAGAACTCCAGTCGGGGCGAAAGCGAAGGTATGTCTGCGCCAAGTCAATGGAGAGATTTCGGGAGCGTTTTATGTCGGTGACTGAGCTTTCTAAACAAACAGGCAGACTGCCAGGCACCGAAGCAATCTTGCAACTGGATCGAGGCATTGTACCCCTGCCGCTTGGACCAAGATGCAATCTTATTTTTGAGCGAAAAACCATAAAATAACTGACCGGTCATTCTCGCGTGTCGCAGAGAATGACCGCAAAGAGCCCGTCATGACCGTTGCTGCACTGCGCAGGAACGACTGCTCCTTGTAGGCAGGGCCAAAACGTGACGAGAACGACCGTTCTTGCCCCCTCCTGGTTCAAATTCCATCACATGTACTTCGGTTTATCTCTTCTCTGACTTTGACTACATCATTTTCCAAATCGACTAGCTCTAAAAGGGCGTCCAACGGAAACTCCGAACGGATAAGACTCTCATGCCTAACGGTCAGCGGATCACTCGGCATAAGCTGCCGAAGCATTGCAAAACACTGCACAATCGCCCCTTGTTGTTCGAAACGATATTCAGTAAATTTTTTGCCTTGGGCCAAGGTATATTCGTAGACGTCATCTCCATAGTTCAAATGTTCCGAAACCACCTTCGCAAAAGTGTATCCCGTCACATCTCTATTCTGCCATTGCCAAACGTGCGTAAGCTCATGTGCCATGAGCCATCTGTCGCTATCTATTGTGCTTGTTGAGAAATCGGATGAATAAACGTCACTATCGAAGTAGACAGTGTTTCCAATCACAAACGCATCAGCGCCAAAGAGCGAAGGCAAGCCAGATATCAACCGGTCAACACTCTCTTCACTAGCTGATGCTCCAAGAACCTCTTGAGCCAATATTCGTTCAGCTTTTTGAATGCCTTGCTTTTCTTGACCCGAAAAGCGGACTTCGCCGAAGTCTACACCTTGGGTGATGATTCCTTCAGTATAAGCGATCTCTCCATCCGTCATCTGCCTACTGCAAGCGGCAACAGATAAAAGAACGAGAGGGTAAACTAAAAGTTTCTGTGAAAAAAACATGGAACAATCCAATTTGAGAAAATTTTTCTACGAGAAGACAAGCCGGACATCCCCTGGTCTAGAGCGTCACGGTAGGGTCGCCGAGAAGCACGACGGAGCGCCAATCATGGGCACTGAGCGTAAGCGACAAAAGGTATCCCAGTTGCGATGGATCAGGATGGTCGCGAAATGCTTCTTCTGCGATTGATCGACTATTGCCCACTTGCGCGAGTACGTTGCGCATATGCTCTAGCGCCATACCAACGGGGCACCCCGTGAAAAGGGCTTGATAGAGGCAATCCAGGATCGCCTTGGACAGGTATTGACCCGTTTCGGGGTGTTTTATCGTCCAATCAAAGGTCGGCTCAACTTGGCCGATAAACCCTGCGAGTGGACCTGGCGCACCCAAAAGCGCCCGCGGCAATGGCGACATCACTTCTCCGCAGGAGGTTACAGCTGAAACGACGTCATGAGCGGTGGTGCCTTCTTGGAGAACGTCAATGTAGGCGCTGGTTTCCGTGGCTCCGGCAGAACAGCAGGCATGGGCATACCAGATAGCTCCAGCGGGGGCGGCATTCTCAACTAGATCTGACAAATCCAAGCGCGTTTTGTCCGCGTCAATGAGTAATCCAAGATTTGATCTCATCGTCGAAGGATCATCAAGCGGCCAGGTTTCTGCGTGGCTTGTCGTTGCGATGAGACTGGGTCGTCTAACGCGGATTGCATTTGTCAAAGCACCATGGGTCGCACAGCTTCTTTGGAGGTAGTGGGCCCCAAAATTGAGTGCTTCGTCTGTCTCATTGGCGAATTTAGCATGGAGAGGTTTGCCTATGGCCCGCCGCAACCAGTGGGTGATGTCAGACTTACCGTGATCGACGCTCCAGACGAGTGTGTTGGCCTTGTTTGGCGCCATTCCATCCCAATCGCTGAGCAAGGCATTGACATAGTTGCGAAGTCCGTTCTCGTCGAGATCGAGACGCCCTGTAAAGAAGGGTACTTGCAGATCATATTGAACCCGCCAGGGGATCTGCTCAGGACTTCCCGCAATGAGCAGATATTTCGGGATATGACCTGGAGCTGTTCCAATGTTTCCAGCAGCAATGATCGGTTCTATGAAAGTGCCATCTTCGGTGTATTGGCCGAGTTTGCCCGGCGCCCAATCCCGCGTAATCCGAAAGACGGGCCCGCCGCGGGCCGCATGTAGCCGTTGAATGGGTTCGGGCGCGTCAACTGATGTGGCCCTTTGCGCTGGTTCGATCTCCAAGTTGTCCGGCAAGACCAATCCCCAGCCCACATCTGGCTTGAACCAATCAGTCTCAGGTGACCTAAGTACAGGAAGGTAGATGTTGTGATCCGGTACAGCGCGCCCAATAATGCGAGACTTTAGCGTGGCGTCGGTTGGTCCCACGACTGCTTTGTTGGCCCAGGCATTGACTTGGATGTTTGACGGCAGTGTCATGCTTGCAATTCAGTCTGTAGCTTGCCCACCTGCGCGCGGATTGCCGGCAGAAGAAGCAAATACTCATCCGGCGGATCTTCCAGCACCGCCATCAGCGTATCAAGCTCGGCCTGTTTTTGAACTCTGGCCATTTTAGACGCGAGGTCGGTACTAGCATCGCCTACAGCGCGCCGTGTCAGCGACGGCAATTCGCTCTTTTGGTGCAAAATGGGAAGGGTCCAGGACAATTCGCGCCGCTCCGCGCCTTGTTCGCCGCCGGAGAGGATCGCACGACACGCATCGCCAAAGCCACGCGAGAGGTCGACATGACCGCCACCGTCGTCAAGCAACTTTCGAAAGATCTGGAGAGCGTTGCGGTGAAAGTTCAAAGCAAAACGACGGGCAACACCGGTATCTACAGGAGCGCGCATACCTACGACGATGGGCAGCCCTTTTTGTACAAGATCTTCACACAGGCTAAGCGATCCGCTTTGCTGAGTTTCATCGCCGCCATCTTGCGCCAGCGAACAGGCGTTAAACACGGTTAGACAGGCCGTCTGGAGGAGAGCCTGTTCTAGATCCACCTCATCAAGCGTTACAATTTCCGGCACCTGAGCATACTCATTTCCCGCAGGCTCAATTTTCAAGAAACCTTCGGCATGGCCATGGCAAAAGAAATGCGCGACATGGGGCATAAAGCGCTCGATTGCGTGCACCAGGTCGCCACGGTTCACTGGAATTGTCTCTGTGGCGATCGAGAACTCTTGGATCGCCCTTGCCTTCTCGAGCAACGCGTAGTTTGAGCTGATCAAGAGAACTTCGAGATCAAGATCGCCTGCGACAGATTTGAGCGCTCTGTTGAGCGCGTTCCATTCGCCCTCTCCGGTGTCTCCTTCGGCGCCGATGACAGCCAAAAACCGAAGCTTTTCATTGCGGGCAAGCTCGGGCGATGCGCCTGGCCAGTGGCTGTCAATTTCGCGCACGACGGGGACGCGCTTGTCGAACGTCAAAAAGTCGCCGTTCACCCTTAGGGCTTCCCAGGGCAAACTCTTCACGTCTTGGGGATTGTGCCTGAAAGAGATTGTCACTTTCCGGTCCGCCACGCCTTCTTGCAGGCTGGGGGAAAAACCATCCTTTGCATTGGGGTGTCCGTCTAAGCAATCCCAGAGCGTATCCCCCAGAATGGCAACAAAATCATCACCGCCCGCCTGACCCTCAAGAAAGGGTTCGAGTACATCCCGATGAGACGCTAGGTTGAGGTATCGCGGCATCTCATTAGGAAGCACCCGCCCCGGTGCTTCGATGTGGATTAGCGTGGTGGGATCGTCGGGATCGCCTACGGCCGAAAACTCGATGCGTGTTGTTGTCATCTCGCACCTTTCTCGCTCGGAAGGTTTTTGAGAAATTCCAAAGCATTCAGAGTGCCCTGATCCTGTGCAGCCTGAAGAGCCGACTTGGGTCGCGAACTTGAAAGCATGTCCATCATACGCATCAATTCACCGGGCAAGGGCGTTTCCTCAGTTCGAGCGGTCTCTAATCCTTCGACGGCCTCGAGAAACATAAAGCTGTTGCCAAAGCCGCCTCGTTTCGCCTGCAAAAGCCGGGCTGATCGCGCCACAGATGTACTGGATGCGTCTTCAAAAAGCGCCTGAGGATGCGCGGAAATCACTGTATTCGTGACGACGGATGAATATAGAGAGCCACCAGAAAGCAAAGCGTCAAAGACGCGGCTGGCGCTGCCGTCGCCTTCGTCCAAAACAATTACCCCGGGGCGTTTCCAAGACAGTTCGTTGGCAAACAGCATCAGACCCTCGCGCCAGCGTTTATCGCCTAAAGCGGTGAGCCCCGCAATCTGACAATTTAGTGCGTCTGCAAAGTGGGAAAATTCGGGCACACCGACAAACCGTGCCCAACGTTCATCTTCGTCCTGAGTTGGCGACAGCGGCAGCGCCAATGCACCCTGAGCGTTTTGGCTATATCCACTGCAGGCCATATGCACGGCGTGGGCGTTCCCGTTGAACCGCTCACCAAGATCATTGGAAATCCATTGCAGCCATGGGTTTTTTAACGTCTCACGCTCAGAAATGAAGCGCTCCCGCGTGGGAGCTTCAGCCGAAGGGGGTAACGGCGCCAGAGAAATATCCAGTTCGGGATAGTCATCTTGATATTCTTCGAAAAAGCCCGCGTCGAGATGGTCAGAATGGCCAACGTAAAGAACGATGGGCATTTTTAGGGAAAAATCAGCAAAGCCCTTTAGAAGCTTTTTTACCGCATGCCGCCAGTCTGGTGCACCCTTTGCGCGAGGTGTGGCGGCGCAGATCACGATAGGATCTTTGGAACTCCCGCGCACATAGGTGTTTCGCGCAAAATTGGGAATGCGCAGAAGTGTGCACCCTATTTCGGGCCCGACCTTTGCTTCCCACGGATAGGCCCCAAGTACGTCAGAGCCGTAGTCGATTTGCAGCCAAACTGGCTCTCCAAAGCTCGCCTGTTGGCTGGCCTCAAAGAACAAAGCGTAGAGCTTAGGGGGCAAATCGGGCCGGGGAAAGCTCATCTGATGGGCGCGCACCATTTGGTCACGTGCCCTGTATCCAAGTGTTTTGAGAGGCAGGGACAATGGAGGGCGCAGTCTCTTCTCACCGCGAACGAGTGTAGCTTTTAGTTGCAAACCGTCTCTGCGCCGTTCCACAGAGAGATGAACTGCGAGCAAGTCTTCGTTTTTGCGAATGATAGTGGCCATTCTCTAATCGTCCGCCGCCAAATTTTGGACCATCGCCCAGAAAACTTCATCGATATTGATTTTTGAATGTCCCTTGATCACGCCTGTCGCCTCAAGGTTGATGATTTCAGCGCCTTCGGCACTCGGATAGCTTTCGTCCGCACCGGGGATTTCGATGGATTTTAGGTCGTCGGCGTCGAGACCGGCGGGACCGTAGCCGCCCATACCACGATGTTTATCAAGAAGACCCGCGAATTGTGGCCCTTCGGCAAAGTCTTTGCTGCGGTTGTTGGTGAGATGGAAGATCTGGCGTAACGGAAAATCGTTGCGCGACATGGTGGATAGAATCGGCTTTTTTACTTTGGCGAGCACACTGTGGAACCCGCCCACACGTCCATCGCCCACATCGGAGGCAAAGGCGTAGTGGTTGATGGCAGGTTGCAGCATCAAAAAGGATGTGATCTGCCGTGAGTCCAACACCTTAGAGGCGGCAGTCCCCATCACTTTGCAGCCGTACGAATGGCCCACCATGTGTACACGGGCCGGTGTGCCGAGCAGAAGCGCTGAGAGCAGGCCCGCCACGCCATTGCCGCCCACCACCCCCGCGCGGTCCTTCATCAGCCGAACGGTCGCAAGGCGCACCACCATGCGTAGGCCAAAGAGCTCATGCAACGCGCCCGCAGTTTGTACTTCAGATGTCTGCGAACCACCTGAAACGCCTGGCAGAAAGTTTTTGCCCTCATCTTCCTCTTCTGTCTCATCCTCCGGGCTAATGGGCGCATCAGCTATCAGTTCGGGTGACTTGAACATGGTCGCCAACGTGTCCGTGTCGGTCGCCGGATCATCCGTTTCGTCCCAAGCGCTTTCGTTAAAATTAGGCGAGATGAGGGAGGCAAACGCATCCACTTCATCTTCCGTGAGCGCCTCTTTGCCCGATAGCAATGTGCGCAGACTGGCAGCGTCAGTGACAGAGAGGTCGGCGCTGAGCATATCAATGTCCGCCTCGATTTCGGCAAGCTCATCGCCAGGTACAGTCGTCGCCATTCCAGGTGTTCGTTCCGACGGCCAAACAAGAGCGGCGCTCGGCCACCCGATACCTACCATCATGGGCTTGATCCGATCGGGCAACATGCCTGCGTGTTTCCCGGCCATTGCGCCAACCCCGTCCAGGAGGCCGATGTAATACTCCAGCGCATCGTCCCAATCGTTGTTCCATCCGTGGGAAAAGATGATCACATCGGTGAATTCACCGCTTGCCAAATGCCGAACTACGGTTTCTTGGGTTTTTGGAGACAGTAGGTGGCCTTTTTTATCAAAAGTGATCCCGTAGAAAGGTACTCGTTGGCCGGAAAAGCCAGGGCGTGAAAAGCGCGGGTCGACGGGTTGTGACATCTTCATCCCCTGAAATTTTCTATATCAATATTGTCAGATTAACCAAAACCAACGCAGTTTCAATTTTTTTGTAACCTTTTCAGAATTGGAATCTCGTCCCAAGGATCGGAAAGCCGCCTTGTGAGGCCGACGAGCAATCCCAAGAAAGCACCAAACGTCAAGCCATAGATCAAACCTGCCACAAAAAGGAAGCTGTAGCGTTGGACTACACTCAAACCGCTATCAAAAAATCCGACTTGTGCCCAAAAGAGTGTCATGTCGATAAAGCCTGTTTGAAGCATGATGAGCAGGACAATTGCCAAGGGGATTGCCGAGAGGATTGGGGCAATGATTGAGGCAGCCAGAGAGCGTTTCAGGCGCGCCGGGCTGAACCGCTCAAGTGAATAATTCACCGTGGAAAAGGCCAGTATTGAGGCACAGGACACGGCAAAAACCATGACAAAATTGGGCTCTAGGAAGGGTCGATTCAGTGAACCAAAAAATGCAGTCAAAGGGGGAACAACTACAATGCTCGTCAGTGTTCCGCCAATCATTGCGCCAACCAGAAGTCTCTGAGTGTCGCTTAGTTTGATTGCCCAGCCTGGTGGGTTTTGTCGAATGCGGTTGGAAAAGAACACCGCGAGATATCCCAGAACAGCGGTAATCAATACAGTCGCTAAGGTGATTTCAGCCAACAGATATCCTAGACGCGGGCAGTTATGAGCCGCGTATGGATCAATCCATTCGAAAGTTTGGCATCCCGGCACACTCTGGCGCCAGACCCACCAATAAGGAACCGCGATCAGCGGTGCACCGATAATACCCCCCAAAAATCCACCCAAGGCACCATGGAATGGAGGGGTCAACTCTGTCCCAACATTCGCTTCGTCCATACGCGCACCTAGGGCGCGTGAATATGCACGCAGAAAACCATAAAGAAGCGCGGTAAATGCCCCTAGGACCGCGGTAAGCGACATAATTGGTAGGATAGCAGAGGCTGCGTAAGGGGTCGCCATCTCAGCGCCCGCTTGCATAAAGGTCGTAAGCATCATTGCGATCCCGACTGCAACAGCTACAAGTGCTATGATGTTGCCCGTCAGGAACAGGAGGGGGCTTGGACTAAAGTAAAACGGCTTCTTGAGCGCCTCTACCGTCCAGGGGGTCTGCGCGCCGTTGGTCCATTCGGTCACGTCCGCGTTGACGCGTTTGAGCACGAAATCGAGCGACAGCCCCACGCTGTCCATATGATCCGCCAGCGCCTGCGCGTAAGGGCTGAACTTGCTTTCCTCTACCGCGTCTAGCGCGGGCTGACCCGGCGCCGCTGAAAACGACAGCATCGTATCTGTGCCGTAGTCAATTTGTGCATCGCTCAAGCCAACGGATATCTCTGGCCGGATACCAGCGCGTTCTGCTGAGCGCGTTTTGGAAAGCGATGTCGCAGTGGCGTCGGTATCAAGGTAGTCTCGGCAGGCGTCAAAGAACAACAGGCGGCGCGCCGAACGTTGCCCGCGCCTACCTTGGCGTAGTTTACCGATAAGAAATGACACCGGCACCTCTTCGACCTCTCCGTGAGCATCGGGCACCGACAAAATGTAGTTTTGCCCGTCTTCTTGGAACCCGTGCCCTGCATAGTAGATGGCTGCTGTATCCACGCCACCGTATTCGTCCAGCTTGGCAATAAAGCGATTGAAGGCATCGGCAATCTGGCCCGGTTGTAGGTTTACGTGAACGTCCACCTCAAACTCTAAGATCTGGAGCTTTTTGGCGATCAGATCGACATCTCTCTCTGCATTGGCCAGATCACCGTATTTTCCATACGCGCTGTTCCCCAATAGAAACGCCAATCGTTTATCGCTGGTCTGCTCGCTCATTTCGTTCGTCATCGAAAATACCTCTGCGCCAAGACTAAAAAGATTTTTGATATGCGAGCAATTTGATTTTGACTTGTCATAGGGATCAACGAAAAAAGTAATAATGTGAGCGTGGAGATGTTTGAAGCAAAGGTCAAGACGCGAACCAACGCGGTAACGGTTGGACCGCCTATGGAGTGTCCGATGTGGGGAACCTCGCGCGCCGGGTTGGGAGAACGCGATGGTGAAACCAACTCCAGCAATAAAACAGAGCGCGCCAACTCGAACCTACGTCAGCCGTGTTGTCTTCATAATAGCGAACATGGTGTATAAGTTATCGGTGGTGTTCCTGTTTTCCTCTAGACGAACATCGAGGCGGCGTGTCGCAACGATCTGGTCATGGATGGCGACATCGCCTTGGCAGAAACCGTCGTTGGAAATGCGGATAGTTCTGGTTCTCGTAGTCACGATTTCTCACTAGCTTTGCAGTGCACACGGAAACTGAGGGGGCCACAAATCAAGGAGCGGTTCATGCAAGGTTGACTGGACTGTTCCTCAGAAGATCTATTCCGGCACTTTTCATGCCATTGAAGAGATCGCGAGCTCTCCTGTTAGGAAGAGTTTAAGTAACTTGTCGTTGCGCGCACTGCAAATCAGCTACCCCAAGGTGTTGCCAGTCTAGAATACCGAAAAGCGGTTTCGAAAGCAATCACAACGAATTGGTGCTTTGTCCGCACAGCCGTCATTTCCACGGTCATCGTTGAACGTCCGCTGTGTCTGAGCAAATACCAAAAACGTCACTCATCAATCGAAACTTACTGGAGAGGTCGCGCCAGCATTTTTTGCAAACTGAGAGGCAGACTTATGTGACCAAAGAGGCAAGTTTCGTTCTCCAACAGATATTCGGCCCGCTGATTTTAAAGACAAAATAGCGGAGTCAGAGGCAAAACTATGTGCTCCTTCTCATCACACATTAGAACATATTCACGACGAGCCCCTTTGCCACAGTGATATTGTCCGGTCGCAACTGCGGTTGGATCGACGAACAGATATCCGCCAGATCGTTTCCAACGCAGATCGGGAACAACCGATTCGTCACAGCTGCGTAAACCGCCGAATCCCTCCTCCATCTGCCGGCCCTTGCGGTGAGCACCTCGCCCCACCACACGCAAAACGTGCGCATAGAGCCGTATTTTGGCGCAATTGGCCCATACTCAGGCGCAAATGCTCAGATTACTGGACCGAAGCCTTTGAAATCGCTACCTCAGTGGACGAAATCCGAACAGGATCTGCATGTCCCGATTGACGTTCCATACACACGCGGACCTCACACTGTTGCAAGCCCTTGCGACACCGGTCTGGATCTTTGATGTCGACCAGCACAGCATCTGGTGGGGCAACGATGCCGCCGTGCGGTTTTGGGGTGCAAATACATTAGAGGCACTGCGCGCGCGCGACTTTTCCACCGACAGCCAAACCGTACGCACCCGATTACGCCAAATCGTCGAGAGCGAAGAAGACGACCCGTCGGTTCAGGACACCTGGACGCTGTATCCCGACGGTACACCGAAAACGGTGATCATTTCGCTTAAGCCCTGCCGAATTGCGGACGAGGGTCAGGGCCTCTTGATTGAAATTCTCGAGATCGTCGATGCCCCACAAGATGGCCCTCGTCGCATTCTTGAGGCCGCGCGCGCCACCGCGCTTCAGGTCAGCACATTCACCCAGAGCGGCACACTGCTGGCTCAGAATCCGGCGGCTCTGGAGTGTTTTGGCGATACCACGGCACTAGGAGGGACTGGATCAGATCTTGAACGGCGGTTTGTCGATCCAGCGCTGGCCCGTGACATTGCCACGCAAGTTTTGGACAATACCAACGTAGACTGCGACGCAGAGGTGTACACGCAACAAGGCCGCAAGTGGCACCGACTATCCGGCCGCCGTTCGCGAGATCCAGTAAACGGCGATCCTGTTATCGTACTCAGCGCGGATGACATAACTGAACAGAAAAAGCTGCAGGCGCAACTACAGGCCCTCAACGGAGCGTTGGAAGCGCTGGTTGAGCAAAGTTCTCGCCGTCTTGACGAAAGTGAAGAGCGTTATGCTCTGGCTGTGCAGGCCGCGGCCATCTGGGATTGGACCGCCGCAAACAATGCTCTTTTTGTGTCACCGAATTTCCTGGAGACACTGGGCTACACACCACAGGAGTTTGCGGCCCTCACCGACAGCCTGCAAAATCTTGCCCCCCTCCTACATCCGGACGATCGCGCAGAGTATCTTGTGGAACTCGACAGGTGCTGGGCCCAGCCCGAGACGCCCTTTATTCGCGAAGCCCGGTTTCTGGACAAAACCGGTCAGATCTTTTGGTACCAGATGCGCGGAATGTTTATTCTCGACGACGCCGGGCAACCAAGCCGATCTGTCGGCCTTCTGACGGATATCTCCAGCCTGAAGGAGCTAGAGCAATCGCTCATGGCGTCTCAGCGTATGGAGGCGGTGGGCCAGCTGACCGGCGGCATTGCCCATGACTTCAACAACCTCCTCACCGTCATTCAGGGCAACGTTCAGCTGTTGGACGAATTGCACGAACTGGACACAGAGTTGGTGGCCGCCATCACGGATGCGGTGCAACGGGGCGCAGGATTGATCCGGCACCTGCTTGCCTTTTCGCGCCAACAGACCCTCCGCCCTTGTCAGATTGATCTCGGCTCGGTCATTTCGCGCATGAGCGACACTGTTCTGCGTACGCTGGGCGAAGAGGTGGCGCTTGATACCATTTTGCCCAAAGCACTCTGGACTGCGCAGGCCGACCTTTCGCAATTGGAAGCCGCGCTTCTCAATCTTTGTTTGAACGCACGCGACGCCATGAACGGCACTGGTTACATCACCCTGAGCTGCCGTAACGTCTCGCTCAATGATGTTGAGAAGATCCCAGACAGCACCCTGTCCCCCGGAGATTATGTCGCGCTTACAGTTTCGGACACCGGACCCGGCATGTCGCTGACCACCGCCAGTCTCGCCTTTGAACCCTTCTTCACAACCAAAGAAGTTGGCGAAGGCAGCGGGCTGGGCCTGTCGATGGTTCAGGGGTTTTCCAGGCAATCCGGCGGAGACACCACAATCTGGTCTCAACCCGGCGAAGGCACCCGCGTCACGCTTTACTTGCCTCGGGCAGAAGGTGCGGCACAGCCCCATGGATCGCCGCCGCCTTTGGCCCAAGTCTCTGGACGTGGCGAACACATCCATCTTCTCGAGGACAACCCACAGGTTCAGACCACTGTCCGCAAAACCCTTGAGGCGCTTGGGTATCGCATCAGCCTGTCCGGGGATGTCGAAACCGCACTCAAGGCCGTGGCACATGGGCCAGCCCCAGACCTGGTACTGGCGGATATCATCTTACCCGGTGGTCGCAGCGGCGTCGATTTCGCCAACGAGCTCAGGGATAAGCGTCCAGGCATCAAAATCATCCTGATGTCGGGGTACCCCAATCTCACACCTGAACAACGCAGTGTCCTGGGACGCGACTATGAGTTTGTGAAAAAGCCCTTCGAAAGAGGCGAGCTTTCACGGGTATTGCGTCGGGTTCTGGACAGTTAGCCCATCACCGCCCGGCGCAGCAGGTTCAGTCCCGCGATCAACAACACCGCCAATGTTGCCCGCCGAAACCCCGCCTGATCAATGCGCCCGCGCAACTTTGACCCAAGAGCCATGCCAAGCAAGGCTGGCGGCAACAGCGCCACAGAAATCCAGAAAGTCACACTGTTAAACAGCCCCGACACGATATGTGCCGCCGTCAAAGCCACGGCACCCAGCCCATAGATGACACCCTGCACGCGCATCTGCTCAGACTTTTCGGTGCCAAGCGCGGTGAGATAGGCCACTGTCGGCGGCCCCCAGACACCGGACATGCCGCCAATAAATCCCGCAAAGGCGCCAATCCCGATTTCAGTGCCCCGATGCCCCGCTGACAGCCGAGGCTGCCAGCCCAACAATTGCACCACAGCAAAGAGAACAATGGGGGCACCAATCCCAACCAGAAACCAGCGTTCCGGCAGCAGGGTCACAAGCTGCGAGGAGGCAAGCAACATCACCAGCCCAACGCTCAGAAAAATCCGAAACCGCCGTACTGAGGTCAGCGCCGCGCTGGGTCCCTGTTGAAGGGCCTGAAGCCCATTGGTTACCAATGTCGGCAGAATCAGACCTGCCAGAGCCAATTCCGGCCCCAGAACACTGCCCACGCCCGAAACCAAAATCATCGGCATGGCAAATCCGACCATGCCTTTGATCACACCCGCCCCGAAGGCAATCGCCAGACAACTGACCCAAGTCCAAATGGAAAATTGTGAAAACAGCTCTATCATAACAGCGGTCTACCATGGGAGTTCGCGCTGCGCCGCAACAATTCATGTGGTAATTTTAAGTCGAAAGCGTCGCAGCATTGGTATTTTTGTTGCGCTGCAAGTGCGAAATATGTAGACCACCTGTGACACGATCTAGGAGACAAGCATGGCACATGACGGACAGGATTTGGGCACCGAAGGCGTGATCCTCGCTGATCTTCTCAAATTGACAGGCGCGGCTCTTGCCCCTGTTGAGACCCTGTTTGAAGTGGCGCGCGGCGCCGTGCGCACCCTCGTCAGCAAAGATGGGCGCGTGTCCGGCGGGCATATCGAAGCCAATCAAACGGCTGCACACGGTCTGGCCTGGCTGGCCACCTATCGCGAAAGTCTTGTCCAGATGCAGGGCTGGGCCGAACGCCTTGTCGCCGACGGTCAGTTTGGCGAAGTCGAGCAAATCCTGCACCAGATCGCCTTTGGTGAATATCTCAGCCAGATCCGTGGCGGTATCTTGATGAATCAGGGTGAGATTGTGCGCCTGCATGATCTCGGCGTCTCCCAGACAGAAGCCGCTGTGCTGAACACCCCTGAAATCGAGACCCTGATCACCACGGCCAATTCTCAGGCCGCACGCACCCGGCTTGTTGCCCTGATTGAAGAACGCTCTGGCGATCTTGGTGTTGGTGTCACCGGTCTGGATGAAGAGCTAGAAATGTTCCGCGAACAGATGCGGCGCTATGCGGTGGATAAGGTCGAACCCTTTGCGCATGACTGGCATCTGAAAGACGAATTGATCCCAATGGAGGTCATTGATGATCTCGCTGAAATGGGTGTCTTTGGCCTGACCATCCCCGAAGAATATGGCGGGTTGGGCCTGTCCAAAGCCTCGATGTGCGTGGTCTCGGAAGAGCTGTCCCGCGCCTATATCGGCGTCGGCTCGCTGGGCACCCGTTCTGAGATTGCCGCCGAGCTGATCATTGCGGGTGGCACAGAAGAGCAAAAACAAAAATGGCTCCCGGCGCTGGCCTCGGGAGAAAAGCTGCCCACGGCGGTGTTCACCGAACCCAACACCGGTTCGGATCTAGGATCGTTGCGCACCCGTGCGGTCAAAGACGACAACGGCGACTATCAGGTTACCGGCAACAAAACCTGGATCACCCACGCCGCCCGCACCCATGTCATGACCTTGTTGGCCCGCACAGACCCCAGCACAAGCGACTACAAAGGTCTGTCGATGTTCCTAGCGGAAAAGACCCCCGGCACCGACGAAGCCCCTTTCCCCACGCCCGGCATGACCGGTGGTGAGATTGAGGTGCTCGGGTATCGCGGTATGAAAGAGTACGAACTTGGGTTCGATGGGTTCCACGTCAAAGGTGAAAACCTTCTGGGCGGCGAAGAGGGCAAGGGCTTTAAACAGCTGATGGAAACCTTTGAAAGCGCCCGTATCCAGACCGCAGCCCGTGCCATTGGGGTGGCGCAGTCCGCACTCGATGTTGGGTTGAAATATGCCCAGGACCGCAAGCAGTTCGGCAAATCCCTGATCGCTTTCCCGCGCGTGTCCGGCAAGCTGGCCATGATGGCCGTTGAGATTATGATTGCCCGCCAGCTCAGCTACTTCTCCGCCCGCGAAAAAGACGAAGGTCGCCGCTGTGATCTTGAGGCTGGCATGGCCAAGCTTCTGGGCGCCCGTGTGGCCTGGGCCGCGGCAGACAATGCACTGCAGATCCACGGTGGCAACGGCTTTGCGCTGGAATACACTGTCAGCCGCATCCTCTGTGACGCCCGCATCCTGAATATCTTTGAGGGCGCTGGTGAGATCCAGGCGCAGGTCATCGCACGCCGCCTGCTCAGCTAAAACTGTTTCCCCAACTGACCTGGTCAGTCCTGGCCCGCCCCCGTGGCGGGCCTTTTTTGTGCCCATCGAACATATTCAAGTTTTATGATCTTGATCAAAGATGACCACGCGCCCTTGTGGTTTCTCAGCCTCAATAAAATCAAACGTGAGAACACCATGAGCTGGACCGACAAACTCAACGGCACCAAGACCCAACTGCGCAGCCTGAACAAAGCCATTCCTGAAACCACCAAAGCCTTTGGTGAGCTTGGCAAAACCGTCAAAAAAGACGCGAGCCTGTCTTTCAAAGAAAAGGAATATGTCGCGCTCGGCATCGCCGTGGCCACGCGCTGCGAGCCCTGTATCATGTTTCATGTCGAGGCCCTGGTGCGCCTTGGGGCCACCCGTGACGAGGTGGGCGAGGTTCTTGCAACCTGCATTCAAATGGCCGGTGGCCCTGGCATGATGTACGCGGGCAAGGCGCTCGAAATCTATGACGAGCTGGCTGCGAGATAAACCTGTCTTCGATTTTCTTGAAAATTCGTCACGCATCAAAAAAACGCCCGGCCAAAGGACCGGGCGTTCTCGTTCCAATGAACGTCGGGATTATCCGCGGAGCTCGCCACCAGTGGCTTTCGACACCTTCTGGACGATCTTCGCGGCAACAGCCTCGATATCCTTTTCCTTCAGCGTCTTGTCTTTGGGTTGCAGGCGAACGGTGATCGCCAGCGATTTTTTACCCTCTTCCAGAGCGCCACCAATGAATTCATCAAAGACACGTACGTCCGAGATCAACGCCTTGTCCGCACCAGCCGCTGCATTCACAAGCGTCAAGGCTTCAACCTGCGCGTCCACCACAAAGGCAAAATCCCGTTCCACCGCCTGCAGGTCGCTCAGCTCAAGCGCGGCGCGGGTGGTGCCCGATTTACGTGGCAGTGGCAGCTCTTCGGGATAAAGCACAAAGCCCACAGCCGGGCCTTTGATGTCGAGCGCGGTCAACACCTTGGGGTGCAGCTCGCCAAAGACACCGAGGGTTTTCTTCGGCCCCAGACAGACTCGACCGTGACGGCCCGGATGCCACCAGCCTTCGCCGCCGCGCAGAATCTGTACCTTAGCAGGCGCCCCCATAGCGGCCAGAACCGCCTCGGCGTCCGCCTTGGCGTCATAGACATCAACGGGGCGCATGGCACCATGCACGTCCTTCGGACCAGTACGGCCCACCAGAATACCCGCCACATGCAGCTTCTGTTCACCCGGCTCACCGCCAACAAAAGAATGGCCAACTTCGAAGAGCGCCAGATCATTAAAGCCGCGGGCCTGATTGCGCGCCGCAGCCTGCAACAGACCGGGCAGCAGCGATGGACGCATATGGCTCATTTCCGAGCTGATCGGATTGGCCAGCATGGTTGCATCAGATCCACCGCCAAACAGCTCCGCCGCCGCCTTGTCGATAAAGCTGTAGGTCACACATTCATTGTAGCCCAGACCCGCCGTGGTGCGGCGCGCGCTGCGCTCGCGTTTCTGCATTGGCGACAGAATCGGTTTCGGAATGCCCGCCTGAAGGCGCGGCAAAGGTTTGCCTTCCAGCTTAGTCAGTGAGGCAATCCGCGCCACTTCTTCGACCAGATCCGCTTCGCCTTTGACGTCCGCACGCCAGCTTGGCACATGCGCCTGATCACCTTCCATGCGGAAGCCCAGCGCAGTCAGCGTCTGGCGCTGGGTCGCTTCGGGGATATCCATGCCCACCAGCGAAATCACCCGCTTGGCGTCCAGCTTATAGGAGCGCGAGGTGTTGGGCACCTCGCCGGCAATGATCACATCCGAGGCTTCGCCGCCGCACAGATCCAGGATCATCTGCGCCGCATCTTCCATGGCCTGCATGTTGTAGGCCGGATCAATGCCGCGTTCATTGCGATAGCGGGCGTCCGAATTGATTTTCAGCGCGCGACCCGTGTGCGCGATCTGAATATGGTCCCAAACCGCCGCCTCAACGAAGACATTCACGGTCTCTTCGGTACAGCCGGTTTCAAGGCCACCCATGATGCCACCGATGCTCTCGATGCCTTTGTCGTCAGAGATCACAACCTGACCATCCGAGAAGGTATAGGTTTTCTCGTCCAGACCCACGAGGGTCTCACCGGCTTTGGCGCGATGCACCCGCAGGTTGCCCCGCACCTTATCCGCATCAAACACATGCAGAGGACGGTTGCGGTCAAAGGTGAAGAAGTTGGTGATGTCCACCAGCGCCGAGATTGGGCGCAGGCCAATCGCGCGCAGGCGATCCTGCAGCCATTCCGGGCTTGGGCCATTTTTCACGCCACGGATCATGCGACCGGCAAAGACGTGACAGCCATTTTCACGGGTGTCTTCGTCGATGCTCACAGTGATCGGGCAGGCAAAGCTGCTTTCGACATGTGCGGCTGGCAACGCCTTGAGCGTACCAAGACCACGCGCAGCCAGATCACGGGCCACACCATGCACGCCCAGCGCATCCTGACGGTTGGGGGTGATGGCAATTTCGATCACCGGGTCCACTTTGGCCGGATCATTTTCCGCCAACCAATCGGTGAATTTCTGACCCACCTCACCCGAGGGCAGCTCGATGATGCCATCGTGGTCTTCACCCAGCTCAAGCTCGCGCATCGAGGCCATCATGCCGTGGCTTTCCACGCCGCGGATTTTGCCAACGCTCAGCGTGACATCCAGACCCGGCACATAGTCACCCGGCTTGGCCAGAACCACGGTGATCCCGGCCCGAGCATTGGGCGCACCACAGACGATCTGTTTTTCGCCCTCATCGGTGTCCACGGTACAGACCCGCAGACGATCGGCGTCTGGGTGCTGTTCTGCGTGTTTCACCTTGGCGATGGTGAAGGTGGCCAAAGATTTGGCGGGGTTTTCGACGCCTTCGACCTCAAGACCAAGGTCGGTCAGAGCCTCTTCGATCTCATCGACCGAGGCCGTGGTGTCCAGATGGTCTTTCAGCCAGGAGAGGGTGAATTTCATGTGCCGGCGCCTCGGTTGTCTGCGATAATCGAGACGTCCTTACCGGATCAGCGCAGAGGTGAAAAGGGGCTGGTGGGCTTTGCTGAGATTCCGTCTCAGGTGGTGGTATTTTTCAGCGCTGTTGCGCTTTCACATGTGCCACCCAATTGCGCAGCTCGGTTGTTCGGGCCTCGGTCGTCAGGTCTGCGGGGCTGGCCCCCAGACGCGCGGCGGCCTCGGCGTTCTCTTCGGCGATATCCAGATCCTCGGCCATGACCGCATGATCGGCAAAAATCCCGCGAGCCCGCACAAATCCGGCAATCTCTGCCAAAGACAGTTCCGGGTGATACTGGGTGGCCCAGAGATCAATGCCATCCGCCTCATAGGCAAAGGCCTGAATCGGGGTATGAGCATTGCCCGCCAGATGTTTGGCTTGTGGGGGCAGTTTCACAACAATGTCGCGGTGAATACAGGGCACCGAGAATCCGCTTTGACGTCCGGCCATCATAGGATGGGTCGCCCCCGCCTCGGTGATCTGCATCTCTTTTGCGAGCGGCACTTCGTGGTCATTGGCCGAGATCCCCACGGTGCCGCCCAACACATGCGCCGCAAGCTGCATGCCGTTACAGCTGCCCCAGATGGGTTTGCCGCTGCGCAGCGCCAGCTCCATCGCACGTACCTGAGCCAACCCCTCTTCCCCGTCCACCGACCAGGCAACCCCAGCACCGGTGAAGACAATACCATCCGCCGCCGCCATATCCGCCTCGGTTGGGGCCACCCGATAGGGAAACAGCGTGACCAGATCCAGCCCCGGGTCGATCCACTTAAACAGGCTCTCAAACGCCCGCGCGGCGATGTTACCGGCATCGTTGAATTCTGGGCTGTTGCCCTCAAGGATCAGAAGTGTGGTCATGGCGCGCGCTCCTTTGGTCAAAGCCTATGCTGGAATCAGAACCGTATAAAAGACGTTTCCGACCGCAGCAGGTCAGCGCGCGACGGTCTCAGCGGATCTCACCACGCAACACAATGTGCGGTTCGTCCATGCAAAAGCCCAAGACAACCGTCATCGATGTCGGATAGGCCGGTTTGTCAAACACCAGACGCGCCCGCCCCCACTGGCTGCTTTCCCCGACGCCCGAACGCGACATGAATGTCTCACACTCGCCTGAACCTTGCCCGATCCACATGGCGTCATGCGTGCTGCGGTTGTCATAATTGCCTGCCAGCCCCGGAATGATCAGCGTCGCGGGATAGGCGTCCACATTAGTAAAGGTGAAGATCGCCGTGCCCGCTTCTTCCGCCTGATAGACAATCGGCCCCATATCAGTGTCCCAGACCTCGTCGGCCAGAAGAGGTTGCGCGATGAGGGCGAGGATGGCGGCGCTGCGAAAGACGGACATGGTCAACTCCTAAACTAGAATAGGAGCAGCCTGCCACGGACTGAGATTCGGGGATAGGCTTGAAGAAATCTTGAGAAACGCGCTCGTACCAAGAAAATTTAAGTGCAGTTCGTTTCCCGCGTTATAAGCCACCTTAAACTGAGCGCTTAAGTGCCAAATATAGGTATTTCATTTTGGCTGAAGTTGGTGCGCTGCCTCCACCCGAAATACGGTTCAAAAAACCGGGATATTCCCGATATGTTTTAACTAATTCTTTCTCTAGAGTTAGTGTATTCGTTTGAGATGTCGAGGAGTATAACGCCCACATCTCGTTACAGCCCCAGCTACGCTTGTACTCATCGAAACGCTTCTTAAGAGCTGGTTGTAAGTTAGGACCACTTGCGACCCCGATGTAGAAGCTTTCCACACCCCACTTTTGTAATACCGTATTGCTAATTGATCTTTTTAGTGTCGTGGACACTTGGCTTGGATGTCCGGTCCAAGTCCAATCATCAATCCAAACCTCGTCCCTATACCATTCACCCATTGTTCTCTTATCACTTTGAAAAATTTCTCTTTATTCGCCTCTATACCAAAAAAAATATGGAATTCAATTCTTATGTCTGGGTCCCTAAGAATGGCTCTCTGCCGCTCACTGGCGTCTGTGTTTGTCAGCAGCCGCAGACAGTGTGCTGCCAATCGCGCCAAGCGGAAGCGCCAGCCAGATCAAAGGCTGCCATGTGGCACCGAAAGCGATAAAAAGTACCGCACCAACAAAAACGCCAAGCTGCCAAATCTTTGGCCGCTTGGCGGTAACTTTCAGACACCAGTCCCAATAGGCCGCCAAATAGAGACCTATGAGGTACATTACTTGCTCAACCCGCTGTGCAGCGCCGGGGCTTCCAGCGGGGCAAAGCCATAATGCTTCAGCCAACGCAGGTCTGCATCAAAGAAGGCGCGCAGATCGGGGATGCCGTATTTCAGCATCGCCAGACGGTCGATCCCGATGCCAAAGGCAAAGCCCTGATATTCGTCCGGGTCAACACCTGCATTGCGCAGCACATCCGGATGCACCATGCCCGAGCCCAGAACCTCAAGCCAATCATCACCTTCGCCAACTTTCAGCACGCCACCTTCCCAGCTGCACTGAATGTCAACTTCGGCCGAAGGCTCGGTGAAGGGGAAGTGCGAGGCACGGAAGCGCAGCTCAACATCATCCACCTCAAAGAAGGCCTTCACAAACTCTTCCAGCACCCATTTCAGGTTGGCCATCGAGATGTCTTTGTCGATGCACAGACCTTCGACCTGATGAAACATCGGTGTGTGGGTCTGGTCATAATCCGCACGATACACGCGGCCCGGCGCAATCACTCGGATCGGCGCACCCTGCTTTTCCATCGAACGGATCTGTACCGGCGAAGTATGCGTGCGCAGAATGTGCGGTGCGCGCTCATCCGCCTCGTCCCGGTGCATATAGAAAGTGTCCATCTCAGCGCGGGCCGGGTGATGGCTTGGGATGTTCAGCGCGTCGAACACATACCAATCGGTGTCGATCTGCGGGCCTTCGGCCACGGCAAAGCCCATATCGGCAAAAATCGCGGTGATCTCTTCGGTCACCTGCGAGATCGGGTGGATGCTGCCCTGACGCTGCGGGCGGGCCGGCAGGGTCACGTCCAGCCATTCTTCCGACAGACGCGCCTCAAGCGCGGCATCGGCCAGCGCGGCCTTCTTTGCGGCCAATGCCGCGTTGATCTCGTCTTTCAGCGCATTCAGCTTGGGACCGGCCACCTGACGCTCTTCTGGGGTCATTTTGCCCAGTTCACGCATTTTCAGGCTAATTTCGCCTTTTTTACCCACGGCCTGCACGCGCAGTTCCTCGAGCGCAGCTTCGTCGCCAGCGTCATTGATGAGCGTAAGATACTTATCGCGCAGATCGTCCATCGGGGGCCTCCTGAAGTTCCGACCGAGCGTTACCCTGATGGCGCGCGCGTGGCAAGCCGGTTGCGGCGAGAGATCAGAAAGCTGCGCTCTTCTGGTGCCTGTGCCAGCGCAATCGCCTGATCATACGCCACAAGTGCTGCGTCGCCCTGCCCGATCCGCGCTAAAAGATCGGCCCGGCAGCTGTGATAGGGTTGATATGCCGCCAGATGCTGTGCCGCGCCGCTGGCTTCCAGCTCCCGCAAGGCCTGATCTGGCGTGCTTGCATAAGATTGCGCAACCGCATGATTGACCCAGAGCACCGGATTGAGCTGGCGGTGGATCAGCACCGAATAAAGCGCGACGATCTGTGCCCAGTCTGTAGAGGCGAAGTCTTGCGCCTGCGCATGAAGCGCACTGATCGCCGCTTGCAATGTATAGGGATGGGCCCTCCCCTGACGCAGCGCGACCTCGACCAAGTCAAGCCCCTCGCGGATCATCCCCCGGTCCCAGCGCGCGCGGTTCTGGGTCTCAAGCGGCACATAGCCCCCCGCCCCGTCACTGCGCGCCAGCCTTCTGCTCTCACCCAGAAGCATCAGCGCCAGCAACCCTTTGATCTCGGGATGCTCCGGCAGACAAGACACCAAAATACGGCCCAGACGAATGGCCTCCCCCGCCAGATCTCCGCGCGATAGCGCCCCTGAACTGCTGCGATATCCTTCGTTGAAAATCAGGTAGATGACCTGCAACACCCCTTCGATGCGTTCAGGCAGATCCTCAGGGTCTGGCAGACGAAACCGGATACCCGCCGCCTGCATCTTTTTCTTGGCCCGTGTCAGCCGCGCCGCCATGGCCTCGGGCTTATCAAGGAACGCCGAAGCAATCTCTTGTGTTGTCAGCCCTCCCAGCGCCCGCAGGGTCAGCGCCACCCGCGACTTTTCCTCAAGCGCCGGATGACAACAGGTGAAAATCAGCTCGAGCCGATGGTCTGGCAGCGTGCGACCATCTCCCTCCTGCGGCGCGTGTTGCCAATGCCAAAGCGTCAACTCATCCGCCTTGTCCTCGGCCGTACGCGCCCGGCGCAACCGATCCACGGCCTTGCGACGGGCCGTGGTGATCAACCAGGCATCAGGATCGCGCGGCACACCCCGTTCTGGCCAATGTTCCAACGCTGCAACCATGGCATCCTGCAAGGAATCCTCGGCGAGGGCAAAATCCCCGCCAAAGGACACCAGCACAGCCAAAAGCCGCCCCCAATCCTCGCGGATCAGCCGGGTGATCTGACCCGAGATATCGGACTGGGGGAGCATGAAGGCTTAATCAAACACCATGATCGGGCGCACTTCGACGCGACCATATTTGGCCGTGGGGATGTCCGCCGCACATTTCAGCGCCTCATCCAGATCGGCGCATTCCAACAGATAATAGCCGCCAAGCTGTTCCTTGGTTTCCGCAAAAGGCCCATCCACGGTCTCAACCTTACCACTGCTCACCGACACGGTGGTCGCCGTCGAAATCGGCTGCAGCGCATCACCGGCCACAAACTTGCCCTCGTCACGCATCCGCGTAGTGAAGGTCATATAGTCCTGCATGTAGGCGCCGAACTCTTCTGTACCGGGCTGCGGATCGGCGCCCTCGGCACCATAAATCAAAAGCATGTATTGCATGGTCAAATCCTCATGTCTGAAACGAAAGGCTTATACCCTTCTGCATACCAGACGTCTGGGATTTGGCGAAATCGACATTGGCGAAATATTTTTCTGCATTTATTGTCTGATGCCTGAATACTTGAGTATTCCCGTTTGATTTATCTCAAAGCGCAGGCGCCCCACATCCCTAGCTTGACCGCAAAGGAGATCCGCATGGCACAGGCCCTCGCTGCATTTTTTTCATCGGGATTTCGTCCGATGTTCCTGAGCGCCGCCCTGTGGGCCGCACTCTCGATGTCTCTTTGGATCCTGTATTGGACCGGCTCGACCAGTTGGGAGCCAAGTTGGCCTGCGCTCGACTGGCATGTCCATGGGCTCTTGTTTGGCTACGGCAGCGCCGTGCTCTGTGGGTTTCTGTTCACCGCCATTCCCAACTGGACCAAACGACCACCGGTCGCTGGCCTACCTCTGGCCGCCCTCTGGCTGCTCTGGGTCACCGGCCGCGTGGCCACCGCGTCGTACCTGCCTTGGGCTCTCACACTCGGGCTAGATGTTGGGTTCCTGCTGCTTGTCTGCCTGCTTGCCGCGCGCGACATTCTGGCGGCAGGCAATCGTCGCAACCTGCCCGTGATTGCCATGGTCGCCCTGTTTGCCGTTGCCAACACGCTATTTCACCTCGACATTCGCGCTGAGTCACTCGCATCTTCAGGAAACGGCGCACGCATGGGCATCGCTCTGCTGATCTTGCTGATCAGCCTCATCGGCGGCCGGATCATCCCTATTTTCACCACCAACTGGCTGAAACAACACAACGCAACAAAACCACCCGTGCAATTCAACCGACAAGACGGCGTCATCCTTGCGGCATCGGCGCTGGCGCTGCTCCTCTGGATCCTCACCCCCGACCGTCAGACCACCGGCTTTGCACTCGGGTTTGCAGGCCTTGCACATTTTTGGAGGCTAAGCCGCTGGCAGGGGCACCGCACTGGATCCGAGCCAATTATCCTCGCGCTCCATGTCGCCTATCTCTTTGTGCCTCTGGGGTATCTCCTCACCGCCGCGTCGGCATTTGGCACAATCTCCCCTATGGCCGGTCAACACGCCTGGACCGCAGGCGCCCTGGGCGGCATGACTTTGATTGTCATGACCCGTGCCAGCCTCGGTCACTCGGGCCGCCCCCTCAAAGCCTCACACCTCGACACCACGTTCCTATCTCTGATCGGCCTCGCCGCAGGCACCCGAATCCTCTCCGCGCTTGACGTCTTGTCTGAGCCCTTGCTGCATCTCTCGGCCACTCTCTGGATTGTGGGCTTCACCCTCTTTGTGCTGCGCTTTGGCAAAGGCATGTTTCAGCCCCGCCCCGCCGCCGCCTAAGCCGGTACAGGCTTCTTCTTTTCGAAAATACTCTGGGGTGAATGCGCCGCAGGCGCAGAGGGGCAACGCCCTTCATCACACAGTCAGCAACAAAAAGGCCGCCCCAAATACTGGAGCGGCCCAAATTTTCAGAAGATCAAGAGATCTTAGGCCGCCAGAGCGCCCTTTGCCTGATCCACGATCGCAGCAAATGCTTCGGGCTCGTGAACAGCAAGATCAGCCAGAACTTTACGGTCGACTTCGATGCCGGCCAGGTTCAGACCATTGATGAACTTCGAATATGTCAGTGCTTCGTCATGCGCACGCACAGCGGCGTTGATACGCTGGATCCACAGAGCGCGGAAGTTGCGCTTGCGGTTATGACGGTCACGGGTTGCATACTGGTTCGCTTTATCAACCGCCTGTGCCGCTACCTTGAAGGTATTCTTGCGGCGGCCGTAGTAACCTTTGGCCTGCTTGACGATTTTCTTGTGACGCGCGTGGGTGACGGTTCCGCCTTTTACTCGGGACATAGTGGTATCTCCTCTTAGCGGTCGTACGGCATGTAGCCCTTGACGGTCTTCGCGTCAGGAGCAGACAAAGTGGTGGTGCCGCGTGCGTCGCGGATGAATTTGGTGCTACGCTTGATCATGCCGTGGCGTTTGCCGGCCTGACCTGCCATGACCTTACCGGTCGCAGTCACCTTGAAGCGCTTTTTGGCGCTCGACTTGGTCTTCATCTTGGGCATTTCATTCTCCGGTACTTGGGCGCGACTCGGCATGCCACATGGGCCGGACGCGCGGTTGAAGCCGCTTCATTAGTGGGGAAGTGTGCATTAGGCAAGGCTCGATACAGACATGAGGCGTAAAAACCCCGCCCCATCGCTTTGACCGTTGCAGGAGCTGATCTATCTGAAAGGCTGTGGTTTACAAACGGAAATCTCGCACCCGACGCGCCCCGACTATGGACCCGGAAGCTAACCTATTGTTTATGCATAATAACACCCTCCAGCTCACCATCTGAACGTTGCACACTTAAGGGAATGTGATCCCCTTTTTCATGCGCCTGAAGGATCTGCTGCAACACAAAATGCGTCTTGAGCGGATGACCCGCCGCTGAGAGAATTCGGTCACCGGGCCCAAGACCCACGGCTCCGGCCGCGCTGCCGCCGCGTGGAGGATGAAGGTAAACCGAATCGTCCTGAGAAATGGGGCCAAACTCCTGCCATGCATCACTGAGACTGCGTCGTGCGCCCTGACCACACAGGCAAATGCCATGACTGCAGGCCGGACAGCTGCAGGTGCAGCACTCACCCGCGCGCTCCATCTCCCACAACAAGGCCTCGTGCAGGATTTGGAAAACGGTATGGATCTGTTCAACATAGGCCCGCATATGCGCCAACGCGAGATCCGCAGTATTTTCACGCCCGTCTAAAATACTGTCATGGGCGCGTAACGCTGTTGCCCGTAAAACCGCATAAGAGGCCACTTGTTGATTGAGCAAACCCAAAAGCTGGGTCAGACCTGAGGTGACCGGTTGCCCCTCATCACATTCAAAGCGCCACCCCTGCCCAACTGGCGGCACAGAGGGTGCAGCACTTGTCAGTTTATCTATGCGAGATTGTAGAGCACTGCGATGTGCCACGCTGATCTGGCGGATCAGATCAAGCAGACGTTTGCCGACAAAATAGCTTTGAATATGTGGTGCAAACTCTTGAACAAACGCGTTCAACGCGGCTTCGGTTCCGGTCATTTTCACCAGATGAAACAGTAAACGAGCAGTTTTGGTCATAACCGGCCCTCACTATATGCTGAGAGCAGTCTACCTCATTTCACGGATTTCCACCAATTTCGCCGCTCAGCGCTAATTCAGCAGGCGTCCAAGCTCGCTATAAACGACGTTTGGAATATCAGACCAATGATAGCCTGAAGGTTTAGCCTGCAGCGCAAAGATCACGCATCCCGCACCTATAACTGCAACAACGGCCGCTACCCGAGGGGAGCGGCCATCTGACATGGCAGAAACAATTGCCGGGATCGCCAAAACACTCAGTACCATCCCAACAACCAGCGCCGTATCTGGGTTCATCAGATCAGCCTCCCGGTTATTACACCGGGACAAGCTTACTCTGGGTCGGTGCTATAAATCAAACGTTCGTCACATGGGGCCACGCGCAGAATGTTTGTAGTGCCCGGAATGTTGAACGGCACACCTGCAGTTACAACAATCTGTTCGTTTTCCTCAGCAATTCCCGACCGGCGCGCAGCCCGCGCGGCATTGACCACCGCCTGTTTAAAGCGCTCGAGCTCACCGGTCAGCACACAAAGAGTACCCCAGCTCAGCGACAGGCGACGTGCGGCACGGCGCGAGCTTGTCATGGCAATAATCGGCACCCGGGGACGTTCCCGTGCAACCAGTGCCGCTGTGGTCCCCGAGGAGGTAAAGCAGCAGATCGCCTTGATGTCGGTGGTCTCGGCAATCTCACGCGCCGCCGCCACAATACCATCCGCTACAGTGTGACGCTTGGCGATGCGGCTGGCCTCGATGATCTCGGTATAGGTCGGATCATTCTCAACCTCGATTGCGACCGCATCCATGGTGCTAACCGCTTCGATCGGATACTGGCCCGCAGCCGATTCTGCCGACAGCATGATCGCATCCGAACCTTCGTAGATCGCGTTCGACACGTCCGACACTTCGGCCCGCGTCGGCATTGGCGATTCGATCATCGATTCGAGCATCTGCGTGGCAACAATCACCGGCTTGGCCGCCGCCCGGCATTTGCGCACCAGACGTTTCTGAATTGGTGGCACGTTCTGAACCGGAAGCTCAACGCCCAGATCCCCACGGGCCACCATGATACCATCAGAGGCCGCAAGGATTTCATCAAAGCTTTCGACGCCCGCAGGCTTTTCGATCTTCGACAGGATCGCGGCGCGCCCATCAGCCAGATCGCGGGCTTCCCAGACATCCTGAGGACGCTGAACAAAGCTCAGAGCCAACCAGTCGACGCCAAGTTCACATACAAATTCCAGATCCGCGCGGTCTTTTTCCGACAGGGCCGCCAGAGGCAGAACCACGTCAGGCACGTTCACACCTTTGCGGTTCGAAATGACACCGCCGGTCACAACCACACAATTGGCGAAATCTTCACCACAGTCTTCGACTTTCAGACGGATTTTGCCGTCATTGACCAGCAAAGTCGCCCCTGGGCGCAGAGCGGCAAAAATTTCGGGATGGGGCAGGTTCACGCGGGAAATGTCACCCGGGGCCTCATCCAGATCCAAACGGAAAGCTTCACCAGCAACAAGATCTTCGCCAGCGTCATTTGCAAAAACACCAACCCGCAGCTTGGGGCCTTGAAGGTCAGCCAAAATCGCAATCGGGCTGTCCAGATCCTTTTCGATCTGACGAATGATCTTGTGACGCGCGGCAATCTCGTCATGACTGCCGTGGCTCATGTTCAGGCGGAACACATCGGCCCCGGCTTCATGCAGAGCACGGATCATTTCATATGAGGTGGATGCCGGGCCAAGCGTGGCCACGATCTTAACTTTTCTCGAGCGTTTCATAGTGCCCTGCCTCCTTATATACGGCGCAGCGGATGGGGTCGGCCAACTGGCGGATTGGATTTATCCCGTTTTCCGCCATTGTTACCGCTAACGTTTCGCGTTGCTTATTGCCTATTTCCCTTTGCCGCGCAACTGACCTATGACATGCGTGCAAGAGATGACGTTACAATGACATATGAGCCATATCACATTGAAGGGGCCAGCCGGAAAAGCCGCTGGTTGATCACCTGCGACCATGCGCGCAACACGGTGCCCCCTGAACTTGGCGGATGCCTTGGGCTTCCCGCCGAAGACATGAACCGCCATATCGCCTTTGATCCCGGCGCTTTGGGAGTGTGCCTCGCCCTTGGTGAGGCCTTGAACGCGCCCGTTGCGGCCACAAACTTTTCTCGCCTTGTGATTGATCCCAATCGTGGCGAGGATGACCCCACCCTTCTGATGAAGCTCTATGACGGCTCCATCATTCCAGGAAACCGCGCCGCTGACAGTGCTGAAAAATTACGCAGACTTGATGCCTATCATCGCCCCTACCACCGCGCGGTGGAACAGATCATCGACGGCCGAGAGGATGTCGTGATTGTTGCGGTGCATTCCTTTACGCCCCAACTGCGCGGCCGCGCGCCCCGCCCGTGGCACATTGGCATCTTACATGCCTGGGATGCCCGGCTATCCGACCCGCTGATTGCCGATCTTGAGGCACAGGATGATCTGACCGTGGGCCGCAATCAGCCCTATGATGGCCACCTGCCCGGCGATTCCGTGGATCGCCATGCCTTGAAGCACGGCCGACAGAATACACTTATTGAACTGCGCAATGATTTGATTGCCACAACAGAGCAGCAAAACGCATGGGGTCACCGGCTTGCCCCCATGCTGGAGGCGGCTCTGGCACAGGCAGAGAGCTGAGGAGAGACCCATGGATGATCAAACCCGCATCGAACTGGAAGCCGCCGCCTTTCGCCGGTTGCGCCAGCACCTGATGGAAGACCGCACCGATGTGCAGAACATCGATATGATGAACCTTGCCGGGTTTTGCCGCAACTGCCTGAGCCGCTGGTATCAGGAAGCTGCCAATGAACGTGGCATCGAGATGGGCAAAACCGAAGCGCGCGAACTCTACTACGGCATGACCATGGATGAGTGGAAAGCCAACTATCAAACCGAGGCGAGCCCTGCCAAACAAGCTGAATTCGAAGTCGCCTTCAAAGAGAATGTGACAGACAAACAGTAACGTTGCGCCCTATGGAAAAGCTGCGCCCGAAGAGATCTTCGGGCGCCGTCGCCAACAGATGTCGCCTGTATGGGACAAAGCAAAACCCAGCTTGGCCTCTCACATCCAAGATTGCCGCAAAGTGAAGCACCCTTTCAATCACTTGGCAATCTTAGAAGCTGCAGCCGAAGATTCCCTCAAGATCAGCAACGTATTTTGAAAGCACTGGATCAGCTTTCCATTCTTTCATGATGGTCTTGAAAGGCTTCGCTTTGGGTGACCATGCTTCCAGGGTATGCGTGACGATCTCCGAATAATACTGGTCAGGATGTGCTTTGAGGAAGCCAGCGATCCGCGAAAAGTAGCGTTCTTCTTCCAGCAAGCAGTCATACTTGCTCCAATAGTCGGCAAGAGGAACGCGAAGGTCCAGAAATGCCTCCCCTCTGCTTGAAACAGTGTTCCAAAGATCTTCGGTGTCGGGTAGATCAGCAGAAATGCAATTCAACAGATGATCTAGAAGCATCATCGGAATGTCCACGTCGTGAGGCAGGTCTTTCATGACCGTGCGTCTGGAGGCTCCTGTAAACACCTCAAAGGCAAGCGATTGGTCTGACAGATTTGAACTTTGTAGACACTCAAAAGCCGTTTTGGGATCAAGAGCATCATTGTCCAACTGAAAACTTAGTTCCCGTCCACGGTCACTAGCAGCTTGCATTGTGAATCCCATTCTTAGGCAGAGGTGCAAATGGGATCGCGCCACTTGCGAGCAGCCTATCCCTAAGTCCTTCCGCAAACCTATGCGCGAATGCTTCGCGTTCCGAAGGTGATCTGGAAAAGTAGAGATTTTCAGCGACCTCCAGATCGGCGTCTAGCGCTGTTTTATCGTCCAGAACTTTTTGATGATAATCAGCCAGATACCCATGCTCGTGCAGAAAACTCCGGTAGAGTATCGTGTTCCGCACCGCCTCTTCGGTGAGCACCGCCACACGATCTCGCTTGGTTTCGACAAAGACGTGCCCATCTCGTAGAAGACGCGCGTATTCGGCTCGATCTTCCAAGGTCATTCGCTTTGACCATTTAAACGGCGCTCCCAGCTCCTGAGCCTCTACGGCAATTGCCGTTCCATGATGCTCGGCAAACTCCGCGAAATACAGAAAACGGCCCCAGGTTGGGTCCTGCTGGTTTTGTGTTCTATTGGGCTGCCGAAACGCAACGGTGTCCGGCAGAACAGGGACAAGATTTGAAACTTCAGTCAACAGTTTGACAATGTCGGCGGGCGAGCACCCATATGAGAAACCCGCGCGGGGGGCCTCAAATAGAACCTTCACGTGGCTGTCGCCAACCTTGACGCTTTCAAAACCAGGCTTCTCAAGCCGCTCAAAGTAGAGTGAGCAGTTCCCGTGTTTGTCCAACCAGGTCACCGGAATACGCATGTCGTTGGACTTCGAAAAGCCTGACGCCTTGGTCCCAATTCGCCTATTTCGACGCTCTGGCCGCCAAACACCCTTCAATTAAGGCCCTCCGAAATCCTCGAACCGACGTTCGCGAAGCCTGCTCCTATGTCCAGATTAGGTGGCCCAGGACAATGGCGGCGGCAGTTGGAACGAGGCATAATCGACCCGCAGCACCCGACGTCCAGACTGCACTTTCGCGGGTTTCGAAGAATGCAGCGTGAGCATCTTGAGGATCAAGACATCTCCTCTTTGCGCCTCGCAAACCTCGATCGGGCAGGCCTTCGCCGCCGTTTCCGCTTCAGCCGATGAGACAATCCCACCTTTGTGGCTTCCGACCGCAATCTCCATGGCTCCGTTGGACCGATCTGTGTCGTCCAAATGAACCCGAACAAAGAGCATGTGTTCCAGAACTGATTGCGGTGGTTCGCAATGCCAGGTGCCCGACTTTTTTGTCCAATTGCTGTACCCGGCGGTATCTGTCTTTTCGTTGACGGCAATGACACGGTCTTGATGCCAGGGAACACCCCAATTGACCTTTTCTGACTTGTTAAAAGCGACCACACGAACAGGCTCCGCCTTATGGTCAAGCTGTCGAATTGCATTCCCAAGTGAGCTGTCACGCGAAAGCGCCGCATCCAGCGCCCTCGACGCGCCTAATCGTTGTCCCGCTTTCGCAGTTTCTGTCGTTGCCTCGTCAAATAGAGCAAGGTCCGATGGCGAAATGGCGTTTCTGAACCAAACCCGGCCGTGTGTTTCAAATTCGTCTTCAATAAATAGGTTATTTTGCATCACTGTCTGTGTTTTGCCTAAAAAACTTCAAGTAGCCGCGTTGCAAAACATTATCACCCGGGGTTCTTGCCAAACCGACGCCTCACCTCCCACGCTTTCAGCGGTTCTCGAAGCGGCGCAGCATTTCATAAACAATGTCAAAGTCTCCAGAACTTAAAAGAGTTTGACTTACGTCATTTTCAAGCTCCTTTAGGATGTAGTATTCACTACTTTGAAAAATCTTTCCCCGCTTGAGGGCCTGACCTAAGATCTTGGCAACCAGCTCTGCTTCTGACTGGAACTCAAAACCCATTTCTTTTCGGAAATCCCTTAGGAATTGGCGACTTTCGGAAGCTACCTCCTCGCAGTCAGAATGGGCCAAATAGCAAAGATGGGAATATGTGTGGGAGTACGACTCACGCACGATTTTAAGAACTTGTCTGTATTGGTAACCCGCGTTGTCGAAGTTCTCAAGGAACGCGGTGCTCGGCGCCACAATTTCATTGAGGTCCTCTTGAGAAACGTTTCCCTTGAGCTTTTTGAAGCTCAAAATTCTCCAATCTCGGTAAAAATCCAGTCCTTTCAGAAGCCGGAGCAACTCACTTCTAGCCGCATCTCGCTTTTCTTTCTGTGTCACGTTTCATCCTTGATCCGACCACATAATCAGTGAAATATCTACCCGAGCCCGTCCCTTAACATTCAGAAAAACGGGCTCAAAGCGGCCAATGCACTTCGAGCCCGTTAGGCTTTAACATACCAATTATTGCAATGGGCAGAAGCGCGCGGTTTTTCCCAACAAGCTGTTGCTTACGATCTGGGGAGTTTCGCCATCACGGCTTGAAACGCTGGACGGGCGCGCAGACGCTCCAGATAAGTGGCAAAGGTCGCATCCGGTTCGGGAAACCCTGCGTTCCCAGCCCAGTTCGCACAGTGGCACAGCACAATATCCGTGATGGTCATTGTGTTTCCCATCAGGAACTCCCCGGACATCTCATCCATCAGGCGATCTATGTTGCGCTGATACTCAAGTTTGCAGGTCGGCTTAACTGCGCTCACCCGCTCGTCTTCCGGCAAGATGAAGCTGTGGCGCGCCGCGGTCCACAACAGCGCATCCACTTCATCCAGCAGCCGAAACATCATGGCGTCCTGTTCGGCGCGTTCGAAACTGCCAGACGGTGCAGTAAAGGCACCATGTGCATCCGCCAGATAGTTGAGCATCGCAGAGGAATCAGTCAGCACGCGATCCCCGACTTTCAACACCGGGACTTTCCCACGCGGATTGAGCGCTAGGACCTCGGGTGAATGCGGGGATTCGGCGTGGTGCGTATAGGGAACGCCCAGCTCTTCCAGCAGCCAAAGCACCCGAAAGGTGCGGGTGCGGACCGCGCCATAAACTGTATAGGTCATTAAAATCCTCCTGTTTCCGCGCAGGGTAAAGCAGGATCAGCGGCGCGCAAGATAGGCCAGCCTCACAAATGCGCGTTCCACTAGGGCCAAAGCCGGGGCTTTTTGCCCGGCTGAGCGTAGCGTCAGATCTGTGTCCATCAGAACCCCAAGCGCATTTTCCAGCCGATCAATTGACCAGCCCTGCGCCTGCCGAACCATGCGATCACGACGCGGCCCAAAAATCGGAGGGCGCATGCGTTGCACCCCTTGAGCCGGTCCGCCCGGCGCCGAAGCCAGCGCGTAAAGCGTCCGAAAATGGCGCATCCCCATGATCAACAGGGTCACAGGCGCCACGCCTTGCGCCGCAAGCCGTTGCATCACTGGTGCGATCTCTTTCATCCGGGCTTCGGCCAGCACGTTGAAAATCTCATCCATCTCCGCTTCGATCGAGGCGGGGGCATTCAAGGTGACCTCATCCGCCGTCAGCGGTGTGGTGTCTTCCATTTTATAGAGCGCTGTTTTTTCCAACACCTGCCGGAAGTCACCGGGTGTGAGGCCGCGCGCCAGATTTTCGAGTGCGGCCATCGCATCCGGGCTCACTGATCGCAGACCCGCGCGCGCCAGCTCGGATTCAATCTCGGCCCGTCCCATTGGGTCATTATAAAGCGCCGCGGACAAGGCAACCTTGCTGCCTTCAAACACCTTCCGCAGCGCCGATTTCGCGGTCAACTGACCGCCGGTCACGATGATCTGTGCATCGCCCTCGCGCCATTCACCCAGAGCTGTGGTAAAGATTTTGGACAGACCGTCCGTCGCCTCTTCGACCAGCACCGCGCGCGCGCCGGGAAAGAACCCCTGTGCCTTGACCGCATCCAGCAAAAGCGCCGGTTCTTTGCGCAACTCAGACCCCTGAATACGGGTCAGGCGCATTTCGGCCTCGCCTTCCGGCCCAACAATGTTGCCGATCACCTCTTGGCGTTTCATCGCCACGCGCATGGTGTCTTCGCCAAAGATCAACAACCCCGACACTTTCGGATCAGGGTTGCGAAAGAAATTGTTGGCGTCGCGGGCGTTTAGCTTCATGCGGGCAGATCTGAGGCCGTCAGAAGCAGATCATCAATCACCTGATCCGCAAGAATGACCATCAGGCGTTCTTGTGCATCGCGCTCGGCACTGAGCGTCGCCACAGTCGACCCGGTGGTGGAATAGCCGGTGAAGGCCGTGGTTTTGCCCTCTGCCAGGACCACTTTGGTCACCGCGTCACGCAGAATATAGACTGCTTCTCCGTCCAGACGATACCGTGTGGTGGATCCGGTGGATGTTGACCCGAAACCAGCTTTCTTAGAGGAAAGAGACAGCTCCATGTCAAACCGCGTGCCCCGCCCCATACGGGCTTCAAAGCGGCGGTTAAATTCAAATGCCCGCTCAGTGCTGGGCGCGGGCAGAGCAATCGAGGACTGCAATCGCGCCCCGGCCCCACCTGTCCCATAGACAGGGGTAAAACCGCAGGCCCCGGTGGCGAGGCCTGCGAGCAAAAAGGTTCTTCGGTTAGACAACCACATTGATGATACGTCCCGGCACCACGATAAGCTTCTTCGGCTGGCCTCCGTCCAAGGCCTTGACCACAGCTTCGTGGGCCAGCGCAGCTTTTTCAACCTCTTCCTTCGGAAGATCCGCCGCGAGCACAATTTCGCCACGACGCTTGCCGTTGATCTGGATCGGCAGGGTCACGCTGTCTTCCACCAGCATCTTTTCATCGGCCACCGGCCAGACGGCATTCGCCACCAGACCTTCGCCACCCAACAGGCTCCACAGCTCTTCGGCAAGGTGCGGCGTCATAGGGGACATCAGCTGAACCAAGGTGCGCGCGGCCTGCTTTTTGACCGCACTGCCCGCCTTGGATTTCGCCACGGCATTGGTGAAGGCATAAAGCTTGGCGATCGACGCGTTGAAGCCAAAGCTGTCGACGCCCAGCGTCACATCGCGGATCGCCTTATGGGTTTCCCGCAGCAGGGCATCATCTTCTTTGGTTGGTGGCACATCACCAGCAGCAATCTCGGCACAGGTCCGATACACGCGCGCAAGGTGCCTATGCGCGGCCTCGGCACCCGAAGCGGTCCATTCTACGTCCCGCTCGGGAGGCGAATCTGACAGAACAAACCAACGCGCGGTGTCCGCACCGTATTGTTTGATGATGTTCATCGGATCGACAACGTTGTTCTTCGACTTCGACATCTTGGCCGAGGGAATGATTTTCACCTCACTGCCATCGGCCAAAAAGCCTTTGCCGTCGCGCAGATCAACGTCTTCTGGATAGTGATACACCGGACGGCCATCTTTGCCTTCGGTCTGGAAGATCGCGTGGGTCACCATGCCCTGGGTAAACAAGGCATTGAACGGTTCGCGCGCGCTATCGGGCAGATGTCCGGTGATGTTCATCGCCCGCGCAAAGAAGCGCGAATAAAGCAGGTGCAAAATCGCGTGTTCGATACCACCAATATACTGGTCAACATTCATCCAGTATTCGGCTTCTGCCAGATCCGTCGGGGTCTCTGCACGAGGCGCCGTGAAGCGCGCAAAATACCATGAGCTGTCCACAAAGGTGTCCATGGTGTCGGTTTCACGCTGAGCTGGCTTGCCGCAGTTCGGGCAGGCACAATCACGCCATGTCGGGTGACGGTCCAGCGGGTTGCCCGGAATATCGAACGACACATCGTCCGGCAGAGCCACCGGCAGGTTCTCTTTCTTCTCAGGCACCACGCCACAGTCGTCGCAGTGGACGACCGGAATCGGGCAGCCCCAATAGCGCTGACGGCTCAGGCCCCAGTCCCGCAGGCGGAACTTGGTAACACCTGTGCCCCAACCGTCTTTTTCGGCCTGATCCACCGCCGCATCGACAGCCGCATCTCCAGTCTGCTCGGTCTCGCCTGCAAACCCGCGCAGATAGGAGACTTTTTCGGTTTTCGCCGGAACAAAGGCCTCGGTGATGTCTTCCTCACCAAAGACCGGAATGATCGGCAGTTCGTATTTGGTCGCAAACTCATAGTCGCGCTGGTCATGGGCCGGGCAGGCAAAAATCGCGCCGGTGCCGTAATCCATCAGGATAAAGTTGGCGATCCAGACCGGCAGCTCCCAATTCGGGTCCAGCGGGTGTTTGACACGAATACCGGTGTCGACGCCAAGTTTCTCGGCCTTTTCCAACGCTTCGGCGGTGGTGCCGCCTTTGCGCATCTCAGCGATCTTCTCGGCCAGCTCGGGGAATTCCCCTTCCAGCTCTTTCGAAATCGGGTGATCCGGCGAGATACCTACAAACGACGCGCCCATCAGAGTGTCAGGACGGGTGGTATATACGGTGATCGGCTCTTCACCGTCGGTGCGCTCAAAGCCGAACTCCAGACCGCGCGATTTGCCGATCCAGTTCGCCTGCATCAGCTTCACCTTAGCGGGCCAATCATCCAGCGTATCGATCGCCGACAAAAGCTCATCCGAGTATTCGGAGATCTTAAAGAACCACTGGGTCAGCTCACGGCGCTCAACTTCGGCGCCTGACCGCCAACCTTTGCCGTCAATCACCTGCTCGTTGGCCAGAACGGTCATGTCGACCGGGTCCCAGTTCACAACGGCGTTTTTGCGGTAGACCAGACCCTTTTCAAGGAAGTCGATGAACAGCGCCTGCTGCTGGCCATAGTATTCCGGGTCGCAGGTTGCAAACATCCGTGTCCAGTCGAGACCAAAGCCAAGCGGCTTCATCTGGCCGACCATGGTGTCGATGTTGTCATAAGTCCATGTTTTCGGATGACCGCCCGAGGCCATGGCCGCGTTTTCGGCCGGCATGCCAAAGGCGTCAAAGCCCATGGGGTGCAGAACATTGTGACCTGTCGATAGCTTATAGCGCGCGATCACATCCCCCATGGTGTAGTTGCGCACATGACCAATATGGATACGTCCCGACGGATAGGGGAACATCTCAAGTACGTAGTATTTCGGCTTATCCCCTTCGCGCGTGGCATGAAAGGTTCCGGCCTCTTCCCAGGCCTGTTGCCATTTAGGCTCGATCGAAGCGGGGTCATAGCGCGACATGATGTTTCCTCTGACGGGTCAGGATTTTATGCGGTGATAGGCCCAAGCACGCGCGGCGTCCAGTCTGGGGCGTGAATTTCGCACAGGCCTTGGCCTGAATGCGCCATCGTGGCACAAGGTCGACAAGAGTTTTTGAGGCCTGCGTAGATGAAAATCCTATTTATCCATCAGAATTTCCCCGGACAGTACAAACACCTTGCCCCGGCTTTGGTGCGCGCCGGACATCAGGTTGTCGCGCTCACCTGCAAGGTCAAAGAGCCCACCAACTGGAATGGCGTCCAGGTTGTCCCCTATGCCGTGCAAGGCAGCAGCACCCCCAAAATCCACCCGTGGCTTGCGGATTTCGAAACCAAGCTGATCCGAGCAACGTCGTGTTACCGCGGCGCAAAAGGCTTGAAGGAGCAGGGCTTTGAACCGGATGTGATCTGCGCCCACCATGGCTGGGGCGAAAGCATGTTTCTCAAAGACATCTGGCCGAATGCCCGGCTTGGGCTCTATTGCGAGCTTTATCACCTGACCGGTCCTGAGATGCTCAATTTTGATCCCGAGTTCCCGAGTAAAAATCCCGAAGCCGATGTTTTGCGGATTCGCATGAAGAATATGAACAATCGGATACACGAAGAGGTCATGGACGCGGGCATCAGCCCGACGCAGTTTCAGGCCGACACCTTTCCGGCCCGCTGGCGGGATCGCATCACCGTCACACATGATGGAATCGACACCGATCTGGTGAAACCGAATCCCCTGGCCACATTGAAGGTCAATGATGGTCTTACTCTGACTCAGGATGATGAGGTCATCACCTTTATCAACCGCAACCTCGAACCCTATCGCGGCTACCACATTTTCATGCGCGCCCTGCCCGAGATCCTGAAACGCCGGCCCGAGGCACATGTTGTGTTGCTGGGCGGCGATGAGGTGTCCTATGGCGCCAAAGCCCCGGCCGGGCAAAGTTGGAAACAGATTTTCATTGATGAGGTCAAAGATCAGATCTCTGAGGCAGACTGGGCCCGGGTGCATTTCATGGGTCGGGTTCCTTATAATGTATACCTGTCGATGATTCAGGTGGGCCGCGCCCATGTCTATCTGACCTATCCCTTTGTTCTGTCGTGGTCTTTGCTTGAATCTATGAGCGCGGGATGCGCCATTCTCGCCAGCGACACCGCGCCGGTGAAAGAAGTGATGGTTGATGGCGAAACAGGATGGCTGACCGACTTTTTTGACAAAGACGCGCTGGTCGAGCGGCTCTGCGCCCTACTGGATGACCCAGAGGCGCGGGCGAGCCTTGGTGCCACCGCCCGAGCCTATGTGCGTGAAACCTATGACCTCAAAACCATCTGCCTGCCAAAGCATGTCGAGTGGGTTCACACGCTCGAATCCTTGCACGCCAGACCGGTTCAGGACTGACACACGCGAATGGGTTAACCTAATATTTGGGCAAATGAGTACAGATTTCCTATAGAAACAAGGTAATCTGACAATGCGCTCGATCAATCCAGCTTCTTCACGTCTCGCCTTTGCACTCACTCGTGGCCTGATAGCCGCCTGTATTGTCGGACCCGTTCTGACCCTGATCAACCAATGGACCGCCATTCAAAATGGCGCGCCGTTGAACTGGATGGCGGCAATTTTCACGGGCGTCATTCCCTTCTGCGTCAGCGGTGTATCCAGCTATCTGGCAAGAGGCGCGGCCCCCACGCCTCAAGAGGTCTCGCCAGCTGACCCGAGCCAAGAAGATATCCCAGCTGTTATCCAGGAAGTATATCGAGAGCGGATCTTGCCGCCCCCGGGGTTGGCGGATGCGTTGGATTGTATTGAAACGATCCGCACCAATGCCACCAAAGTGAATCAGTCGTCCCGCGAGCGCGTGACATTCATCTCCAATCTCATCTCGCAGGCCGAAGATTTGGGTCATGGGTTTGAACACCTGTGTGACGAGGCCAGCCAATCCGCCACAACAGCCTCTCAAGTTGGCCAATCTGTTTGTGGCGTCACCGAAGAAATTGATGCGTTTCTCGACCTGACCGGCCACACATCACGCAAAATCGCCGACATTGCGGCACCGGTCGAAAAGATTGAGGAAACACTGCTTGAAGTCGGCAATGCCTCAGAAGCGATCCGCGACCTCGCGGAGCGCATTCGCCTTCTCGCGCTCAATTCCGGTGTCGAAGCCGCACGGGTTGGGGCAGCGGGTCGAGGGTTTGCTGTCATCGCCGGGGAAGTTCGCGAACTTGCAAATATGGCTGACTCCGACATAACCCGTATTTTGTCCCGCATTCAGGGCATGAGGGACGCGCAGTCGGAACTGTCGGAAACCGTCTCTCGGGTTTCACATGCTGCAGAACAAAGCCTGAAACGCGGTGAAACCTGTCGCAAGATGACCCATGTCATTCAGGGGGACATCACAACCTTGGTGGAACGCATCACAGAAAACAGTGACGAAACCCGGCAGAAATTGCCGTCCTACGCGGGAATCGTACAAGAGATTCAATGCATCAAGCAAAACACCGAAGCCGCCGTTCTGGGCTCCGAGAAGAACATCTCTCTTTGTGGGGAAGCGATGGATCTGCTGTCTGAAGACCCAAACACTGTCCCGAGCAATTCAATACAAGCGGCCTAGCTCCACTCAAACAAAAAAGCCCCACACACATGCAGGGCTTTTGGCAAACTATATAAATAAGGAAACTTAGATGCGGCTGTCGCGCGCGCGCAGCTGACGCGCACGAGTCAGAATGGCATCCTCAATAGCGCGCGTGGTTGCGGCGTCTGCCGTGCCGGACCGCGTTTGCAGCGAAACGTTCAAAGACCGGGCGTCGAGCGCCGGGTCGGATACGAGAATCGTCGCGCGATAAGCTCGCCCTCCCCCCGGAGGGGTGCCAAAGCCCGTGGTGATCACACCGGTAAAGGGATCCACAGACTGCACTGGCAAGAATTCCAATGTCTCAAGCGCGGCATTCCAGATGTATTTGTTGACCGCGCCGATCTGGCCCTGGTCGTCGCGCGACTTGAAAATATCCCAGATCGTGCTGTCAGACCGACTGTTATAGCGCGATGCCTGAATCTCTTTTGAGATCTCTTCGGCGGACGGCGTATTCACCGGTTCACGGTCCTTTCGGTTTCCAAGCACACCACACCCTGCCTGCAAACCCAGAGCAGACACCAGAGCAACGCCCAATAAGATTCGTGATTGTGCCACTGGCAGTCTCCCACACTAAGATCTGTTTCAGGTTTGAATACAGGCGTGTTTTCGAAGCGGCAAGCAAGGATTACCTTATTATTCCTATAGCACTGGCCATTCCCCGCCGAGCCCACCCGCAGGCTTGTGGCAATTGCGCATCACTCATCCGCTTGTTGGCCATCTGGTTTTCGCACGGCTTGCAAACCCCGGGGTGGAAAGCGCATAGACAGGGCATCACAGTCGGACGATCGACTGGATAGTGCCTTTGAACACATGAGGGAAACAATGAAAAACATCCTGTTCGCATCCACCGCACTGGTTGCATTCGGCGGCGCAGCTGCTGCAGACGTAGCAATCTCCGGCTCGGCTGAAATCGGTATCTTCGGCGGCAAAAGCGCTGCTGGCGCGACCACCGAAATGCAGTTCCACACCGACATCGACGTAAACTTCTCGATGAGCGGCGAAACCGACAACGGCCTGTCGTTCGGCGCGTCGATCGATCTGGACGAAACCGATGACGCAGACGCTTTCACCGCGACATCGCAGGGCGGCGAAACATATTTCGTAGCCTTCGGCAACGCACGTCTTGACATGGGCGACACCGATGGCGCGTTTGACGCAGCCATGATCGAAGTTAACCTGGTTGGCGGTTCGATCAACGACGCTGAAACAGCACACGCTGGCTTCAACGGCAACGCTGGCCTGGACGGCACCTTCGACGGTCAGATCGCTCGCTTCTCGTACACCACCGCTGGCTTCACCGGCCACGCATCGGTTGAGCTGGACGACTCCGGCGCAGGCGACGCAGTATTCGGTCTGGGTGTTCGTTACGGCACCGACCTGGGTGGCGCGACTGTAAACGTTGGTGCTGGCTACCAGTCGACCAACTCCGCAACCGGCGCAGCAAACACCGGCCGCACCATCTGGGGTGTAAGCGCAAGCGCTGCAATGACCAACGGTCTGCAGGCAGGCGTAAACTACTCGGTTCAGTCGCGTGACGCATGGGCGGCAGACGCCAAGCACACCGCGATCGGTGTGGGTTACACCATGAACAACATCGGTCTGGGCCTGAACTGGGGTCAGACAGATGGTGCAGGCGGCGTAGCCGGCGCGAAAGAATCGGGTTGGGGCTTGGCAGCGACCTACGATCTGGGTGGCGGCATGGTTGCTCAGTTCGGTTACGGCGACAACACCACTTCCGGCGACCAGGGCAACTCCTACTCGCTGGGTCTGGCAATGTCGTTCTAATAACGACGGCCTAACAGCCTAGTTAAGGGAAGAGCAGGCTTCGGCCTGCTCTTTTCTTTTGTGCATGTGGCAGGTAGCACGGTGGCAAGGAGTTTGTTTATGCTGTCACCGGAACAACTGTCACCAGCGGCACTTTTGCAGCGCGCTAAAGTCAATCTGTCCAATGGGATTTTTCAAGCGGCTAAGCGCGACTTTGAAACTGTGCTTCGCATGGTTCCTGGCCACGCCGAATCGCATATGCATCTATCTCGAATTGCCTATGACGACTGCGATCAAGAGGCCTGCTTGGCCCATCTCGAAAACGCCATCCAAGGTGCTCCCCAGGCCCTGCCACTTCGCCTCGCAATCGCCGAGCGGTATCGCCATTTTGGGATGACGGAAAAGGCGCTAGCCGCTTTTGACACCGCCGCCAAAATTGCACCAAAAGAGGTCAAACCAAAAGCAGAACGGGCCCAGTATCTCCAGGCACTTGGACGCTTCAAAGAAGCCGACGATGCGTTTCGAAAGCTTATCAAAAAGCACCCGGAAGAAACCGAACTCTACCGCATCTATCTTGGCACGAAAAAAGTCAAATCAGGTGACCCCATGCTGCGTCAGATGGCGAAGCTTTGGAATGATCCGCGCCTAAACGATCACGGGAAAATGCAACTTGGCTTTGCTTTGGCCAAAGCGAAAGAAGACCTTGGTGAGACTGAAAAGGTTTTTGCTCTGCTTAAAAAAGCCAACGATGCGCAGCAACGGCTTGCGCCTTCGGATAGCGAAATCAGCCCATCGGTGAATTGGCAGATCGCAAAGAGCGCGCAGATGGGCGCTAAATTTGATCCCGTCACCTCTGAGCCCAAGATACGGCCGGTGTTCGTCACTGGTATGCCCCGTTCGGGCACAACCCTGGTTGAGCAGATCATCGCCAGCCATAGTTCAGCAACAGCCGGTGGTGAGCTGGCACACATTGTGAAAACCGCTTGGGGCAAATTTGTCTCGAACAACCGAATGACCCCGCTTGACGAAATTCCTGAAACCGATCTGATTGCGTGGCGCGATCGTTACATTCAGCTTGTCTTGCGGGACACTCAAGCAACTTCGGGCGTGGTAACCGACAAATCTATCCTCACTCAGATGATCTTTGGCATGGTCCATCGCGCCATCCCAAATGCCCGGATTATTGTCGTAAATCGAGATCCCCGCGACATCGCCCTGTCGATCTTCAAAAATCAATTCAAGCTGGGCACCCATCGGTATGCCAATGCTCTGGAAGACATCGCCGAAGCGATCAAGCTCTTTCGAGCAGCGGTGGCCTTCTGGAAAGACGCCATGCCCGGCGTGATCCACGAAGTGCGCTATGAGGATCTTGTGACAGATCCGGAACCACAGGCCCGCGCATTGATTGAGGCTGCGGGGCTTGACTGGGAAGACCAATGCCTTGATTTCCACAACTCCAAAGCCGAGGTGAAAACCTTGAGCCTTGCGCAGGTGCGCCAACCCATTCATGCCGGTCGGCGCGCCGCTTGGAAAAAGTATGAGACCGAAATGCAGCCCTTTATTGAGGCATGGGGAGACACACCTTGGGACTGACCGACATTCAAGCCCGGATCAACAAAGCCTGCGCTGACGCAGACCGCAATCCTGCGGATGTACAACTGATTGCCGTGAGCAAGGTCCAACCTAACGACCGGGTTGAAGCTGTTTTGGAAGAGGGCCACCGGGTCTTTGGCGAAAACCGCGTTCAGGAAGCGGCCGGAAAATGGCCGGATTTCAAACAGCGGTTTGAGGGTGTTGCCGTACATCTGATTGGACCACTGCAAACCAACAAGGCCCGTCAGGCCATGGAATTGGTCGACGCCATTCACTCTGTGGATCGCCCGAAACTGGCCACGACTCTGGCTCGTGTGGCGCAGGAGATCGGCCAGTGCCCCGATCTGTTCATCCAGGTCAACACCGGGGCGGAGCCGCAAAAGGCGGGTATTCTGCCTGCAGATGCAGATGGCTTCATCAACGAATGCCGCGCATTGGATCTTCCGATCAAAGGGGTGATGTGTATCCCCCCTGTCGAGGAAACCCCGTCACTGCATTTTGCGCTTCTGCGCAAGATTGCCGAGCGCAATGGGCTTGCCGGTTTGTCGATGGGGATGAGCGCCGATTTCGAACAGGCCATTGCCTTTGGAGCAACCCATATTCGTGTGGGCTCGGCGATCTTTGGCGATCGGGTCAAACCGCAGGGATAAGTCCAGATTTCATCACAGTTACGGACCAGAGGCTCACTTGCCTTATGTCCAGATTGCGAAAATGGCGCATCCCTCATAGGGTGCGCCTATGTCTATTCCTGTCGAAACCTTCTTTCTCAATCCTTCCAATCAGGGCACGCTTCAGGCTCGGATCCAACAGATGGTGGCCGAAGGCATTCTGTCTGGGCGGTTTCGACGTGGGGAAAAACTCCCCTCCACCCGTAAACTGGCCACACATCTGGGTGTCAGCCGGATCACCGTGACGCTCGCCTATACGGAACTTCTAGCCAATGACTATCTGACTTCGCGCGGGCGTTCGGGGTATTTTGTCTCTGAAAATGCTCCGGAACCTCCTGATTTCGGTCCCCTGGCCGAACGGGAGGATAAGGTGGATTGGGACAAAGCCCTGGCCCGGCGTTTTTCTGGCGAAGGTCCAATCAATATGGATCGCCCTGCGGACTGGGCCAGCTATCGGTTTCCCTTCATCTATGGCCAAGCGGATCCAAAACTGTTTGATCACGCCAACTGGCGCCTCTGCGCCATGCAGGCGCTGGGGGCAAAAGACTTCGTCTCTCTCACTCAGGATCAGTTTGACACTGACGACCCTGAGCTCGTCACCTTTATTGCGCGTCATACCCTTCCAAGGCGCGGCATCGTTGCCCGGCCAGAAGAAATTCTCATCACCTTGGGCGCCCAAAACGCGCTCTGGCTGACAACTCAGCTGTTGGCCGGACCCGGCCATAAAGTGGCTGTTGAAAATCCATGTTATCCGGCACTGCGCGCCCTACTGCGGCAGAGCGGCAGCGACATCGCCCATGTGCAGGTGGATGACAACGGGATCCAGCCCGAGGAGATTCCCGAGGGCACACGGGTGATCTTCACCACCCCAAGCCACCAATGCCCGACCTCCTCCACCCTGCCCCGGTCGCGCCGGGATGCGCTGTTGAAACGGGCGGCGGAAATCGGGGCGCTGATTGTAGAAGACGACTACGAGTTCGAGATGTCCTTTCTTGAGCCCCCAAGCCCTTCATTGAAAAGCCTCGATGAGGATGGCCGGGTGATCTATGTGGGCAGCTTTTCGAAGTCGCTCTTTCCCGGCCTCCGCCTCGGTTATCTTGTTGGATCTGCAGAATTTATTCGGGAAGCCCGGGCCTTGCGGGCCTCAATTCTGCGCCATCCCCCCGGTCACATACAGCGCACAACCGCCTATTTCCTGAGCCTTGGTCATTATGATGCACTTGTGCGCCGCATTGGTGTTGCTCTGACCGAGCGCCGGCGTCTGGTGGACGAGGCGGTCAAAGAACATGGCCTCACCGTTGCAGGGCGCGGGGCGCATGGTGGGTCGGGGCTATGGATGAAGGCACCCGAAGGGGTGGATACTCAGGATCTGGCCTACCGGCTGCGCCAAGACAGTGTTTTGATCGAACCCGGCGCTCCCTTTTTTGCCCGCCACGACCGGCCGCGCAATTATTATCGCCTCGGATATAGCTCGATCCATGCGTCTCGCATCGATGAAGGAGTCGCTCGTGTTGCAGCGGCGCTTGCACAAGCGACGCAGGCCCGCTAACCCACCCGTATGCGGATCATACGAGATTACCAATTTGTCACCCCAGAAGATCGCGGCGCCAGCGTTGCGATTGGAAACTTTGATGGCGTCCATCGCGGCCATCAGGCGGTGATTGAACAGGCACGCCGCGCTGCACCAGATGCACCGCTTGGGATTTTGACTTTTGAACCCCACCCGCGCGAGCATTTCGCGCCCGACGCACCCCCATTTCGTCTCACAAATGCCGAGGCCCGTGCCTCACGGCTTGAGAAAATCGGCGTCGAGCGCCTGTACCAACTGAACTTCAACATGGCACTCGCGGGTCTCTCACCACGCGAGTTCGCCCAAAATGTCATCAGTGATGGTCTGGGATTGTCTCATGTCGTTGTTGGGGCGGACTTTTGTTTCGGCAAAGGCCGGGCTGGCACGGTAGAAGATCTCAAGTCATTCGGAGCGGAAATGGGCTTTGGTGTCACCGTGGCCGAGCTTTTGGAAACCGGAGGGGTTCAAGTGTCATCAACCGCTATTCGTCAGGCACTTAGCGAAGGCCGTCCGCGCGACGCGGCCACTTTGCTGGGCCATTGGCACCGCATTGAGGGTGAGGTGATCGGCGGCGAACAACGGGGCCGTGAACTGGGTTTCCCCACCGCCAACATGTCAATCGATGGCCTGCATCAACCCAAGTTTGGCGTCTATGCCGTTCTGGTCGATGTCCTCGACGGACCTCATCAGGGAAGTTATCACGGCGCGGCCTCGATTGGGGTGCGTCCGATGTTTGACGGCGATCACCCCAATATCGAAACCTTCCTGTTTGATTTCACAGGTGATCTCTATGGCGCGACACTCTCGGTGGGGTTGGTCGAATTCCTCCGCCCCGAGTTGAAATTTGACGGCTTGGATGCGCTGATCACGCAGATGGATGCCGATTGTGACACCGCCCGTGACATTTTGGCCTCCGCATGAGCGACATTGACCGAGCAGGCCTGACACAGAGATTCTGGGAGACAAAGAAAGTCACCCAGATGAACGACCGCGAATGGGAAGCATTGTGTGACGGCTGTGGCAAATGTTGCCTCAACAAGCTGGAAGACGAAGAAACCGGTGAAGTCGCCCTGACCAATGTGGCCTGCCGCCTGCTGGATGATGCGACCTGTCTGTGTTCACAGTACAAAATTCGCCACCAGTTTGTACCGGAATGCATTGTCCTGCGCCCCTCAAATATCGAGCAGAACCTCTACTGGATGCCCGAAACCTGCGCCTATAAACTCTTGTGGAAGGGCGAACCGCTGTATGACTGGCACCCGCTGGTGTCAGGCCAATCCGACAGTGTCCACAAAGCTGGTGTGAGCATGCAGGGTCGCACCGTGCCCGAATTTGAAATCAGCGACGATGACTGGGAATACCACATCATCGAAGAACCGACCTGATCCCTAAACACAAAAGGCGAACCACTGGCTCGCCTCTTACATCACAGATCTGAAGTTCGATCAGTTCATCTGAAAGTGCAGCTCATAGCTGCCATCGTTGAACGCCCCAAACAGATCTGGAATATCCGGGTGATCCACAGGCTCACCTGAGTAATCCGCAACCAGATTCTGTTCTGAAACATAAGCCACATAAAAGCTCTGATCGTTCTCAGCCAGCAGGTGGTAGAACGGTTGTTTCTTGGTTGGACGGCTGTCCTCGGGAATGGCGTCATACCACTCTTCGGTGTTCGAAAACTCAGGATCGACATCAAACACCACACCACGGAAGGGGTGCTTGCGATGGCGGACAACCTGGCCAAGGTGATATTTAGCGCGTTTGTGTTGCATAGCGACCCTCTTTGAACCGTTTTACCGTGAATCCATGGCATTTGTCCATTATTTGCCCCTTAATAGAGTGGAAACACTCTGTGAAGCAGGGGCCAACAGTGACATGGGCGGAAACCGGCCAGAACGCAGTTAACCCACGGCGGCAATCGAGTGCAATGGCACAATTGTCATTTCCGATTGTCACGTTTCGCGATAAAATGACCCGTAATAAAACAACAAAAACGCGAGAGGCATATGAGCAAGTGGCTTCGCGCAATGGTGATCCTTCTTCTCGCGGCCTCCTGTGGAGGTGGCGGAGGCTCTGGGAAAGCACCGCGCAACCTAGACAACGCCTGTTCCATCCTGGAACAGCGTCCAACCTATTACCGCGCTTTCCGCGCCGCTGAACGCAAATGGGGGGTCCCCGTTCACGTCCAGATGGCGACGATCTATCAGGAAAGCAAATTCAAATCCGACGCCCGCACACCGCTGCGCTATTCTCTTGGGGTGATCCCGATGGGACGGCAGAGCTCGGCCTTTGGCTATAGTCAGGCGCTGGACGGGACGTGGAAAGAATATCTCGCCGCCACGGGCAAGCGGAATGCCCGGCGCGACAACATCCGCGACGCCACCGATTTCATGGGGTGGTACATGTCGCTGACCAACAAACAGCTTGGCATCTCGCTACATGATGCCCGCAACCAGTACCTTGCCTATCACGAGGGCCGCACCGGGTATCGCCGCGGCACCTATAATAACAAGGCCTGGCTGCTGCGCGTATCGTCAGAGGTGGGTCAGCGCGCGGTGACCTATGACATTCAGCTGCGCAACTGTCGCGCAGCACGATAAACAGGCGCTGGGGTTCACGCCCCAGCCCAATTTGATGGCTTTACCAGCAACGTCGATATGCCACGTTCGCACCGTGGCGATCACTCCGCGTCAAAGTAGTCCTGCGCTTTTAGAAGCTGATTGGACCAGCTGAGCTTGGCACTGCGCCACAGGTTGGCCTCGATCCCATTGTTCGACAGAATCGCACAGGCCTCGGCCCGATCTGGGCAAATGTAGAGTGCGCATGTAGACCCAGCCGTCGCGCCATCATGATAGAGAAACCGGGGCTCTGACTTATCCAGCTTCATGGAAATCCAGCCCGCGCATTGTGCCGCAGGCTCCCGGCTTCCGCGCGGTCCCATGCCAAAAATGGGATTGGTCGAACGGCAAATGGCGCGATCCAATGTGGTCTCCGGTGCCTGCACGGCTTGTATCACCCGACTGGCGAACCGCGCCAGATCCCGCGCCGTAGATCGCAGGCACCCGGCCCCGGCCATGGCCTGAAATGTCCAAGGAAGGACATCGACCCCCTTCGCATTCCGTGGGTGAGCAAAGCGCCCCTGCTGGTCCTGATTGAGGCGAGCCGTTGTGTCGTTCAGACCAAGCGGCGCCAGTACTTCCTCTGATAGCAAGTCTTCAAAGGGTTTCCCCTCTCGCAGTGCCATCGCTTCCCCGAGAAGCCCCGTGCCAAGGTTGGAATAGGCGTGTCGGCGTTTCGACCCGGGCGATTTCCGCTCCCAATTCTGGAACCAGGCAAGCAGGTCTTTTCGTGAAAACTCGGAATAGGGGTCTTTGGGCAGAGGTTTGAGCAGGGCTTTCCAAATCGGCACATGAATACGCGGAAGACCACTTGTGTGTGAGGCAAGGCTCTCAGGGGTGATCCATTCTGGCACCTCGGCAAGTTCATCTGACATTTCACTAAGGGGGGCAGTTGGATCGACCCTCCCCTCTTCGACCAACAGACACAGCAAAATAGAGGTGAAGACTTTGGTGATCGAGCCGATTTCAAAGATCATCTCTTCGAAAGGCGCTCCAGGGACCGGCTCACCGGCGCCAAAAACCGCGTGGGCGTCCCCCTGCACCCCAAGACCAACAACCGTATGTCGCGCCCCTTGATAGGCCGACATCATAGTCTGAAGGCGCTTGGCCTTTTGCTCTGAGATCATGAACTTTCACGCTTTGTTTGAAACAAAGACAGGGCCAAACATGGCCCTGCTCAACAAAAACCGATCATGACGGCCCCATGAGGCCACGGTTTTAGTCGTCTTGCTTGCGATGGCGATTGAGTTTGGCAATCTCAGGCTCAATCCGAAACAGGCTGTTGGGAAATTGTTTGTTGTCCAACTCACCAAGAATAACGGTGGTTTCCCCGCCATCGCCATCGACAATCACCCACTGCCGCAACTGCGCCGGCGCGCCAGTAAACTTCAACTTGATCTGACCGTATTCGGGCCGCTTTGGGTCCTGCGCGGTGACAATAGTCGCGGTCCCATCATAGCTGTGTCCGGTGACCATGCCCGCCTGAGACAGGTTCACATTGCGCGCCAGAATAATCGACAAAGGGGTGCGGTTCAAAGGATAGGCCTCAGGCTCAGCACCCAGTTTGCGATCCAGAATGTACACCGACCCGGCGGTTGCCAGCACCAAGGCCCGTTCCGGCGGGTTATAGTCAAACCGCACTTTTCCCGGACGTTTGATCATGATCTGTCCGGTGGAAATGGTCCCATCCCCATTGATCTGGGTAAACGTCCCCTCCACCGATTTCAGTGTGTTCAGATAAGCCGAAATTTGATTGAGGCTCAGTTTTTGCGCCTGAGCTGGCAATGAAAGTGTTGTGACGGCCAACAGGGCCAGAAAAAGGGTACGAACCATCGGGTTTCCTTCTGCTCGATTCGCAGATGTTGTCGCATGGGCGGGCATGTTATGCGATAGCAGCCCGGCTTTTTCACATATCAGTGGCGGGTCATCGCAGATCAAGAGCCCCTTCCGGTGAATTTCCGCGCAATTCCCTAGCAAAACTGTCTAATTTCACAGTTTCTGAAAATATCAAGCATTTCACAATCTTAGCAATTCCCGAGTGTTTCACTATCGAAGTCCGAGCAAAATCATCGCCTTTCAACTCCCGACAACTTCACTCAAGTATTTGTTTTTATTGAGTTTTTTATTGCGCACCGCAAAACCGACGGCTATACAGATCTCAGGCAGCCAGCCAGCGACACCGCCAGCAAGCTAACTCATTCCTAATATCCCGGAGAGATAGATGTCCGCGACCGCCTGTAATTCCTGTGCCTTCTTCGAAAACACCGCCAACACGTCCGGCCTGTGCCGCGCCAACCCACCGGCTAGCCAGCATGAGAGCGAAACCCAAGCCATTTGGCCTGTGGTAAAATCGGATGACTGGTGCGGAAAATTCGCAAAAACCTTCGCCGCTGAATAAGCTATTCGCGTCCAATACGGTCGTAATACCGGTCTTCAAAGCAAGCCCTTTATGGTGCTTGTAGAAATCTTAAGGGCTCAAAGCGCACCGGCTGCTTTGAGCCTATTTTACCAGATGCTGCATTATGCATGAACGCTCAAATGCCCTCGAGACCAAACATTGATTCAGACCTCTCCAGTTGGATAAGCAGCCCCTTCATCCTGTGAACCAGCCGCCGCTGACGCATGGCGATGGATCCACTTCCAACCCGCAACGGTCTTCACCAATGAAACGGTCCAACGCACGGGAACCACAAGGTCCTCATTATCGATGTTCAAGTGGATGTTCAGCGTAGCTGCAACGGTTGCGGCGCTCTCGTGAACAGCGATGTCTTTCCAGTCCCATTCAAACAGCGTTGCTGTGGCGTCTCTAAAGTTTCGTTCAAAGACAGATGCAACAGCTTTCCGACCTGAGCAAAGTTCGTCTGCTCCTGTTCCGATAAGAGAGATATCCTGACCGTCCACAAAAATCGCCATCAGGCGGTGCAGGTCTTTGGCACAATACGCATTTGCGTACTCTTCTAGCGTTGCCAATATGGCAGCTTCATCATTCATGCTCGCCTCTTCGATCTAACAAATCCTTCACGTGTCACAGGGAAGATCGTAGCACAGTTCAGCTAGAGAGATTTCCTTATAATGTGCAACGCTGGCATATGTTCTAACTCTGCGAAGGGCAACTCAGTCCCGCAAAGCCGACAACCTGTCCCGTAGAAATCTTCGGACACTGCGTTTCCACGAGGTCTCGCGCTTACAATCCGGGTGGCTCTACGCTGCATCCATTTTCTTAAAACCGGGTCTTAAACACCCGGTTTTATTGTATCTGAGCCTCGAAATTTCTTTCCCGGATTCCTTAACAGATTCGTCCACAGCCCCGCAAAAGCCCGCCATTCTAGCCTACACCGCCCCGCGATCCGGCGCTTTTCCAGATTCTTGGGGATCAGCATGTGGACAAAATATGTATCTCGACCGCTCCACTTTCTCGGGATTTAACAATCGCTTAACTCAGTCAGCATGCAATATACACCGACACACCTGACCCAAATGCAGATCCGCCAGCGGCTCTTGGACATGTTTTCATTGGCTTCTTCCTTTGAAGCCATCGCCCAATATGGTGCGATGGGCATCATCCGGATGGTCGAAGAATATCTGCCGTTGTCCCGTGACATTCCCCTGACCGAAGACCAGTTGGAAGCGCTCGATATCTTCTGGCGCCGTGTGGGACAGGCCTGTGACGTCACCGCCTATGACATCCAGATGGTAGATGTCCTGACCCTCTCGCCCCAGTGGCGCGATGTGCAGGAATGGGCCGCAGATTCATTGGGTCTGTTCGGGCTAAACGGCCCCAAAACCGCGTAGCCGATACGTGCATTGCGGAAACAAGAACAGCGGGCCGTGTTGCCCGCTTTCGTTTTTTGTCTGAACCTGCGATCAGCGGACCAAATTGGAAATCCAGTTTTTGATCGGATTTTTCTGCGGCTGTAGCAACTTGAGATGGAACAGCTTGGCTCGGGGCCGGTCGGTATAGATCAATTCCGACGCCTCGATCACGCGCTTGTTGTACTGCTCCGGCAACACGAAATACTGGACATCTGTGTTCCAGATCAATTCACGCATGGTGATCTGATCGTTTGAACTTCCGTATTCATAAAAGTCTTTGCGGAACTGCTCGAGAAAACCGTTCATCTTTTCCGTACGGCGATACAGGATCACCCCGGTGTTCGGCTCAACAAAGCTTTCGGGGGTCTTTGTTTTCCAGACATTTTTGTGCCCGGGCCGATCCCACAGGACCACACCTGAAATGCAGATATCAAAACGATCCAAGAGCCCGAACATATCAGTCAGATCGTCCCGAATGATCGTGTCAGTATCCAGATACAGGGTTTGCTCATAGGGTGTCTCGACAATCGCATCGACCTTTGAACGCGTATGCGCGCCATCGATCCGGATCACCCGGTCAAAACACCCAGACGTGTCGTCAATGTCCGAGAAAAGCGTGATGTGCAGGTCGGGGTTGTACTTTCGCAACGAACGCGCCGAACGGCGGGCCGTATCCAGATATGCTTCACCAGTGGCGGCGTAGATCACACCACGTTTCGGATTGTCGGTCATTGGATATCCCTATCAAGACAAACGCCCCACCCTTTGACCGGTGGGGCGCCTTATCACATGGTGTAACGCGCCGGGATTGGTCGCACCAGAGCCGCTTACTGCTCGGGCACCAGAATTTCGCGTTTTCCGACATGGTTGGCGCTGCTGACCACATGCTCGTCTTCCATTTGCTCTACCAAACGCGCGGCTTTGTTGTAGCCGATGCCCAGTTTGCGCTGGATGTACGAGGTCGAGCATTTGCGATCTTTGATCACAATCGCCACGGCCTGATCATAAAGCGCATCCTCACCATTGGTGTTGCCCCCGGTGTTCAACCCGAGCACCGCATCAATGTTGCTCGCCTTCTCGTCATCCGGACCGGCCACAACACCCGAGACATACTCTGGCGGACCAAAGGCCTTGAGGTGGTTGACGATTTCTTCGACCTCTTCGTCCGAGACAAACGGACCGTGGCAGCGGGTGATCTTCGCACCGCCCGCCATATAGAGCATGTCCCCCATGCCCAAGAGCTGTTCGGCCCCCATTTCCCCCAGAATGGTGCGGCTGTCGATTTTCGAGGTCACTTGGAAGGAAATCCGCGTCGGGAAGTTGGCTTTGATGGTGCCGGTGATCACGTCGACCGATGGACGCTGCGTTGCCATGATCAGGTGAATCCCCGAGGCACGGGCCATCTGCGCCAGACGCTGGATACAAGCTTCGATCTCTTTGCCCGCCACCATCATCAGGTCGGCCATCTCGTCGACGATCACAACGATATAGGGCATCTTCTTGGGTTCGAACTCTTCGGTCTCAAACACCGGTTCACCCGTTTCATCGTCAAAGCCGGTCTGCACCGTGCGCGAGAACATCTCACCCTTGTCCAGCGCGTCTTTCACCCTGCTGTTGTAGCCGTCGATGTTACGCACACCCATTTTGGACATCTTGCGATAGCGATCTTCCATCTCGCCCACGGTCCATTTCAGGGCCACAACCGCCTTTTTCGGGTCGGTCACAACGGGAGAGAGCAGGTGTGGAATGCCGTCATAGACCGACAGTTCCAACATTTTGGGGTCAATCATGATCAACCGGCATTCGTCCGGCGTCAGCTTATAGAGTAGCGACAGGATCATGGTGTTGATCGCAACCGATTTACCCGAACCGGTGGTCCCCGCAATCAGCAGGTGGGGCATCTTGGCAAGGTTGGCCACAACCGGATCGCCACCAATGTCTTTGCCCAGGGCCAGCGGCAGTTTGTGATTGCCGTCGCCATAGTCGCGACCCGACATGATCTCGCGGAACGACACCATTTCACGCTTTTCATTGGGCAGTTCGATGCCAATCACACTGCGACCGGGCACAGTGGATACACGGGCCGACAGAGCAGACATGCTGCGCGCGATGTCATCGGCCAGACCAATCACACGGCTGGCCTTCAAACCCGGCGCGGGCTCAAGTTCGTACATGGTGACAACAGGTCCGGGGCGGACGCTGACAATCTCGCCTTTGACGCCATAGTCATCCAGCACGGTTTCCAGCATCCGCGCGTTTTCTTCCAATGCCTCATCAGACAGGACATGGCGCTCGATGCTGTCGGGCGACATCAACAGCCCAAGCGGCGGCAGCTCAAATTCGTTCGACGCCTCATCAAACTGCAGCTTCGGCTGAGCCTCTTCCTTGGCACGACGCGACGGCAAGATCGGTTTGCGCTGGGGTTGCTGCACCACTTTTTTAGGCTCAGGAGCCGGAACAACACCTCCGCGAAGAATGGGCACCACAGGTGCTGCAACCGGAGCAGGCGCAAAGCTCTGCACCTCGTCATCCGCGTCATCCAACGGCGGGATCGGATCGTCAATCTCCGGCAAAGACGCCAGCTCGTGAGGCGCATCCTGCTCAGGGGCCGGATCAAAATCTGAGACGTATTCAGGGGCGAAATCAGCCCCCAGTTCCGGTTCAATCTCCGGGGCGGGGTCTGCGTCAAGCTCAGACATGGGTGCAAAGTGATCCACGCCATAATCGTCGAAGTCGCGCAGCTCGGTATAGGCGTCACCGCTGTCGTCACCCGCGAAATCAGGCGCCGGTGGCAAATCCGCCAGTGTCGGTTTGAACGCCGTCAGGCTTGGCGCAGGCGGCAGATCCGAGAGACCCGAGGTCAGCGGAGGCTCAGCCGGTAGATCCGATTTCGGTTTGAAAATCAGCGGCGCCGGACCATGGCCACGACCTTTGGTCAGGGGTTTATTGGGATCTTCCATCGGGCGCGCTGCAACGGGGCTGACACGGCGACGGGTTTTCACCGCATCGGCGATCTTGGCCCGAATACGATCGTCTTCAGGCGCGTCCACGTCATGATCCACAAAGTGATCAACCAATTCGGGTTCCGGCATCGGTTCGGGGCGGCGGATCAGCGAGGGCATGCGCGACAGGAACCCCTGTTTCGCGGGCGCAGGCTCATCCTCGAAATCTTCATCATCCACGAGATCCGGCGCCTCGGCCTCATAGTTCGCGCGCTGGACAAGCGGCGCCGCAGGAATCGCAGGTGCATCGCCATAGGCCACGACATCGTCTTGTGCAGCAGTCCGCTCCGCAATGCGCTCGGCTTTTGCGGCCTTTGCCCGTTGCGCGGCGCCAACAGCGCCCGAGGCGCCACGGCCCACCAAAGACACCAATGTGGCATAGACCATGACCACACCCACCAGCATAAACCGCCCCACACTGCGCAGCTCGGACCTGTTAAATCCAAGCACAAAGCAGCCAAGCGCAAAGATCGCCAGCGCAAGGATAAGCTGCGACAGCTTCAAGCCAACACCCAGCGAAAACGGCATCAGCTTGACCATCAGGCCAAGGATCACATCACCGATCAAACCACCCATACCGGCGGTTTCACTCCAGCTTGGCGTTTGGTCCAGACCTGCGGCATAGGCCGAGCACAGCAAAACCCAGACCGGAGCAAGGATCAGGCTTAGAAAGATCCCCATATCGGCGCGGTGCAGAACAAGACGCATGCCCCAGAACACAAACCCAGCCACCACAGCCCAGACACCCAGGCCCAGTACAACCAACCCAAAGGCAGAGATGGTTGCACCCAGACCACCCAGCCAGTTTTGCACCGGCGCATCCGTGGCGGCAAAGAACGACGGGTCGCTGTGATGGAACGAGCCAAAGGCAAGGCCCAGCAAAAGACCAACAAGGATCAACCCCAGACCCGCAAGCTCTTTGCTGCGTTTCTCAAGGGCCAATGCCGTGTTGCTGTCGAACAGGGGGTCGCGGCCCCGTGCCTGATATGATGCCATGCCTTGCCTCGTTTCTTCTTTTTATTCGTCCTTAAACAGGCAATCCCGGATGCGGATCAGCCCATCTTCGGTTTCTTTTTCTGGTGCCACCAGAGCCACCCGCAGATAGCCCTTGCCCGGATTGCCTGCCTCGGTGTCACGTGACAGATAGGCGCCGGGCAATGCCCGCACTCCGGTTTCTTTCCACAGTTTCAGCGCGGCGGCCTCGCCGTCTTCCACCGGCAACCACAGGAACATGCCCGCACGCGGCGACATATAACCGGGGATATTGCCAAGGATGCGATCCGCCATGTCGTATTTGGTGCGATAGAGCGCGCGGTTTTCTTCTACATGCGCCTCATCGGCCCAAAGCTTTTCCGCCGCGCGTTGCAGCGGCATCGGTAGCGGAGATCCCGCATAGTTGCGCAGCTGCTTCATGCGTTTGATGCACTCGGGTCCACCCGCCACAAACCCAGACCGCAAACCGGGCAGGTTCGAGCGTTTCGACAGCGAATGGAAAATCAGCACGCGCTCGGGGTCGGCCCCCATGCGCCGCGCCACCTGCAGCGCGCCGGCAGGAGCTTCGTCGCGGTAAATCTCGGAATAACATTCATCCGCCAGAATGCGGAAATCGTGTTTTTCGGCCAGCGTGATCAACTGTTCCCAATAATCCTCGGTCGCCATGACACCCTGAGGGTTGGCAGGAGAACAGACGTAACACAGGGCGGCTCGGTCAAGCTCGTCCTCAGACAGCGCGCTGAAATCCGGCAGATGTCCGGTGCCTTCATTGGCAGGGACAAAAACCGGCTCTGCGGCCACCGAAATCGCCGAAATCATATAGACCTGATAAAACGGGTTCGGCATCAGCACCGTGGGCTGTTTGCCGTCTTTGCGTTCAGGGCAGAGCGCCATGCCAGCGTTATAGAGCCCCTCACGGGTCCCATTCAGCGCCAGAATTTCGGTTTCGGGATCCACAGCCACGTCATAACGGCGTTTGATCCAATCCGAGATCGCACCCCGCAGCTCAGGTGTGCCTTCGTTGACCGGGTACCGGCCAAACTCAGCCGCGTTTTCAGCGATCACATCAGTGACCCAAGCCGGAAACGCATGTTTCGGCTCGCCAATGGTCATATGGACAACCGGCCCTCCGGCTTCGTGCACGTCCAACAGGGCGCGCAGACGCGGGAATGCATAGGCCGGTAGGTTCGAAAACCGCTCGGGGAACATATTTTGCCTCATTTTACGGGATCATTCGCGCCCCGCTTGGGCGCAGGATACGGAAAAGAGGGCCACTCTGTCGAGGAATCCGGCCCTCTTGGGTTCGGTATGTGGCGCGAATGTCGCATATTGAGACATCCGCGCAGTTAGATCAGGTCGCAGGATTTGCCAGCGCGGCCTCCGCCGCAGCGGCAATCCGCAACAGCGCATCTTCACCCATCGGTGCGCCCATAAGCTGCAGACCGCAGCTTGCAACACCTGTGGGCAGGGTCACCGCCGAAAGCCCCATCAGATTGCCCACGCGGGTGTTGCGCAGCGCAAGTAGGTTTTCAGTCAGATAATATTCACCGCCTTCCATCAGGCGTTCGGCATTGGGGGGCAGGTTTGGCGCGGTCGCACTGAGTACCGCATCAAAGCCTGCGGTAGCCCGTGTCCAGATCTCGCGCACCTGTTCCATCTGGTCCCAGGCGCGAATGTACTCAGCGCCCGAATAGGCCCTGCCACTTTCAAAACGCTCACGGATCGGGCCAAACATCACATCGGGCTGTTTTTCGATCTCGTCGCCCCACAACGCCCAGGCCTCGGTGGTATACAGCACGCCCGCATCGTTCATCGGACCGTTAATTTCGGGCACTACAAGCGGCACAATCTCGGCCCCCGCCGCGCGCAGACGCTCCAGCGCCTGCTCATAGGCTTGCCGGGGCGCGTCGCGCAGATCCTCCATCACTATGGTCTGCAACGCCGCAAGCCGGCACCCTTTGAGAGACGCGCCTGCCAGATCGGGGGCCGGGCGCCCTTCCAGCGCCGCCAGCATCAGCGCCGCATCTTCTACCGTGCGGCACAGCGGGCCAACCGTATCAAACCGTTTGGCCAAGGGAACAACACCGTCAAGGCTGATCCGTCCCGAAGTGGTTTTCAGCCCGACAAGGTCATTCCACGCCGACGGAATACGCACCGACCCGCCTGTGTCCGATCCCACGGCCGCCGCCGCAAGACCAAACGCCACCGAGGCCGCCGCTCCGGAAGATGACCCACCCGACACTGCCTCAGGATCATTGATACAAGGCGATGTCGCGGTAACCGGGTTCAACCCCAAGCCAGAAAAGGCCAGTTCTGACATATGGGTCTTGCCGAGACAGACCAGACCCATTTGCATGGCCATACGCAAAACCGGGCTATCCGCCTCGGGCACACGATCCTTCAAAAGCGCCGATCCCGCCTCGGTGGCGACACCTGCGGTATCAAAGAGATCTTTCCAGCTGACCGGCACACCATCCAGCGGGGACAGGCGCCGGCCGCTTTTTGCGCGATCGGCCGCAGCGCGCGCTTCGGACAGCGCGCGCTCAGGCGTCACCCGCGCATAAATCCGATCGGCGATTGGATGGGCGGCGATAGCATCCAGAAAATGCTGGGTCAGCGCCACCGGATCGATGTCACCCCGGCCAATACCACGCCCCAGATCAGCCGCGCTCATGGTGCTGAAATTCATGCCTCTCTCCCACATATTTTTGCCAAAGCCTAGCGTCAGTGAAACGCATGGACAATCCCGCGCGGCACGGCATATTGCCGGATATGGACAGCGATCTGATTATAGTTGGCGGCGGCCTTAACGGGCCCGCCCTTGCCCTGGCCGCAGCACAGGCCGGGCTGACAAGCACCGTGATCGACGCGCTTGCGCGCGACGTGCGGAAAGACACCAAATTCGACGGGCGTTCCTATGCGCTGGCGCTGGCATCAAAACGGATGCTGGCGGCGCTGGGGCTCTGGGATGGGTTGGCCGAACATGCCCAGCCCATGAACGAGATCAAGGTCTCAGACGGGCGGGTGAATGACGCTCAGGTCTTTTTGGGGCTGCATTTTGACAGCGCCGAAATTGAAGAAGTTCCGATGGGCTATATGCTCGAAGACCGGTTTCTGCGCCGCGCTCTGATGGACGCCCTCGATGCGGAACCGCGCATCACCCATATGGCCGGGGAAACGGTGATTGCGCAGGATGTGGATGCACGCCGGGTCGAGGTCAGCCTTGCCAGTGGCGGCAGCGTAAGTGGGCGTTTGCTGATCGGCGCGGATGGGCGCCAAAGCGGCACCTGCGCCCGCGCCAAGATCCGCCGCACCGGCTGGAGCTATGGTCAGACTGCCCTCGTCTGCGCCATCGCCCATGATAAACCCAATGGTGGTGTGGCGCATCAGCTGTTTCTGCCGCCCGGTCCTCTGGCGATCCTGCCACTGACTGGCAACCGCAGCTCGATTGTCTGGAGTGAGACCGATGCGCAGGCCCGTGCGTTGAACGCCCTGCCAGAAGAGCAATATCTTGAGGTGCTGCGCCCGCGCTTTGGCGATTTTCTGGGCGAGATTTCCGTTGCAGGAGATCGATTTACCTATCCGCTCAACCTGACCCTCGCAAATTCTTTTATCTCGGATCGCATGGCGCTTGTGGGGGATGCCGCCCACGGCATGCACCCGATTGCAGGTCAGGGTCTGAATGCAGGTCTGCGCGATGTGGCCGCCTTGGCCCATGTTCTCAGCCACGCGGTGCGTCGCGGCGAAGACATTGCCTCGCCCATCACGTTGGAGCGGTATCAAAGCTGGAGACGCTTTGACACCGCATCACTTGCGGCCGCGACAGATCTGTTCAACCGGCTGTTCTCAAACGACAACCCGCTGCTGCGGGCCGGGCGCGATCTGGGCATGGCCCTGATCGGCAAGGCCCCAGCGCTGCGGCGCAATTTCATTCGCGAGGCGGCGGGATTGACCGGGGATCTGCCCGATCTGATGAAGTGATTTTGTAACGGGGTGATGGGGGCATGGCCCCCGCCTGAGGCGCCCCCGGGATATTTTGGCCCAAAGACGCCGTGAATACCGAATTTGGGAGGACCAAAATGTCTGAAAAAATAGCGATTGTAACCGGTGCCGCACGCGGCATCGGGCTTGCCACCACAGATCTGTTTCGCGAAATGGGATGGCGCGTTGCCATGGTCGACCGCGACGCCGATGTGTTGCAGGAAGAAGCCTCTCAGCGCGAAGGTGTTCTGGCCGTGGCGCAGGATGTCTCGACACCAGACGGAGCCGACGCCCTTGTCGCCCAGACCCTGAACTGGGGCGGACGGGTGGATGCCCTGATCAACAATGCCGGTGTGGCTGAGTTCGGCCCGGTGGAAGAAACCGATTTCACCACATGGCGCCGGGTGATGGACACCAATCTGGACGGTGTGTTCCTTTGCACCCAAGCCGCGACACCGGCCTTGCGCGAGAGCAAAGGCGCGGTGGTGAACATCGCCTCGATCAGCGGGTTGCGCGCCTCAACATTGCGGGTGGCCTATGGCACGTCAAAGGCGGCGGTCATTCAACTGAGCAAACAATATGCGGCAGAGCTGGGCGAATACGGCATTCGGGTGAACTGTGTGGCCCCCGGCCCAGTACGCACCAAACTGGCCATGGCGGTGCACAGCCAGGAGATCATCGATGCCTATCATGATGCGATCCCGCTGAACCGCTATGGCGGCGAACGCGAGATTGCCGAGGCCATCTGTTTCCTCGCCTCTGACCGCGCCTCTTATGTCACCGGTCAGGTTCTGGCGGCGGACGGCGGCTTTGATTCAACTGGGGTCGGCCTACGTGCGTTGCGCAGCTAATCTAAGAAACGCAAAAGGGCGGGAAAATCCCGCCCTTCCGTTACCGGCTCAAGGAAGTGTTACTTGAGACGCTGACCGTTGGCCAGAACATGGCCTTCAGCGTTGACTTCGATCTTCGAGTTTAGAGTATCTTCGCCTTCACCCGGAACGGCAAACATCCCCATCATCATGCGCGCGCCCATGGCGTCACCCTCTTTGACAAAGCCCATGGCGATCATCTTGTCGATCAGACCGTTGGCGCCAACAACCTGCAGATCAAGCGCACCTTCGGGACGCGGCAGGCCGTCAAAGCTCTCCAGATCGCTGTTGTCGAAGGTAAAGGCACCCTCACCCGAGATTTTGCCACCCACAGCTTCGACCAGAAGCGTGCGCAGGGTTACCGAGTTCAGCTCACCGGGCATCTCGCCGCTGCGTTCGAGCTCTTCCATCGCTTCGATGTCGATCAGATCAATAAACGGGGTCACCTTGGCGTCCAGAGCAACCGAGATCGTGGCCGGATCGCGTGGCAGGTTGCCCGCCGGGTCAAACAGACCCCAGAGCAGATCGGCCATTTTGAAACCACCCAACAGAACTTCGATCTTGGCGTCCTGCGGGGTTTCCGCGGATTTCAATGGAACTGTCAGGCTAAAGCCGCTTTCAGCCATTTCCGCGCTGATCGGTAGCGGAATTTCATGGCTCTGCAGATCAAGCTTGGTGCCCGAGCCGCTGACCGAATAGGTCAGGCCTGCATCCGAGAGATCCAGTGCAAACTCACCCGAGGTTGAGCTCACCGCACCCGTGGTTGCTCCACGGCGTTCGGTAACGGCAAACTCGTGGCTGCCACCGGCATGGCCCATCTTGGCAATCAGACCAAAGCCTTGCTGGAACAGAGCGAGCGGATCAGCAAAGCTCATGCCTTCGGGCATGGCGGTTTCGCTGTTGGCAAAGATCCCTTTGAACCCACCTGTAAAGCTGCCGGCATCGTCCGAATCCGGGTCATTGAAGGCAACGTTGTAGGACAGATCGCCATAGGTCGCATTTTGAGTTGCGCTCAGCATGTCCGCCATACGCTGCATGCCGCCTTTGACCGCAATCGGGCCCAGAGCAATATTCGCGCTCAGCATACCTTCGGGAAGACTATCACCACCGGGTTCGATAACGTCGCTCAGAGCAAGCGTCATCTTCTCGATTGTATAGTCGAAGATCATGTTTTCAGGCGAACCCGAAATTGCGATCACATCGTTCATGATCCCCATGTCGATCAGGATCTGACCGGCTTCGCCGCCTTCAGAAATCTCGACGATCATCTGCGATTGATCCGGGAAATCCATGGTAACAGACCCGTCGCCATTCCCGATCAGATCCAGATCACCCATCATGACCGAGATATCCATCTCTTCTTCGGGAATCTGGATCACATAGGTGACATCGCTCAGACGCAGAGTGTCGCCGCTTTGCTCAGTGACTGCGGTAATCGCATAGCCCTGAATCTCGGCATAGGCGTTGATTTCATCCCAAACCTGCTGTGGAGAAAGCTCGGCAAACGCGGGTGTTGTGGCTGCGCAAAGCGCCAGCACGGAAACGCCAGTAAATGTCTTCATGATACACCTCATGATGATAATAAAAGATAGCCCTAGTGTCCGCCTGTGCCCTAGAACGGTCAAGGGACAGGATTCCTTACTTTGGAGCCTGACATTTATCTAAGTGACAGAATGGGGAACAACCATGGGTCTTTCCGGAAAAACCGTATTGATTACAGGGGCTAGTCGCGGAATTGGGGCCGCTGCTGCGCGAGAATTCGCCGAAGCAGGCGCAAAAGTGGCGCTTGTTGCCCGGAGTGCCGAAGCGATTGCCGAGCTGGCGGGTGAGATTGGCGAATCTGCAATTGCCATTCCCTGTGACATTGCCCGCTACTGGGAAATGGAACAGGCTATTCAGGCCTGCGTCAATGCTCACGGAAGTCTGGACATTGTGGTCAACAACGCCGGTGCAATTGAGCCCATCACCCATTTGGCCGACGCCGATCCCGCCGCCTGGGGCGAAGTGATCGACATCAACCTCAAAGGTGTGTTCCACGGAATGCGCGCGGCTCTGCCCGTGATGCTCGAGGCCGGGGGCGGCAGTATCCTGACCATCGGATCGGGCGCGGCCCATGGCCCCGTTGAGGCCTGGTCCGCCTATTGCTCCTCCAAGGCGGGCGCTCTGATGCTCACCAAAATGGCGCATAAGGAATATGGCGACAAAGGCATCCGCGCGATTTCCCTTTCGCCGGGCACAGTGGCCACCCAGATGCAGCGCGACATCAAAGCCAGCGGCATCAACCCGGTGAGCCAGCTGGACTGGTCCGATCATATCCCGCCCGAATGGGTTGCCAAAGCCCTTGTCTGGATGTGTTCGGATGACGCCGATGGCTATCTGGGGGATGAGATCTCGCTTCGTGACGAAGGCATTCGTGCCAAATTGGGCGTCTCCGCGTGATCCATTGCGAGAAATCTGATGACGGCATCTGGACGGTCACAATTGATCGTCCGGAGAAGGCCAATTCACTGACTGCGGATATGCTGCTCGAGCTTTGCGTGATTGCCGAAGCCGGGCGGGATGCGCGTGTGCTGATCCTGACCGGGGTGGGCAAGGTATTTTCCGCCGGGGCTGATCTGGATGCGGCCAAAGCCGGTCTGGCGGTGTCTCCGCTGTGGGAACGGCTCTCAGGCGCCATTGCCCGGCTGGATGCGCTGACCATTTGTGCGCTCAACGGCACGGTGGCGGGCGGAGCCATGGGCATGTTTCTGGCCTGCGATCTGCGCATTTCGGTGCCCGGCGCAAAGGTTTTTTACCCGGTCATGAAACTTGGCTTTCTGCCACAGCCCTCAGATCCCGCACGGCTGGCGGCTTTGGTCGGCCCCTCACGGGCCAAAATGATCCTGATGGCCGGTCAAAAAATCACCGTGGACGAGGCCCTGACCTGGGGTCTGGTGAACCGTGTGGTCGATGGGGATGTGTTGGAAGTGGCAAAAGAGCTGGCCGCTGACACGCTTGGCGCTGACCGCGCTCATGCCACGGCAATCAAACGCCTGATCGGATAGATCATCGGGCTTGATCTAAAGTGTGAAGGCGGGGGAAACCCCCGCCCTCAGATTTAAGCAGAAAGGCGCGCGGCGACGCTTTGCGCCGAGATCCGGCCAATCGCTGTGCCATTCTCTGTAACCGTCAGCGGCCCCTCGGCCAGTTTGGCCATCAGGTCGCGGATCGGCGTTTCCGCCTCGGTCGCGCCGTCCCCTTCACCCGGTTCAATCGCGTCGCGTGCGGTCAGAACCCCAAGCGGGTTCATATTGGCCACAAAATCCGCCACATATTCATTCGCTGGGTTCGAGAAAATGTCGCGCGGCGTTCCGCACTGAACAATCCGGCCGCCTTCCATGATGGCAATGCGATTGCCGATCTTGAAAGCTTCGTCCAGATCGTGGCTCACAAAGATGATGGTGCGCTTCAGCGTGGATTGCAGCTCCAGAAGCTCATCCTGCAGCTTGTTGCGGATCAGAGGATCGAGCGCTGAAAACGGTTCATCCATCAACAGGATCGGCGCTTCAGTGGCAAAGGCACGGGCCAGACCCACACGTTGCTGCATCCCGCCAGACAGCTCACCCACTTTGCGATCCGCCCAGTCGGACAGATGCACCAGCTCAAGCTGAGCATCGACGCGCTCTTTGCGTTCCGCTTTGGGCATGCCAGCCAGTTCCAGCCCCAGCCAGACGTTCTCCCGCACGGTACGCCAAGGCAGCAGGCCAAATTGCTGAAACACCATGGCCACACGGTTCGAGCGAATGCGGCGTAGGGTTTGCTTGCCCGCGTTTGTCACATCGACAAGCGCATTGCCATCACAGACGTGGGTCGCACCACGCACCACCGGGTTCAACCCATTGACCGCCCGCAGCAGAGTCGATTTTCCCGAGCCCGACAGGCCCATCAGCACGAGGATTTCACCCTCTTGCACATCCAGCGAACAATTGTGCACGCCCAGCACCTGACCAGTGGCCTTTTGGATCTCGGCCCGATCCTGGCCCGCATCCATCAGAGGAAGCGCCTTTTCCGGCTCATCCCCAAAGACGATCGACACATTGTCAAAGCGAACCGCGATACCGGCGGTATCCGAAGGATTGGTGATTGTACTCATGATCAGCGCTCCACCCGCAACATACGATCCAGGACAATTGCCACCACAACGATGACCAATCCGCTTTCAAATCCTTTGGCAGCGTTCACCTGCTGCAGCGCACGCACAACCGGCACGCCGAGGCCATCCGCACCCACTAGGCCCGCAATCACCACCATCGACAACGACAGCATGATGGTTTGGTTCAACCCGGTCATGATCTGCGGCAAGGCATAAGGTAGTTCCACTTTCCACAGCGTCTGTTGCGGGGTTGCCCCAAAGGCCTCTGCCGCTTCCAACAGCGCTTTGGGCGTCGACGAGACCCCAAGATGGGTCAGACGGATCGGCGCGGGCACCACAAAGATCACCGTCGCCACAAGACCCGGCACCATGCCGATGCCAAAGAAGACGATCATCGGGATCAGATAAACAAAGGTTGGCAGGGTCTGCATCAGGTCCAACACCGGGCTGATTGCACGATAAAACTTGGGCCGATGCGCCGCCATAATCCCCACCGGCACACCGATGGCCATACAGACCACACAAGCATAGAGGATCAGCGTCAGGCTTTCGGTGGTCTCTTCCCAATAGCCCTGATTGACCACAAACAAGAGCCCCAAGGCCACCAGAACACAGGTTTTCCAGTTGCGCTGGATGCCCCAGGTGATGGCAACAAAAATACCAATCATGACAAGCGGGTGCGGGAACTGCAGCACCACAAGGGTCATGTCGATCACCCAATTCAGGATGGCTTCGACCCCATCAAAGAACCAACGGGCATTGTCGCGCAGCCATTCAAACCCATGTTTGAACGTCTTGCCAACCGGGATCTTCTCCTCGGTGAGCCAATCCAGCATGGCTGATCTCCTTATGTTTTGCGTGGGTCACACGCAAACGCCCCGACTCTGGCCGGGGCGTTTGTTTGATATATCGTTGGTCTTAGTTCAGCGCGGCGGCAACGGCAGCGGCAGCATCGCCACCGTCTTTAGTGGTCACGCCGTTCAACCAACCGGCATAGGCCGACGGGTTGGCTTTCAGCCAGGCTTTGGCCGCGTCATCGGCATCTTCGCCATCGTCCAGAATGGCAGCCATGATTTCGTTTTCCATCGCCAGCGAGAACTCGAGGTTCTGCAGGAAGGTGCCAACATTCGGGCACTCTGCGGAGAAGCCTTTGCGGGTGTTGGTGTCAACCACAGCACCGCCAAAGTTCGGGCCAAAGAAATCGTCGCCACCCGACAGATAGGTCATGTCGAAGTTGGCGTTCATCGGATGGGGTTCCCAGCCTAGGAACACGATCGGTTTGTCCGACGAGCTGTTGCGCGCAACCTGCGCCAGCATGCCCTGCTCCGAGCTTTCAACAACCTCAAAGCCCTTCAGGCCAAAGTTGTCGCCATCGATCATGTCTTGGATCAGACGGTTGCCGTCGTTGCCGGGCTCGATGCCGTAGATCTCACCGTCCAGTGCATCTGCATGCTTGGCGATATCGGCAAAATCGGCAATGCCCATGTCTGCGGCGACTTTGTTCACAGCGAGCGTGTATTTCGCACCTTCCAGGTTGGTGCGGACCACTTCAACGGTACCCGCTTCGCGGTAGGGCGCGATATCGGCTTCCATGGTGGGCATCCAGTTGCCCAGGAACACGTCAACATCGCCTTCGGCCAGCGAGATGTAGGTCACCGGAACCGACAGGACTTTGATGTCGGTGTCATAGCCAAGCGCGTCCAGAACAACAGTGGCGGCGGCGGTGGTTGCAGTGATGTCGGTCCAGCCCACATCCGAGAAGGTCACACTGTCACATGCGGCGCTGGCCATACCGGCCGACAGGCACAGGGCCATAGCTGTTGCGGTGGTTTTCATTCGGTCTCTCCCTGAGAATGTTAGGTGCCTCTGACGGGCTTTTATTGATTGGTCAGTCAATCAACGCAGTTTTCCTTCAAAAAGCAACACCTAGATTGTTACACGATTGGCCCTGACATCACCCGAAAAGGCGCGTTAGGCTGGGACCAAGCACATGTGGAGCATAGATCATGCACAATTTGGATAACAGGATCGCGCAGAGCCGCGGCGACGAAATTTGCGATAAAGTTCTGAAAGGAGGCCGCATTTTCGACCTGATGACCGGCGACTTTCTGACCGGAGACGTCGCGATCTGTGGCGGCACGATTGTCGGCATTGGCGACACCTATGAGGGCCGTGAAGAAATTGACGTCACGGACCAAATTTTGGTGCCGGGCTTCATTGATACGCATCTGCACATCGAATCATCGCTTGTGACACCCTTTGAATTTGATCGCTGCGTGACGCCGCGCGGCGTAACAACCGTCATCTGCGACCCGCATGAAATTGCCAATGTGATTGGCGCGGCGGGGATCCGCTATTTTCAACAGGCCTCTGAGCACACCTTGATGGACATCAAGGTTCAGCTCAGCTCCTGTGTGCCCTCCACCCATATGGAAACCGCAGGCGCCGCGCTGTCCGCTGCGGATCTCGCGCCCCTGCGCGATCATGCCTCTGGACTGGGGCTGGCCGAGTTTATGAACTATCCCGGCGTGATCCACCGCGACCCCGACTGCTTGGAGAAACTGGCGCTGTTTGACGGCGGCCATATTGATGGCCATTGCCCTTTGCTCTCAGGCAAAGATCTCAACGCCTATATCGCGGCGGGCATCCGCACAGAGCACGAGGCCACCAGCGCCGAAGAAGCGCGGGAAAAACTGCAAAAAGGCATGCGGGTGCTGATCCGCGAGGGCTCGGTCTCCAAAGACCTACATGCGCTGCAACCGCTGCTGACTGACATCACCTCACCCTATATGTGCCTGTGCACCGACGACCGGAACCCGCTGGACATCGCCGAACACGGACATCTCGACTATATGATCCGCACGCTGATCGCGCTGGGTTCGTCACCACTGGCAGTCTACCGCGCGGCCTCGCTCTCGGCGGCCGAGGCCTTTGGTCTGAAAGATCGCGGACAAATTGCGCCGGGCAAACGCGCAGACATTGTCGCCCTCGACAGTCTTGAGGGTTGCAACGCGCAGCTGGTGCTTGTCGGTGGTACCATGGTGTCTGACGCAGCTTTCGCAGCCCGCGAAACATGTGCGCCTGTCGGCCGGAACTCGGTCACGGCCCCCAAAGTCAGCGCCTCCGATTTCCGCTACGGCGGCAACCGGGCTGAAACGCCAGTAATCGGCATCCGAGAGGGTCAGATCCTGACCGATCATCTGACGGAAGAGATTACGCCAGACAACGGCGATAAACGCCCCGATATCACTCGTGATCTGTCACGCATCACGGTGATCGAGCGCCACGGCAAAAACGGCAATATCGCCAGCGGCTTTGTACGTGGATTTGGTTTGCAAGCCGGCGCCATCGCCTCAACGGTTTGCCACGATCACCACAACATTGCCTGCGTCGGCGTGGATTACGCGGACATGGCCGTGGCAGCCAATCTCCTGGGTGAAATCGAAGGCGGCTTTGTTGTGGTCAAAGAGGGCAAAGTCCTGGCCGAACTTGCTTTGCCCGTTGCCGGTCTGATGAGCCTCGAGCCCTATGAAACCGTGCGCGACCAACTCATCCCGCTGCGTGCGGCTGCACAGGAGCTTGGCGTCACACTGGAAGAGCCCTTCCTCCAGCTGGCCTTCCTCGCCCTGCCTGTCATTCCGGCGCTGAAGATCACCGACCGAGGCATGGTCGATGTCACCAAGTTTGAAATAATCGGCTAACCCAAACACCTGCGCCCGGAACATGGCCATGTGCAGATGAGTATTTTTGAAAAGAAGAAACCGCAACGCGCGCACCGCTTCTTCTTTTTCCAAATACTCACTGCGCTGCTCTGGCAGGGTGCGGGGCGCCGGAGATTACAATTGGTTCAGCAGATCCGCAGTGGGCCAGGCATCCGCAGGCAGGCCAAGTTTCTGCTGCATGTCCCGCACAGCGGCGCGGGTGCCCGCCCCCAGAATGCCGTCGATTTTGCCCACGTCATAGCCGCGCTCGGCGAGGTTGGCCTGCAGGCGTTTCATCTGATCGCCGTTCAACCCCTGCTCCGGGTTGCCCGCCTCATATACCGGCGCACCACGCAGGCGCGTGCCGAAATAGGCTGCCGTCAGCACATAGGTGAAACTCTGATTCCACTCAAAATAAACACGGAAGTTGGGATAGGCCAAAAAGGCTGGACCCTTGCGGCCCTGTGGCAGGATCACCGAGGCGGCCAGGCGGCCGTCATCAAGATGCCCTGTCCGGGCCCGCACACCAAGTCGCTCCCAGTCTGCGACACTCAACTCGGTCTGCAATCCCGCCTGAGACCAATCGAAGTCCGACGGCAGTGCAATCTCCTGCAACCAGGGTTCACCCGGACGCCATCCGAGATGCGACAGCATTTTTGCCCCCGACATCAAGGCATCTGGAGCAGAAGTTTTGAGCGTGACGCGCCCATCGCCGTCGCCATCTACACCGTTTTCCAGAATGTCTTTTGGCAGCATCTGCACCATGCCAATTTCACCCGCCCAGGCACCTGTGGTGGTGGCCGGGTCAAAGTCGCCCTGCTCAAAAAGCGACAAAGCCGCAAAGACCTGGGGGCGGAAAATTTCCGGGCGGCGACAGTCATGCGCGAGTGTCACAAGCGCATTGGCCGTGTTCAGGTTGCCCTGAAAGCTGCCGTAGTCCGTTTCAAACGCCCAAAACGCTAACAGCACACCGCGCGAAACACCGTAGTCGCGCTCAATCCGATCAAAGATCGCATCATAGTCTTTCGACAGGCGACGCCCCTTGTCCAACCGCGACTGGCTGATCAACTTGCGTGAAAAGGTGATGAACGGATCCTGAAAGATCCCCTGTCGGCGGTCCGCCTTCAGGACGCTGTCGCTTTTCTGCACCCCTGCGAAGAAGCGGTTGATCGCCCCTGCGTCATGGCCCAGCTCGCTGGCCTCTGCCTTGAGACCGTTAACAAAACTCGAAAAACTGCCGCCGCAGGGCACATCTTGTGCCGTGGCCGCCGTGCCGATCAGCATAGCCGCCAGAAGTGAAATCAGTCGCATTCCCGCCCCCGAAAAGTGTCTTGACGTGTAGATTAACAGCGTCACGTTGCAGGACAAGCGCAGCAAATCGTCAAAAGCGTGTTTACGCCGAGTTTATCCACAGTTTTCAAAATCACTTTAACACTTTGTTTAGAATTCCGAACCAAACGTAAAGCTACGCGAACGACCAACACTTAGGAGGCCTCCTTGAAGGTTCTGATAGTCGAGAGTCGCGCGGCTCTGGCGCAGGTTTGGCAGCGTCACCTTGAGCGGCTTGGAGGAGAGGTCCAGGTTGCGACGGGTCAGGAAATGGCAATTGATCTGCTCGCACAGCAGGACGACTTCGGGGCAATTATCCTGGATCTCGTTCTGGACAACGGCAGCGCTTTGGCCGTCTCCGACTTTGCCTCCTACCGTCACCCAGAGGCGCGCGTCATCTTTGTAACAAATACGAGTTTCTTTTCTGACGGATCCATCTTTCAGGTAAGCGCAAACGCCTGCGCCTTTCTACCAAGCTCAACGCCACCTGCGGACCTCGCCACCATGGTCGAACACTACGCTCAGGCAGCTGTACATTAAAACGAGTTTACATCGGTATAAGCAACGACCCCTGTCCCAGTGGCAGGGGTCGTTGCTTTGTTGCAGGCTAAATTTTAGCCACGGCCGTGGGGCGCCATTAAATCCAGAACCGGGCCGGTTGGCACCACGCGGTGTGGGTTGATGCTGTCGTGGCTGTAGAAATAGTGGCGCGTGATGTGATCAAAATTCACGGTCTCCGCGACGCCTGCCACCTGATACAATTCGCGGGTGTAGGCCCAGAGATTGGGGTAATCTACGATCCGCGCCCGATTGCATTTGAAATGGGTGTGATACACCGCATCAAACCGGATCAGGGTCGTGAAGGCACGCCAGTCCGCTTCGGTGATCTGATCCCCTGCCAGATAGCGATGTTGCCCCAAACGGGCCTCCATCCAATCCAGCGTGTCAAACAGCGGGCCAATCGCTTCGTTATAGGCCTCTTGCGTGGTGGCAAAGCCCGCGCGGTAGACGCCGTTGTTGAAGGTGTCATAGACGCGGCTGTTGACCTCTTCGATGGCCTCCCGCTGTTCTTCGGGCCAGAAGTCAAGCGTGTTACCGGTGATGCCATCAAAGGCTGAGTTGAACATGCGGATGATCTCAGAGGATTCATTCGAAACAATGGTCTCTTGCTGTTTGTCCCATAGAATTGGCACCGTCACCCGACCCGAGGTGGTTGGATCTGCCTTGAGATAAATATCCCGGGCAAAGGGCAGGCCATAGAGTGTATCGGCTGTGGCACCTGCGTCGTCAGTCTCAAAGGTCCAGCCATCGTTCAGCATATCGGGATGCACCGCACTGACGGTAATCAGATCCTCAAGGCCTTTCAACTTGCGAAAGATCAGCGTCCGATGGGCCCAGGGACAGGCATAGCTGACATAGAGGTGATAGCGCCCGGCTTCGGCCTTGAAGCCCCCAACACCCGACGGACCGGCGCTGCCATCTGCGGTGATCCAATTCCGCCAGGCCGCGTTCTGGCGCACAAAGCGCCCTTTGCTGGCTTTGGTGTCATACCAAGTGTCGTGCCATTCTCCGTCAACCAAAAGGCCCATTGTGCCGTCTCCTGAATCGCTTGCGTTGACGGGAACCTATGAGGAGAGGCAGGACACATAAATGCACATGCGCGCGCATCATTCGCGCTTGAACGCACATCACATCGCGGTGGGGTTACTTGCCGGTGAAGGATTTATAAACCCAGATCAGCAACATCGCGCCCAGAACCGCGCCCACCAAACCGGCCAGCAATCCGGAGACAAACAGCAAGAACCGGATCACCAGCCCGCCAATCAGCGCCCCGGCGATGCCGATGCCGATGGTTTCAATCACTCCGGTCTGAAGCTTCATGAACCGTGTCGCCAGAAATCCGGCGGCGGCCCCAACTAAGATCAGAAAAACAAAAGGCATCATTTTCTCCGTTTCACGGGAATCAAAAACAGCGCCACAACCGAGGCCGCCGCCGCATTCAGGCCCGGCATGCGAAAGCCAAAGCCAAACATGATCTTCACAAAATAGGCCAGAAAGGCCGCGCCGACGCAGATGATAATGCTGGGCAGATAGCCGTTCCGGGTGAAATCCATCTTTTCAGAGGCATAGCCAATGATCCCCGCAATCACCACGGTGCCGATCAGAATGGGAAACATGTCGATCCTCTTAGTGTGTCGCGCCGAGCTTAGCCAAGTTCTGTGCCTTTGGGCAGGGGGTGACCGCGCAGAAAGACTTCGGTGTCCTGCGCGCCTTTGCCCGCACGTTGCGCCCGAGTGATCTGAACCGCGCCTGCACCGCAGGCGACGGCAAAGCCGTCATCCAGGGTATGACCTGCCGTGCCCGATCCATCGACCACGCGCGCGCCCAAAAGCTTGATCCGGTCCTCACCATGCAGGGTCCAGGCGCCGGGGAATGGGGCAAGGCCACGGATCTGGCGCGAAATCTCATCCGCTGATTTGGACCAGTCAATCGCCGCCTCTGCTTTGTCGATTTTGCTGGCGTAGGTCACGCCCTCTTCGGGCTGCACCTCGGCGGTCAAATCAGGCAGTTGGTCCAGCGCCGTACAGACCATGCGCGCACCCATCTCGGACAGACGGTCATGCAAACCGCCGGTGGTTTCCTCTGCGCCAATCTCCGTCGCCTCGCGCAACAACACCGGCCCGGTGTCCAACCCGGCCTCCATCTGCATGATGCAAATGCCGGTTTCCGCATCTCCCGACATGATCGCGCGGTGAATCGGTGCCGCCCCCCGCCAGCGCGGCAACAGCGAGGCGTGAATGTTCAGGCATCCCAGCTTTGGCGCATCCAGAACCGCCTGCGGCAGGATCAAACCATAGGCCACAACCACCGCCGCATCGGCTTTGAGATCGGTAAATTCCTGCTGCGCCTCTGCCGACTTAAGCGACACAGGATGGCGCACGGTCAGGCCCAGCGCCTCTGCCTTGGCATGAACCGGCGTGGGACGATCTTTCTTACCGCGCCCCGCCGGACGGGGGGGCTGACAATAAACGGCGGCGATCTCATGTCCCGCTGCAACCAAGGCCTCCAACACAGGAACCGAGAAATCCGGGGTGCCCATAAAGATCAAACGCATCGCAGTCTCCTATTGCCATTGGCTGGGCGCGGCCCAAGCCTTTGCGCTTTATGTATATGCCTGATCTTGCGGTTGAAACCCGCAGCCATGGTTTTCTGCCCTCACACCGGCTAGGAACGCCCCATGACCTTCCTTGTTGTGACCGATATTCATGGCGCCCCCTCCCCCGAGATCTGCTTGTCTGCCGAATTGGGCAAGACGCACCCGGTGAGACATCTGCATCTGGCGGATCTCTGCAACCGCCCCGATCTCAGCGGTGAGGCGCTCCATAAGCATCTGTTTTTGGGCGAGGGTCTGGCGCAGGTCACCGCAACGCTCATCCCATTTTCCAGCAAGGATACACTCGCAATCGGCTATAGCGCAGGCGGCACGGCGCTGTGGCAGGCGGTGCAGCAGGGGATGCAACTGGCAAGACTGATCTGCGTGTCCTCGACCCGGCTGCGCGACGAAGGACCCATCGACACGCCGCATCATGTGATCTTTGGTCAAGACGACCCGGGCCGACCCGGTCAAAACTGGCTTGACCATGTCCCACAAAGCTATGACTTGATCCCAGATGCAGGTCATAGCTTTTACACCAAGCCACAGTCGCACGCCTATGCTCAGGGACGGCGGGCCTTTGATCGGGCCTTAGCTTAGCCTTGGAATTTCTTTGATTTCTTGACCAACATATCGCGCTTCACCTTGCTCAGATGGTCGATATACATTTTGCCGTTCAGGTGATCGATCTGATGTTGAACAGAGGTGGCCCAGAGACCGACAAAATCCTTCTCAACCTGCGCCCCGGTTTCGTCGAGATAGGTCACGGTTACGGCGCGCGGGCGTTCAATTTTGGCATGCACCCCCGGCAGGTTGGGTGAAGCTTCTTCGTGGCTGCGCGGCTGCACCGAGGCGTGCAGGATCTCGGGGTTGGCCATACGCACCGCCTGCCCGCGTTCTTCCGAGCAATCCACCACCGCCAAACGCTGCATCACACCGATCTGCACCGCCGCCAGCCCAACACCGGGCATGGCATCCATGGTATCGACCATATCGGTCCAGATCTCACGGATCTCATCAGTGATCTCCGCCACCGGCTCGGCCGCTGTGCGCAGGCGTTTGTCGGGATAAGGCACAAAGGGGCGGACAGTCATGACAGGGCTCCGTAGTCGGCAAGCAGGCGATCCCGCTCTGTCTCAGGCAGATGCGCGAAATGCATGGTGCCGTTCAAATGGTCAAACTCATGTTGGGCACAGATGGCAGAAAAGCCGGTCAGGTGATCCTCGCGCAACGCGCCAGTTTGGTCGGTATACGCCAGACGGATCTCGGCAGGTCGCATCACCTGAGCCAGAACACCCGGCATCGACAAACAGCCTTCGGGACCGGTGGCCATCTCCTCAGAGCGCCAGGTGATTTCAGGATCAATGCAGGCCATCGGGGTTTTCTCCCCGTCTTTCCATCCCGCATCCATCACAAACACGCGCAACATGGCGCCCACCTGCGGACCGGCAAGGCCCCGGCCCGGCGCCGCATACATGGTCTCAAACATATCGGCGATCAGCGCGGATATATCGCCCGTCCCCACCGGGTCACAGCGCGTGTTCAATCGCGGATCAGGCCACTGCAGGATGGGCAGCACGCTCACCCGCGCGCCCGCTCACGCTTAAGCTTTTGCATCTTGCGGGTGATCATCTGCCGCTTCAGCGGCTTGAGATAGTCAATGAACAGCTTGCCATCCAAGTGATCGATCTCATGCTGAACGCAGGTCGCCCAAAGCCCGTCAAACTCTTCGGACTGGATCTTGCCATCACGATCAACCCATTCCACCTGCACCATCTTTGGGCGGGTCACCTCGGCATATTGGTCCGGGATCGAAAGGCAGCCTTCTTCATAGACGTTTTCTTCGTCTGACGAGGCAATGATCTTGGGATTGAACATCGCCAGAGGCCGCGCCGGACCGTCTTCTTCCTTGACGCAGTCGAGCACAATCAACCGGTCCAGAATGCCAATCTGGGGTGCCGCCAACCCAATGCCCGGGGCGGCATACATGGTTTCCAGCATGTCATCAGCCAGAGTGCGCAGCTCATCCGAAAGATCCGGCACCTCGGTGCAGATCTTTTTCAGACGGGGGTCGGGATGGATCAGGATCGAGCGTTTCATGGCGCTGGATGTACGGAAAACCCGGCGCTGTGGCAAGACCCGCAAGGCCGCACGCGCCATTCCCTCTTGCGCCCAGCGTCTGAACCGCTAGCGTCGCCCGCATCAGATTTATGAGGACAGCATGACCAGCCGCTTTGACGAAGACATCAACCGTTTTGGCACCCATTCCGTGAAATGGGACAGCATGGAGGGCATCTATGGCGTGCCTGCCAAAGATGGCTTGGCAATGTGGGTGGCCGATATGGATTTCCGCCCGCCGGAAAGCGTGCAAAAGGCGCTGCAGGGCATGCTCGACCACGGCATCTATGGCTATTACGGTCAGGAAGAGTCCTACCTTGAGGCCATTTCCTGGTGGATGGAAACCCGCCACAACTGGAAGATTGACCCGAAATCGGTTTTCTCGACCCACGGTCTGGTCAATGGCACCGGTCTGTGCGTTGACGCTTTCACCAAACCCGGCGAAGGCGTTGTGCTCTTCACCCCGGTCTATCACGCCTTTGCGCGCACCATTCGTGCCGCCGGTCGTGAAGTTGTGGAATGTGATCTGGTCAACACCAATGGCCGCTACGCGTTCGATTTTGACGCCTATGACGCGCAGATGACCGGCAATGAGACCATGGTCATTCTCTGCTCGCCGCACAATCCCGGTGGGCGCGTCTGGACCCGTGACGAGCTGCAGGGCGTAGCCGATTTCGCCAAACGCCATGATCTTGTGCTGGTCTCGGATGAGATTCACCACGATCTGGTGATGCCGGGCCATAGCCACATCCCGATGACCCAGTTCGAAGGCATCGAAGATCGTCTGGTGATGATGACCGCCACCACCAAGACCTTCAACATCGCAGGCAGCCATTTGGGCAATGTGATCATCCCAGACGAGGCCCTGCGCGCCAGGTTCGCCGCACGCATGTCCGGTCTGGGCATTTCACCCAACTCTTTTGGCCTGTTCATGGCCGAAGCCGCCTATTCCCCCGAAGGCGCGGCCTGGGTGGATGAGCTGGTGCTCTACCTTGATGGCAACCGCAAAATTCTGGACGAGGCGATCAACGCCATTCCGGGTCTGCAGTCGATGGAGATGGCCGCGACCTATCTGGCCTGGGTGGATTTCTCGGGCACCGGCATGTCGGCGGACGAGTTTACAAAGCGGGTTCAGCAGGACGCCAAGATTGCCGCCAACCACGGGCCGAGCTTTGGCTCGGGCGGCGAAAACTTCCTGCGCTTCAACTTCGCCACCCCCCGCGCCCGCGTGATCGAAGCGGGCGAGCGCCTGCAAAAGGCCTTTGCCGATCTGCAATAAAGACAAATAGACGACGCCGGGGCAATAAACGCCCCGGTGTTTTTCTCTAGGTGACAGTATTCGTTCCAGATTTTAGAATGGATGTGGCGCGAACAAAGCGCCATTTCGCGGCACTCGCGTCAATGGCCGCTTGCGATATCCCAGCTCAAACGACAACAATTCCTTCGGCTCAACAAACAGGCGCCCTAGGAACGCTGCATGATTATGATCGGCCCCTCCTGAATGGCAAAGGTAGCCAATTCAAAAGGTTTGAAAACTGTTGTGATGCGTGCCTCCGTCTTTGCCTCACCATGGCTATGGCCGATGTCGGAGTCAGGCTTTGCGCCCTTTGCAAGAAGAAGCCCACCGAACGAAGGATATCAATGTAAGCTGGACCTACAAAATAGAAGAACTGCCATATGAGGAACCAGATTGAGAGGGGGCTCATGACTAAAGAGGCCACACTCAAAGACGTTTCAAAACTTTCGGTAAAAGGAGAGACTAGTGCCGCGAGCGTTAGGCATATTAACACCAAGGGCGCCGCAAAGAGAAAATACCACCCCATCAGATAGAGCATTGCAGCACATATGCCCATTATCCCCCTGAGCCATCCCGACAGCGTCCAAGGTGGTGTATCGGTCTGTGAAGGCAAAACGGTCTCATTCGTTGAAGTTGTGTTCAATTACTTATCTCGGTTCATGCCTATTGCCTACGCCGTTGATTGCCGACTTTCGCGGCATTGCGGAAAGCCTCGTCAGATGATCCCGCCAAATCGCGACATGAACAATGCCAAGATGGTCAGGCCCCAAAGAATATACTTCAAGGCATGCAATCGCCTACCAATCTTGCCCCCTTTTTCATCGGGAAACTTGTCATCAAAAGCTTTCTGAATATGAGCTCTTAGGGTGACGGCGAGCAAAAGTAAGAATAAACACCCCATCCACAACCAAGACATCTCATCAAACAGAGATGAATTTTTACCTTGAGCATAAAACACGCGCGCTAAGATTTGCACCGTTATTTCAAAAACAGGTTCAAGCAGGTTACCTGACGCCAAAAATACCTCCTTCAAAAAATTCCGAACTGAATTCCGCCCCCGCGATCAAACGAGTGATGGTCGTTTGGTCCGAATGCTATTCTAGGTATTCATTGAAATTCAAACGTCCAGATCTTGAAATCACATCTTCACTCCCCACACCACCGGTGCAAAAACCCACCGCGGTTGTCATAACACCGGTCCCAGCTGCTTTGCGCGGCCATTTCGGCGGCGATCTGCATGGCGTCTTTCAGATCGGCGCTGGTTTCGACCGCCACAAAGGTGCCGCCGGTGGTTTTGGGAATACATAGCATCGCCTCGCGCTGCGCGTCATTCAACGTCAGGGCGATGAAATGCACCTTCAGCTCGACATTCTGCCGGCGCAGATCCTGCGCGATCTCACACATGTCGCGGGTTTTGTCACAGGTCTCTTCGCCGTCGGACACCAGTATGATGCTGCCGCCATTGCCCTCAAGCTGCTCGGCCGCAATCTCAAGCGAGCGGGCAATTGGCGTGTGGCCATATTTGCGTGTCGCCAGCCCCGCAACGTGTTGCAACAGCGCGTGCCGGTTCGAGGCCAGTGGCGCAACCGGTGCCATCGGATGCACCCAGCAGCCGTCGTAAAAGGATACAAGCCCCACTTCATGTTCAGGCGACCCACGATGGATTGTGCCGATCGCTGACCGCACCGCAGCCTTGGCCACAATCAGCCGGGTCTCACCGTTGAGTTCGGTCTCCATCGAGGACGAGGCATCCAGAATAAAGACCGTGCGCTCGGCCACCGCCGCCCCAACCCCTCCGAAACAGGACAGCCCCATAAGGCAGATCCCATAGGCCAGCTGACGCATTGGACCAAACATCACACACCTTCACACAGATACAAACCCGCGCAGTCTAGCGCAGATCCCTTAAGGCGTGTCTAATTCGGACCGGTGTCGGGTGTCACACCCTAGGCGGGCGGGATTTGTAGACCGGCAGGCTCCAGCCAAAACTGAGCGACCCCGCGCGCAGGGCAAAGACCACCCCGGCACAGCCCAGCGCCGCCAGATCCGCGCCAATGCGCGGGGCCAGCAACATCGCCAGCGACCCGGCGAAGGCACAGGTGACATAAAGCTCGCCCTGTTTCAGGATCAGAGGCACCTCATTGGCCACCACATCGCGCATCAGCCCTCCGGCACAGCCCGTCGCAATGCCCATGACCACCACAATCGCCGCCGATTGCCCCAGCGCCTGTGCGACACCGGCCCCCGCCGCCACGGCCACAGCCAAAGCCGCCGCATCGAGCCAGAGGATCGCGCGATAGCGGCTCTCGATCAAATGCGCCGTGAAGAACACAACAAACGCCGCGCCACAGCCCAGCCCCAGATAGATCGGATTGGCAATCCAGATCGGTGTGCGATCCAGCAGGATATCCCGCAGCGTGCCACCGCCCAGCCCGGTCAGGCAGGAGAAAAAGGCAAAGCCCACAATATCAAGCTGCGCCCGGCTCGCCACCAAAGCGCCGGTCAGCGCAAAGACCAGCACACTGGCATAGTCGAGAAAATCTAGCATCGTCATGGCGCTAACCTAGCCCGGCCCCGGGATAAGGGAAATGCTATTTGCACGTCTGCCCATTGCCCGCCTCGCCCCCCTCTGTCAGAGTGCGCCGGTTCGCCCTAACCTAGGACCAGCCACCGTGCCGAAACCCCGCCTCTCTGACCATGTGATCCTGATCTGTGGGGCTGTGGTGATGACCGGGCCCATGTTGATTTTGCTGTGGCGGTTGGTGGTGGGATTGAACCCGGCCGAGATCTGGGCGGTGTTTGCTGATCTCTGGGTCAATGGGGTCAGTCGATCCAGCATCGGCGCCTCTGCCATGATGTGGAATTCCATGGTGCTCGCACTGGGGATCGCCATTCTAAAATGCGCTCTGTCGATGCTGGCCGCTTATGCGTTGGTCTGTTTCCGGTTGCGTGGTGCCAACATCCTCTTTGGCGCCATCCTGCTGGCCATGTTCTTTCCGATCGAGGCCCGCATTCTGCCGACCTTTGCGGTCACCACCGAGCTGGGCCTGCAAAACACCTATGCCGGGATGATCCTGCCCATCACCGCCAGCGGGCTGGGGGTTCTGGTGCTGCGTCGGTTCCTGCTGCAACTGCCGCCGGAACTGATGGAAGCGGCACAGATGGATGGGGCCGGGCCGCTGCGGTTTCTGCGCGATGTGGTGATCCCCATGTCGCTGCCCGCGATGACCGCCCTGTTTGTGATCCTCTTTGCGCTGGGGTGGAACCAATATGTCTGGCCGATCATGGTCACCACCACCAGCCAGAGCCATGATACCCTTGTGCGCGGCATGGCCTATGCCGGGCTTGGCGGGCGCTCAGGCCTCGCGCTGGCGTTTCTCGCGCTCCTGCCCCCAACCGTTCTTGTCATTGTGCTGCAACGCCCTCTGGTGCGCGCCATGACCACCGGAATCCACTGACCCCTGCGACCCCAAAAACGGAACACTTTCTATGTCTCCCTGCTAAGATACGCTCAGAGTGATGAGTCGAGGGTGTTGATATGGCCCGTGTGGTCCCAGTTTCGTTTTTGCCATGGCTGACGACACTTTACCTGACCGGTTTGGTGGGTGTCGCGGTGTTTGCGCTGACCCAGAGCCTGCAGCCCTCCGCCGATGTTCACGCACAGCAAACCCCAATACTCAATCTCGGGTCGCTCCTTCCCGGCGAGCCTCAGACACGCCGTTACAAAGACAGCGCGATCGTTTTTCTTCGTCTCACCGACGCACAGATCGAGACCATCCGCAGCAGTGGCCCCACCTCCGCCCTAAGTGATCCCGTGGCGCGTAATCGCAATCTTGCGCCGGACGCCCCCGCAACCCTGGAAAATCGCACCGTCGACTGGAATGGGCCGGTGTTTGTTTTCGACGGCCGATGCGATTCTTTTAAACCCACGCCACTTTACGACGCAGGTGCCATGTCCGGCTGGTTCTGTGGGCGCCGTGCCGCCCATTTTGATATTCTGGGGCGCTACCACAAAGGCATGGCCCCCCAAAACCTTGCGATCCCAAGGTTTGAGGTCGACGAGACGGGCGGTGTCTATCTGACCGACGACCGCCCGCGCATAACCCAAGCCCAACTCGACCGCATTCTCTATGGCAAGTGACACAGGCGCGTCAGCCTGCTCCACCTTCATCCTGTTCGCCCTGCCAATAGGCCAGGGGCGTCAGGCCAATCTGTTTGCGAAAACTGGCGATAAAATGCGCCTGATCATAATAGCCCAACCGCAGCGCCAGATCGGCAAAATCGGGGCGCGAGCTGTCCCGCAGGGCCGCCAGAACATCATGCAGCCGCGCCCGGTTGATCACGGTCTTTGGGCTCAGCCCGACAAAGCGGCGAAACTGATCTTGCAGGCTGCGCAGGCCAATGCCGGACTGCGTCACCAGATCGGCGACGCGAAACAGATCTGGATTGTCCTGCACATGGTCGACCAGATTGGACAGCCGGTGCAATTGGGTGGGCATCTCTCCCACCGCACGCGCCAAAAGCCCAACCGCCTGTTCCGCCCCACCGGTTGTTGGGGATGTCATCACCAGATCCGTCAGGACCTCGGCCAGCTCAGGCACCCCAAGCTGCGCCACCGCCCGCGCCTGATCGGTAAGCGCAACAGCCTCATCAGGCCAAAGCGCCCCCTGTCCTGCCGGGCGCAACCGCAAGCCAACCACACGCCCCTGCCCCGTCAGCGGATAGTCAAACGGCGCACGCATCGACCCAAACAAGGCGGTCCCCCGGGCCTGATCCGCCACAAGGTTGAACCCTGGATAGGGCAGGGTCCGCTGGCGATGCATCACCCCCTCTGGCAGATCCCATTCGACACACCAGACATGGCGAAACCACGGCAGGCGTGCGGGATCACGTGGCACAAACTGGCGCAGGATCAGATGCCGCGCCATATCCACTGGGGCAACAACACCGCCCGTGAGGGGCGTCTGGCGTTCTATCAAAGTGATCATCTGCGTGTTTTTCCAATACCTGCGCGCGACACTTGCGTAGCTCTAGGGCAAAAGACAAGGAGATCCCAAATGAAGCTCTATCATTGCCCCAACACCCGGTCCTCCCGCGTGCTCTGGTTGCTGGAAGAATTGAACGCGCGGGATAAGGTTTCGGTCGAAACCGTGACCATCGCCTCTGAACCAAGGGGCACTTTGGCAGACCCGCGCAATCCCCATCCCGAGGGCAAGGTGCCCTGCCTCGACACAGGTGAGGGCGTGATGACGGAATCCGGAGCGATCATTGGCTATCTCGCGGATCTCTATGGTGCAGGCACGCTGGCGCCGCATCCCGACGATCCGCAGCGTGGCGCCTATCTCAACTGGCTGCATTATTCAGGCGGGGTGATGGAGCCGGTTCTGACCCAGACCTTTGGCGGCCAACCCGCATCTGATCTGTTCACCACAACCTTTCGCGACGCCGAGGCCATGGCCGATCGGTTGGACACGGTGCTGACCCAACACCCCTATCTGATGGGCGAGGATTTCACAGCTGCAGATGTCCTGATCGCAGCGCCCTTTATCTGGTTTGCCGCCATGACCCCGGACCGGCCCGCGATCAAAGACTGGGTGACCCGCTGCGCCAAACGCCCCGCCTTTGTCAAAATCTCTGAAGAGGATCAGGAGATGATGGCGCTGCAGACAAAAGGGTAACCGGAACTGGCAAAAACACTTTGCGGATTCCCCGCAACGGGATACGCCAGTTTGCAGGCAGACAAGCGGAGATCCCCAATGCCCCATGTTGTTTTGGAATATTCTCAGGGCGTTGAAGACCTTTGTGACATGCAGGCGCTATGTGAAGATCTGTTTCAGGCGCTCGCCACGCAAGAAACCTTTGACGCCAGCGCCATCAAGGTCCGTGCCACGCCGGTGGAGTTTTTCCGCATCGGCACCGAGCCACAAAGCTTTGTGCATGCGACGCTGATGCTAATGGATGGTCGCGATGAACCCACCCGGCGGGCGCTCAATGCCTGCGTGCTTGATGTGCTTGCCAAATCCCTGCCCGGGGTTGGCAGCCTGACAGTGCAGGATGTCGAAATGTGCCGCGCCACCTATGCCAAACGGGTGTTATAGGCCGGCGACTTTGAAAACAGCGCCCGATGGGACGGTGGGCGGGGCGAGGCTTGGCACAAGCGAGCGCCGTGCCGTGCCAAAACCTTGTCAGGTCTTAAATGGCGCCATACCCGCGCGGGCCAGCTCATCCGCGCGTTCGTTTTCTTCGTGGCCTGCGTGCCCTTTGATCCATTTCCAGGTCACGTCATGGCGCGCCTGCGCCTCATCCAGCCGCTGCCACAGATCGGCATTTTTCACCGGCTTCTTAGCGGCGGTTTTCCAGCCATTGCGCTTCCAGCCATGAATCCAGCCGGTCACGCCATTTTTGACATAGGCGCTGTCGGTCACCACGGTGATGACCGAGGCTTTCGCCAGGGTTTCCAGCGCCATGATCGAGGCCATCAATTCCATTCGGTTGTTGGTGGTATCCGCTTCTCCGCCCTCAAGCGTGCGTTCCTTCACAACCGTTTCGCCATCTTTGGCCAGCAAAAGCACCCCCCAGCCTCCGGGGCCGGGATTTCCGGAACAGGCACCATCGGTATAGGCAAAAAGATCAGGCATATCAGGCTTTCATGCTGTGGCCGTGGTGCTTATCCATGCTGCGCGCACGCCGTCAAGCCCGTTGTCGGCCCCGGTTGCATAGGGGCCCGGGGTCAGGCCCGCCGCCCGTAGCAGCGCGCTCAGGCTGTCTTGGGTGTAATAGGTATAGCGCCGCCCAATGGGATCAACTTTGCTGCCCTCGCCCTCTTTCACCGCTATGTGGAATTTGCCGCCGGGCTTGAGGGCGTTTTTTATAGCTGACAGATGCGCGGGCATGTCGTCACGCGGCGCATGCAACAGGCTGAAATTGGCCCAGATCCCATCATAAATCCCTTTGGCGTCCAGATCGGCAAAGACCGCCTGACGGGCCATAACATCGGGGATTTGCGCCGCCAGAGCCACCATCTCCCGCGAGGCATCCCAGGCCTCAACCACAAATCCGGCCTTGGCAAAATGTGCCGACGACGTTCCCGGCCCACAGCCCAGATCCAAAACCCGTCCACCCGCAGGCAACAGCTGCATAAAGGCGTTCAGAATAGGCCCGGCCTTGTCGCTGACCGTCATTTTGGAATAATCTGCGGCGCGGGTGTCATAGACGCGAATGGTATCAGGATCACTCATAGGTCACGCCCTTTCCAATGCCAGCCGCCCGGCCAATGCGGCAAAAATCGCTGCAAAAGACCGGTTGAGCCAGCGCATGATCCGCGCGCTGCCCAGAATCCAATCCCGTGCCTGCGCCGCAAAGAGACCGTAGACCACAAAAACCGCAAAGGTCATCGCCATAAAGACACCGCCCAGCACCAGCATCTCGGTGCCCGCCGCGCCCGCATCACCGGACAGAAACGGCGGCAACAGCGCCAGAAAGAAGATCGACAGTTTCGGGTTCAGGATATTGATCAGCGCCCCACGCCAGGCCACTCTCAGACCCGCATCGGTTTTCCGCTCGGCGCTCACCGCCAAGGCACCGCCCGAGCGCAGCGACTGCCAGGCGAGCCACAGAAGATAGGCCACACCGGCAAATTTCACGAGGGTGAACAACACCGCCGAACTGTGCAGCACCGCCGCCAGACCCAGCATTGCCGCCGCCAGATGCGGCACAATCCCAAGGGTACAGCCCAGGGCCGCCATCAGCGCGGGCATCCGCCCCTGCCCCAGGCCAATCGCGAGGGTATAGATCACCCCCGTTCCCGGAGCGAGCACAACAACAAAGGCGGTGAGAAGGAACTGCAGCGAAATCATCGGGGCCTCATAGATCAAAACAGAGCCACCGTACGGTGCCACAAGCATTTGCCAACCCTGTTTTTCTAACCTGCCCCCGTTGCAACGCCGAAGATGACGATCCGGGATGGCCAGTGGCCATCCGCCCATTGGATCCCTGAGAGGCCCCATCCGGCCCCTCACCCGGGTGCGCAGAGCGTTACGCCCTCTGCGCCATAGTCCGCCCTACGGGGCACGGCGCCGATCTTCGATTACAGTTTACGACCTTGGCAAACATCGCCGCCCCCCGCCAGCCCTCACGCTGAGCGGGGTTGCTGCTCTGGTTATTCGGGATAGGGACGACGCGCGCGCGCCTTGCCCAGCGCCTTGCCAGAAGCGGATCGCGCGGTTGCGGTCCACTCATAGGTGTGGCTGCCGGAGGGTGGGCAGGGGCTTTTGTATTTGAAGGTGCCAAACGGCAATTGACCACCGGTGCTGATCTTCACCTTGCCGCCCCCATGGTTGTAGCTGGGCACATTCCGGTCTTTCAGACGAAAATCCACCCGCGCGGTGCCCTCTGGCAGGTCTTTCAGAACAAATGCCGGGGCTCCGACAGTGTTCGGGCGTCCGGTTTTACACAGGGGGATATCCCCCCATTCAAAAGACAAAGAAAACTCAGCCTGCGCTATGCCTGCGCTGCAGATCCCCGCGATGACGCACATCCAAAACTTGCCCATGGTCCATCCAAATCCATACATGTTTCAATGATCCCAGTGGTATCGTCATTCCGCGATCTGGCAAGGCGCTTCTGCAAATTTTCAGGATTTCAAATTCAATCCTTGCGCATAGTCTGGACTGAGAAGATCAGGAGGCCTGTCATGTCAGAAGTCGAAGGCGGATGTCTGTGCGGCGCGGTGCGGTTTCGGGCGCGGGGTGCGCCAAAGCGGGTGGGCCTGTGCCATTGCCTAGACTGTCGCAAACACCATGGTGCCGCCTTTTATGCCGCCGCAGTGTTTGAGGGCACCGCCGTTCAGATCACCGGCACACCCCAGAGCTATCAGGGGCGGCATTTCTGCCCCACCTGCGGCTCTTCTGTTTTTGCGGTGACCGGCAATGAAACCGAGCTACACTTGGGTGCGCTGGATCATCCCAGCCAGTTCACGCCAGAGTACGAACTTTGGACCTCACGGCGGGAAAACTGGCTAACGCCTTGCACTGGCGCCGCCCAATACAACACCAACCGGCTGGACGATTAGGCCGGAACGCGCAGCACGCGGGGCACTTTGAACTCGATGTTTTCCTGCGCGGTTTCCACCTGCTCTACGGTCACATCATAATGCGCTTTGAAGGCGTCGATGACCTCGTTGATCAGCACCTCAGGCGCCGACGCGCCTGCCGTGATGCCCACTGACGAAATCCCCTTAAGCGCGCGCCAATCAATATCCGTGGCGCGTTGCACCAGTTGGGCATAGTCACAGCCGTTTTTGCGGGCCACCTCAACCAGACGTTTGGAGTTGGACGAGTTTGGCGCGCCCACCACCAGCAACGCATCGCAATGCGGCGCAATGGCTTTGACAGATTCCTGCCGGTTGGTGGTGGCGTAGCAGATGTCTTCTTTGTGCGGCCCAACGATCTTGGGAAAGCGGTCATTCAACGCGGCGACGATGCCCTTTGTGTCATCGACCGACAGGGTGGTCTGGGTGACAAAGGCCAGACGATCCGGGTCGCGCACCTCAACCGTGGCTACGTCTTCGACCGTTTCCACCAAGAGCACCTCGCCCTCTGGCAATTGCCCCATGGTGCCCACGGTTTCGGGATGGCCTTCGTGGCCGATCATGATCATCTGCAACCCGGCATCCGCATGCCGCTGGGCCTCGATATGCACCTTGCTGACCAGTGGACAGGTGGCATCAACAAAGACCATCTCGCGCGCCTGCGCTGCGGCGGGCACCGATTTGGGCACACCATGGGCGGAGAAAATCACCGGGCGATCATCGGGACAATCTTCCAGCTCTTCCACAAAAATCGCGCCTTTGTCGCGCAGCCCATCGACCACAAATTTGTTGTGCACGATCTCGTGGCGCACATAGACCGGCGCCCCCCATTTCTCGATCGCCATCTCGACGATTTTGATGGCCCGATCAACACCGGCGCAGAAGCCCCGAGGGGCCGCAAGATAGAGGGTCAGCTTGGTCATTGGCATGCGCTCCTTTGGGGCAGAGCTAGTGGTTTGCGGTGTCTGCGTCCAGAGGTAAGGGACGAAAAGCCGCCCCAACGCCCTTGGGAGACACTGTCAGTATAAAGCTAACGTGCCCAGATAAAGCTAACGTGCCCAGAGTTCGGAAAAGTTACTCAGGCTGCGCCGTAACAACATCGGTCAGCGCCGCCGCAACTGATGCCGGGTCGTCAAGCTGATCAAGCGGGCGCAGCTGAACCTCCAGGGCTTTGCCGTAGATTTTCCAGATGGCGGCCCGGGCTTTCAGTCCTTTGTCCGTGACCTGCAGAACCCGGCCACGTCGATCGTCTTCTGCCACACAGATCTGCAACAGCCCCGCCGCCTCCATGCGTTTCGACATATGCGACAGCGCAGACGGTTCAAACAGAAGATCCTCGACAACAACCGAAGGACGCGCGGTGCCGCCTCGCCGTTCGATTGCCCACAACACATCATACCATTTCAATGGGGGGAGATCCGCGTCGCGCAGCTTTTTGTCCACCTGCCGCATCAGCGAGAGGCGCGCCTTGTTCAACGCCACCCAGATCGCGACATGGCTGGGGTCGGGATCGGGTACCACGGTGTCTTCTGGATCCGTCACGTCTTTGTGAGTGCGCATTCTTCATCCTAGCAATTCACGCCGCCATGGAATTACATGACGACGTCAACTAAATTTCACTTACAGCACATGGAGTACACGATGCGCCTTATCACCACCACTCTTCTTATGTCCGCCCTAGCCCTGCCCGTCCTGGCCGAGACCCGCACCTATGCCACCGATCAGGGCCACACTGAGGTGCGCTTTGGTTGGGACCACGCGGGCGTCAGCCGTCAGCACGGCGAGTTTGACCGCGCCGAGGGCAAGCTGTCCATCGATCTCGACGATCCCGCATCGGCCTCGCTTGAGGTGACCATTGACGCAACATCGCTGTCGACCGGATTTGGCCCCCTCGACGATCATGTCAAAAATGCCGATTTCCTTGAGGTCGATGCGCACCCGACCATTCGCTTTACCTCAAGCTCGGTTACCCGCACCGGCGACACCACGGCGGATGTCACGGGCGACGTTGTGGTGCGCGGCGTTGCCGTTCCTACCAAGCTGAAAGTGGACCTGACCCATCAGGGCGCGCACCCGCTGGCGCAGTTCATTGACTATTACAAAGGCGACTGGCTCGCTTTCCGCGCCACCGGCGAGATTGACACCTCATCACTGGGTTTTGCCCTGCCGGTTGGCACGCTGGTTGTCGACATCTCGTCTGAGCTGAAGGCCGAGTGAGGGTTGAACCCAAACCGGCGCTTCAAAAGCAAAAGGGCCATCCAAGCGGATGGCCCTCGATCTTTGGCTGTCTATCAATAAGATAGCTAAGTGTTTATTCGCCTGACGCGACCTCAAAGCTGCGCTCGATCGGGTTTTCCCGCGGTGGGCGACCGACCACTTCACGCAACTCGTCAAGCTCGATGAAGTTATCCGCCTGACGGCGCAGTTCATCGGCAATCATCGGCGGCTGGCTGCGAATGGTCGAAACCACCGACACCCGAACACCCTGACGCTGCAGCGATTCAATCAAGGGGCGGAAGTCACCATCCCCCGAGAACAGCACGATATGATCCACACGCGGCGCCAACTCCATGGCATCAACCGTCAGCTCGATGTCCATATTGCCTTTGACCTTACGACGGCCCTGACTGTCGGTGTATTCCTTGGCCGGCTTGGTCACCATGGTGAACCCGTTGTAGTTCAGCCAATCAACCAGCGGACGGATCGGTGAGTATTCGTCGTTTTCCAGCAGGGCAGTGTAGTAGAACGCCCGCACCATCTTGCCACGACGTGCAAATTCCTGGCGAAGCAGTTTATAGTCGATGTCGAAGCCAAGCGATTTTGCCGCTGCGTAAAGGTTCGAACCATCGATAAACAGCGCCAGCCGTTCGTCTTTGTAAAACATCAAATGTCCTTTCACCCAAATGATGACTGCCATGCGGTGTGAGTGTAAAAAAATGCATTGGCAGTATCGGTTGAAACAAAATAATTGAAATTGAAGCGTGTTCAAGCACGCTCGCAATCTCAAAAGGATAGAGAAGCGCGCTCTATGGTACAAGAATTCTTGATCGCCCTTGGATCGAACCTAGGGTCAATCTCAGGCAACCCGCTGGACACACTCGAATCGGCCTTCTCCGAACTGGTCTCCCGTGGCGCAACCGTGGTGCAGCAAAGTCGATTTTATGCGACCCCCTGCTTTCCTGCAGGAGCCGGTCCAGACTACGTCAATGCCTGTGCTCGCGTCAACCTAGAGGGGAGCCCTGATGAACTTTTGCGAATCATGCACGAAATCGAAGCCGATTTTGGCCGGGCCCGCGTCCAGCGCTGGGGCAGCCGGACCCTCGATCTCGACCTGATTGCCATGGCAGATGTCGTGTTGCCGGATGCGCAAACCCACAATCGGTGGCTCACCCTGTCCCTAGAAGAGCAGATGACCGCCAGCCCCGATCAGCTGATCCTGCCCCATCCGCGCCTGCAAGATCGTGCCTTTGTGCTTGTGCCCTTGGCGGATGTCGCCCCCGATTGGCGGCACCCCGTGCTGGAAAAAACCGTGCTGGAAATGCGCGATGCCCTGCCCGCCGAGCACCTGGCCGAGGTTGTTCCGATTGCGCGATAACAGCTTGCCTTTCCGGAGCATCCCCGATAAAAGCACACCTTCTGATGCATCCAGACCGAGGTAGAGCGCCCCATGGCCCGCGTAACCGTAGAAGACTGCGTAGATAAGGTTCAGAACCGTTTCGAGCTGGTGATGCTTGCTGCACACCGGGCCCGCGAGATTTCGGCCGGCGCTGCGCTGACTGTAGAGCGTGACAACGACAAAAACCCTGTTGTTGCCCTGCGTGAAATCGCCGAAGAAACTCAGTCGACCGACGATCTGCGCGAACGCCTGATCGAGTCGAACCAGTCGCAGATCGAAGTTGACGAGCCTGAAGAAGACGCAATGGCGCTTCTGATGGGTGCCGAATCCGACAAGCCTCAAGAAGACGACATGTCGGAAGAAAAACTGCTTCGTGCATTGATGGAAGCGCAGGGTCAGGGCTGACCCGCGCCACTTTAAGGACAGGCCACGGATGATTGCAGCGAAAGACCTTGTTGCTCTGGTTCGTGAGTACAATCCAAAAACCAATGAAAAACTGATCTACGCGGCCTATAACTATGGCCGCGAGATGCACGATGGGCAGTTTCGCAAATCCGGCGAACCCTATTTCACCCATCCCGTGGCGGTGGCCGCAATCCTGACAGAGCAACGTCTGGACGATGCCACCATCATCACCGCCCTTCTGCACGACACCATCGAAGACACGCGCTCGACCTATACTGAGGTGTCCGAGAAATTTGGTGTCGAAATTGCAGATCTGGTGGATGGCGTCACCAAGCTGACCAATCTGCAATTGTCGAGCACTGAGACCCAGCAGGCGGAGAACTTCCGCAAGCTGTTCATGGCCATGTCCAAAGACATGCGCGTGATCCTGGTCAAGCTGGCCGACCGGTTGCACAACATGCGCACCATCCGCGCCATGAAACCTGAGAAACAGGTGAAAAAGGCGCGTGAAACCATGGACATCTATGCCCCGCTTGCCGGGCGCATGGGGATGCAATGGATGCGGGACGAGTTGGAAGATCTGGCCTTTCGAGTACTCAATCCCGAAGGCCGCAGCAGCATCATCCGCCGTTTCATCACGCTGCAAAAAGAAACTGGTGATGTGATCCATCGGATCACCGGCGATATGCGGCAAGAGCTCGATAAGGTCGGGATCTCGGCTGAGGTTTATGGCCGCGCCAAAAAGCCCTACTCGATCTGGCGCAAGATGCAGGAAAAGAAGATCGGCTTTTCCCGCCTGTCCGACATCTATGGCTTTCGCATCATCACCCAGGACGACGCCGATTGTTACGCCACCCTTGGTGTGATCCACCAACGCTGGCGCGCGGTGCCCGGGCGGTTCAAAGACTATATCAGCCAGCCCAAATCTAACGGATATCGATCGATCCACACCACGGTGTCAGGGCGTGATGGTAAACGGGTTGAGGTACAGATCCGCACCCGGCAGATGCACGAAGTGGCCGAATCCGGTGTGGCTGCGCACTGGTCCTACAAAGACGGCCAGCGCGCTGAAAACCCATTTGCGGTCGATCCGGTCAAATGGATCGCCTCTCTGACCGAACAATTTGATGGCGAAGACGATCACGAGGATTTCCTCGAAGCGGTCAAGCTTGAGATGTATTCCGACAAGGTGTTCTGCTTCACCCCCAAAGGGGATGTTGTGAAGCTGCCCAAAGGGGCCACGCCGTTGGACTACGCCTATCAGATCCACACCCGGATTGGATCTAAATGTGTGGGGGCCAAAGTGGATGGCCTGCGCGTGCCGCTCTGGACCCGATTGAAAAACGGCCAGTCGGTCGAAATCATCACCGCCGAAGGTCAAACGCCCCAGCCCACCTGGCTTGATATTGCCACCACCGGCAAGGCGCGCACCCATATCCGTCGGTCCCTGCGCGAAGCCAACCGGGATCGCTATGCAAAGCTGGGTCTGGAACTGGCCCGCGCAGCCTTTGAAAACCACGGCAAAAAGGCCACCGACAAGGTGCTTGAGATGGCTGCGGGCACGCTGCGCCTCGACAGCACAGAGACCCTATTGGCCCGTTTGGGCAGTGCCGAGCTTTCGACCCGTGAAGTTGTCGAATCGGTCTATCCGGATCTTGCCATCCGTGACGACGGTCAGATCGAGGCCCAGCGCGCAGTGGTTGGTCTGGAGCATGGGCAAGGTTTCGCTCGTGCAAAATGCTGCCAGCCCCTGCCCGGCGAACGCATCGTCGGCATCGCCCACCGCGGCCAAGGAGTGGCGGTTCACGCCATTGATTGCGGCGCTTTGGCTGATTTTGAAGACAATTTGGACCGTTGGCTTGATCTGCATTGGGCCGAAGGCAACCATCCGCCTGTCTATACCGTGAGCCTTGAACTGACCATCGGCAACGACGCCGGGGTCCTGGGGCGTATTTGCACATTGATTGGTGAGAGCAAGGCCAATATCTCGGACTTGAATTTCATCGACCGCAAACCGGATTTTTACCGATTGGTGATTGATGTTGATTTGCGTGATGCCGAACACTTGCACATGGTGTCTTCGGCAGTCGAGGCAGAAAGCAACGTAGCCTCGGTTGAACGTCGTCGGGATCCTGCGCTTGCGGGGCCGCCGCATGCAACCGATGGATGAGAAAGGCAGCTCGTGGTCTTTAAACGACGCGACAGGCGACCGATTTGGAAGGTCATGCTTGAGTTCTTCTGGCCCAAGGGTGGCTGGGGGCGTGCCGCTATGTACGTCAAACACCGGGTAAATCGGCTTCCTGATCCGCCCGACCGTATAGCCCGCGGCATCTGCGCCGGAGTCTTTACAACCTTTACCCCGTTCTACGGGCTGCATTTTGTCATTGCGGCTCTGCTGGCCTTTGTCATGCGCGGCAATATCCTCGCCGCCATTCTGGCCACCTTCTTTGGCAATCCGCTGACCTATGTGCCCATCGGTGTCATCTCGATGAAAACCGGCTATTGGTTGCTTGGGCTAGAGGCCAACTACGAACACGGTGGGCTGGGGCATAAATTCGTAAAAGCGGGTGAAGATCTGTGGCAGAACATGACTGCCATTTTCTCAGACCACGCGGCGGATTGGAGCGACCTGCGCATCTTTTACGATGAAGTGTTCTACCCCTATATGATTGGCGGCATCCTTCCGGGCATTGCCTTTGGTCTGGCCGGGTATTTTGTCACGCTTCCGATCATCACGGCCTATCAGAACCGTCGCAAAGGCGTTCTGAAGGCCAAGCTTGCCTCACTGAAGAAGAAAAAAGCGCAAGACCTCTGAGCCAGGCCCATCAAATTGGCCTGCTGTCTTTGGCCAAAATTGGACTGGGTAAACCCTTTGGAACCGCGATTTTTTGGCCCACCGCCGGAATTGCGGTTTTCATTTTTGACGGCTACCCCTAGCGTCACCCGCAACACTTGACCAAGGGGCCACCTGCCATGACCGAGTTTGCCGGACGCCTGCGCCTGGGCGTGAACATCGACCACGTTGCCACTGTACGTAATGCCCGCGGTGGCGCTTATCCCGATCCTGTGCGCGCCGCCAAACTGGCCGAAGCCGCCGGGGCAGATGGCATCACCGCTCACCTGCGCGAAGACCGCCGCCATATTCTGGATGCCGATATAGACGGGCTGATGGATGCGCTGACGGTGCCGCTTAACTTTGAGATGGCCGCGACGGATGAAATGCAGGCGATTGCCCTGCGCCACAAGCCCCACGCGGTCTGCATCGTGCCGGAAAAGCGCGAGGAAAAAACCACCGAAGGCGGGCTTGAGGTCGCGCGTGAGGAAAACAAACTGGCGCATTTCATCGCGCCCCTGCGCGAGGCGGGTTGCCGTGTGTCGATCTTCATCGCCGCCGACCGTGCCCAGATCGAGGCCGCACATCGCATTGGCGCCGAGGTGATCGAACTGCACACCGGGGCCTATTGTGATTACCATGCTGAAGGCCGCTTTGACGAACGCGATGCCGAGCTTGACCGTCTACGCGTGATGTCGACCTTTGCTCATGATCTGGGACTTGAGGTGCATGCCGGACATGGTCTGACCTATGACACCGTTGCGCCAATTGCTGCCTTCCCCGAGGTGATGGAGCTGAACATCGGGCATTTCCTGATGGGCGAGGCCATGTTCCGGGGGCTGGACCCCGCAATCAAAGAAATGCGCGACATCATGGACAAGGCGCGCGCGTGACCCCGGCCGAAGAGAAACACCTCAGCAGGTTTCTCAGCCTTGCCCTGCGCCATGACCCAACGGCGGCAGACATCACTTTGGATGCCGCCGGATGGATCTTGATCGAGGATCTGATCCAGGGGGCAACCCGCATGGGCCAGCCCCTCACCCGCGATCAGATCCTGCAGATCGTTGCCAATTCCGACAAACAGCGTTTTACAATCAGCGCCGATGGCAGGTCGCTCCGCGCGGCACAGGGCCATTCGGTGCCGGTAGATCTGGGGCTAGAACACAGAACACCACCAGAAACGCTATTTCACGGTACGGCAGACATTTCCGTCCCAACCATTCTACGCGAGGGGCTAAAACCCCAGAGCCGTCAGCATGTGCATCTTTCGTCCGATACCACAACCGCGCGCCAAGTCGGCCGGCGCCACGGCCGCCCGGTTGTTCTTGAGATCCAAGCCAAAGCAGCCCACGCCGCTGGGCAACCATTCTGGATCTCAGAAAATGGTGTCTGGCTGACCACCTCAATCTCGCCTAAGTTTCTGCACCCTCAGGCCGACAAATTCTGATTGTGTCGCCAGATCAAACTCTTACAGTGCGCCCGATATTAAAATACATTCCGGGCGCCCCGTATGACCACTTTAAATTACAAACGGTATGCGCTGGTCTTTGTGGCCAGCGTGCTTCTGATCATTGGACTTCGCATAAGCGGCATCTTCGTTGAGTCTCAGCCATTGCGTTTTTTTCTGCCGCCGTTGATTGCCGCTCTGGATCAGGGACGCGCGCAGACGATCAGCACAGGCATCATGCCAGCACAGCGAGACATCTGGCGCCAGAGTCTGACGCTCACTCGGGTGATTTGTCTGAGCTGCGTCGTGATTTTTGTTTTGCTCGCAACAGCCTTGGCTTTCATGGACGAGGGCTTCACCGCTCATCAGGGGTTTGCCATGCGCGGGGGACCGCAGCATTTCCAGATCGCCGGGGTCCTTGTCACGCTCGGCGTGATTGCGCTGGGTCTACTGGGTGTCACCCGCCTGGGTTTGGGGTTCGGCATGACATTTGGAAAGTGGCAGTTCGACCGAGCCATGTCGGAAGATCCCCGCAAGGACAGCGCCACCTCACAGCGCCCCATTTACGGGGTGCGGTTTCTCGGGCTCTTGGTCGTTTTTCAGGCCATATATTGGGGCATCCACACCCAGATCCTGCCTCTGTTCTTGGCTGGTCTGTTCATTGCCCCTCCGTTTCTCGCGGCCGTGCTCGAGGCCTATATGAGCGGACGTGGAGTAGGGTCATCGCCCTACACTGCTACGGCAAGACAAGTCGCCTTGACGATGTTGGCGATCACCACAGCGGTTTCGACTGCGGGACTCGTCCTCTATCCAAATGAGTTTGCCCTTCGCGAAGTTGGCCTCGTGCTGCAGTTCAACATGCTCACTTTGCTTCTTTTGATTGCGGTTGCGGGTCTTTATGCCCTGCTGCGGGTTGCGCTCTTCCTTGGCACCCGAACAGCGACCTTGTTGGCGAGATGATGCTCTGGTGACCAAGATGGTGCGCGGGCGCCGCCCAACCTGCTTGGTAAAACGCCCGTTCGTTGCCGCAAAATCTGATTGGTTTCGACACCTGACACGCTAGGGTGGCGACAAAGTTTGAAAGGGTCCGCCACAATGCCATTTGATCTTCTGCGTTTCACCAGCATGCTTATCCTGCTCAAAGCGGTTATGTTGCTGATCGCTAATTTTGTGATTGCGCCACCGACTGGCACAGCGATGGTTCTGATCCCCTTTCTTGCGGCGATGATTGAATCAACCCAAGTCTACCGCAAAACCGGGACCATTCTGAGCGGCAAACGTGGCTGGTATGCGGCACTTGTGATGCTGGGCATCAACACCGCTGTGGGCGTTGGAGAGTTGTTTCTGTTCCGCAATCACGCGGTTGTCCAAGAGATGTTTGCGACCGTGCCTGCGGATTTCCTGATGGTGTTTGGCGGTGTTGTGCTCCTCCTTATCTTGCTTGTGCTGCGGCTTGGGCTGTTCTGGGGGGCACGTTCGGCACAAAGGCAAGCGCATGATCACTCCTGAGTTTCTCGCCATCTGGCTGGCCTGGACCCTGGCCGGCGCTTCACCGGGTCCCGCAACATTGGGCATCGCCAGCACAGCCATGGCGCGGGGGCGCCGGGCCGGATTGGGCTTTGCACTTGGCATTCTTGCAGGATCGGCCAGCTGGGGCATCGCGGCGGCGCTTGGAGTCTCAGCGCTGATGCTCGCCAATGCCTGGGTGTTTGAGATCATCCGCTATGCCGGGGCCAGCTATCTGTTGTGGTTGGCGTTCAAAGCGTTGAAACGTGTGCTCCAGCCCTCGGAACAAGGTGCACTCAGCCGCCCCTATCAGGGCAGTTTCACCCGGCTGTTCACCAAAGGCGCACTGGTGCATCTGACCAACCCCAAGGCGATTATCGGCTGGGGATCGATCTATGCAATTGCCGCCCCGGCAGAGGCCTCAGTCGCTACGTTGTTTGGCTATTTCGGGCTGTTGTTCTCAGCCTCGATCTGCGTTTTTCTCGGCTATGCGGTGCTCTTTTCATCCCCGCAGGCGGTGCGTCTGTATCGCGGATTGTCGCGGTGGTTTGACCTGCTGTTTGCCGGGTTCTTTGGTGTCGCCAGCTTCAAAATCCTCTCCGCGCGGCTCTGAAACCCCACTGAACTGGGTTTTTGACACGCTCTGACACCGAAATGGCCACGCCTTCGCCCGAATCCGGCGTTAGGGTGGGGTTAAGTTTTGAAAAGGTGCTGGTCATGTCGATTATTCAAATGGATCCCGAAACACTGGAAATTTCCTCCAGTGAAGCCGCAGCGGCAGGGGCCGCGGTGGCGGAAAGTTATCGGTCAAAATCGCCGTACCCCTACGGCGGATTTGACAATTTCCTGCCCGAGGGAGTGCTGGACCGCGTTTTAAAGGAATTGCGCGACCTGCCCGAGGCGGAAGACATGTTCAACCGTCCGCAGGAAAAGCTGAAAACCAGCTATAGCCCCGAGCGCCTGCCGCCCTATACCCGCAATCTGTTTTATGTGCTGAACTCGCGCCCCTTCATCCGCTTTCTCGAAGAAATGACCGGCATCAACGGACTGATCCCTGATCCCTATTTCGCCGGGGGTGGTGTGCATGTTGTGGCCAATGGCGGGCATCTCGATATCCACGCCGATTTCAACCACAACGCCAAGCTCAACCTTGAGCGCCGGTTGAACATCCTGATCTATCTCAACAAGGACTGGAAAAAAGAATACGGCGGGTCGTTTGAGATCTGGAACACCGATATGACCGAACAGGTCGCGAGCTTTGTTCCCGAATTCAACCGCATGTGTTGTTTTAACACCGGGTCCGACACCTGGCATGGCAACCCCGAAACCGTGAACCACCCCGAGGGTGAACCGCGCATGTCGCTGGCCCTGTATTATTACACCGCCACCTGGGATCACACGCGCAAGGCGCATACCACGCTGTTCAAACCGCGCCCCGGCACCGTCGATCAGGTGGATCGCCAGACCCGCCGCACCGAGCGGTTGCAGGACATCCTGCCGCCCGTGGTGTTTCGCAAGGTGATTGGTCGGTTGCAGCGACTTGGGTTTTAACCCGCAGGCAGACGTCGCAGCAGCCGCGCCACAATCTCGCGCTCGGTGTCATCCATAATCGCCGCCACCCGTTTTTCTGCGGCGTGGCGGGCCTGCACAAACCCGGCAAAATCGCTCATGGCATGGGTGGCAAAGGCCAGAACAATCTCGATCTGCGCCTCTTCCCAATCGGGGATGTCATTGCGCCCATCGCGATCCTCAACTAGCTCTCCTGCCAGAACCCGCGCCTCAACCCCATGGCCCAGCACCCCATGCGCCAGCGCCACAAGGATCTTGGCGCGGCGCTTTTGTATTTCACTGCCGATCTGGTTCCAGTGGTAGGCCGCCGTATGGGCCAGCGTCAGCAGTTCAACATCTTCTGAGGTGCTGCGCGCACGTTCAATCAAGTCCCAGGCGGCATTATTGCACCGTCCGGCTAGGCTACGCTGAAACTCAAACTCTTTACTTTCAACCATCTCGGCCCCTCATCGTAGCGGTCTGCCCCTATGCTACTGCAAGTTGAGGGAGGAACAAGTGAGATCCCGGCGTCGGGAATTCCACCATCGAAAATCCGCCGATCCCTGATAGGCTGGTTTCAGATTTTGAAGTGGAGGTTTTTCATGCGTGCTTTGCTTACCGCAACCCTGTGTCTTGCAGCACTGCCAGCCCTGTCCCAACCGATCGACGTGTCGTTTTGCGACTGGGAATCCAGTGCGCGCAATTTGGGAGAGCCGTGGGAAGACTACACCCGCACTTTCTCAAACGGAAAAACCCGGCTGGCGATGCTGGACACCATCGAACCGGCGGCAGGGGCCGTGCGCATGTTGGTCCTCTCCCCGCCCTACGATGAATTGGGATCGCGCCAGTGTCGCACCCTTGGCATCAACGGCATGGGCTTTGCAGGCATGGACTTCGACCAGTTGAGCGCCAGCTATGATCCCGCAACCGGGCTTGATTTCACGGTCCCCATTCAGGTGTGGAACTCAGAGAACGACAGCTATGGCCCCGGCACGCTGTGGTTTCGGCTCAATCAGGCCACGGGTGAGATCACCGGTCACGTGAACTGACTTGCGCCCCCGCTGTGGCGGGGCTAGGCCAATGGGAAACGGGGGTATCTCATGATCCTAGGCATCGGCACCGATCTGGCCAATATCGAACGCATCCAGGGCACGCTGGATCGCTTTGGCGACCGTTTTCGCAACCGCGTTTTTACCGACGAAGAACAGCGCAAAGCGGCGCGGCGTAAAGATGTGGCTGGCACCTATGCCAAACGCTGGGCCGCAAAAGAGGCCTGTTCCAAGGCGCTTGGCACGGGGTTGGCCATGGGCATCTCGTGGAAGGACATGTCGGTCAGCAATCTCAAAAGCGGTCAGCCGGTGATGCAGGTCACCGGTTGGGCCAAAGAGCGTCTGGATGAGATGACCCCGCCGGGCCATGAGGCCATCATCCATGTCACGCTCACCGATGATCACCCCTGGGCTCAGGCTTTTGTGGTGATCGAGGCCCGACCTCTCGCTCACTCCTGATTGTTGCGGCGACTGACCGAACCTGCGTCTGCGTCAATGTCAAACGCCCCTCGATTGTTGTAGCGAAGATCATTGCCCTCAAACCTTCCCGCCCCGCCGTCACGTATCCACGCGCCATATTCGCCGTTGTCGTTGACGATGTTGTTGCGAAACACCGGAACGCCCCCGGTCTTCACCGAGACCCCGGACCCCATGTTCCCGGAGATGACATTCTCCTCAAACACCCCGCGCCCGGCACCAAACACAAAAACGCCGCTTTGACCTCCGTCCATGATGACGTTGCTGCGAAACACTGGATCCGCTCCGGTTTTCACCACGACGACAGGTTTCGGAAAGCCCGAAAACTCGTTGTTTTCGAAAGTCCCGCGCCCCTCTTCACGAATCACGGCCCCTGTCGCCTCTCCATTTCGAAACACATTGCCTCGCAAAACTGGGTCCCCTTCGGTTTGCACCAACACCCCTGACTTGGTCGTGGCGTAGATCTCGTTGCCTTCAAAGGTGCCACGCCCTTTTTCGAACACCACAATCCCATAGCTTTTGCTGTCTCGAATGATGTTTTCGCGCAGCACCGGGTTTCCAGAGGTCTGGACCATCACTCCCGGCTCAGTTGAGCCAAAAATAGTGTTGCCCAAAAATGTGCCGCGCCCGTTTTCACGCACATAGAGACCCGCTCCTGCGCCACCCTGAATAGTGTTGTCGCGAAACTCGGGATCGGCACCCGTCTTGATGGAGACACCAAACTCGGCATTGTCGGAAATCTCATTTCCGTCAAATTGGCCCGTGGCGTCATCCAGAACGTAGATGCCACTTTTCTGATTATCTCGGATGGTGTTGTTGCGGACTATGGGATTTGATCCCCCTGTCACAACCACACCGGATTCGGTGTGACCAAAGATCTGGTTGTTGATCAGCTCACCCCGACCTGCGTCGCGGATCATCACACCATGAGAACTCCCGTCGCGGATTACATTGTCGCGCACAATCGGAGAGGACCCATTTGCGATGGTCAGAACCGCCTTACCCAACGATGTCAGATCATTCCCTTCGACAACCGCCTGTCCCCCTTCATCAAAGACAAGCCCGTATCCTTCGCCGTTGATCTGTTCCAGGCTGAGGTTGGCGATCCGCCCTGATGAAGCCGTCCAGTACACGATGTCGCTTTCTGTGGCAATCCAGGTGATATCCGCGCGGTCGCCAATTCCCACCAATTCGAGAGGTTTGGACACGCGTATGCTCTCGTCGTAGAACCCTGCATGAATTTCGATCAAAGCCCCCGGTGCGGCGGCCGCTATGGCTGCGGAAATGGACTGAAAATCGCCTGATCCATCCGCGGCCACCTTCAATGTGTTTGAACTCGGGGTGACGGGTGACGTGTCTGCCTGCACAGGGGGGACCATCAAGGCCAACACGGTTTCCGCGCTTTTGGCAGCATCCGTCTGTGGGAAATCAGAGATCACCGTCTCAAGTGCTTGTCGGCGTGCGTCAAGATCACTGACCTGAAGCGCCTGCGTCAAAGCTGCAAACGCAATAATGGCAGGATCTCCGGTAGTATCAGGTTCAGGTGTGTCGCCAGAAACCGTCACAAAACCAAGGGCAAGCGCGGCTTCGATGGCCTCGATTTTGTGGCCCCCGTTAAAGCCACCGCGCGGCCCCAACCCGCCTTGATTGTGCAATCCCACCACGGCCAGACTGCGCGCGTCCAAAAGGAGCGACCCCGACGATCCGCCTGCACTTTCACAGCTATGGCGCAGCTGAGAGGCGGTGTCTGGCAAATCTGCCTGCGCTTCATGAATTTGGCAGGTCCCGGCCGAGAACTGCTGTGGTTCTCCGCGCGGATGATGGATCATTGTCAGAGCCCGTCGCGCGGCGCTGCCCGGTTGCATCACCATGGGCAGATGCCCCCCGAGCACCTCATTGGCATCGGCCCCCACAATCTGCAGCACCAGCGCATCCTGATCTTTGGCCTCTGCCAGTTCGCGGTTCGACACCAGAAACGTGGTCACATTGTCGGTGAAATCTTTGTCGACATACCCAAAATTCACCCGCGCCTCCTGTACGATCGAGAAACCGATGTCGCTCAGGGTTGGAGAGAAGAAACAGTGGCTGTTGGTCAGCAATCGGTTGCCCGGCAAAAGCGCCGCGGTGCAACTGGTGACATGTGGGCTCTGGAGCTGCCGCGATTGCCCCTGAACGGTCAAAGTGCGTGGCTTCCCGTCTGGTGTGACAAGACAGATATCCAACCGGCCAATAAAGGCGCCAATCGCCTGAACATCATCCGGTGCCTCGCGGATCGGCCGCCAAAACCCGCCCCGCTCACGCGCGCCATCCACCATGGCATGGAAGGCCGAGCTTTGGGCATCGATGTCAAATTTGAACTTACATTCTGTCAGTGCCTGAGCAGAAGCAGGGAACAAGACCACCAACCAGAGAAAGAAACCGATCCGAAATGGCATAATATGCGCCCTGTCATAAGCTGAAAATCCCGATCACCGTAGCAACCCGCCCCGCTTTGGGTCAACGCGGGGTCTCCTGCCTTGACACTTTGCGTCGGCCTGAGCATGTAGCTTGGGAACATTGAGGCAAAAGGCTAGACCAATGGCGAAAGAAGAAAAGAAGGGCGGTTTTCTGGAAACCGTCAAAACGGTGGTCTACGCCCTGTTGATCGCGGGTGTGTTCCGGACCCTGTTCTTCCAACCCTTCTGGATTCCCTCCGGGTCGATGAAAGACACGCTGTTGATCGGCGATTTCCTCTTCGTCAACAAAATGGCCTATGGCTATTCCTATGCCTCCTGCCCCTCGGTGATTGTGCCAAGCGTGGGCCTCAACATCGATGCCAAAGATCTCTGTGGCTGGGCCGATGGCGACAACAAACGCCTGTTTGGGTCTGAGCCCGAGCGCGGCGATGTTGTGGTCTTCCGCCACCCGGTTTCGGGACGCGATTTCATCAAGCGTCTGATCGGTCTGCCCGGTGAGCGTATCCAGATGAAAAACGGCGTGCTGCACATCAACGACACCCCGGTCAAACTTGAGCCCGCTGGCGATTTTGTTGAGCTTGCCGGACCGCAGGGTCCACAGCGTCTGTCGCCCCGGTGTTCTGAAGGCCCCGTTGGCGAAGGTGGCACCTGCACCAAACAGCGGTTCACTGAAACCCTGCCCGGTGGCAGCTCGCATCAGATCCTCAATATCGGCCACCAGCCATCGGACAACACCTCGGCCTATGTTGTTCCAGAAGGGCACTACTTCTTTATGGGCGACAACCGCGACAATTCCTCGGACAGCCGCGTGCCGAACATTGTGAATGGTGTGGGCTTTGTTCCCTATGAAAACCTGATTGGCCGGGCCGATCGCATCATGTTCTCTTCTGCTGGTCGTTCTATGCTGTTCTTCTGGACATGGCGTGGAGATCGTTTCGTTAAGGCCGTCGAATGAAGCAATCCGCTGAACTGATCGCGCTGCAGGATCGGCTTGGGTATACCTTTTCCAGGCCCGATCTGCTGCGGCAGGCCATCACCCACTCATCCATGTCCTCCCCCGGCCGCTCAGATAACCAGCGATTGGAATTTTTGGGAGACCGGGTGCTGGGGCTCGTCATGGCGCAGGCGCTTTTGGAAGAAGACACCAGCGCCACCGAAGGTGTGTTGGCCCCGCGTTTCAACGCCTTGGTGCGCAAAGAAGCCTGCGCCGATGTGGCCCGTCAGATTGACCTAGGTGCTGCGCTGAAACTGGGCCGGTCTGAGCAGCTGTCTGGCGGCCGCCGCAAGCTTGCCTTGTTGGGTGATGCCATGGAAGCCGTGCTTGCCGCCGTTTATCTCGATGGCGGGTTTGACGCGGCTCAGGCGCTGATCCTGCGCCTCTGGGGTACGCGGGTGTCCAGCGTGGAAGATGACGCCAAAGATGCCAAGACCTCTCTACAGGAGTGGGCGCAGGCGCGGGGGCTCAAACCACCCCGCTACGAACAGAAGTCGCGCTCGGGCCCCGATCACGCTCCGGTCTTCACCATTGAGGCCCAGCTCGACAACGGCGCAAGTGCCGAGGCCACAGCCGGGTCCAAGCGTCAGGCCGAACAGGCCGCCGCCAAGGCGTTGCTGGATCAGCTCAACGGCTGATCCCCTTACTTCACAGATCCAGAATATCCCGTGCCGCCCGTTGCCCGCTCATGAGTGCGCCATGGGTGGTGCTGTGATATTCAAAGAGTGTGTGTTCTCCGGCAAAAAACACGCGATCCTGCACCGGGGTCTGAAAGATCTCGTAATCTTCGACCGAGCCGCCCACCTGAGGATAGCTATAAGCGCCGCGAAACAGTGGATCCTGCGACCAATGTGTCGAGAGTACCGCAGTGGGCGTTCCCACATCGTCCCCCCAGACCGAGCGCAGCACGGGCAGGGCATCGGCGACCATTTCGTCCTGCGTCATACGATCCGCCACAGGCGCATAGCGACCAAAGCTGAGCCCCAGCAGGATGTTCTCGCTGCTGAAGGTGCGATAGTTCAGCCAATAATTCCACCGCCCCTTGGGTTCGGTCATCATGCCAAAATACTGCGTATCCGTGTCCCAGAAGGCCGTGTCAAATTTCAAAGCCAGCTTGGTAACCGTGCCAAAGCCCAGTGTATCAATCGCGGTTTGCAAAGGTTTGGGCAACGCCGGGTCAAACCCGATGGTTTTCGCCTTAAGCACGCCCAGCGGCACCGTACAGACGGCATAATCGGCCTTGATCCCTGCCACGGTCACCCCATCGTCTGAATAGGCGATCTGATCCACTGGCGTATTGAGGCGAATATCCAGCCCCTTGGCCAGAGGTTCAAGGATCCGGTCGTACCCGGTGGTAAAGACCACATCCGCCCCGTCAAAGGCCTCATCCTCAAAGGCCAGATCAGCCGAGATATCTTCAATTCCGGTTCCGAAATCAAACTCGGCATAGGCCGAGAGCATCCAACGCCCGATGGGGTCGCCCAAAAGCTCGGGGTCGAGCTCAAGCGCCGCCTCAGCGAGGCTCATCCCACGCATGCGATAGCTGCGCGCCATAAGGGTATCGAGACGATCATAGATGTCGTCAAACCGCGCCCAATCGGCCTCGGTCAGGTCTTCACCGTCAAACGTGAAAAGGTCGATGCTGTCGTCATCGGTCACAACCGTCGGCGCGCCAACCTGTTGGGCTAGCTGCTGAATCGGGTTGTCCGCACTTGGACCGTGAATCCAGCCCGCCCCATATTCGAAGGGTGCCCCCAGTGTCAGATCAGTTTTCACCCGCCCCCCGACATAATCCCCGGCCTCAAGCACAATCACACGCGCCCCGGCAGTTTGCAGCTCTTGCGCCGCCGCAAGGCCCGCCAAACCGGCCCCAACCACAACTACGGTCTTGCCCTCAAGCGCTTGCGAGGCCCGCCCCATACCGATCAGGCTGGCACTCAGGGCCAGTTTAAATGCGTTGCGTCGTGAAATACTCAAACCCTGTCTCCCGAATAATTCCGTCACGCTACCACGAAACAGTGATTGATTGCAGGCCAGAATCACGGCTACGACTGTCCCGCTGATCAAAGACGAGGCGCGCCATGACCAATCTCTTGCTGTTTATCCCCGCCTGTTTTGCGCTCAACCTTGCGTTTGAGCCAAACAACCTGATGGCTCTGACAAATGGGGCACAAAGGGGCGTGGGCTTTGCCGTGCTGGCGGCAAGTTCGCGGATCATGGCCTTTGCGCCGGTGATTGCGATTTCGGCCCTTGGGCTTGGAGTGGTCCTGTCGACCTCTGCCCTTGTCTTCACGGCGATCAAACTGGGTGGGGCCGCCTATCTGATTTGGCTGGGGATCAAACTGCTGCGTCACTCAGGGACTGCCAGCTCTGCGGATGTCTCCTCTGAGCCAGTGCGGTTCAAAGACGCCTTTCGGCGAGAGGGACTGGTGGCCATGGGCAATCCCAAGGCGATCTTGATCTTTGCCGCCTTCTTTCCACAGTTTGTGGATGTTGATGCCTATGCCCAAAGCTATCTGACGCTGGGCGCGATATTCCTGCTGCTCGAAGTGGGGGCGATTGCGGTCTATGCCTCTGTGGGCCATTTCGCGGCCCGCGCGGCCTCACACAGGCTGCATTATTTCCAGCGCGCTTCGGGGTTTGGCATGATTGTTTTTGGTGGGCTTTTGTTGCTGACCAAACGGCCGGATATGGCCTGAGATCGCGCACGCCGAACCGCCGCACGGCTCGGCGCCTCCCATATCGCTTATGTTACGCGGATATATCCGGCCAGACCGGTTTTCTGGTGCTCGATCACATGGCAATGGAACGCCCAGTCACCCGGGTTGTCGGCCACCAGCGCAATGTCGATCACCTCATCCTTCAGCAACAACATGGTGTCGGTCAAAAGTGGCGGCAGATCGCGTTGGTTTGACTTAAGTGGCACAAAGACCAGCCCGTGCAGATGGATCGGATGCAGGTTGGGGGATTCATTGCGCAGCCGCAGCACATAGCTTTTGCCACCTTCCAAGGTCGCCAAAGGCCCTACATTTTTCGCCGCATCTCCGGCCCAAGGGGTGCGGTTGATCGACCAGAAACTATAGCCCAGCGTCCCACACAGCCCGTCATTGGGCGCATCTCCTTCCGGGGTCCAGCCGAAGACAAACTCATGCAATTCGGCCTGATCAAGGTTCGGCAGGTTGACCGGATTGTCCTCAAGCGGTGCCAGATCGCTGAGCGAGCGGTTCAAATCCGCGCCAACCGCGCGCAGGCTTGCCATAGGTTTCGTGACATACCCCGGCAGCTGCGCCAGAAGATCCACCTGCTGCCCCTCACCCGACGGCATGCGCACCGCAAAATCCGCGCGCTGACCGGGCCCCAAGAGCATGGGATCTTCGGCGGTGGGCATCGGCACATCGATCCGCGTGGGATGTCCATCCCAGGCGATGATCTTGGCCTCTGCGCCGCTCAACACCAGTTTGTAAATCCGCGTTGTATCGGTGTTGACCACCCGCAAACGCACGAGCCCCCCGGCGGGGTGATCATAGACCGGCTCTTGTAGCCAATTAGCGGTCTGAACATTGCCGAATGTCCCAGACCGGGCCGCGCCACGTGGGGTGAAATAGGGCAGGAAGCTGCCATCATCCTGCAGGCGGAAATCGCGCAGGTTCACCACCTCGTCCCCGTCAAAACCGGGATCGCTTTCTTCGTCGATCACCATCACCCCGGTCAGACCATGCGCCATCTGCGACATGGTCATGCAATGGGGATGATACCAATAGGTGCCCGCATCCGGCGGGGTGAACTCATAGGCAAAGGTTTCCCCTTCAGCGATGGGAAACTGGGTCAGATAAGGCACGCCGTCCATACCGTTTGGGATACGCAGCCCATGCCAGTGCATGGCCGTGTAATCCGGCATGGCATTGGTCACGTTCAACCGCAGCGGCACCCCCTTTTTACCCCGGATCACCGGGGGTGGCGCATCGGCGCTCAGACTCACCAACCCGTCGGTCATCACCCCAACGCGCAGTGCATAGCGCGCGGGCTGGATCGTCAGATCATGGGACAGTGCCGCCGCCTGCCCCAGCTGCGGCCAGGTCAATCCCGCCCCCAAGCCTCCGGCGCCTGCGGCCATCGCGGCTCCAGATCCACACAGAAACGCACGTCGTTTCATCTCTCACCTCTGTCTGAAATTTCGGTCGGGCAGAAAGGCTGGACCGGCTATGCGCACATTGACATGCAATATTGGTGCTTTCCATGATATGGAGCAAAAAAGGGCGGAAATTGACCTCTGGCCCCTGCGGCGAAAACGCGCTAGTGGGGCTGATCTGCAAGCAGGACCAAATCATATGACCACACGCGCCGGATTCGTCGCTTTGATCGGAGAGCCCAACGCGGGCAAATCCACCCTCACCAACCGCATGGTTGGCGCCAAGGTGTCGATTGTGACCCACAAGGTGCAAACCACACGCGCGCGCATTCGTGGCGTGGCGATTGAGGGCGACAGCCAGCTGGTCTTTGTAGACACACCCGGTTTGTTCCAGCCCCGCCGTCGATTGGATCGGGCAATGGTTGCGGCCGCTTGGGGTGGCGCTGCGGATGCGGATTTGATTGTCCTGCTGATCGAAGCCCATCGCGGCATCACAGCCGGGGTCAAAAGCATTCTAGAAGGCCTAGAAGAGCTGCCCAAAGGTCGGCGTGTGGCCTTGGCGATCAACAAGATCGACCGTGTCAAAGCCGAAGATCTGCTGGCGCTCAGCCAAGAGCTCAACGAGAGCTATAGCTTTGCCAATACATTCATGATCTCCGCCGAAAAAGGCCATGGGGTTGATGATCTGCGCACCTGGCTGGCAGGCGAACTCCCCGAAGGGCCGTGGCTTTACCCCGAAGATCAAATCGCCGATCTGCCGTTGCGCATGATCGCCGCTGAGATCACCCGCGAAAAGCTCACCCTGCGTCTGCACCAGGAACTGCCTTATCAGTTGACCGTTGAGACCGAGCAATGGGAAGAGCGCAAAGATGGGTCAGCCCGTGTTGACCAGATGATCTATGTCGCCCGCGACGGCCACAAGGGGATCATTCTGGGCAAAAAAGGTGAAACCATCAAAGCGATCAGCCAATCCGCGCGCGCCGAGCTGGAAGAATTCCTAGGCCGCAAGATTCACCTGTTTTTGCAGGTGAAGGTGCGGACCAACTGGCTTGAAGAAGCGGAACGCTATTCCGAAATGGGTCTGGATTTCCGCGACGGAAATGCCTGATGGCCCGCCTGACCGCACGGTTTTGGGTGGATGCCTATCTTGCACGGCTGCGGTTTGTAGATATCGCAGCATTTGTTGTCGCCCATGGCGATGACACCGCCGGAGCCGTGTTGGTCAAACTGAACACTCTGGATGGTCAGGCCTGCGCCTATACTCGCGGGTTTGATCTGATGAGCGGCGACCGCATCTGGCAGGAGCTGTCACAGGGGGCGGAGCGCGATGTGGACGAGGCCATCAATCGCCAACGCAGTTTTGATCCTGATCTTTGGGTGATTGAGGTCGAAGATCGCGCCGGTCGTCATATGCTTGACGAAGAGGGGCTTGGGTAAGATCCCCGGTGGGAAATCCCCCTTGTATATACCCAAGGCAGAGGCCAGTTTACCCACATGGAATGGCGTGACACCGGTCTGGTTCTGGCAACCCGAAAACACGGAGAAACCTCGGTTTTGCTTGAGGTTTTCACGCCGCAGCATGGGCGCCACAGTGGTTTGCTGCGCGGGGGCATTTCGCGCAAGATCAGCCCGCATATTCAACCCGGTGCACAGCTTGATCTGACCTGGAAAGCCCGACTTGAAGATCAATTGGGCAGTTTCACCATTGAACCGCTAAAATCCCGCGCGGCCTTTGTGATGGAGGACCGTGTGGCTTTGGCGGGGTTGAACACGGTGGTGGCGCTGTTGCATCAATGCCTGCCTGAGCGCGCCCCCTATCCTGAGTTTTATGCCCAGACTGAGGCCTTGCTGGATCTATTGGCTCAGCCCGAGGTCTGGCCCGTGGCCTATCTGCATTGGGAATTGGCCCTGTTGGAGCAGATGGGTTTTGGGCTTGAGCTCGACAGCTGCGCGGTGACCGGCAGCCGTCAGGGATTGATCTATGTCTCACCGCGAACCGGGCGGGCCGTGACCGCAGAGGGGGCCGGTGAATTTGCCGACCGCCTGTTGCCGCTTCCCCCGGTTCTAAAAGGTCTCGCGGTCGAGGACGATGCGCAGGTGCTGGAGGGGTTGCGCACCACCGGGCATTTCATGACCACCCGCATCGGGCCTGACCTGAAAGACGGCGCACTGCCCGCCGCCCGCGCAGGGTTTGTCGACCAACTGCGCCTTAGAGCGGACCACAACAGCGCGCGCTAAGGTCGGGTGGCAAACACCATCTCGCGCCCGGTCTCGTCTGACAGGACCAACGTGGTGTCCAGCACTTCCGACAGGGTCATCGCCTCGAGCGCCTGAAAGAAGAGTGTTTCAGAGTCTAGGTCGGGGCATGCCATGCGCGTGACCGCAATTGGACCTAGGGCGAACCAGGGATAAGGGGCCGTTTGTGGGGCACTGTAGCGGTTGCAGGTCGCCTGCCCCGCAATCTGTCCCGGCTTAGGAAACTCCAGCGTCGCCCGCATCTCGGTGGTGGAACCGTCGATGCTCACCAGATGCCAGATGTGTCCCCCCGCCCCGTAGGCATGCAGGCTTTCGTCCGCGCGACAGGCGGTTAGTGACAGAAGGGCGAGAGGCAGCAGAGCGAGACGCATGAGACTTCCTTTTGGCGATTGCATCACATCTGGGCATATTCCCCAGATTCAGCAAGGGGCCGGGTTGACTTGGGGCGCGTCAGACCTTTCCTAAAGACACACCTGAGGAGGTTCCCCATGCGCATTCGCCCCTTGGATCCGGTGAGCGATCTTGACCGGGTTGTTGGGTTTTACCGCGACGCCCCGGATTATTGGCAGATGGCCGAAGGGCGGCGGCCGGGGCTGGTGTATGCCCAGAGATTTTTCACCGACGGGCCGCCCGGATGTGATGTATCTCGGTCCCATCGATTGGGCCTGTTTCTGGACGATCAGTTATCGGGGCTGGCAGAGCTTTCGTTTGGCTTCCCCGAACCAGAGGATGCCTATCTGGGGTTCATGATGCTGGGCGATTGGGCCCGCGGATCTGGGAACGGACGGGTGTTTCTAACCCATCTCGAAGAGCTTGCGGCAAAGGCGGGCGCAAGATGGCTTTATCTCGCGGTCTTAGAAGCAAACCCGCGCGGGCGGGCGTTTTGGCTGCGCGAAGGGTTTCAAAGCACGGGACTGCGGGGCGAGATGCAAATGGGCGACAAATTTCAGGGGCTGGAACGTTTAAGCAAAGATCTGAGCCGCCGAACCTGCGACAATCGTGAACAATAGACCGGAAAATTCCTGCCATGTCTGGACATGCCCAAACCGCACCGCCTAGGAAGGGGGTGATGAAACTGACGCTTCCCAACCTGCTGACCGTGCTTCGCCTGCTCGCCGCTCCCGGCGTGGCGGTGATGTTTCTTTATTTCCACCGCCCCTTTGCCGACTGGGCTGCTTTGCTGCTGTTTGTAAGCGCGGCAATCACAGATTGGTTTGACGGCCATCTGGCCCGTGCCTGGAAACAGGAGACCAAGCTGGGCGCGATGCTGGACCCCATTGCCGACAAAGCCATGGTTGTGATCGCGCTGATGGTGATTGTCGGATATTCCTCGATGTCTCCGTGGCTGGTGCTCCCTGCTACCGTGATCCTGTTTCGCGAGGTTTTTGTATCCGGGCTGCGCGAGTTTCTGGGCGATACCGCTGGCACGCTCAAAGTGACCAAGCTTGCTAAGTGGAAGACCACGGCGCAGATGGTGGCCATAGCCACGCTCTTTGCCCAAGGGGTGTTTGAGCACTATCTGGGCATGTCCGCCTTTGGCATGGACCACACCATGTTTGAGGCGATCATGAACGGGGCCGAAGAGGATGTTCTGGGGCTGCGTTGGAAACACGCTGGTATGCTCTGGGCCGGAGACATCGGGCTGGCTCTGTTGTGGATCGCCGCCGCGCTGACTTTGATCACGGGCTGGGATTATTTCCGCAAGGCCCTGCCACATCTGAAGGAAGATCGCTGATGAACGTGCTGTATTTCGCCTGGGTGCGGGAACGGATCGGAGTTCCCAAGGAGAGTGTCGAGACAAATGCCAAAACCGTGGCGGATCTTGTAGAAGAGCTGCGTGCGCGTGAGGAACGCTATGCCGCCGCCTTTGCTGATCTGTCGGCGCTGCGTGTGGCCGTCGATCAGGAATTGACCGAGTTTGATGCCTCAATTGAAGGCGCACGCGAAGTGGCGTTTTTCCCACCAATGACCGGGGGCTAACCCATGCGGATAGTGGTGCAGGAACAGCCCTTCGACTATGGCGCCGAATGTAACGCCTTTGCCGACGGGCGCGATGATCTGGGCGCTGTGGTCAGCTTTGCCGGTATTGTGCGTGATGTCGAAGGTGGCATGGATCACATGATGATCGAGCACTATCCCGGCATGACTGAAAAGGCGCTAGAAAAGATCGCCGCCGAGGCCTCTGAGCGTTGGTCGCTGGGGGATGTTCTGGTGATCCACCGCTATGGCAGCATGGTGCCCGGGGATAAGATCATGATGGTGGCCACCGCCTCACGTCACCGGGTTCATGCCTTTGAAGCCGCTGAATTTCTGATGGATTATCTGAAATCCCGCGCGCCGTTCTGGAAAAAAGAATATGTGGGCAAAGGGGCCGACTGGGTCGCGGCCAAAGACGAAGATGAGGCCGCGCTCGATCGTTGGTGATCTGCGCGCCTCTTTTTAGAGGTCCTGTCTCTTAATCCTGTTCGATCTGGGTGTCGCGCCGGAAGGGCCCATAGGCGGTCAGGATCTCAATATCCTCTTCCACGGCCGCGCGTTCGGCAACGAGATAGCGTTTGATCGCCTCAGCAAAACCCTGATCCGCCACCCAATGCAGCGAATGCGTTGGGGCAGGCAAATACCCCCGCGCCAGCTTGTGTTCGCCCTGCGCACCGGCCTCAACCCGCGCCAACCCGCTGCGGATGGCAAAATCGATGGCCTGATAATAGCAGACCTCAAAATGCAGACAGGGGTGATCTTCGAGACAGCCCCAGTAGCGGCCAAACAGAACATCGCGACCAATGAAATTCAGCGCCCCCGCTATGGGGTGCCCGTCTCTCTCGGCCAGCACGAGGGCGATGTCGTTGCGCATGTCGCGGTGCACAATCTCGAAAAACTCCCGCGTCAGATAGGGCGTGCCCCACTTGCGCGCGCCTGTGTCTTGATAGAACCGCCAGAAGGCATCCCAATGCGCGGGCTCGATCTCATCTCCAGTTAGCGTGCGAATTGTGCCGCCGAAGGCCTGCGCCTTTTGGCGTTCCTTGCGAATGTTCTTGCGTTTGCGCGAGCTGAGCGAGGCCAGAAATCCGTCAAAATCATCGTAGCTGTCGTTCAGCCAGTGGAATTGTTGGGTCTGGCGGCGCATGAGGCCCATCTGTTCCCCCGCCAGAGCCTCGGCCTCGGTGCAGAAGGTGATATGCATTGAGGACAGTTCATTTTCGGCAGCCAGCTGCACCGCCCCTTGGATCAAGGCTGAGAGCCCCATCACCTCATGCCCCGGCCGGGTCAGCAATCGGCGGCCCGTGGCAGGGGTAAAGGGCACGGCAACCTGAAGCTTGGGGTAATAGCGCCCTCCTGCGCCTTCCAACGCATGGGCCCAGTTGTGGTCAAAGATATATTCGCCCTGACTGTGCCCTTTGGCATAGAGAGGGGCGACGGCAATGACCTGCCCCTCCTGTTCTGCCACAAGATACCGGGGATCCCAGCCGGTGCCAGGCCCCACCGACCCGCTGTCTTCCAGAGCTTTGAGGAAACGATAGGTGGTAAAGGGATCACGTGCCCGCCCGTCTTTCGCTTCGGGGCAGGCACAGGCGTCCCAATCCTCAGGCGCAACCTGTGCAAGCGAGGTCAGGACGGATATTGAAACAGCGGCTTCCATGGCCCTCAACTATGTGGGCCATGGCGCAGGGTCTTCAAGCCAAATAGCCTTCGAAAGTCACGTTATCCGCGATTTTTCGGGCTGTGGCCTCGGCCTCGGAGGACCGAATGGTCCAGCAGAACACAGACACATCTTTTTCCTTGAGGCGCGCAACCGGTGCGCTGTCCAGTTCCGCTTGATAATGCGACACAAAACACGATCCCGTGCGGTCAAAATCAGCAATCTCGCCCAGATGTTTGCGGTAATCTTCCGGCAGATCTTTGGCTTCGTCACCGGTAAAGGAATAGGTGACAAGACCACGCGGCACATCCGGCGCAAGTTCGGCCATTTCGGCAATTGCATGCGGGTTGAACGACATCAACGCAAGCGGGCCGTCGTATCCGGCCAGATCTTTGGCCACAGCCGCCTGCAGCGCCCCGACGTTGGGGCCCATGGCACGGTCCTGGTCTTTGATCTCGACCAGCAAGGCCACCTGCCCCGCCACAAGCTCAAGCACCTCGGCAAAAGTTGGAATGCCTTCTGCCCCATGCCGCAGCGCAATTTCCCCGAGCTCAGCCGCGGTATAGTCGCTCACCTCACCGGTCGCCTCGGTCAGGCGGTTCATGTCATAGTCATGGAACACCATGGCCTGACCGTCTTTTGAGATCTGAAGATCGATCTCGATGCCATATCCCGCCGCAATCGCTGCACGGATCGCTGCACGTGAGTTTTCGGGACGACCATCGGTGATGTCATGCAGAGCACGATGGCTGATCGGGGCGTTGAAGAACGCGGCAGGTAGTTTGGACATATGTCTTATTCGATCTCAAAAATGCCTTCGATTTCGACGGCAACGTTAAAGGGCAAGGCCCCCGCTGAAACGGCAGACCGCGCGTGACGGCCTGCGTCTCCGAGAATTTCTACCATGGCATCAGAGGCGCCATTGATAACTTTAGGCTGATCGGTGAAATCACCGTGCGAGTTGACGAAGCCCACCAGCTTGACCACGCGCTTGAGCCGGGTCAGATCCCCACCACAGGCCGCACGCACCTGCGCCAGAAGGCTCAGAGCACAGGTTTTGGCCGCTGCGGCGCCCTCTTCCACGCTCAGGTCTGCGCCCACCTTGCCGGTGATAAACCCATCTGCGTTCATGCTGATCTGACCGGACACATAGAGCGTGTTGCCGGTCTGAACATAGGGCACATAGTTTGCTGCGGGTGCGGGCGCATCCGGCAGGGTCAGGCCAAGTTCGGTCAGGCGGGTTTCAATTGCATTGCTCATAGCATGTCCTCCACTGGGCGCAGGGCCCAAAGCTGCTTAAACTGATTTGCCGAGACGCTAATGTGACACGGCGCAGATGAAAAGCCTGAGCCCGGCCAATTGCGTTCATATTCCGCCATCTGTTGAGTTTGTTGTGACCAGCGCCCCGCGCGCCCACGGGCGGCCCCCCAAAGGGCCGCCTCATCCGGTGCGCGTCAGCGCCCATTGTAACAGCGTCACCCTTCGCGGAAGGCCTTGGCAAAGTAATCGGTGAAGGGTTTCACCAGATAGGCCAGCGGCGTGCGATCTTTGGTGCGGATAAAGGCCTCTACCGGCATGCCCGGGATCAGGGTCGCGCCTTCGGGCAGGCGCTCTGCCTCACCTTCATTCATGACAATTTCCGCCCGGTAATAGCGCACACGCGAGGTCTGATCTTCAAAGGCATCCGCCGAGATTTGCACAACGCTGCCGGACAATTCAGGTGTTTCCCGCTGATCCAGTGACGAAAACCGCAGGCTCACTTCCTGATCGACAAACAACTGGTCAATGTGGATCGGCTCCACCTGTGCAGCAATCACCAGTGGTCGGTCCTGAGGCACCAGATACAGCACAGGATCTGCGGGTCGGATCACCGAGCGTGGGGTAAAGACCGTCAGGCCATAGATAACGCCAGACACCGGTGCGGTGATCTCCATTCGGCTCAACCGTTCCTGCAAAGCGCGGCGCTGTTCGGCCAGCTCACGCTCGCGGAACTGCAAATCACGCAGGGTGGTGATCGATTCTTCCCGACGCTGGGTGTCGAGTGTCAGGATCTGAATGTCGATCTCGGTGATGCGCCCTTCGGCCTGCGCCCGCTGTGCGGTCAGCTCACCCACCTGCCCCGAAATACGCGCCTGTTCGCGCTGCAACGACAGCACCCGGCTGGCCTGTGCCAATCCGCGGTCCAAAAGTGACTGTTGATCCGCCAGTTCCTTTTCGATCAGGCTCAGCTGGGTTTCCAAGGCCGTCTGCTGCGCCTCAACCCCTGTCACCTGATCCGCGATTTGCTCCTTGCGTTTGAACAGCTGATCTTTCTGCCGCGACATCGACTCGCGGCGTGCGATAAACAGATTGCGTTGACCGGTGACAAGATCCGCCACTTCGGCATCAATCAAGGCCCGCGCCAGTACGTCCTCATCAAAGCTGATGGTGGTCAACTCATCCCGTTCCGCCTGCAGCCGCGCCCGGCGGGCACCCAGTTCAAAATATTGCCCATCCGCAATGGCCAGCTCAGATTGCAACAGGGTGGGATCCAACCGCAGTAGCACCTCGCCAACGGTCACTGTGTCGCCTTCATCCACCAGAATCTCGGCCACAACTCCGCCATCAGGGTGCTGCACAACCTGTCTGTTCTGATCCACCTCGATAGACCCCGAAGCGATGATCGCCCCGGAAATATTTGTCGTGGCGGCCCAATAGCCAAATCCGCCCAGCAGAACCACAAGGGTCAACAGCCCCAGTGTCATCGGAAACCGCAGAGAAAACTCTTTATGGTTGCTCATTTTACGCCTCCCGGGGTGGAGTTTTGCTTGATCTGCTGGTGATTTGAGACAACCTGCTTCAACACTTCTTCTTTAGGTCCAAAGGCCGTGCGGGTGCCGTTCTCAATCATCAAGAGGGTGTCGCATTCCTGAATTGCGGCCGGTCGGTGCGCCATAATCAGCACGGATTTACCCAATCCCTTGAAGGTTTTGATCGCGCGGTTCACGGCTTTTGATCCTTCATTGTCGAGGTTCGAGTTGGGTTCATCCAACACAAGGAACACCGGATCGCCGTACATGGCACGGGCCAGGCCAATTCGCTGGATCTGCCCACCGGACAATCGGCCACCGTTGGCCGTGACGCGGGTGTCATAGCCGTTGGGCAATTTCAGGATCATATCATGGGCATCGGCCTGTTTGGCGGCCTCGACAACCATTTTCGCATCCGGTTCCGGAGACAGTCGCGCGATGTTCTCGGCAATTGTGCCATCAAACAAAGACACGCGCTGGGGCAGATACCCGATATGTTGTCCCAAGACATCGGGACCATATTGATCCAAAGCCGCGCCATCGAGGCGGATTTTCCCCCCTGCGGGGCGCCAAATACCGGTCAGGGCGCGGGCCAATGTGGATTTGCCCGAGCCCGACGGGCCAATCACACCCACTGCCTGCCCCGGTGTCACGTTGAAGGACACCAGCCGCAGCGCAGCCTGTTGTTCGCCGGGGGCCACAATGGTCAATTGCTGCACATCCAGTTTGGCTTTGGGAACGGGCAAAGGCGTGCGAGGAGGTTCCTCAGGAATTTCGGTCAAGAGCTGAGCCACATTGCTCCAGCCCTTGCGCGCCCGCTCCACCATCGGCCATTGACCAATCGCAAGTTCGATTGGCGCCAAAGCCCGTCCCATCAGGATTGAGCCCGCAATCATGGCACCGGGGCTCAACTCGCCCTGCAGCACGAGATAGGCACCGAGGCCCAACATCGCAGATTGCAGCAGCATCCGAATGGTTTTTGTCAGCGTCGAGAAGGTCCCGGTCAGGTCCGCAGAGCCGATTTGCCCGGCCAAAGCCTGGGCCCGTGCGCCCATCCAGCGCTGGAACGCATGGCCACGCATGCCAAGCGCCTGCACCATTTCCGCCTCGGTGCGGATCTGGTCCGACGTGCGTTCCGCCTGCATCACCATCTGGTTCGATTTCAGCGTCGGATCCCGGGTCACCAACTGATTGACCACGGTCACCATGATCAGAATCGCACCTCCGACCAGGGCAAGGTAGCCCAGCCACGGGTGGAAGATCATAATCCCGATAATGAAAACAGGGGTCCAGGGAATATCAAACAGGGACAACAGAACCGGAGAGGACATAAACCGCTGCACCGATTCGAGATCGCGCAGCCCGGTTTGGGCCAGCTCATCATTCTGTACCGCCGAACGGCGCATCACCGCATCAAACACCCGCAGATCCAGATCTTTCTGAAACCGCGCTGCAACACGCCCCATCACCCGGCCACGGACATAGTCCAAGATGCCCATCATGCCATAAAGAAAAATCACCAACACAGACAAAGCCACAAGGGTTGCCTCCGACCGAGAGCCCAACACGCGGTCATAGACCTGCATCATGTAAAGCGGGCCTGTCAGCATCAGCAGATTGACGACTGCGCTGAAGATCGCGACAAACCAGAAGTAGGGGCGGCTTTTTCGCCGGACGGCACGGAGCTCATCCAGCCCTGTGGGGAGGTTTTTCATATTTGTCTTCTACAAATGGGTCTCGACAACGGTGCCACGACCCCGATCATTGTGGTTAACGGCATTCACACTCTGTCACGATTGTGACACAGCGTGCTGGAATAGCGGGGACACCATTGGGTGTCGGAACAAATGCAATTAAGTAACCTTCTACAGCTATAAGTACAGTACCATATCCTGATACTTACAGCAGGTCGCTTATAGAAGAATGATGGTTAACGGAAGGTATCTCGCGATGCGCGCGTTCAAGATGATCTTAGCTGTGGCAGCCTTGGCAGTGACCGCAGGGTGCAGCGTGCCTGGCCCCGGCGACGCGCCGGATGGGGTATTTGACCCCTATGAGGCCCGCAACCGCAAGGTCCATGCCTTTAACGCAACCGTGGACAAAGCCCTGTTGCGCCCGGCAGGTAAGGGCTATGTCAGTGCGGTTCCCGAACCGGTTCAGGCGGGGGTCAGCAATATGGCCGCGACCCTGTCGATTCCCGGATCGGCGGTGAACCACTTGCTGCAGGGCCGTCCGGGGGATGCGACCTATAACCTTGTGCGCTTTGCCCTGAACGCCACGCTGGGGCTTGGGGGGATTCTTGATCCCGCAACCGACTTTGGCCTGCCTGAGGATTCCACCGGGTTTGGCGACACTCTGGCAAGCTGGGGTGCAAAAGAGGGTGGCTATGTGGTTTTGCCGGTGCTTGGGCCGTCAAATGAACGTGATGCGGTCGGCACCGTTGTAGATCTGGCGTTTAACCCCTTGGGATCAGTCCTTGAAAAACCCGCAAGCCACATTGGAACCGTCGCCAAAGTCGCCGATCAGATTGGTGATCGGGGCCGATATGCCGATGTGATCGATCCAATTTTGTACGAAAGTGCGGATTCCTATGCCCAGCTAAGGTTGATTTATCTGCAAAACCGCCGACATGAGTTGGGAGAAGAAGCACCGGGCGAAGAGATTGATCCGCTTGCGCTCGACACAGAAGGATTTTGACGATGCGTCTTGGTATGACACGCAGAAGCTTTGGATTTGGTGCCCTGGCACTAGCCACAACCCCCGCCACCGCCTGGGCGTTGAACGAAGGTCAGGCGCGCAGCTTGGTAGACGGGCTTGTTGGCGCTATCAACAAAGTGATCGATTCCGGCAAATCAGAAGCGCGCATGATCCGCGAATTTGAGCAGATTTTCCGCCGCTATGCCGATCTGTCATATGTCGCGGCTTATGCCATGGGTTCTGATGGTCGCCGGGCGACAGCTGCACAGAAAAAGGCCTTTACCGCCGCCTTCACCGGCTACATTTCCCGCAAATACGGCAAACGGTTTCGCGAATTTATCGGCGGCCAACTGGAAGTGACCAAAGTCAAAAAGGTCAAAAACTACTTTGCCGTGACCACACTTGCGAAACTGCGTGGACAGTCGCCGTTTGAAGTGTCGTTCCATGTCTCGGATCGATCAGGCAAGGATCTGTTCTTCAACATGTATATCGAAGGCGTGAACCTGCTGCTGACCGAGCGGACGGAAATTGGCGCTATGTTGGACAAACGTCGTGGTGACATCAACGCCATGATCAACGATCTGAAAAAGGCGGGGTAACACCACCTCTCAGGTGCTGCGGGTGGTCTCATCACAGTGCAGCACCATCCGTGCCCGATATTCTAGATCATCGCTCAGCTCTTTTGGCTCAAACCCCGCGCGAGCACGGAACACATGTCCCTGGCGCAGGTCCAGCAACAGCCGGGCCCGCTCGAGCGGTGGAAAGGCATATGGCAGATTGCCCGCCGCACGCTCCGCATCAAAGCGTTGAGCAATGCGTTTATCGGTGTCTGTGATCGCAGCCTGTAACAGGTCATCCGCGCCGCCATGGATCATCTTATTGACCGCGCGACTAAATTCGATGTTCAGGCGCTGGACAGTATTTATCACAAAGACTTTCACACAACACTTATCATGCCCGACAGCACCGTGGTCACCTATAACAAGGCCGAGTTTACTGCGCATTTTGCCAAACAGGCGGAAGAGGGCGGCGCGCCTTTGAACACATGGGCCGACTGGCATGATTTCCACGTGCTGGGCGATAGTGCCGTCTGTGTGCTGAGCCGCAAACACAGCGGCATGAACGGCGAAGAGATGCTGTTGCTGTGCAACATTGAATGGCGCTTTGAAGACGGGCGCTGGCAGGTGCTGCGCGAACAGATTTTCCTGCGTCCCCTGTCCGAGGTCTAGGGCCAATTGGGGGCACAGCGGCCCCCAAGCACAGGTTAGTTGCCGTTGAAGATGTCGCGCAGCACCTGTTGCAGAACATCTTCGGCGACATCCTTGATCACGTCTTCGGGTTGATTGCGCGGCTGCGGCGCGGCCGGAGCAGGAGGGGCCACAGGCTGCGGCGCGCGCGCAGGCAGCGGTTTGATCGGCATCCCCTCATGCACCCGCGTCATCACCTCGTTCCAGATCTCGGTCGGCAGTCCCCCGCCCGTCACACCGCTCAGAGGTGTGTTGTCATCATAGCCCATCCAGACTCCGGTGACATAATCGGCGGTGAAGCCCACAAACCAGGCATCCCGCGCCTCTTGGCTGGTGCCGGTTTTACCCGCCGCAGGACGCCCATCTGCCAAAAGCGCGCGGCGTCCGGTGCCCTCTGTCACCACCTTTTCCATCATCCAGACCAGCTCTTGCGCAGCGTTGGTCTGGATCACCCGTTCCCCGATTCCACCACCGGCCCCCATCAACGGGGTGTCATCGCCCCGCAGCGACAGCTCGACCAGACCATAGGGCGTGACCGACGAACCACCGTTCAGAATACCGGCATAGGCGCCGGTCATTTCCAGCAAGGTCGCCTCAGAGGCCCCCAGGGCCAGCGATGGGGTGTCTTTCAGATCGCGGGGAATGCCAAAGTCCCGTGCCACCCGCATGACCAGAGGCCGCCCAACGGCCTCGGACACTTTCACCGCCGGGATGTTCAGCGACTGTTTCAACGCATCGACCAAAGTCACCCGGCCTTTATAGTTCCGGGTGTAGTTCTCCGGGCACCAGCGCCCTGATCCGGGGATATCCAGACAATAGGGTTCATCTGTCACCGCATCGAGCGGACCATAGCCCAGCTCAAGCGCGGTGGCATAGACAAAGGGTTTGAAGGCAGAGCCGGTCTGGCGCACGGCCTGTGTGGCGCGGTTGAACAGACCTGAGGCATCGGTATCGCGTCCGCCTACCATGGCGCGCACGGCGCCATCGGCGGACATGACCACCACGGCAACCTGCGCCTTTGAGCCCTTACGAACTTTGGTTTCAAACACCTGATTGACCGCATCAGCGGTGGCTTGCTGAATGCGCGGGTCCAGAGTGGTGCGGATCTCGACGTCTTCGGTAGTATCGCGGGTAAAGAACTCTGGTCCCGACCGCATGACCCAATCGGCAAAGTACCCGCCGCCCAGCGATTTCGACCCTTTCGACAGTTGCGCCGGGTTTTGCTGATAGAAAGTGGTGTTCTTATCGTCCAGAAGACCCTGATCATTCATCAGACGCAGCACGGTGGCGGCGCGATCATGGCTGCGTTTCAGATTTGCCGTGGGCGCAAGACGTGTCGGCGCGGTCAACAGACCTGCAATCATCGCCGCCTCAGAGGGGTTCAGCGCTGAGGCCGGTTTGCCAAAATAACGCTGCGCGGCGGCCTCGGCCCCATAGGCCCCGCCGCCCATATAGGCGCGGTTGAGATAGATCGAGAGGATCTCGTCCTTGCTGTATTTGGTCTCCATCGCCAGAGCAAAGATCGCCTCTTTGATCTTGCGCCCCATCGAGGACCGCCGGCAATCGGCCACATAGTCCTGTTCGCTGTCCCACTGGGTCGGGTCAAACTCGACCCCCAGACACAAAAGCTTTGCGGTCTGCTGGGTGATGGTTGAACCACCGTGCCCGGACAGGGGACCGCGCCCTTCGCTCAGGTTGATGCGCACTGCGCTGGCGACACCACGGGGGCTGATGCCGAAGTGGCCATAAAACCGTTTGTCCTCGGTGGCGACCACGGCGTTCTTCAGGTGCGGAGACACACTTGTCGCGCTGACCGCACCGCCGAATTGATCCCCTCGCAGAGCAAAGACCCGTCCGCCGCGGTCCAGCATGGTCACCGACCCGCGTGCGCGGCCATCAAGCAACGCCGACAGCTCAGGCAAGGCAGCGCGTTGCATATAGACGGCGGTGCCGAGGATCAGAGCAACCACCAGGGTAGCAAAGACCGTCACCCGCCAGATCAGGCGCCAGAAAAATCGGAAGATCCCCAGAAAGAACGCCACAATCGGGTTGCGACGCCGTGTGGGTTTGCGTTTTGGTTTACGCGAAGCTGGCTTTTTCTTGCTGGGTTTCGACCCGGTGCTTGCGGCCTTGCTATAACGCTTATCGGCAACGAGTCGCCCCGGTTTGCGTCCTGAAGTACTCATAAATCTGCCCGCCTGAGTGTGCTTTTGCGCCGATTTTAACCGGTTCCATCAGGAATGTTGACCTGTTCAAATCGCTATCGGCGTATTTCTTCCGTTCAATAAATGAGCAATCAAGTTAATTTGCGCGTTTTTTGTGCGCGAACGCAGATTCTCGCGCCTCTTTCCCCCTCGAAAAGCTTCATTGCGCGGCAGCTGCCGGGTTTTTCTGCAGGTGCAAAGCGCACTGGCCTGCTCCTCCCGGCCGGCGCAATTCACAAAGGGGAACAAGGTGAAACTGATCATTGCAACGATCAAACCGTTCAAGCTTGAAGAGGTGCGCGAAGCTCTGACCTCGATCGGCGTACGCGGCATGATGGTCACAGAAATCAAAGGGTTTGGCTCGCAATCCGGGCACACCGAAATCTATCGCGGCGCGGAATATGCGGTGAATTTCGTACCCAAAATCAAGCTCGAGCTCGTGGTCTCGGCCGGGATGGCGGAGCAGGTGGTTGAGACCATCAAGACCACCGCAAAAACCGGCAAAATCGGCGACGGCAAAGTCTTTGTGCTGGACGTGGAACAGGCGGTGCGGGTGCGCACCGGGGAAACCGATGCCGACGCGCTGTAACGCGTCCGGATCGAGAGGGAAATGAAACAGATGACACCGATCAAAACACTTGCAACTCTGGGGGCCTTTGCGGCGCTTGCAACTCCGGCCTTCGCCCAAGAGGCGGCCGCCGCCCCCGACATCAACCCCTATATCTTCACCACTCTGCTGTTCCTGATTGGTGGCTTTCTGGTGTTCTGGATGGCGGCAGGCTTTGCCATGCTCGAAGCCGGTCTGGTGCGTTCGAAAAACGTCACCATGCAGCTGACCAAAAATATCGCGCTCTTTTCCATTGCCGCGATCATGTATTGGCTGGTGGGCTATGGCATCATGTATCCCAGCGATTGGCTGATCGAAGGCTGGCTGGGGCCCTTCTTTGCGGTCGCTTCGCTAGAGCCCGTGGGGCTTGGCGCAGATGCGGCGTCGCTGGACTATGCCTCGGCAGGTTCCGACTTTTTCTTCCAGTTGATGTTCTGCGCGGCAACGGCTTCCATTGTGTCGGGCACCATGGCTGAACGGGTCAAACTCTGGCCGTTCCTGATCTTTGTGGTTGTGCTGACGGGCATTATCTATCCAATCGAAGCCTCGTGGCAGTGGGGCGGCGGCTGGTTGTCGGAGGCGGGTTTCTCTGACTTCGCAGGCTCGACCCTTGTACATGCAGCTGGTGGCTTTGCGGCTCTGGCAGGCGCTCTGATCCTTGGTCCGCGTATCGGCAAATACAAAGATGGCCGCACTGTGCCGATGCCCGGCTCGAACCTTGCCCTGGCCACTTTGGGAACGTTCATCCTGTGGCTCGGCTGGTTTGGTTTCAACGGTGGTTCGCAGCTCGCCATGGGCACTGTGGGCGACGTGACCGACGTATCGCGCATCTTCGTCAACACCAACATGGCCGCTTCGGCCGGGGCTGTTGTTGCCCTGCTGCTGACCCAGTTCATGTACAAAAAGCCTGACCTCACCATGATCCTGAACGGGGCATTGGCCGGTCTCGTGTCGATCACCGCTGAACCTCTGGCCCCGTCGGTGTTTGACGCAGTCTGGATCGGTGCCGTGGGTGGTCTGATTGTGGTCTTCACCGTACCTCTGCTCGACAAGCTGAAAATCGACGATGTGGTGGGTGCGATCCCGGTTCACCTCGTGGCAGGCATCTGGGGCACCTTGATTGTCGCGGTTAACACCCAGACCGAGATCAGCGAAGGTGTATCCCGCACCGTGATGCAGCAGTTCGGTGTGCAGGCCATGGGCATTCTCGCCATCGGTGTCTTTACCTTCGTAGCCTCGGGCATCGTCTGGTACATCCTCAAAGCAACCACCGGTATTCGGGTTGAAGAAGAGGATGAGATCAACGGATTGGACATGGCCGAGCTGGGCATGGAAGCCTACCCCGAGTTCTCGAAAGGCTAACCGCGACACGCGTTAAAACTAAATCAGGCCCGGGGTCTCCTCGGGCCTTTTTTGTGCGCGTGTGTTTCTCAATGCGTTTAAGTCTTGCCGATCTCACGCTGAAGCCGCTGTTTGGCGATGGCTTCGTTCTGTTCGGCCTTGCGATTGTCAAACAAGGCAGTTTCCACATAGGTCAGATGCGCCTCAACGGCAGCACGCGCCCGCGCCGGATCACGGGCCTGCAGTGCATCATTGATGGCGCGGTGCTGCTCTAACAGGGAATCCCGCGTGGTGCGTTGGCGGAACATGATTGTCCGATTGTAAAACACCCCTTCGCGCAGCAGCTGATACATCGAGCGCATCATATGCAGCATGATGACATTGTGGCTTGCCTCGATGATCGCCAGATGGAAATCCGCATCCAGGTGCGCTTCGTCCGATGGGTTGCGCTTGGTATGGGCCGCGCACATCTTGTCGAAAATTTCTTGAATGACCCTCAGATCGGTTTCGGAACCATAGGTGGCCGCACGCTCCGCGGCGAGCCCCTCCATATCCCGGCGAAATGACAGATAATCAAACACCGCCTCATCGTGGCTGGCGAACAGGGTGATCAGCGCCTCAGAAAAGGCAGAGCCCAGAATTTCGGTGACAAAGATCCCCGCACCGGCGCGGCTTTCCAGAAGACCGCGATCCTGCAGTTCCGCCACCGCTTCACGCAGACTGGGGCGGGAAACCCCTAGCCGCTCGGACAGCTCGCGCTCTGAGGGCAGTCGTTCACCCGGACGCAAGATCCCGCGCAGGATCAGAAGTTCGATCTGATCGACAACAGCAGTTGACAGTTTTTCAGGTTTGACCGGCGTGAACGGCATAAGGCCCCCGTGGTGATTGGTCGGGAAAGATTACCAAACATGCTGGGGAAGGGAAGAGAAAGCTTTGCGCCGCAGGGGGACACCCGACAACTGATCTATAGGGGAACTAGGATCCCAAATTGGCTCGGAATTTGCGCCCTTGAGGGAAGACCCGTTCACAGGCTGGGCCCGCCGAAAGGAGCGGGCCCCATCGTGTCACTTAGATCGCCTCAAGCAGTGCTTCGCCGCCCGAGGTTTCGCAGACACCGGGGTTTTCTTCCGCCTGCAAAACTTTGACCACCCCATCCTCTGCCATCAAAGCATAGCGTTTGGACCGGTCGATCAGCCCCGCAGGTGGGGCGCTAAAGGTCAGACCCATGGCTTTGGTAAAGCTGGCATCAGCATCAGCGAGGAAAGTCAGGCCAGCCTCGGTGGCACCTGTCGATTCCCCCCAGGCCTGCATAACAAAGGGATCATTGACCGAGATGCAGATGATCTCATCCACACCTTTTGCGGCAAACTGGTCTTTGGTGCGCATGAAGCTGGGCACATGCGCCGTGGTGCAGGTGCCGGTATAGGCACCGGGCAAAGCGAAAATCACCACTTTGCGGCCATTGACACGCGCGGCCAGATCAACAGCGGCGGGACCTTCGGCACCCATCTGAAGCAGGCTGGCGGCGGGCAGTGTGTCTCCGACTGAAATCGTCATTCTATGTCGTTCCTTTGATTGCGTTCCCTGTCGCGGCAACGATAGTGTGCCCGCAGCAAAAGGAAAGCGGGGGACGCATGACAAACGTGGTTGTGATTGGCGCCGGGCAGGCAGCGGCATCTCTGGTGGCGCGACTGCGGTCCAAAGGGTTTGAGGGCGGCATCACCCTGATCGGTGAAGAAGCTGTGCCCCCCTATCAGCGCCCTCCCCTGTCCAAAGGATATCTTCTTGGAGATATGGCGCTTGAACGCATGTTTCTGCGCCCCGAAGCCTGGTATGCGGAAAACAATGTGACTTTGAAGCTCGGGTCCCGTGTCGAAACCATCGATCGGGCGGCCAAGGTTGTTCACGTGGGTGACGAGGCCCTGCCTTACGACCACCTGGCGCTGTGCACCGGGTCGGACCCGCGCCGCCTTCCGGCCTCTATCGGCGGTGATCTGGACGGTGTCCTTGTTGTGCGCACGTTGGCCGATGCCGACGCCATGGAGCCGCTCTGCCAAGAGGGCAAACGCGTGTTGATCGTTGGCGGTGGCTATATTGGGCTCGAAGCTGCTGCGGTCGCCTCCAAACTGGGCCTGAACGTCACCTTGGTTGAAGCGGCAGAGCGCATTTTGCAGCGAGTTGCTTCTCCTGCCACCTCTGACTATTTCCGCGCGCTGCATCAATCACATGGGGTCGATCTGCGCGAAGGCTGTGGTCTGGTCAAATTGACGGGTGAGGGCCATGTCAGCGGCGCAGAATTGACCGATGGCAGCACGCTGGATGTAGATTTCGTGATTGTCGGCGTGGGCATTGCCCCGGCCTCAGGGGTCGCTGAGACCGCAGGTCTCGACATCGACAACGGCATCAAGGTCGATGCACAGGGTCGCACGTCGGACCCGGCCATCTGGGCCGCCGGAGACTGCGCCTCCTTCCCCGGGGCTGACGGACAGATGCGTCTGGAAAGCGTGGGCAATGCCATCGATATGGGCGAACTTGTGGCCGACAACATTATGGGCGCTGATCGCAGCTATGAGGTCAAACCCTGGTTCTGGTCGGATCAATACGATGTGAAGCTGCAGATTGCTGGGCTGAACACCGGCTTTGACCGCGTTGTTGTGCGCGACACTGGCACTGCCCGGTCGCATTGGTATTATGCCGGTGAGACCCTACTTGCGCTAGATGCCATGAACGATGGCCGCGCGTATATGGTTGGCAAACGTTTGATCGAAGCTGGGAAATCGCCTGCCCCCGAGGCCGTCGAGAACCCCGAGACCGAGCTCAAGGCTCTGTTGAAAGCGTGAGAATTGTAGCCGGTGAGTTTCGTGGACGGCGGCTGGCGGCCGTTGGCAAAGGCGATCCGGGCGCGCATCTGCGCCCGACCACCGACCGCGTGCGCGAAAGTCTGTTCAATACGTTGAACGGCGGCCGATTTGGCGACCCTATAGAAGATCACCGCGTGTTGGACCTGTTTGCCGGCACCGGAGCCTTGGGGCTTGAGGCCCTGTCTCGAGGAGCCGCGCATGTGACATTGGTCGACGATGGCCGTGTCGCAGGGCGCTTGATCCGCGAAAACATCAAAACCCTGGACTGCCGAGACCGGGCCAAGCACATCTCAAGCAATGCCACCCGCCTCCCCGCCGCCGACGCGCCATGCGGTCTTGTGTTCCTTGATCCGCCTTATGGCAAAGCGTTGGGAGAAAAAGCGCTGGAGGCCGCACGTTCGGGGGGATGGATTGCCCCAGAGGCCCTGATTGTCTGGGAAGAAAGCGCCGCGCAAGATGCCCCCGAGGGGTTTAGCTTGCTGGACCACAAACGCTACGGCGACACATGGGTGACCTTTCTAGAGGCCGATTAAGCTCGGTCAGCTGACCTTCCGGGAGCGGCCTTTGCGCCATTTGCGCCGCAGATAGCTGAAGCTCAGCAACTCTGACACAGGGCGGTTGGCTTTGCTGCGACTGGCCTCAATTGCTGAGCTACCGGACACGAGAGGCGGATGGCCAACAATTTCCGGGGTGGCCACATACGCGCCCAGATCAAATAGATCGATCGGCCAATCTGCCGTGTGCTGCACCGGAGACAGGGCGTTCAACAGGCGTTCTGCCGTGTGCCGGTCCAACGTGTACGCCGCCGTACGAAACGCCGACATTGCCAAACGTGCCGCTTTGCTTTGCGAGCCAGCCAAGGCCCGTTCTGGCCCCATCACTCGCGCATTCAGATGGTGCAGGAGCAAGATCGGTGCGGCGCGATATCCCCCGTTTTGGAGGAACCCGGCCAGAGTGCTATCGACCAAAGCATCATCCTCAAGGATCAGGGCAAACTTCGCGTCACTGGCCAAAAAGGCCCGATAGATTTCCCGATGCGACAGGGCGCAGGCAAATTCCGCGTCTGACATCGGCCGATGCATGGCGCGGGTCGCCGCGGGTCGATCAATCTGGCTTTCCCAGTCACTGGACAAGCCCTTTCGCCCATCGACGGCATCATAAAAATCGAAAGCAATCCCCAGGTTATCCAACTTGCCCGCGATTTCAGCTCGGCGCGGATTCTCCGTGGCCAAAGCGACAACATAGGTCTTGAGATCAGACATGGAGGCGGTCCTGCAGTTTTCCAGAACCACCCCTAGCCCGCCGCTTCGATGGGATCAATCACCGGCGGAACCTCCGGCGGTTTTCATCGCCGGATTACGTTATTTGGTTGCGGTGCCGCGGGCAGCTGCAACGGCGTTTTGAGCGTCGCGCACCAGAGCGGCACCATCCAGCCCACGCTCGGTCATCTCAGCAACCCAGTCCTGTGTCACCTCGACGCCCAGCGCTTTGATTTTTGCCGTTGCATCCTCAGACAGCGTGGCGATTTCATTGCCCGAGGCTTCCATGGCCTTGCGCCCGTCGGCATCTCCCAGATCATGAGCGCGACCTGCCCAGGCCGAAGTTTCCAGACCCGAATTGGCGTCAATCACAGCGCGCAAATCGTCCGGCATACTCTCATAGACGTCTTTGTTCATCGCCCAGATGAAAAAGAGGTTATACAGCGCATCCTCACCCGCCACATCGGTGTGGCTGTCGGTCAGCTCATCCAGTTTCAGAGAGGGTGACATTTCCCAGGTGATCACACCGCCGTCGATCACACCTTTGGACAGGGATTCCGGGAACTGAGGCACAGGCATCCCCACCGGGTTCGCGCCCAGTTTTTCCAGCAAAAGTGTCGCCGGACGCGAAGGGCCACGCAGCTTCAATCCCTGGAGATCCTCAACGCCCTGAAGGGCGGCACCTTTCTTATGCACAATGCCCGGTCCGTGCATATGCGCGGCGATCAACTGCACATCAGCAAAATCATCCGACAGGTATTTCTGGGTAAACTCCCAAGCCGCGCGCGAGGCCTCTTCCCCAGATTTCGGGGTCATGAAGGGCAGCTCAAGCGCCTCGGCTTCGGGAAAACGACCGGCCTGATAGCCGGGGATCACCCAGCCGCCATCAACCACGCCATCCAAGATCAGGTCAAACTGCTCAGGGGCCGCTCCGCCAAGCTGCATAAAGGGATAGATCTCAACCTTGATGCGCCCGTTCGATTCGGCTTCGACCTTCTCGGCCCAGGGCTCGATAAAGTACTTTGGGTTCGCCGAGTTTGGCGAAACGAAATGCTGAAAGCGCAAAGTCACCTCTTGAGCCAAAGCTGATCCTGCAATCAGACTTAGGGTTGCGGCCATCAAAGAGGTGCGGAACGGGTTAGACATCTTCGGTCTCCTCATTCTGGGCCGGGCATTTTGCCGGGCCTTCACTGCGGTGCGGCAGACGCGAAAGACCTATGAAAATAAGGTGAATGGTGCAAGGCTGCCTGAGTTTTCAGCCAAGATGATAGCGCTGTATCACCGTGAAAAAGAACAGAGTTCCAAGCAGACCGGGAATTCCATGCTGGTTTCCCCGTGATAAATTGATATCAGTACATTCAAATGCGTGAATTTGGAGGAGTGCCACATGTCCCGTTTTGCCCCAACCCGTCGTGACCTGTTCAAAATGGGGGCCGCCATGCCGGCGTTGGCCCTGCCCGGTCAAGCCCTGGCAAATCTTGGCGCGCCTCTCTCCGGCAATCCTTCACACTTCCGTTTTACGCTTGGTGACGCTCAGTTGACCGTGATCTCGGACGGCCACCTTGAAACGCCCGCAAGCGGGTTGGGCGTCAATGCCGACCCTGCCGAAGTGCAGGCCTTTCTCACGCGTCACTTCCTGTCACCCACCACCAATTACAACCACACCAACCACCTGTACATCGAACTTGGAGATGCCAAAATTCTGGTTGATGTTGGGTCTGGTGATCGGTTTCTCAACACCGCAGGTCGCTTGATGGACAACCTCGACGCAGCAGGTATCGCGGCGGATGAGATCACCCACGTCGTCATCACCCATGCGCACCCCGATCATATCTGGGGGATACGCGATGATTTCGACGAAGCCATTTTCCCCGATGCCGAGTATTTTATTGGCGGAGCAGAACACGCCTTCTGGATGCAGGAGGGTCTGGCCAGCCAGGTGCCTGCCGAGATGCAACAGTTTGTCGTCGGTGCACAGAATTCGATAAATGTGGATGGCGCCGAATGGCAGCTGCTGAGCCATGACCAGGAGATTGTGCCCGGCGTCCGTGTGATCGACACCCCCGGTCACACACCGGGCCACATGGCGGTGGTGGTGGAGAGCGGAAGCCAGCAATTGATGGCCGTCGGCGACGCCATGAACCACGCCTTCATGAACTTTGCCCACCCCGACTGGGTCAACGGGTTTGACATGGACGGCGCTCAGACCGCGGCCACACGCCGCCGCATCCTGGATATGGCAGTGACGGACAATATGGTGATGCTAGGCTACCACTTCCCTTTCCCTGGTGTGGGACAGGTCATGCGCGACGGCGCAACCTATCGCTTTGTTCCTGCAACCTGGAAATGGTGAGGATCTAAGGGGGCCCTGCCCCCGCCTTCGGCACCCCCGGAGTATTTTTTCAAAAGAAGAAGCGCAGCTGTAGCGAGCCTAGGGCTCTGTCCAGGTCATACAATTCACTTGCTAGGCACGTTTGTGATGGACGAGTCCCATAAGCGCAAAACCTGTGATCCCAGCCGCGACCAGAAACGGGGCTGCCGATCCCTGGCTGTGCCAGAGCCATCCAGCGAGGGTATTGCCTAACAACACCACAATGCCCGTGATCAGATAGAAGGTACCAAATGCGCTGCCCTTGAGGTGGTCTGGGGTGGTTGTGGCGATCATTGCTCCCAGCAAACCCTGAGAAAATCCCATGTGCAGCCCCCAGAGCACCGTGCCCGCCACAAAGAGCGGTACAGTTGTTGCAAAAGCCAGCGTCAGATGTGCGCCTATGAGCAGGGCGAGGCTAATCTGCAAGAGCCCTTTGGTGCCGATGCGATCGGACAACCGCCCCACCGGATAGGCCGTGGTTCCATAAGCCATATGTAGCAACACCAACGCTAAAGGCACCCAGGTTGGCATGATCCCAGCCTCAAGGGCCTTGAGCAGTAAAAAGGCCTCGCTGAAGCGTGCCAGCATAATGAGCGCGGCCAGCGCAATCACACCCCACACCGCTGCGTTGAGGGTCAGAGCCTCTTTGAGATGAAAGCGGCGCGGTTCCTTGGACGCGGCAGCGGCAGGTTCTTTCACCCACAGGATCAACACCAGCAGGCATAGTGCACTGGGAATCGCAGCCAGCCAGAACACCGAGAGGATATCCCCTGCCATCCAGAGCATCGCCGCCACGGCAATCAGAGGGCCGATAAAGCCTCCCACCGTATCAAGAGATTTACGCAGCCCAAAACTCGCCCCCCGGATTTCCGGCGGGCTAACGCCAGCAATGATCGCATCGCGCGGCGCGCTGCGGATGCCCTTGCCGACCCGGTCCAGGGATTTCGCCAGCACCACCTGATCCAGCGTCGCAGCCCAGGGAAAAATCAGACGCGACAGCGCCCCCAATCCGTACCCCAGCACCGCTAATGGTTTGGCACGCCGACTGAGGTCGGCCAGAACCCCGGAGCAGAACTTGACCAAAGTGGCGATGGCCACCGAGAGCCCTTCAATCACACCGATCGCCAGAACCGAAACGCCCAGACCTCCGGCCAGATAGAGCGGCAAGAGTGCGTTGATCATCTCAGACGAGACATCCATCAAGAGGCTGACAATGCCAAGCATCCAGACGGTGACAGGAATGGCGGGTCGCGCATGGGAAGCGACGGAAGACATGGCAAAAAATCTCAAAAATGATGCGCCTGCCTGTAAACACATCCTCCGTCACAAGGGCAAGAACCTTATTTCTGAGGCCGTGCCAGCCGGGTGCCTGTCACCTGTGCAACTGTTGCAGGAGCACCAAGGGAGGACAGGTCCGGTGCGGGGCAGGCGGCTGGGGAACAGGGCAGATAGTAAAGGTCCGCTTCGGCGGAGAAGCCAGCGCCATTTTCCTTCAGGTCACCGCGATAAACGGTCACGTTCAAACCGTTTGGTACGCCCGTTTTGGCATCTGCCAAAAAGGCAAACATCTGGATTTCAAAACTCTCCCCGTCCCGCTTTGTGACGCTGGCCGGGCTGTCGGTGAACTTCAACCCGCCAGCGCCAAACATCCATCCGCCCACCACGTCGGCGGTGCCATCGGCGCTGATGTTCATGATATTCTGATAGGCGCCGCCATCGGGCAGCACGCCAGTGACTTCGACAAACCATGTGCCGGACAAGTCAGTTCCGGCGGTGGGCTCGGCGGCAAGGGTCGACTGCGCCGCAACGGTCAGCGACAGGGCAGTGGTTACGGTTTTGAGGAGGGTCGAGAACATCAAACTGATCCTTTTGACAAGATTGAACTTGTCTCCGGATTACCGCTCCACATCGTCACAAAAAAGAATAGCTTTTCGCCGCATATGGTAGAATAGTTTGACCAACATACTTCACCACGAAAAAGCCCAGCCAAAAGGCTGGGCTGTATCATCCCTCATCTGGGCAAAATCAGACGGGATAAGTCGGATGAAACTTGCCTGCGGGGGAGAGCGTGAAGATCTCAACACCGTCTGAGGTCACCCCCACCGAATGTTCAAACTGTGCCGAGAGAGATTTGTCACGGGTCACGGCGGTCCAGTCATCGGCCAGAACCTTGGTCTCGGGGCGGCCCAGATTGACCATGGGTTCAATGGTGAAGAACATGCCTTCTTCCAGAACCGGCCCGGTGCCCGGGCGACCATAGTGCAGCACGTTTGGCGGTGCGTGGAACACCAGACCCAGACCGTGACCGCAGAAATCGCGTACCACCGACATGCGCTGTGCTTCCACATAGCTCTGGATAGCGTGGCCAATGTCACCAAAGGTATTGCCGGGTTTGACCGCTTCAATCCCTTTCATCAGCGCATCATGTGTGACCTGAATGAGACGTTCGGTCTTGCGGCTCAGCTTGCCCGCCACATACATGCGGCTTGTATCGCCAAACCACCCATCGACAATCACCGTGACATCGATGTTGAGAATGTCGCCGTCCTTGAGCTTTTTCTCACCGGGAATGCCGTGACACACCACATGGTTCACGCTGATACAGCTGGCGTGCTGATAGCCCTTGTAGCCGATTGTGGCCGATTTCGCACCAGCTTCTTCCACACGGTTGCGGATGAAATCATCAATAGCTCCGGTGGTTTGACCGGGCACAACCAAGTCAGCCACCTCATCGAGGATCTGTGCCGCCAATGCGCCCGCGCGGGCCATGCCAGCGTAATGGCCGGGTTCATAAATGCGGATACCGTCGCGCGTGGTGCGACCGCTCAAATCATCGTTCAAGGTATGCTCCTACTCGGGTTTGTTGCATATCTAGCGCCTCTGCCCCGGATTTGCCAGAGGGCACAACTGCCGCTTTCCCTCGGACAACAAGCCCCCTAAGACTGCTCGGAGAATAGGAGAGCCGCCCATGTCACATGTCACCCTTGTCCGCCACGGTCAGGCCAATACCGCCGCGCGGGACGAAGCCAACTATGACAAGCTGTCTGATCTGGGCCGCAATCAGGCGAAATGGTTGGGCGAGTATTTTCAAGGCACCGGCGAGGTCTTTGCCCGCATCTATACCGGCACCATGACCCGCCATATTCAGACCGAGGAAGAGATCGGCGCCAAGTGCCCGATCGAGGTGGTGCGAGATGCCCGTTTGAACGAGATGCCTTATTTTGATCTCGCCAAACTGATGGAAGAACAACACGGCGCCAAAGTTCCTCAAGACCGCGAAGAATTTATCCCGCATCTGCCGTTGATGTTCGACAAATGGCAGAAAAATGAGCTTGAAGGCGTCTCAGAAACATGTGCCGAGTTTGAAGCCCGCACACGAGATGCACTGCATGAGATTGCCGCCGGAGAGGGCCGCGCGATGGTGGTCACTTCTGGCGGTTGGATCGGCATGGCAATGCGTCTGACCATGCGTCTGGATCTGACGGCCTGGGCGCATGCCTGTCTGGCGATTGAAAACACATCCCTGCACCGCATCCAGCCGCTGTCGACCGGACTGGTCCTGACCCAATTCAACGCTCTGCCGCACCTCGACACGCCAGAACGCGCCTTTGCCCGCACCCATATTTGATTGACGAGACAGATGCCTTGGGCCTCAGTCATGGCCCCATGGCACCGGCTCAACCCTTTTCTGTCTCAGCAACCGCAGCGGCAATTGTATTCAGCAGATCCTTGCGCAGCACCGGTTTCATCAAAAAGCGATCGTTGGGGCGCAGCCCATTGCCATTGACCGCCGCCTCATTGGGATAGCCGGACATAAACACTACCTTGAGTTCAGGGTTCAACGCAGACAGCCGCTGGGCCAGCACCGGCCCCTGAACGCTGCCCGGCACCACAACATCGGTCAGCAGAACATCAATATCGGCAATCGCCTCTTGGTATTGCGCTAAGGCGATATCACCGGAGGTGGCGGTCAACACATCATACCCTGCCGCAGTCAACATCCGCTCTAACAGAGTCAGGATCGCCGGCTCGTCCTCAACCACCAATAGGCGCGCCTGACTTGTACCTGCCACCGGCATGGTCGGTTGCTGCCGCGCACGAAGCAGATCGATGGCTTCGCTGTTTGCAACCGGGAGATAGATTTTGAAGGTCGTGCCCACCCCCACTTCGGAATAGATCCGCATCGCGCCTTTGGATTGGCGAACAAAGCCATCCACCATAGCGAGCCCTAAGCCCGACCCTTCATTGGGACCCTTTGTCGAATAGAATGGCTCGATCACCTTGGAGAGCTCATCGCGCGGGATGCCAACCCCATTGTCCGAGACGGCAACCATGACATAGCGACCCGGTTCAATTTCCTCAGCCCGCTCTTCCACATAATCAGACGAAATACGGATATTGCTGGTTTCAATGGTCAGGCGCCCGCCATCGGGCATGGCGTCACGCGCATTGATACAGAGATTGAGCAGTGAGGATTCCAGAAAGTTGGGATCAATTTCAACCTGCCAGACCCCAGCCGTCAGAATGGTATCCACCTTGATACGTGCGGGGATGATCCGGGCAAACATCGTACAGATCTGGCTGATGACCGCATTCACATCTGTCACTTCGGGTTCGAGCTTGGCCTGACGCGCAAAACTCAGCAACCGGCGGGTCAATTCCCCACCGCGTTGACAGGCCTGAACAATTTCAGCGGCATAGGTTTCGGGTGTCTCACCTTCGTCCATTTCGCCGATCAGGTCGGCGTTGCCACTGATGATCGCCAACAGATTATTAAAATCGTGAGAGATACCGCCCGCAATTCGCCCAATCGCCTCCATTTTCTGGGCTTGCCCCAATTGCATCATGGTGGCGCGCAGTTGTGTTTCGGTGGCAACTTGCTCGGTGACGTCAACGATCATGCCATCACCGATAATCGTGCCATCGTCATGGGCCACCACTTTGCCCCGACCATGCAACCACTTCACCGTCTTATCCCGCATCAGGATGCGATAGCGCACATCCCAGTCGCCACCACGCGCAATGGCCGTCTCAATGGATTTGGACAGAACCGGCAGATCTTCGGGCACAATCCGGTTCCAGTGCTTTGCAGGATCGCCGATGTCCTCGCCTTCGATAGGTTCCCAGATGGTTTTGATACCGGGGCTTACATAGTCCAGCCCCTCACTTCCGTCAGGATTGCGACGGTAGCGGAAGATATATCCCGGTATGCTCTCCGCAATACTTTGAAACAGGGCGGTGTCATCGTCTGATTTGGCCATGCAGGCTCCGTGAGCAGGTCTTAAGACAACCATAGCCCCAAACCATGAGATTTCTATTGAAACCTAACGGCCTAATGCGAACTGCAAGGCCGGGGGTATCGGCAACCCCTTGCCGAGACTGGTTTTCCTGACTGGTCCACCGGCCCGAGCTCAGGCCTTATGTTCTCGACAAAACGAAAGGTCCGTCATGCTTCGATCCACCGGTATGCGCTTTGCCATAGTTGGGGTTCTGGCCCTGATCATGTTCATCCCGCTGTTTTTCGCCGCCGAGGTGATCAACGCACGCAAACACTATTCCCAATCCACCATCGACACGGTGGGGCAGGAATGGGGCGGGCGGCAAAGCCTGTCTGGACCCGTGATGGTGATTCCCGTGGAACGCCCCTACACGCAGGTCAAAACACGACCCAAAATCGATCCAGCCACCGGATTGGCCATGATCGATGCCACAACCGGCAAAGAACTGGTTGAGCGCTATGAGGAAACCGGCATTTCCCGCGTTAAACCGATCTATCTCTATCCCGATCAGTTTACAGCCAACATCAACAGTGAAACGGAGATCCGCAGCCGCGGCATTTTCCGCGCGCCGGTTTATACAGCGCAGGCTGAAATGCAGTTCGACTTCGACACCGCAACTGTCTCGCGGGTGGTACAGGACAATGAGAACGTGCTTTGGGATCTGGCGGAAATCCACATCCATGTCAGCGCCAACCGGGCCCTGCGGGGTGTGGCCGAGATGACAGCGGATGGGCGGGTTTTGTCCTCTGAACCGCTCACTGAGAGTGCGGGATTTGTGGCCGCGGCACAGGATCCGCGCGAGACGGCATCTTATCAGCTCAAGATGGGGTTCAACGGGGCGCAGGAGATCTTTGTCTCGCCCGTGGGTCGATCAAGCGACATCACCCTAACAAGCGATTGGCCGCACCCGTCTTTCTCGGGTGGGTTTCTACCCAACACCCGTGACATCACCGACGAGGGGTTTACGGCCAACTGGAGCATCCCGCATCTGGCCCGCACCCTGCCGCAGGTCAGCCGCGATGACAGCTATCACAGGGCACGGTCGCATGAGATCACCTTTGGCGTGCGCCTGATCGAACCAAATGACTTTTACCAAAAGGCCTTTCGTGCGGCGCGCTATGGTATTCTCTTTATTGCGCTGACCTTCCTCACCATCCTGTTGACCGAGAAATCCAACGCCAAACCTACCCACCCGGTGCAGTATATCCTCGTGGGCCTGGCCCAGACGATTTTTGTTCTGTTGATGGTCGCCTATGCTGAACATCTGGGGTTTGAGCTAAGTTATCTTATTTCCTCGGGCGCCACGATTGCTCTGCTCACGCTGTTTGGGGTCATTGGCCTCAAAATGGGCACACGGGTCTGGGTTCTGAGCGCCGCGCTGATTGTGGTCTATACAGTGCTTTATCTTATCCTGAAGTCTGCAGATTACGCGCTCTTGGCCGGATCGACACTGGCCTTCCTCGCGCTGGCCGTGACCATGATCGCCACCCGCAACGAGGATTGGTACGGGCCTGAAAAACCCAAGAAGGTCAAACCGCCCAAAGAAAAGGCACCTGAAACCACGGCCCAAGCCAAACTGCCCTGGCCAGAGCCTGCAAAACCCGACGAAGAGGCATAACCCCTTGCCGCCCGGATCTGCGCCGCTAAAACTGGCGCAGATTTCGAAGCCCCGTCAGCGCGTGGGCGTGAACGGATAGGGCAAATGGTATTTCTGACAATCCTTTTGGGACTGATGCCCAGCATGCTGATGGTGACGCTGGGTGGCGTTGTGCGCAAACGTCTTTCCGTGAACGGCTGGCAGGGGTTGGACAAGCTCAACTTTGAAATCCTCTTTCCTGCCCTGATTTTTGTGGCGGCCTCAGGCCGTCCCATTGCCCCACGCGACATCCTCAGCATTGGCCCTGCAGTCTGGGCTATGCTCACCGCAGCACTGGTGATCGGCTATACCGCACGCCGATTTGGGCCAGACCGCTTTGTCGATTTCGCCGGGGCCTGGCAAACCGCCTGGCGTTTCAACACCGCCATGGCCTTTGTCGCGGCAGCAACGCTAAGCGAGCCCCCTCTGGCCGAACTGGCCGTGGCGGTGGGCATGGCGATTCCGCTGGCCAATGTCTTTGCGGTATCCGCCCTGTCGCGCGGTCAGGGCAGTCTGGGTCAAACCCTGATCAAGGTTCTGCGCAATCCGTTCCTGATTGCTTCGGTCTCTGGCGTGATCGTCGGGGTTTCGGGCCTGCAGATCCCCGCCCCGCTGATGGCCCCGCTTGAAATGCTGGCCACGGCCGCGATTCCCGTGGCGCTGATTTCCGTGGGGGCGACGATGAACTGGGGGGCTCTGGCGCGGCTGGATCGGTTCAGTGGCATTCTCGTTGCCACCAAACTTGCCATTCTGCCCGCCCTGACCTTTGCTGCGTGCCTGACCTTGAAGGTCGATCCGGTATTGGCCCGCACTCTGGTCTTGTTTGGCGCCCTGCCCACCGCCTCGGCCTCTCATGTGCTGGCGGCGGGCTTTGGTGCGGATCGCGAGCTCTCCGCGACCCTTGTTGCGCAATCCACTTTGCTCAGTGCAGCAACCTTGCCGCTGTGGATCACGCTTATTGAACTGACCTTCTGACCCTATTCGGTCACGGTGATCGTAATCACGTCGGACACCACTGGCGGATTGTGCGGCACATGGAACATGTCACCCAGCACCATCTGAAGCGTATGTGTCCCCGGCGCCAGATCAAGCGTGGTTTCCGTCTGACCGCCGCCAAAGTGTTTGTGGTTGTCATCCGCATATAGGCCATCGGCCGTCATATCCGCATCCTCAGCGCCTTCGCCAAAGGGCGCGCGATCAATCAGGAGGTGGTGATGCCCGGTGTTTTCCTTCTCGGTCCCAGCCGGGGCCACGCCCATGCCCTTCAGGCCAAACACCACAGAGACCTTGCCCTGCACCGTGTCCCCATCCGAGAGATTGATAAAATAAACCTCCGCCCCCTCGGGCGATGGTGTTTCACCGGCCAAGGCCATGGTTGCAGTCATAAATGTTGCAGCTACCGCTATGATCACATTTTTCATAGGTCTGTTTCCCTTTGTTGCTCGGGACGGCTTGCGCGTCCTATAGAAACAAACACGAGGGAGACGGGTATTATTCGGCGGTTTTTCAAAAAAACTGGAGAACGACAGGTACGGGATGGGCTGGAAGAGGTCTTTCCCAGACTGTGGCGATATTGTTTGGCACAAACCGGTCAACGTGATTGGGCCAACGAGCTTGCCCAAATGACTTCGATCCGAGCTTTGGAAAAAGCGCATCTCTTCGATCCTGAAACCCATCTGGACCGTTGGCTGTTTCGCATGGCCCATAACCTCTGGCTCAATGAGCTGCGCGCGCGGCGTGTGCGACAGGGGGGTGGCCTGGTGCCCGTTGAAGACGTCGATCTTCCTGACACGTCCTCATCAACAGAAGTGAATATTCTGGCCCGAGAGGTGTTCTCCTTTATAGAGCAGCTGCCCGAAGCACAGCGCGTGACGGTGTTGCTGGTCTATGTCGAAGGGTTCCGATATGCCGAGGCCGCCGAGGTGCTCGAGATTCCAATTGGGACCGTGATGAGCCGTCTGGCCGCCGCTCGCAAACGGTTGACCACTCTGGCAGGTGAACAAAAGGAAAAGGGTACATGACGCTGGACGCCTTCTCTGACGAAGATCTGACGGCCTGGTTGGATGGCGAAGCCTCCGGAGACCTGTCCCAGCGCATCAAAGCGGCGGATAGTCCTGCTTTGCAATTGCGTCTAGCAGAGCTGCGCAGTGGACGCGCTCTGGCCGAGTCCATGTTTGCAGAAGCATTACAGCTCGCCCCTCCAATGCCCTCGCTACCGGCTCAAACGCAGAAAACGTCGTCTGGATGGATCGCCGGTGGATTGATAGGATTGGCCGCCGGTCTTCTCTTGGCCGTTGCCCCCATGCTTTGGCGCAGTCACGCGATCGAACCCTGGCATCAGGACGTAGCCGCCTATCAGGCACTCTATATTCCACAGACGCTGGCATCGGTGCCTGCGGATGGTGCTGCGGATCTGGCCCGCCTGTCTGACGTATTAGGACGGGACCTGACCGGATTGCCCGATGTGTCGCAACTTGAATTTCGCAGAGCCCAAGCTCTGGGGTTTGAGGGGCGTGTGTTGATCCAGATCGCGTATCGCGGTCCCGATGGTGTCCCTTATGCTCTGTGCATCCTGAACAAATCAGGCGACGCCACAGACCTCAAAGCACAGCAACTGGCAGGCATGCAGGCCGCCAGCTGGGCAGACCAGAACCACCGCTTTCTTTTGATTGGTGGCACCGATGCCCAATTTGTCCAGAATGCGGCCCAACAGTTTGCTGCAGCGCTCTGATTTGTTTCCAATACCTTAGTCTATTGGCGGTTTGCGCACAGTCTTAACAATTCGTTGTTTCGCAATCTCAAACAGACCGTCTAAATTCCCCGGTATTGTCTGCCCACTGCCCCAATCGCGCCCTTTTTCGCCGCCATACAAGCTGCAAGACAAACGTGAATTGAGGACCTGAGCATGGACCGCCTGACCGAAATGGAAGCATTTGCCACTGTGGTGGACCAAGGTGGCTTTACCGATGCCGCCAAGAAAATGGGGATCTCAAAATCCGCAGTATCCAAACATGTGTCATCGCTTGAGGCCCGTCTCGGCGCCCGGCTGCTGAACCGCACCACACGCCGGGTGAGCCCCACGGAAATTGGCCTTGCCTACTACGACCGCGCCCGCCGTGTGCTGAACGATGCAGGGGAAGCAGATGCGCTTGTCACCTCGATGCAATCCGCGCCGTCAGGCCTGTTGCGGATTTCGGTCGCCACCGATTTCGGAGTGAACCACCTGTCGCCGGTTTTGGGCGATTTCCTGGCCGAATTCCCAGACATCACCGTGAACATGGTGCTCAACAACCGTTATGTTGAGCTGATCTCGGAAGGCTTTGACATGGCGATCCGCATTGGTGAGCTGGAAGACAGCACGCTGCGGGCCCGCAAGCTGACCGAGACAACGAAACGTATGATCGCCGCGCCAAGCTATTTTGAAAAATACGGCCGTCCGCAACGCATCGACGATCTGAATGAACACAAGCTTCTGCATTACTCGAACCAAGCCTCGGGCAATGTCTGGAAACTGACCGCACCGTCGGGTGAAAAGCGTCAGGTGCGCACCGCTGGTTGGTTGACCGTCAATGATGGCCAATCACTGCTGAACGCCTGCACCGCGGGTCTGGGCATCGCCTATCTGCCTTCCTATCTGTACCATGACGCCATGGAGGCCGGTCTGGTCGAAGACGCCATCCCGGATCTGCCGGTGGAAACACAGGGCGTCTATGCCGTCTATCCCCCCGGCCGCTTTACCCAGCCCAAAGTGCGCGCCTTTATCGATTTCCTTGCGCATGCCTTTGCCGACAAAGGCCCGCTGGTCTGGTAAGGCCCTGCCAGGAACCTCGCTTAACGCAACGCCCAGCGCCTCAATGGTGACTGGGCGTTTTGATTCAATCCGCAGCGCTCTGGATGACGCCTCATTCAGATTCATTGCGAAACGTTTTCTCTGTTTTCCTCTTCGCCCGGTTGGGTAGACTGAATCTTGCAATTCATCTTTCGATTTCAGCACCAGCTTCGCACATTGAGCAGGAGAGCCCGCAATGTCTGCCCCGACGATCCTCCCCGCATCCGAGACATCCATGGAGATGCTCTGTGAGAGCATGTTGGATGCCTTTTCGGACTACGCGGTTCCCATGCAGCTCAGCACCACGCAGTTTGCCGATATGATGCGCCAGCGCGGCCTGGATCTGGCCAGCTCTCGCATTGCACTTGTCGAGGGACAGGTTGCGGCTATCTGGCTGACCGCCATCCGGGACAACCGCGCTTATCTGATTTCAAGCGGCACCAGTCCGGCGCATCGCTCGAAGGGCCTAGCCCGCGCCATGGCCACGTCAAATCTGACACATCTGAAAAAGGTCGGAGTGCGATCCTTTCAGACCGAAGTTCTACGCAACAACGACACGGCAGAGGCCTTGTATCGGTCCTTGGGCATGACCCGCCATCGACAGCTGGATTGCTACAGCCTCTCGGTGCCGGATCATGTCGCACCACCCAAATTTCAGTTCAAGCAAACCACCTGGGATGAAATCGCCCCCAAGGCCCAAGCCCTGTTGGAGTGGGAGCCATCCTGGCAAAACGACAGACACGCGCTCAGCGCACTGCCCGAACAGGTCACCTGCCTGTCATTGTTGGATGGATCGGATCTGATTGCCTTTGCCGCCCTACAAAGCCAAACCGGGACCGTGCAACAGATTGCCGTGCACAGATCCGCGCGTCGCACCGGGATCGCAAGCGCGCTTATTGCGGCCCTTCAGACGCAGATGCCGGGCCGCGCCATGCGCTTCATCAACATCTGCGACAGCGATCCCGCGTTTCGTCAGTGGGTTTCTCACATGGGCGCTCAGGAGATGATCGGCCAATATGAACTGAGGATGTCGCTCTAAGGCGCACGTTCAGTGCTATAGCAGCCCGATCTTATTCAGTTGAGATGAGGACTGCTTCGACGCGGCGGTTGGCATCACGCCCCTGAGGGGTCAGATTGGTGGTCTTCGGTGCAAGATAGCCGACCCCATCCGCCCCGATCTGAGATTTGCGGGTTTTGTGGGTTTGGCGCAGGTAGGTCACTGCCGCCTGTGCCCGCTTGCGTGACAGGGCCTGATTGCTCGACAGGCTGCCCACCGCATCTGTGTGCCCCACAAACAGAATCCGTCTTTCAGGTCGCGCCGCAAGATAGGCCGCAATCTGATCCAATGACGCAATCGATCCGGTGCGCAGCGTTGACGACCCGGACTTGAACATCATGTCCGTCAGGATCACGTGGCCTTGTTGCTCAAGCTTCGCAATGAGCCCCTCAACGGGGACCTGCACCGGTGCCGCGTCGGTCACAGGTACACCCGCTTCAACGGAAGGACTTGGAGTGACCTGCGTATCAACCGCGGGCCCCTCCTTTTGGGTGATCCCGAGATCGTCCCCCACTCGAATGATCTGGATATATCCAGCCCAGTCATCGCGGCTTGTCAGCACCGTGGCGACGTCACCTGCAGGAGACCGCGCCGAGACAAAGTGATAACCGGCCAGATCGACAAACATCCCCGGCGCGGGCAGCACAAGGGTCGCAAACCTGAAATCAAAGCCGCCACAGACATCTGCGCTACAATCCAGCAGAATATCAAACCCGGCCTCGGTCAGCTGATCGCGCAAAGGCTTCAAAAGCTGAAACGGGGTCGCTCCACCTCCCGGAATACGCCAGGACTGGGCCCGTACCTGCCCCTCAACGCGCTGTGTCGGCACACCGTCGTCAAAGCTCCACGGCCCCAGTGGCACCGCATAGGCCCCCTGATCCTGCACCACATTCAGCGTTTCCTCTGCCCCACGGGGCAGTGCCAATTCCTGAGCCAAGCTCGGCAATGCGATCAAAGCCGCCAAGCCTGCCCCGATGAGTATGTGGTGCGTCGTCATACTCTGAGTTTAGCGCGACTGGCTGTGATATTCAGGGTTTGGCCGCATATCGGTCGCGCTTGCCACGCGGTTGGTCATATTGAAAAAGCCCGCCACGTTGGCGATGTCCCAGATATCGCGATCCGAAAACCCAGCATCGCGCAGCGCCTGACGGTCTTCTTCGGTGATTTCAAACGAGGCTTTGGTCATCTTTTCGGCAAAGCCAAGCATCGCATGATGGCGCGGACTAAGATCTGCCACCCGCCAATTCATCACCATCTGTTCACCCAGGATCGGATCCCCAGACAGCGCCCGAACCGCCTGCCCATGCGCAGTGAGACAATAGTAACAGCGGTTCACAGCCGAGACGGCCACAGCGATCATCTCACGTTCCAGCTTGGACAAACCGCTATCGGCCAGCATCAGCTCATTGTAGAGCATGGTAAAGCTATTCAACTTAGCAATATCAAAGGCATAGGCCTGAAGCACATTTGGGATCATGCCCAGCTTGTCCTGACAGATATCAAAGTATTTCTGTGTATCTTCGGGCAGGGGATCAACCATCGGCAGGTCAAGCGCGGTGGGCATGGATTTCTGTGTCACGATAGGTCGCCTTCAGGATCTTTTAGAATACGGTAGTGGTACTGTCCCACAAGCTCCATGCCTAAGGAAGCATAGAGCGCGTTTGCCGCGACATTGGCCTGGGTGCAAGCCACGGCCATTTGATGCGCGCCTTTACGCTCGGCCCAAAGGCCCGCCGCCCGCATCAGCCAACCGGCCATCCCTTTACCTCGGTGCTCTTCTCGCACCTCCAAAGCATGCACCATCGCGGTCCCTTCATAGAGCGCGCAGAACCCGGCGCCGCCCGGTCGATCAGAAACACGGCCAAACATGCTTGTCTTCTGGAGCTTACAACGATCCATCACCCGCAGGCGCGCTTCGGTGATGCCCCCCTCGGCCCAGATCTCTTTCATGATTTCCAGCGGCTCCCAGATAGTAAAGGCCGTGACGCGGGGCAGCTTTCTGTCGACAAACTGGCCGATCGGCGCCACCCAGAGATGGGTTGTGTCCACCAGCTCGTACCCCCGCTCGGCAAGAGCCGTATCCAACGCCTCTTCGCCGGGGCGGATTTGAAACAACGGGTCCTGTCCCATCAGGCGCATGGCGCTTTCTGCTGCGCCCAGATCTTCTGGGGCCCAGACACCATTCAGTGTTGCGGCAGATACGCGTTTACCACCACCACGTCCCTCGCGCAGGGTCCAGGGACCTGCCTCAACCTGTGCAGCCGCAGGCCAGGTCGCCTCGAGCACCTCAAAAATCTTGTCAGTCATCTTGGTCATGCGGGAAACAGCGCCGCCAATCGCGCCATAGCCGCATCAATCCGCGCCCCATCTGTGCCTCGCACCACAAGGTTAGATCCATAGACGCCATCTTTTTGGAACGGATAAGACCCAAACTGTAGATCCGCAAATTCATCTGCCAATGCCCCCAGTGGCGCGGCGATATCTCCTTCTCCGCGCTGGACCCGAAGCGTCTGGCTCAACAGGGGTGTGCCACCGGTCAGGTTGGGCAAAAGGCTGGCGACCATGGCCTGAAAGACCGTGGGAACGCCTGCCATGACATGCACATTGCCAAGACTGAAGCCCGGCGCAATCGACACGGGATTGTCGATCAAAGTTGCCCCCTCTGGAATACGGGCCATGCGCAAACGCGCCTCGTTCAACTCCTGCCCTTGCCGGTCATAGTGCGCCTGAAGGAGGGCCCGCGCATCATCCCGAACATCAATCGACGCGCCACAGGCCTCTGCCACACAATCGGCGGTGATATCATCATGAGTTGGGCCGATGCCCCCCGACGTCACCACGATGTCATAGCTGTCTTTCAGGGCAGTGATCGCAGAGACGATGGCCGGGCGATTGTCGCTCACCACACGGACCTCGTGCAGATCAATCCCATGCTTGGTAAACTCCTGCGCCAGATAGTGCATATTGGCGTCGCGTGTGCGGCCTGACAGGATTTCATCCCCGATGACCAGCATCGCGGCTGATGGATTTGTCATACGTCCCTCCTGCATCCGTGCTTTGGCGCAAGAATAGCCCGCCTGACGCCACCCGCAAGCGGTTCAGCTGCGCAAAACAGCCTCTGCCGCATCGTCAAAGGCCTGAACCTCATCCAAAGTCCGCGCCATGATCATTGCGCCTTCAAGTGTGGCGACGGTTTCACGGGCCCGTTTGCGGGGATCTTCCACATCTGTTTGCCGAAAAACATCCGTCACCCAATCCAAAACCTGATGAAAGAAGTGGCGAATTTCCTCGGCAACCATTGGTGGCAGAACCGCAATCTGCGCCCCGAACATACCACACAGGCACATCTTGTCCTCTTCGACCAAAGCAAAGCGCACCATAGCCACAAGTTTTGCCAGCTGGTCCGTAGCAGGTTCCGCCTCAACGGCCCCCAAGGCGCCGATAAAGCGAACGCGATAACGTTCTGCGACGCGGGTGGCGAGGTATTCGATGTCTCTAAATTGGGTCTGGATCTGATCTGCTGTCAGACCCGAGATCTCAGCGATCTGCTCAATATTGATCGCCCCATATCCGCCATCGCGGATCTGCGCTTCGGCGGCATCCAAGATGCTGGTGGTTTCCGGTGTCATATCCATCATAAGTTGTCGTATCTTCGCCGTCGTTCAAAAACAGTATTGAAAAGTCACAATTTTCCTTTGCGATAAGATCAAAGATACGCGACACCTTGATCCGATCGCCGACATGTTGAGGGGCTGTTTGCCCCTACGTCAAGTTTTCTTTCGACCCTGCGCCGGAGAGTTGCATGCATTTTGTCACACCGCTTATTCCCGCGACCTTACTGCGCCGCTACAAACGGTTTCTCGCGGATTGTCGGCTTGAAGATGGGCGCGAAATCACCGCCCATATCGCCAACCCCGGCAGCATGCTTGGCCTGAAAGATGACGGGCAAAAGATCTGGCTCGAGCCGAACGATGATCCCAAACGCAAACTGAAATATGCGTGGCGTCTGGTGGAACATCCGGGCGGCCATTTCACGGGCGTCGACACCGCCGTGCCCAACAGGGTTCTGAAAGCCGCGCTTATGGCGGGTGAGGTCGCAGGTTTGACGGGTTATGATCTCGTCCGGCCTGAAGTGAAATATGGTGAAAACAGCCGCATCGATTTCCTTCTGACAAAGGCGAGGCAACCCGATTGTTATGTCGAGGTCAAATCCGTGACCCTCTCACGCCAGGAGGGATTGGGCGAGTTTCCCGATAGCGTTACGGCCCGTGGCACAAAACACTTGGGCGAATTGGCGAAGATGGCACAGGATGGCCACCGTGCGGTGATGCTCTATCTGGTCCAGCGCACAGATTGCAGTCGAGTGACACTGGCAACCGACATTGACCCGACTTATGCGGCAGCATTCGCCTCAGCACGGTCCGCCGGTGTCGAAGTTCTTTGTTACTGTTGTGATATCACCCCTGAGGAAATCACGCTGGGGCGCGCCCTGCCCTTCCACGATCCCGAGTAGCAAAAACAGCTCTCACCGCAGCACACCAAGAGGCACCATGCGAGCACAGTTAAGAACCAAGGCCATTTCTATCTGCGATGAGAAGATCGCCAAGAAAGGCGAGACCGTCGGCCTGTCCTTCTATGCCTTTTTCTCTAACAAGAACGACGACCCGGACGCCCTTATGGAAATGGCGGAATGGTGGATCAAAACCCACAAGTTGGATCATTTTGAGAAAGCCGTGAAAATACGTGAGCTGATACGCTCCGGTGCATGACGTCAAACGGCGCGAGAAAATCCGGAATGTTATCAACGAAAAAGGGGCACCGTTCCGGCGCCCCTAAATCTTCGCATCCCTGCTGATTAGAGCTCAGGCAGAGGCCAAGCTTCGGCCTTTGCACTGGAATAATCAGACCTTCAGGTTCGGGATGATCTGCTTCTTGCGGCTCATGATGCCGGGCAGAACAACATTGTCGCCCTCAACGGTCGCACCAAAGCTCTTCTCGGCCACGCCTTTGACCAGATCGTTGGGCACCAGCAAGGTGGCCTGTTCTTTGAGGATGTCGACCACAAACAGCAGAACCTGATCCACACCATCTTCGCTTTGAACGGTGGCGAAGGTGTCCATCAGGCTGGCTTTGCGGCCCAGCGGGATCTCAGGTGCGGTGGTTTCCAGAACCGACACGCGGAACTTGGTGCCGTCGACTTCGTATTCCTTGCTGTCCATGCGGATCAGCTCGGCATCAGAGAAGGCCGAAACATCGGATTTCGCGGCGAACATCTGTGCGGCGAACTCACCCAGATCAATGCCCAGATCTTTTGCCAGAGCCTCTGCCACGGCACGATCTTCGTCGGTGGTGGTGGGCGAACGGAATTCAAGCGTGTCGGAGAGGATGCAGGTCAGCATCGCACCTTTGATTGACTCAGGCGCCTTTGCCAGATCGTCGCCGACCATCTTGTGCATGATGGTGGCGGTGCAGGCCAGGGGCTCGATGCGGATGTCGATCGGGCCTTTGGTTTCAAGACCACCCACCAGCTTGTGGTGGTCGATGATGGCGCGGATGTCGGCGCCATTGATGTTGGCAGGCAGCTCGGCCGGGTTGTTGGTGTCCACGATCACAACCGGTGCATCATCCGCCACGTCGGCGATGATCTCGGGTTTTTCAAAACCCCAGTGCTCCAGCATAAAGGCCGCTTCGGTGTTGGGTTCCCCCAGCAGCACAGGCTTGGCGTCGACGCCTTTGATCTCGTTGAGATACCACGCCCAGATGATCGGCGAGCCGGTGGAATCGGTGTCGGGGGATTTGTGGCCAAATACCAAGGTGGTCATGTTCAGTCCTCGTACAGAATGTCCGGTTTTGCGCGCCTCATAGCGCCCGGGGCAAAGTCTGTCACCCCGTTAGAGGCCTTCTGCGACCTTGAGCCGTAAACTGTGTTCTGGAATGAACGCATTCCCTAGAAAAAAACGCCAGATTCACGATGCACACCGGTTCGGCATCGACATAAGTCAGCGCGGCATAGGATTTTGAGCCTTATTGTAGGCCTTCCAATCGGTGATCTCGGGGTAATACATCTGCCGCCAGCGGCGCACTTTCGGGTTCATGATCTTCTTCCACAGCGGCGGGATCATCGCGGCAATCGCCATCAGCGGATAGCCATGCGGCAGTTGCGGTGCCTCGGCCTCGGAATAGTTCTGCAACAGCGGGAACCGGCGGTCGGGTTTGTAGTGATGATCCGAATGGCGCTGAAGGTTGATCATCAGCCAGTTGGTCGCCTTGTGCGCCGCGTTCCAGCTGTGGCGCGGTAAAACATGTTCGTATTTGCCGTCGCCCAAATGTTTGCGGGTCAATCCATAGTGTTCGACATAGTTCACCACCTCGAGCTGCCAGATCGCGATGCCGGCCTGCACAGCAAAGAGCATCAGCCCAAACCAGCCCCCAACGATTAGCGCAAAACCCATCATGCCCGCCTGCAAACCCCAATAGAGCCAGAAAGGATTGGTCTTGTGATGCCAGGGCAGTTTTTTCCGGGCGAGCATATCGCGTTCCGCTTTGAACGCCGAGTGCCAGCATTGCTTTAGCACGCGCGGATAAAACCGATGAAACCCTTCATTGTAGCGCGCGGTCACCGGATCACGCGGTGTGCCCACATAGCGGTGATGCACCAGCAGATGCTCAGACCGGAAATGCGAATACAGCACCATAGCCAGCAACAGATCCCCTAGGCGGCGTTCAAACTTGCCCTTCTGATGCAGAAGTTCATGCGCATAAACGATGCCCACAGTGCCGGTCATAACGCCCATGCCGAACATAATGCCAAAACTCTCCCATCCGCCAAGATGGGCCGCACGACTGATATAGGCGATCACACCAAAGAGAGTGACAAACTGCAACGGCACCCAAAGCTGGGTGATAAGCTTGTACCAATAGAGCTGATCTTCGGTGGTCTCGGGGTCCGCGTCATCGGTGTTCAATCCCACCGCCAGATCAATGGCCGAAAACAGATACCACGCCACCAATGGCGTGACGATCACCCACCATCCGCCCAGGATCGCACCGATCCAAAGCAAAGGGATCAGAATAACAGACAGGAAAAACGGCAGGGCCGAAGAGAAACGTGCAACCTGTTGGGCCGGGATCATGGAACTGCTCCGATTTTTTGCCGCAGTGTAACGTGGTAACAGATATCTCCCAAGAAAAGCTTTTACGCCTTGCGCAAGGTCAAATCAATTGCGTGTTGGGCTTAGGGAGGTCACACCTCATCGTGGATATTGAGTTCGATTGATTTGGGAACGTAGCTTTGAAGAAACGCATTCTAATTGTTGGTGGCAGTTCAGGCGTCGGATTGGAACTGGCCAAACTCTATATTGCAGAGGGCCACACAGTTTGCATCACAGGGCGAAAAAACCCTGATCTTGAGAATGCTCAGTTTGAATATCTATCAATCACGGAACGGTCTGTGGACTTGCCGCAATGCCTCGACAATGTGGTCACGGCCTTCCCCAATGTGAACACCTTGATCTATGCTGCTGGTTTTCTTCAGCGCGGACACATTGAAGATCTAAGTGATAGCGATTTGCTGACTATGACAAATGTGGGGTTACTGGCCCCCATGCTGTTGATCGCGCGCCTCAAACGTCACGTCTCTTCCCCGCTCAAAATCATGCTGATCACGTCAAGCTCGCAGTATACGCCACGCCCTTTGGAACCTGCCTATTGCGCAACGAAAGCGGGTCTTGCCATGCTTGCGGCGGCGCTGGTCCGTGATCAAGGTGTGGGCAAAGTTCTGGTCGCGGCCCCGTCGGGTATCGACACACCGTTCTGGTCTGACACAGATGAGGCAACTGAAACGATGCTGGATCCGCGTTGGGTGGCTGATCAAATCGTCGCTTTGTCGAGCGGCCCTTTTAAATTCAAAGAGGCCCGTTTGCTACGAAACCCTGCGCGTGTGGAGGTGGTCGAAATGCTGGACAACACATTTCAGTCCCTACTCAATTCGGCCTAAACACGTACTCCGAGCCCACAACCGTCACCTGCGGCGGGCGCTTGTGAATCTCAAACAACGCGTAGCCCTCTTGCAGGGTGCGCCAATATCTCAGCCAGGGATTTGCGGCCTCGCGTGCCAGACGGTTGGCCGTCATGTGGAAGGGAAAGGCATGTACCGGCACCTCGGTCTGCCCGGCCTGTTGTGCGGCTTCTACGATCAGATAGATCTCTTCGATACCGGCGTCGGTCATGGCGTAGCAGCCAATCGACAGACAATCGCCATGCACCATCAGAAAACTACCCGTACGCCCTTGGGCCTGATCATAGGCATTGGGAAAGCCGAGATTAAACGACAGGTGATAGCTGCTGTTGGGGTTCATCGCCGCGGCGCTCACACGGTAAAACCCTTCAGGAGATTGGCCATCCCCCTCTTTGAGTTTCGGCCCCAGATCGCCCGAATAATTGCAGATCTCATAGGTTTTGAACCGCTGGTACTCGGCCCCGGCGTCGAGCCAGACTTCCAACTGGTTCTCTTCCTTAAAGATGCGGATAAAACTGGGCGCCCCAAGGGTCAGACCCGCAATCTGCATCTCGCGCTGCAGCTGAGGGCGCACCCGCGCGCGGATCTCATCTATGTCTCTTGGCACTCCGGTCAAACGCCCATAGCCCGAGATCACATAGGGTTTGAACGCCGTCGCCGCCAGAACGGTGGCGAGGATCACCGCGCAGAGAAGTATCACCCGTCGCCACGACATGCACCTAGGCTTTCAACAGATCAAAGGCTTTGCGCATCACCGTGGGCAGGTTTTCGCGGTCAAATTCATCCTCTTCCACAAACGCACCGCGATGTGGTGCACGTTCCATCGGCACAAGCGCCGTTTTGACCGTCAACCGCAGGTGAAAATGGGTGAAGGTGTGCCGGGCTTCACCGTCCAGAGTTTTCCACTCGGCCCGAATAGGGGCGTTTTCAACGGGGGTCTCTTCGCCCCACTCAGATCCGGGCCAGCCCAACATACCGCCTAGCAATCCGCTCTCTGGTCGGGTCTCCAAGAGCCACGCACCGTCGACGCGCCGGGCAAGATAGGCAATGCCCAACCGGGTCGGTTTCTTTTTCTTCGGTGTTTTCTTCGGCAGCTCGGCCGCCGTCCCGGCCTCCCACGCAGCGCAGGATGTCCGCCACGGGCACAACCCACAGGCCGGGTTCTTGGGCGAACAGATCGTCGCCCCAAGATCCATCACCGCCTGCGCATAATCGCCGGGGCGCTCTTTTGGTGTCAGCGCGGCTGCATACTCAGTGAAGGTCGCTTTGGCACCGGGCAATGGGCTGTGATCGTCATGCAGACGCGCCATCACCCGTTCGACATTGCCATCCAGCACGGTCTCTGACGCATCAAAGGCGATCGAGGCAATGGCTGCGGCGGTGTAGGGGCCAACCCCGGGCAGGGTCAAAAGCGTTTCGCGATCTCTCGGGAACTGGCCCTGAAACTCCTGCGCCACGACGCGGGCGCATTTCAACAGATTGCGGGCGCGGGCGTAATAGCCAAGCCCCGCCCAGGCCCCCATGACATCGGCATCTTCCGCCACAGCCAGATCTTTGACCGTGGGCCAGCGGCTGGTGAACGCCTCGAAATAGCTTTTGACCGCCGCCACAGTGGTCTGCTGCAGCATGATCTCGGACATCCAGACCCGATAGGGATCGGGCCAGATGCCGCGTGCCCGATCCGACGGGCTGATCCGCCAGGGCAACACACGGGCATTGTGGTCATACCACTCTAAAAGGGCGTCTGCGGTGGCCTGTTCACGCAAGTGTGAGATTCCTCTAAAGCGGGCAATTGGGGCTGGCACCCGGAACTTTGGCCACTAAGATAGCGCCTGACGAAAGGATGCAAGACATGTCCAAGCGCAAAAGCACAACATATGGCTTTGCCCGCACCTCAAAGCTGGTGCAGTCGCGGGTGCGCTCGGTCACGGAATCGCGCGGCTTCGCCCAGTCGCGGGTCTTGACCCATTGGGAAGAAATCGTCGGCCCCGACACCGCCGCCATGACCCGCCCGGTTGAGGTAAGTTACGGTGGAAAAGGCGGTTTTGGTGCGACACTTGTGGTTTTGACCACTGGCGCCAACGCGCCTTTGGTGCAGATGAAGCTGGGCGAAATCCTTGAACGCATCAATTCGGTCTATGGCTATCGCGCCATTGCCCGCATCCGTGTCACGCAGACCGCCCCCACCGGCTTTGCCCAGGGGCAGGTCGACTTTGTCCATCGGCCAAAAGCCGCTCAACCCAAGCCAGATCCCGCCGCTCAGGCACGGGCACGCGAGGTGACACAGGATGTCGGAGATGACAGCCTGCGTGCGGCGCTTGAACGGCTGGCAACAAATGTCATATCGAAACAAGGCCGTGCGAAAGCCCGGCCCACAAAATTTTAAGCAGAGGCAAGACTCCATGAAACGGTTTATCTCGGCAGCCGCAGTTGCGGTCACACTGATCGGCGGCGGCGCCTGGTATTTCACCCAAGGCACCGGCCCGGCCCAGACCGGCTTTGCCCTGCCCGGCGCAGCCGTAGCCCAGTCAAGCGGTGAGGTTGATATCTCAGGCATCGTTGAAATGGTTCAGGGCAACGCTGACGCACCTGTTGAGGTGATCGAATATGCCTCTTACACCTGCCCCCACTGCGCCAACTTTCACAGCAGCGTCTACAAAGACCTGAAGAAAGACTACATTGACACGGGTAAAATCAAGTTTGTTTACCGCGAGGTCTATTTCGACAAATACGGCATGTGGGGATCGATGATTGCCCGCTGTGGTGGCCCCGAAAAATTCTTTGGCATCACAGATCTGCTCTACAAAGGTCAGCGTGAATGGACCCGTGCCGGTTCTGAAGCCGCGATTGCGGATGAGCTGCGCAAAATTGGCCTGCTGGCTGGTGTGGGCAAAGACGATCTCGAAGCCTGCCTGAGCGATGGTGACAAGCTGCGCGCACTGGTGACCTGGTATCAACAGAACGCTCAGGCCGATGATATCACCTCGACCCCGACGTTCATCATCAATGGTCAGAAATACAGCAACATGAACTACGCTGATTTCTCGGCCACTCTGGACGAAAAGCTGGGCGAATAAGCCAAGCAACATAAGACGTGAAAAGGCCGGGCACTGTCCCGGCTTTTTTGTGCCTGAACGTTAGGTCAGACCGGCATCTGGACAAATTGGGCGACTTTTGCTTGGCAACAAAAAAGGCGGAGCCCTGCCCCGCCTTTCGCATTCTAGGATCGTCAGGCCGTTTAGGCCAGATGATCGACCTTCATCAGGTGCTGTGCCAGCGTCTGAATCTCATCCATCCAGCGGTTCACCAATTTGGGATCAGAGGGGGCGGCGTGAACGCCCGGTTCGATCTCGCGGTTGATCACCGATTCAATCGCCATCGACACAGGGTAGGAAACAAGGCGCGCCATGGCTGAACTGCGCGCGTCGCCCCAGGCATCCATGACCCAGGTCTGGTGCCACACCGGTGTGCCCTCTTTTTCCGCCTGCAGCGCGACACAGAGCACAACACGGTCCGGCTCACCCTCGTCATAGGCATTTTCCTTGAGCAGCTGATCCGCGATTTCCTGCAGGCGTTCGTCACTTGCAGTGCCCGCTTCGGCAAAGATATCGGCCCAGGCCTCGGCCCAGCCATTCAGGCGCAGGGTGCCACGTACAAAATCTTTGACCTTCCAGTCAGCACCAAAGTTGTAATCTTCCATAAACGGCAGTGAATCGCGGTTCGGGTAGACCTCAAAGCTTTCTGGTGTGGCCAGCGGCGCGTCATAGCGGCTGATCGCATCCCAAGGCTTGGAGACGTTGAGTTCCGAGAACTGACGGATTGACCGAGACGGGGACCGCAGCGCTTTGAGCACGCCAACGGGCGCCCAGCTGAATTTATAGCGGAAGGCATTGGCGATCTTCGGCACGCCCCCGCAATAGGAGGTAAAGCTGATCGCGTTGTCCGCGTCATAGGCATCCGAGGCTTTGTAAGCCGCAACCAGATCATGCGCCATCAGGTGGTCGATGCCCGGATCAAGGCCCACTTCGTTAACCACACGCGACCCGGCGGCCTTGGCCTTGGCGTCGAGCGCGCGCATTTCTGGCGCGATGTAAGATGACGAGACAAAATGCGCGTTTTTCGCAATCGCGGCTTCGGCCAGCGGCACATGCCAGTCGCCGGGCAGCATCGAAACAACCACATCCTCTGCCACCAGCTCGGCACTCAGCGTGTCGATGTCAAAGGCGCGGATTTTGTCGGTCAGATCACCAACGGCCTCTTGGGCCTTTTCGACGGTCCGGTTCCAGACCACAACGTCTTGGCCCGCCTCGATCAGGCGGCGCAGGCCGGGAACGGCGCTCAGGCCAGTGCCACACCAATGGATTGTCATGCGGAAACCTCCGGTTTGTGTTCTGAATAGGTGGCAAAGGCGCGGCCCCAGACACCGCCATCAATTGCGTTGAGTGTCTGCAGATGCGGCAGCAATTGCGCGGCAAAATCTTCGCTCGATTCCAGTGGCAGCAGCGACGGCAGATTGTCGATGGCCATCACGTCCAACGCAGGATCGTCATGGGCGCGCACCACCGGGGCCTCCCACGAGGTTTCCAGATCATAGACTTTGACCGGTGAGAAATCGCTCTGCGGGTCACAGGCCACATCGCCAATCACGGACAGACGGCGCGGCGCGGTTTTGGCCTCGGCAGGCACAAACACCGGACAGCCGGGCGCGGCCAAGATGCAGTTGAAGAACAGATCGTGGTCCAGCACCTCGGGGAAGGGGCCGCCGCTTGCGGTTTCGGCCATGTCCCATTTTGTGACATCGACGCCCATCTGTTCGCACAGATCGCTGGCTCCGGTGCCCACACGACCCAGCGCTCCAATCACGATGGCATTGGGACGGGTCTCCTGCGCGCTGTCCAGCGCAGCCTTGAGATCCGCCTGAAGCGCCTCTGAGTTTTTCCAGGTCGATACAGGCGCACAGGTGCCGCCTTTTTTCTGATCCGCCCAGGCAAAGAGCGACACCGCCGCCCCGGCATAGCCCGCCCAATAGCCAAAGGCCGCGACACGGCGACCATTTTCTTCCACCAGATATTCGAGGTCATAGAGCGCGCCGCCGCCTTGGGCGAACCGCTTGAGCAGACGCTGACCCGCTTCCTGGCCTTTGTAGGCATGGCCGAACATGATGTGGCGGTGCACCAGCGGCGTATCGGCCTCGGGTAGTTCTTTCAGACCAAAGATAATCGCATCGCGCGGTGCTTCGGGCCAGCTGCCTTCGGGGGCAAGCTCGGCGCCGGCCTCAACAAAACCGGCAGCGGGCATCACGCGCGTGGCGCTGTCTTCGATGGTGACGCGAAATCCGCGCTCGATCAGCGAGGCAACCCCGGCAGGGGTGATACCGACGCGCTCTTCGTTCGGGCGGCTTTCGGCGCGGATCCAGAGATGTGTCTTGGGACCGTTCATGGGACCTCGGGCTCATATGTGAAACTTGCCGGAACATCGGAGGTGTTGGCGCAAGGAGCAAGATGAAATCTTGGAATTTCGCCAGAAAACTCACGCAGACTGTCCACGAATTGGCGAGATGCCGTCATAACGACGGAAATGATCGCCACTTTGTTATCATAGGCTGCATGTACACTGGGCCGGACCTATTTCACTATGGCACGACTTGATCAGGAGCCCTCAGATGACTCGTATTCCGCCACTGCCCTATGACCAAATGGATGAGGTTGCTCAAAAGGCCTTTGATACGCTCGAGGCCTATGGGTCGTTTGCGAACTGGTCGCGCATTGCCGGACGTCGAGCCCCGATCCTGCACCATGTCGCAGAAATGCTGACCGAGTTGCGCGACGACGATGTGCTGCCGCGCCGGGCGCTGGAACTGGCCATGGTGACAGTCTCCAAGCTGAATGCCTGCACCTATTGTGTGTCGCATCACGCACCGCTTCTTCAGGTGACGGGCATGAGCCCCGAAGGGGTAGACCGGTTGCCAGAGGTCGAGAACCACCCAGAGCTGGATGACTGTGACAAGGCTGTTGTGCGCTATTCCGAGGCGGTGAACAATCGCGCGGGACGCATGCGCGACGCCGAAGTGAGCGACCTGCGGCAATGGTTCGACGAGGCACAGATTGTCGAACTGACCTGGCGTATCGCCCTCTGCGGCGCCTTCAACCGCTTCAACGACGCGCTGCAACTGAATGTCGAAGATGAGGTTGAGGAAGTTCAAGCTTAGGAAAAACCGCCGTCAGATGTGAGGCCTTGGAAAGAGACCTACACTTTGGTGCAGGTCTCTTTTTAATTCACAGCCCCGCGGCCAGCCGCACACCCTGGTCGATGGCGCGTTTGGCGTCGAGCTCGGCGGCAACATCTGCGCCACCGATGACATGGCAGGCCACGCCTTTGGCCTCGAGCACATCTGCAAGGCTGCGTTCGCTCAGCTGACCGGCACAGAGGATGACATTGTCACAGGCGATCACCTCGGGGCGTTCGCGGGCCTCTCCAAAGGAGATATGCAGCCCCTCATCGTCGATACGCTCGTAGTTCACACCCGCTTTCATCTGCACTTTTTTCATCTGCAGACTGGCACGGTGAATCCAGCCGGTGGTTTTGCCGAGGCGCTTGCCCGGTTTTTCGGCCTTGCGCTGGAGAAGTGTCACCTCTCGGATAGCGGGATCAGGCTGTGGTCCTTCGGGGGCGAGACCGCTGCGGGTTTCGGCCGGATCGGTCACGCCCCATTCGCGCATCCAGTCGGGCAAGTTCTCGGTGGGGCTGTCCCCGGTCACAAGGAACTCGGACACATCAAAGCCAATGCCGCCCGCACCAATGACCGCGACGCGATCCCCCACTGGTGCCTTGTGGCGCAACACATCAATATAGCTCAGCACCTTGGCATGATCCTGTCCGGGGATCTGCGGATCGCGCGGGGTGACACCGGTGGCAATCACCACCTCGTCAAACCCCTCGAGCATCTCGGCGGTTGCTGTCGTGTCGAGCCGAACCTCAATCTCCAGCTCGGCCACCATGGCCCGGAACCAGTCGACAAACCCCCAGAACTCTTCCTTACCCGGCACCTGTTTGGCCATGTTCAGCTGGCCGCCAATTTCATCGGCGCGGTCAAACAGGGTGACCTTATGGCCCCGTACCGCGGCAGTGATGGCCGTGGACAGGCCCGCAGGACCGGCCCCCACAATGGCGACGGTTTTAACCGTCTGGGCTTTCTCCACCACAATCTCGGTCTCAAAGGCGGCCTTGGGATTGACCAGACAGCTTGAGACTTTGCCCTGAAACGTATGATCGAGACAGGCCTGATTGCAGGCAATACAGGGCGCGATCAGATCGCCGCGTCCGGCCTCGGCCTTCGCCACAAAGTCGGGATCAGCCAGGAAGGGTCGCGCCATGCTGACCATATCGGCACAGCCATCGGACAGCACCTGTTCGGCCACTTCGGGTGTGTTGATGCGGTTGGAGGTGATGACCGGGATCGACACTTTGCCCATGAGTTTCTGGGTCACCCAGGCAAAGGCACGCCGCGGCACGCTGGTGGCGATGGTGGGCACCCGCGCCTCATGCCAGCCGATGCCGGTATTGATGATCGAGGCTCCTGCCTTTTCAACCTCTTGCGCCAATTGCACCACCTCATCAAAGGTCGAGCCATTGGGAATAAGATCGATCATCGACAGACGGAAAATGACGATAAAGTCTTTTCCTACCGTTTCGCGCACCCGGCGCACCACCTCGATCGGCAGGCGCATGCGATTTTCATAAGACCCGCCCCAGCGATCCGTGCGTTTGTTGGTGTGGGTCACAAGGAACTGGTTGAGGAAATACCCCTCGGACCCCATGATCTCGACCCCGTCATAGCCCGCCTCTTTGGCCCGGCCTGCGGTCGCGGCGATATCGGCGATCTGCTTCTCAATACCCTCTTCATCCAGCTCTTTCGGCGGGAAGGGGGAGATGGGCGATTTGACTGCTGAGGCGCTGACGCAATCGGGACCATAGGCATAGCGCCCGGCGTGCAGGATCTGCATCGCAATCTTGCCCCCGGCCTCATGCACGCGGTCGGTGACCATGCGGTGATGCGCCATGTCTTTATCGGAATAGAGCCCACCTGCGCCGGGGAACACGCCCCCTTCCGGATTTGGGGCGATGCCACCGGTGACCATCAGCCCAACACCGCCTCGGGCGCGTGTTGCGTAAAACTCCGCCACCCGGTTCCAATCGCCGCGCTCTTCGAGATTGGTGTGCATCGACCCCATCAGGACACGGTTTTTCAGCACGGTATGCCCAAGATCAAGCGGGCGCAGCAGGTTCGGGTAGTGGCTCATATCGCTCCTCCGTTTGTCCGCAAGACACCACAAAGATGTTTACGCTGTCACCGCCTACGTCACGTCAGAGCAATTTGACACAGGCATGACGTCCGGGCACCCTGCGAATATCAGTGGAGTATAGCGCCATGTTTGCACCGTCCGGCACCAATCAGAAACATGTTCCCTTCGGCATTGACCCCGCGCTGGTTGGGGTCTGGAAACGCGAAGGCACTGTGCCTCCGACGTCCACGTTCGAAATCACCGCCCAATGCGCCTTTCTGATTGGGGGGCCACCATCGCAGGTCAGTTTTTCCGCCGATGGCCTCACCCTAGACTGGGGTGGCATTCAATATGATCACCATATGGGCACGCCGGGGCAGTTGATCGGCATCTGGCGCAATCGCCGCGATGGGGATGAGTGGTACTTTCGGGCCGATGGAAGCGTGACCGTGCATTGGTCCTCGACCGAAGAGTATTTTGGCCACTACCAGCTTGTCGGAGATCAACTGGCCTATCAGGAATTTCGGGCCACGGTCACAACCCATGCCGGACAGGTCAAACTTGATCCGCCCTACGCGCCGGACACCAGCTATGGCTATGTGGTTCAGAACGGGATCATGACGTGGAGCGATCCAACCGATGGCTCCACGGTGATCAGCTTCGACAAGGCCTAGATCGCGCGGGCCACGATCAGATGATTGGGGAGCTTCTTAGGATAGCCCCCTGTTTCGACGATTTCGAACCCCGCACCCCGCAGGATAGATTCAAGCTTTTTGGGGCTGAGCATATGTACCGGCTTGGGCGCTTTCCCAATCACCTGCATGCCCCAGATCAACGGCCCGAACCAGGGTTTGCCTGCCAGACAGGGTGTCTTGGAAATGAACAGCCCGCCTTTTGGCAAGGTCGCGCGGACCTTGCGTGTCACCAGCGCCGGATCGCTGACAAGATGCAGCAAATTAAAGCACAGCACCGCATCCCATTGGCCTGTCACCTCTTCGGCCCCGGCAGTGCGAAAGCTCAACTTGTCAACGCCATCCACCTTGCTGTTGGCAATCCGCACCATCTCTTTCGACAGATCCGTGCCCTCGTAACGCATCACACTGTCGGCCAGCTTTAACGCGGTCGATCCGGTGCCACAGCCCATCTCAAGCACGTCCATCTCGGGACGCAGCCAGTGGCGCACACGTGCCAACCCCTCTTCGTAGGATGTTTCATCCCGGATTGGATCTGTTGCGTATTTCTCGGCAATCCGATCCCAAAAAAGTGCGTGCGCGGTCATTGTCATCTCCTGCCAAAGTCATGGCGAAAGATAACGCAAAACGGGCGGTCATAAACCGCCCGATCTTGTAGACATTCTATGCAGTCTTGCATGGATCCCAGCGGATCATGCTCGTTTTGGCAAGACCCAATCAGGGCGCGCAAAATGGCAGGTATAGCCATTGGGGCGTGTCTGGAGGTAATCCTGATGCTCAGGCTCCGCTTCCCAGAAGTCGCTCACCGGTTCCACCTCAGTGACCACCTTGCCCGGCCACAGACCCGACGCATCGACATCGGCGATGGTGTCCAGCGCAACCTGTTTCTGCGCATCGTCCACATAATAGATGGCGGAACGATAGCTCATCCCCAGATCATTGCCCTGACGGTTCTCGGTGGTTGGGTCATGGATCTGGAAAAAGAACTCAAGCAGTTTGCGATAGCTGGTCTGTTCGGGATCATAAATGATCTCGATACCTTCGGCGTGGCTGCCGTGGTTTTTATAGGTGGCGTTGGGAACATCCCCGCCAGTATAGCCCACACGGGTATTTTCAACGCCGGGCATTTTGCGGATCAGCTCTTGCATGCCCCAGAAACATCCCCCCGCCAGTACTGCGCGTGCGCTCATGCCAGATCCTCCACTTGATCGATATATTGGCCGTAACCTGCGTCTTCCATCTCGTCTTTTGGAATAAAGCGCAAGGAGGCCGAGTTGATGCAATAGCGCAAACCGCCCTGATCATGCGGCCCATCCGGAAAGACATGACCCAGATGACTGTCGCCATGGCGCGAGCGGACCTCGGTGCGGATCATACCATGTGTGACGTCGCGCAGTTCGACAATATTGTCGTCCTCAATCGGCTTTACAAAGCTGGGCCAGCCACAGCCGCTTTCGTATTTAGCGGCCGAGGCAAACAGCGGTTCACCCGACACGATGTCGACGTAGATGCCGCTTTCCTTGTTGTCCAGATACTCGCCTGTACCGGGGCGTTCGGTGCCGCTCTCTTGTGTGACATGGAATTGTTCCGGGGTCAGAGCCGCAACAACTTCTGCACGTTTTTCATAATTGGCCATGGGCACCCTCCTGATATGTTCTGTCCTAAATAGCGCAATCCGAAAAACATGACCTCCCAATTTGGTGTGAAACCGAAATTTTCATTTCACCGGCCAGCTCGCGGATCACCTATCGCGCAACAGAGGTTAAATGGGGCCTTTTCGCCGGAAACAAAGCGCGATGACACATGGTTCACATCCGCTTGCGCAGGTGTTGCAGGCTCGGCTCTCTCCTCCCATCTACAATCTGAACACAGCGCAGTTTTTTGTGGTGCTTTTGTTCGGGGCGTCGCGATGGCAGCGCGGCGCCCAAGCTCTCTCCCAATCTTCTCCCCAAACAGGGTGGCCTTCCGGTCACCCTGTTTTTACTGTGCTAAGGCCTAGCGGTCTCGCACACACAACTTGAGCTTACAGCCGATGAAACTCACAAATCTGATGGCCGCAGGCCTTTGCCTTGCCCTATGCGTTTCGGGCTGTGACCGCCCGGCATATCGTGCCACCGCAAAGCTAGAGCAAGGTCTTGAAATGACCCTCATACTGCGGCCGCTGTTGTCCCTTCAAAGCGACTGGTCGCGCAGTTTAACTATCACACAAAACACCCGAAGCTTTGACTTTGACATCTCTGAAGACACTGGCTGGTGGCGGGGATCCAACCTCTATCTCACACTGTCAGGCACCTTGGTTCTGCACGAAGGGCAAGGGAGCTGTTCTGAATTCAAAACAACTCCACCATCTTTGGTCACACCTTCAGAAGTCTCGTGTCGTAGCGCGCCAGGTCTCGCTTGGCTGGAGAAAACACAAGACGCACACCTCTCCTACCCTGCCTCACTCTTTTATCCGGGTCTTTTCTTCGTTGGGCATTTCAACGAAAATGGACCCAAAGAACAGCGGGCTGTTTTTCAACCTCATTCCGAGATCACCGAACCCAAACTTCCCGATCCGATATGATCAACCGAGCTGCGCCAAAGCCCAGCGCGCGGCGTCACGCACGGTGTCATCTGCGTCGTCACACAGCCCCTGCGCCACGGGTTTCAACGCAGGATCTGCTGAATTGCCAATGGCATAAAGCACATTACGTATAAACCGATCCCGACCAATGCGCTTGATAGGCGAGCCAGAAAACAGCGCCCGAAACGCCGGATCATCCAGTGTCGCCAGTTCTGCCAGCCTCGGCGCAACAAGTTCAGGCCGCGCATGATATTTGATCTCATGCGCGCTTTGGGCGAATTTGTTCCACGGACAAGCGGCCAGACAATCATCACAGCCGTAAATCCGATTGCCCAATAGCGGCCGCAACTCCGCATCCACCGGGCCTTTGTGTTCAATCGTCAGGTAGGAAATACAGCGCCGCGCATCCACCTGATAGGGTGCCGGGAAGGCATCGGTTGGGCAGGCATCCAGACAGGACCGACAAGACCCGCAGCTGTCGCGTCCCGGTGCATCCACCTCAAGATCAAGCGTTGTGAAGATCGATCCAAGAAAAAACCAACTGCCCAGCTCGCGACTGACCAGATTGCTATGTTTGCCCTGCCATCCCAGCCCCGCCGCCATACCAAGCGCCTTTTCCGGCACCGGTGCAGTGTCGACAAAGACTTTGATCTGCGCCTCGTCTCCAGCTTTGCCAGCCGTCTCAATCAACCACCGTCCCAGCCGCTTCAGACGCTTCTTCGCTACATCGTGATAGTCTTTGTTCTGAGCATAGACACTGATGGCACCGCGATCAGGCTGGCCAACAACCTCCATCGGGTCACAGTCGGGGCCGTAATTCTCCGCCAGCATGATCACGGATTTTGCCTCGGGCCAGAGCACATCCGGTGCCCCGCGCCAATGCACCCGCTCCGCCATCCAGCCCATTTGTCCGTGATAGCCCTGATCAAGAAAATGCTGCAGCCGCTCCATAACCTCGGGCACATCCGAGGGCCGGCAAATGCGGCAGGCGGAAAACCCCACCTCCTCAGCCATCGCAACAAGCTGTGCCTTCAGATCGGTCACATCCGCCCCTTCTTCTTTTCAAAAATACTCCGGGGGAGACCGCCGTCCCGGCGGTCGGGGGCAACGCCCCATGACCAGCTTAGCTCAGAAATCGAGATCGGTGTAATGGGCCGGTGGCGGAAAGCCAGACACCTGATCCGCCAGAATGCTGCGAAACGCCGGGCGGGATTTGATCTTGGCGTACCAGTCTTTCACCACCTCCGACCGGTTCCAATCCACATCCGAAATATAATCCAGACAGGACAGATGGGCGGCGGCGGCGAAATCGGCCAGCGTCATGGTATCCCCCGCCAGCCAGCGCCGGTGATCCAGAAGCCAGGTCATGTAATCCAGATGATACTTGATCGCCCGTGCGCCGGATTTGACATTTCCGCTGTCGGGAAAGCCGGCTTTCTGGATTTTCTTGTTCACCCGTTCATAGAGCAGCTTTGAGGTGACCTCTTGGTGGAACTTGTCATCAAACCAGCTCACCAGACGGCGCACCTCATAGCGGGCATCCAGACTTTTGGGCATCAACGACGGCTCGGGATAGGTTTCTTCGATCCATTCACAGATCGCAGAAGACTCCGCCATCACTTTGTCATCGATTTTTAGCACCGGCACCTTGGCCGCCGGGTTGCGTCGCAGAAAATCGGCGTCTTTCTCCCAATAGCGCTCTTCAACCAGCTCACACTCGATCTTCTTCTCAGCCAGGCTAAGGCGCACTTTGCGGCAGAACGGAGAGAGCGGGACGTGGTAGAGGCGAGCCATGCGGTACAATGATCCTAAGGTGAAACACGACCTGTTTGCCGCGAAAATGGGCGGGGTTCAACACCCGCCCGTTGCAATACGCAAACTGTCGCGCGTTATAGGGCTGAGATAGACTGCTTCATCAGGCCTGTGGCCCATGCGGCCTCAACGCCCATCGCAATCTGCACCTTTGGACGGCTGTCATCTTTCAAGGTCGCCCCCAGATCATCCCCATCCACGGGGACGCGCAGGCCGGCCTCGATGAGCATGAATTTTTCCGGAAACACACAGGCCAAGACCGCCAGCGCATCATGCATCGGACAGCCCTCTGTAATGCCGACAGAGCGGTAGAAGCTGAGATAGAAATGCGAGATCTTCTCAAGAAAACCACCAACTTTCTGCGAAGCCTGCCCAAGTTCCGCGAACTCTTCCGGTGTCAAAAGCGTCTGCAGCGTGGCGTTCAACCCAACCATGATCAGCGAAAGACCGGAGGCAAACACAAAATCTGCAGCCGCGGCATCGTGATAGATATTGGCCTCGGCATGCGGGGTGATGTTTCCTGGCGCTTCAAAGGCACCGCCCATGATCACCAGCTGACCCAGGTTCTGGGCAAATTCGGGATCAAGCTTGAGCGCATCCGCGATATTGGTCAGCGGACCAATCGCACAAACCACAAGCTCGCCTTTGTGCTCACGCGCCATGCGCACGAGAAACTCAGCTGCGGTTTCATCGATATTGCGGCCGATCTCCGGCACCACATCAATTTCGCCAAAGCCTTCGGGTCCATGTACATTGGCCGAAGGCACATAGCTCTCAGCCCCCCAAGGCAGGGCCGCGCCTTGGGCTACAGGCACTTCAGCCCCCAAGAGATCGGCCAGATAGCGGGCATTGCGGCTCGACTGCGCCACAAAGGTGTTGCCGAAGACAGTCGTTAACCCAACCAAGTCGATCTGTGGCAGGGCATGGGCCAGCGCGATGGCAATCGCATCATCCACGCCGGGATCGGTATCAATAATAAGTTTCATCGCGGCGCTCTACGCCTCTTGTTAGCGCGCATCAAGAGAAAATCCGGCAAGGCACACCTTCAATATACCTTTGAAAATGACCCCTATCTCATGCGCGATTCGCTTGGGTCATTGATGCGCTGTTTCGTTTTGGATGGCATAACTCCTATCCTTTTGGATATGACGCCTAAACCAAAGTGTTGAAATGCTTGGGGCAGGCGTTCGAGTGTTTCAAATCTTCCGCAAGTTTTCCCGTATGACGTTGCGTGGTGCGTGACGGGGAACGCCATTTGGAATCAGGCACAGTTCTTTGAAATTTCAATGGCTTGTGACCAAGATCGTCTTTGGTCGCGAGGTCATGTGAGTATATCGCGAATTTTTGCGAAATTTGGCGACGCTTTCGTAAGAAATGCGAAACCCCTAGCCGCGACCCTACAAGCCAACAGAAATGTGCAGCGACACCTAACCGCCCGTGAGCCGCCTAAGTCGCAGGCTGGTGAAGGCGCGGCTGATGTCTTGAGACGCCGGTATGGCGTTATTTGTTGATCCGATCTGGCGCCCCATAGCGGGCGTCTGACATATAAGGAAGCCCGCCATGGCGCGTAAAACCCGCTCCAAACGCAATCGCATTGGCCACCGATCCGTCTTTGTTCGCTGCGCCGGGATTGCGGCCATCATCACAATTGTGGTGGCCACCGTTTTGACGGTCCAATCCATGTCTCTGATTGGTGGGTTGGCCACCCAGGGCGTCGTGGATCGAGCGTCGCGGGAAGCGGATCAAACCGCCGCGGCTTTGGTCAAACCCCTTCGGTTCAACGCCGAGCGCATGGTGGTCAAAACGGTCATTGGCACGATGGAAGCGGCAGGCGAATACGGCAGTGCGCTTGTGGTCGTCGACGCAGAGGGCGCACAGATTGGGCAATCAGAGGCGGGTGTTGAGCTTCATCCCGCGCTGGTTGAGTTGGCCAATGAGGCTATGGCCTCGGGTGCGCATGTGGTGGCGGAAGGCGGGCTGTGGGTTGCCGCGCCAGTCTTTGCCAAGGCCGAAGGACCAGTGGTCGGGGCAATGGCGATGGCCTGGAACGCAGATTCCGCACTGGCCGCTGCGCAGGTGCAGAAGGTCAAAATTCTGGTATCCGCCGCCGTGGTGTTTGCGACCATGATGGTGGGGGCGGTGTTCCTGTTCCAACGTGTGATCGGCCGACCTTTGCGGATGATCACCGGATCGGTGGAGCGGATTGCAGCCGGAAATTTCTCCGATGACGAATTGTTGCTCGGCCGTCGGGATGAGTTCGGCGCAATTGGTGTGCATCTTGCTGCCATGACCGAAAGCCTGCGCGCCGCTGGTATCGCAGAAGAGGCGCGCGCCAAAGAGGCCGAATATCAGGCCGATGTGGTGACCCAACTGGGGGCCAGTCTGAACGTTCTGGCGGAAGGTGTACTTAATCAGGAAATCGACGTTGAGTTCAAAGAGGACTACGCGGCGCTGCGCGACAACTACAACCGGGCGGTGCGCCAGTTGCGTGACCTGATCAACGAGGTCGCGGGCAATACGCACAACCTTTTGGACAGCGCCAATTCCATTGCGGCCTCGTCAGACGAATTGTCGAGCCGGACCGAAACGCAGGCCGCCACGTTGGAAGAATCGGCGGCCGCGCTTGAGGAACTGCTGAACAGCGTCAACTCGGCCAGCGAAGGGGCCAAGCAGGCCGAAGATTATGTCGCCGAAACCCGTGAGATTGCCGAACGCAATGGTGCGGTGATGAAGTCGGCCATTGATGCCATGGGCGCTATTGAGAAATCCTCGGAAGAGATCAGCGACATCACCAATGTGATTGATGACATCGCGTTCCAGACCAATCTTCTGGCGCTGAACGCTGGTGTCGAGGCGGCTCGGGCCGGGAAATCGGGCAAAGGGTTTGCCGTGGTGGCCACCGAGGTGCGGGGGCTGGCGCAGCGCAGCGCCGACGCGGCGCAGCGGATCAAAGCGCTGATTTCCGGCGCGGGTGAGCAGATCAACACCGGTGTACGTCTGGTGGAAGAGGCGGGTGGCGCCTTGGATGAGGTGCTGGACAAGGTGGCCGGTGTTTCTGGCATGGTTTCGACCATTGCTGCTAGTGCGGGCGAGCAGGCCACGGGTCTGAAAGAGATCAATGTGGGCATCTCTAATCTGGACCGTGTGACCCAGCAAAATGCCGCAATGGTGGGTGAGGCAACCTCGTCCGCGCATACCATGCGCGAAAACGCCACCTCTCTGAACAGTCTTATCAGCCGGTTTGACACCACAGATCCTGTGTCGGGCACTGTCTCGGATGGTGATGAAGAGCGCGCGCAAGTGGCCTGAAAGCTGGCCACTTGGCTGGTCTGGAAGGCGCTCGGATCCGGGAAAATCTGCCGTCGTGTGAGAATGCATGATACCCTCCAACCAGAGTATTGGTTTGGAGGGTTTATGACTCGATTTGGCTTCACAATTTTGGCCTTGGTCGCGACAACAGCGGTACAGGCTCAGGAACTTTTAACATTTGACCCAACGGCCTTTGGCAAGACCGTGTTGCCAACAGCCAAACAATCCCTGGGCGGGGATATTCAGCTCGAAGTTCAGATCGGCGATTACAAAAACGAATTCATCTCCAACTATGGCCCAAACTCGATCTTTGTACGCACCAGACGCGCGGTTGGGCGGCTGGATGTTCTGACCAATATCCGCAGCGTGCCCTGCACCGCCTTTCTGATCAGCGACAACCGCGTTCTGACCAACAACCATTGCATCCCCGGCGTGCTTGAGCATCCGGGTTTGAAAGAGCAAGGAGCCACTTCTATTCTGGGGGCTCAGCTGACATTGGGCTACACGGTGGATGGCGTTGAAGCGGGGAGCAAACAATTCTTCGTCAATCCTGTGCCGCTCGAAACCAATAAAGATCTGGATTACTCGGTTCTGCAGGTGATTGGCGATGCCAATGCCGAATTTGGCGCCTTGCCCCTGGCCAATGTGCAGATCGAAGATCGGTCGCCGCTCTGGGTGATCGGCCATCCCCTAGGCGAGGCTCAGCGGATCAGCCGCGAGCAATGTCAGGCGGATGCCCCGGCTGTGGCGGGCAATCGGTTGCGTCACACCTGTGATACCATGCCAGGCAATTCGGGATCTCCGGTCATTGACGCCGGTTTGCAACAGGTTGTGGCTCTGCACCACGCGGGATCGCGGGCCAGCAACGTGAATTATGCTGTGCCAATGCGTGACATTCTGGCCGCCAGCGCCATTTTAGCCGCCTCTGCCGGGCAGATGGCGCCACAGCCCGTACAACAAACCGGACAACACGCGGTTCCCAAGGCTGTGGCAGATGAACTGACGGCCTTGCGAGAACAGATTCAGGCGATGCAGACCGCACCAGCACCGGCGCAACCGGAAACCTCGGCGGATGAGGCGGAACTGGCGGCGCTGCGGCAACAGGTGAAAGAGATGCAGGCGGCGGCGGAACTGGAAGCGCTACGCCGCCAGATCGAAGAGCTTAAGGCCGCCCCCGCTCCTGTCCCGGCTCCGACACCTGCACCGCAGGTGACGCAAACCGTCCGCCCCTCCTGTCATGACCTCTGGTATCAGAGAAATCTGATTTTTGATCAGGCGGGTTATTGTTTTAAAACCAGCAAAGCCCAGTCATACTTCAACAATGCCGGATGCACGGGCGGCACGCCGTCAAGCGCGGGCATGGCCGAGGTCAACCGCATCAAACGTCTCGAGCGTCAAAACGGCTGTTAATCCACGCACCCCAGTGCCTCAGCCTGACGGCCAATGGCAATCAAATCAGGGCGGTATTCGAAATGCATGGTGTCATAATGATACCATTTCCCGCCCCAAATAAATCCTTGCCGTTCAAAGGCTTCGACAATCGAAAGCGGCACCTTGTTTTGATAGCTGGGGACATTGCCAGGTTTGCCACCGCTCCAGCGCCAATAGGTGCTGTGTTTGGGATTGACGTCGATCGCCACGCCGAAACTATGGGCTGATAGTCGTTTGGTGCCCGAGATCACCCGCCAATTGAACGTGCCGCCTAGGGTGTTGAGGAACTTGGCCTCGTCCTGGGTTGGCGAAGAAAGATCTCGGGCAACCCGAGCAAGCGCCGCCGCCGCACCATGGCGGCGGGAAAAGGCCACGGAGGTGTTGAACCAGCCCACGGGCTCCATATCTGCGGACACGGCCCGTGCATCTGCACCATACAGGCTTTTGAAAAAGGCGTCGTTGCGGATGCGGCCCGGATCAAAATTCTGCGCAGGCGGCGCACCGGTGTAGCACCGGCCCAGAGGATAGATCTGGGACAGCATGTCTTCGATATCAGCATCCTTTAGCGCCTCGGCGTGGCTTTTGTTGCGGCCATCGTCGATGGTGATTTCTGTGCCGTCGCGCATCACAAGAACATTGGCAGCATGGCCAAGGATGGCCTCGGGAAAGGCCGATTGGAACAGCGCCAGACGGGTGGTCAGATCAAGGGATGCGCCCTGAGCCACGGCCGAATTTGGGGGCAACCAAAGGCTCGTGGCCAGACCTAGTGCCAAACTGAGTACTCGCATGTGACCTCCAAAACAGGGGATACTCGAACGGAACGATGATCGTCTAAGTGTCTTCAAAACAGGCGGCGCGCCCGTCGCGGCGGATGGTTTCTGCCCCATCTTGAATGGATCGGGCGCGTTTGTTCAGAAACGCTGTGGGACGCGCCGCATTCCGTTTCTTTGGGCTTGGGAGAACCGCGGCCAACAACGCAGCCTGGCGTGGCGAAAGCTCATCTGGGCCTGCGCCAAAGTAATGGCGAGCTGCTGCCTCAACACCAAAAACACCTTCGTCGAATTCCGCCACGTTGAGATAGACCTCAAGGATACGGCGCTTTGACCAAAACAGTTCGACACCAGGGGTCAACACCCCCTCAAGCGCCTTTCGCACCCAACTGCGCCCCTGCCAGAGATAAACGTTTTTCGCCACTTGTTGCGAAATCGTGCTGCCCCCGCGTTTGGCCCCCTGGGCGATGGCCGCACGAATGGCGGTCATATCAAACCCCCAGTGTTCACAAAAGTTTGCGTCTTCCGCAGCCACAACAGACCGCAGCATCACTGGAGCAATGTCTTCGGCATCGACCCAGAGCTGGTCCACAGGTTCGCCTATCCGAAGCCCTTCAGACCACATGGTGTGCGTGGTCGGTGGATTGAGCACAGAAAACATCACAACGGCCAAAACAATCACGGCCAATCCTCCCCATAAGGCACGGCGCAGCATCCGCCGCATCCAGTGCACCGGTGTCCAGGTTCGCCAGCCCAGCCAGCCCCGTTTTTCCGCCTTGGCGGGTTTCTTTTTGGATTTGCTATTGGTCTTGCCTGCCATGTCTCTGTTCTATCGCAGCCAAGCCCCCTTCGCCAAGCAGGCAAAAAAGATCCTCTTGTGGGACACTAGGGAAGTGCGATGCCTGCGCGGTACAAAACCTTCCCTCCACTCCTTTGGAGTTCAGCCGCCAAGCTGCCCGCGCATGGCCTGATAGATCACCGCAGTTGCGACATTTGCCAAGTTGAGCGACCGGACGCGTGAATCGAGCATTGGCAAGCTGAAGATCCGATCTTCGTTCCCATCCAAGAGGTCTTTGGGCAGGCCTTTTGATTCACAGCCAAACACCAAAAAACCATCCTCAGGATAGTCTGGGTCGTAGATCGTTTGAGAGCCGTGCTCTTCAAAGAAAAAGAGATTGTCGCGCGTGGGTTTCTGTTCATCCAGAAACTCTTGCCAGCTGTCATATTCGGTCAGATTGACGTATTGCCAATAGTCTGTGCCCGCCCGCCGAACGGCTTTCTCATCAATGGAAAACCCGTAGGGCTTGATCAAAATCAGCTCCAGATTCAGCGCAACACAGGTCCGCCCAATCGCACCGGTGTTGTATGGAATTTCAGGTGTGACCAAGACAATTTTCAAGCACGGCTTTGCCATAGGATATGCGGACTTTCTTTCAAAGGGGTTCTGCGCCAGCCATACGCAGCTTTGGCATTTTGGTAAATTGAATTCGGAAACCACCGGTAGACCTTTCGGGGGTCACGCATCGCCGGTGTCATGCCCCTTTCATTGCGGTCACCTTACTGCACAAAAAAACCCCCGCCACGAAGGACGGGGGCACAGTGAGGTTCGTGAAGGGCGGGTTCAGCCCGCCCTTGGGAGCATTCGTTTGATTTATTCCGCCGGAATGGCGTCGGCGTCCAATCCCAATGGGTGCGAGATTTTGTCAAGCATCTCTGTTGGGCAAACCTGCAAGAAGTTCCCGCGTTCCAGATCCCAGTGTTGCAGAATATCGGCGGCCTTGCGACTTCCAGTTTCGGCAACATGGCGTTCCAGAAGATCCTTGAGCTGGGCTTCCCAGTGCTCTTGGGTCACGGCGCAGGTCACCAGACCTTCCATGTTCATCAAAGCCGGAGCCTTGCCGTCGGGGTCATAGAGATAGGCCATGCCGCCGGTCATACCTGCGCCAAAGTTGGCCCCAATGGTCCCAAGGATCACCGCAACACCACCGGTCATGTATTCACAGCCGTTGCTGCCGCAGCCTTCGATCACCACTTTGGCGCCCGAGTTCCGAACAGCAAAGCGCTCACCGGCACGACCCGCTGCAAACAGATACCCGTCTGTGGCGCCATAGAGGACGGTGTTACCAATGATGGTGTTTTCCGATGCCACCAGCGGGCTGACCAGAGGAGGACGTACCACAATTGTGCCACCCGACAGACCTTTGCCGACATAGTCATTGGCATCGCCCGACACCTCAAGCTTGAGACCCGGTGCCGCAAAGGCGCCCAGAGCCTGACCTGCGGAGCCGGTCAGTTTGACGTGCAGGTGATCGGGCTGGAGCGCGTTGCGCATGCCGAATTTCTGCACGATGTGGCTCGAGGTGCGGGTGCCCACGGTGCGGTGTGTGTTCATCACCGCGTAGGAGAGTTGCATCTTTTCACCATCCTCAAGGAAGCGGGCGGCGTCGCGGACAATCTCGGCATCCAGCGTATCAGGCACAGCATTGCGCGGACGATCGCGGTCATAGGTGATGTCGTCCGACCCATCGACACGGATCAGCAGCGGGTTGAGATCAAGATCATCGAGATGCTCGGATCCACGCGATACCTGCGATAGCAGATCGGCACGGCCAATCACCTCTTCCAGCGAACGTGCGCCGATTGAGGCCAAGATTTCCCGCACTTCCTGTGCGTAGAAGGTGATCAGGTTCACAACTTTGTCGGCGTTGCCGGTGAATTTGCCGCGCAGTTCTTCGTCCTGCGTACACACACCCACAGGGCAGGTGTTCGACTGACACTGGCGCACCATGATACAGCCCATCGCGATCAGAGCCGCGGTGCCAATGCCGTATTCTTCGGCACCCAACATGGCCGCCATGACAATGTCCCGGCCTGTGCGCAAACCACCATCGGTCCGCAGAGTCACTCGCTCGCGCAGGTTGTTCATCGCCAGAACCTGATGCGCTTCGGTCAGACCCATTTCCCACGGCAGACCCGCGTATTTGATCGAGGTCGCAGGCGATGCACCGGTGCCGCCATTGTGCCCCGAGATCAGGATCACATCCGCTTCGGCCTTGGCCACACCTGCGGCGATGGTGCCAACACCCGAGGATGCCACAAGTTTCACGGTCACCTTACAGCGCGGGTTGATCTGCTTCAGGTCGTAGATCAGCTGGGCCAGATCTTCGATCGAATAGATGTCATGGTGCGGCGGGGGTGAGATCAGGGTCACACCTTTGGTCGAGTGACGCAGACGCGCAATCAGGTCGGTGACCTTCATGCCCGGCAGCTGACCGCCCTCACCGGGTTTCGCACCCTGAGCCACTTTGATCTCAAGCTCTTCGCACTGGTTCAGGTATTCGGCGGTCACACCGAAACGACCCGACGCCACCTGTTTGATCTTGGCCGAGGGGTTGTCGCCATTGGGCTCTGGCACGAAATGCGCCGGATCTTCCCCACCTTCGCCACTGTCCGATTTGGCGCCAATCCGGTTCATCGCCACGTTCAGGGTTTTATGCGCCTCAGGGCTGAGCGCCCCTAGCGACATGCCCGGAGTGACAAACCGTTTGCGGATCGAGGTGATGCTTTCCACCTCTTCCAGCGGAATAGGCTTGGCCACAGGTTTGATCGCCAACAGGTCGCGCAAATGGATCGGCGGGTTCGCCTGCATCGCCTTGGAATAGGTTTTCCACAGCTCATAGCTTGCACGGTCACAGGCCGATTGCATCAGGTGCATGGTCTGCGCACCCCAGGCGTGGGTTTCACCCGATTTACGAGCTTTATAGAACCCACCCATCGGCAGCACATTGGACGCTGCGCCAAAGGCCTGCGCGTGAATTTCTTCCGCTTTGGTCTGAATGCCGCTGACACCAATCCCGGAAATACGCGAGATCATACCCGGGAAGAACTCGGCGCACACAGCGCGCGACAGGCCCACGGCCTCAAAGTTCAGACCACCGCGGTAAGACGAGATCACTGAGATGCCCATCTTGGCCATGATCTTCAGCAAGCCCTGATCGATGGCATCGCGGTAGCGCGCCACAGCCTCGGTCAGGCTCATCTCCAACAGACCACGATCGATACGATCCGCGAGGCTATCTTCGGCCAGATAGGCGTTGACGGTTGTCGCGCCAGAGCCAATCAGAACCGCAAAGTAATGCGGGTCAACACATTCGGCGGAACGCACGTTGAGCGAGCAGAAGGTGCGCAGACCTTTGCGGGTCAAATGGCTGTGCACAGCCGAGGTCGCAAGGATCATCGGCATGGCAACTTTGTCACCACTCACGCCCTGGTCGGTCAGAACAATGTGGCCCGCGCCTGAGCGCACCGCATCTTCAGCTTCCGAGCGCACGCGTTCAAGCGCGGCGTTGAGCGAACCCTGCCCTTTTTCAAAGGTACAATCGATGGTCGCGCAGGTGGCGTTGAACTGCTTTTGCAGCTCATCAAACTGGGCGTTGCCAACAAAGGGGCTGTCCAGAACCAGAATTTCGGTCTGCGCACTGCTTTCATCCAACACGTTCTTCAGGTTGCCGAACCGGGTCTTGAGCGACATCACGCGGAATTCGCGCAGGCTGTCGATCGGCGGGTTGGTGACCTGCGAAAAGTTCTGGCGGAAGTAATGCGACAGCGGGCGGTATTTCTTGGACAGAACCGCCGATGGGGTGTCATCGCCCATCGAAGCCAGGCTTTCCTTTGCGTCCTCAGCCATAGGTGCGAGGATTTGCTCTAGCTCTTCAACGGTATAACCCGCCGCGATCTGACGCTGCCGCAGATCACTGCCGCTAAACAGTGCGGTTTCGGTGACCGCGGCCAGAGCCCCATCCAGCTCCGAGATCTTGCCAACCCACTCGCCAAACGGCTGAGCCGCCGAGAGTTTGTCTTTGATTTCTGTGTCGCGATACAATTTGCCTTCGGCCATATCGACGGCAATCATCTGACCCGGACCAAGCGCGCCTTTTTCACGAACGGTGGCTTCATCGGTGGGCACCATACCCGCCTCAGAGCCCGCGATCAGCAGACCGTCACCGGTCACAACATAGCGCATGGGGCGCAGGCCGTTGCGGTCAAGACCACCACAGACCCAGCGACCATCAGTCATGGCAAGGGCGGCGGGACCATCCCAGGGCTCCATCACCGAATTGCAGTAGGAATACATGTCACGCCAGGCCTGCGGCAGTTCAACCGCCTGCTTGGACCAGCTTTCCGGCACGAGCATGGTTTTCGCCATCGGCGCGCTGCGTCCTGCGCGCACCAGAACTTCGAACACACCGTCCAGAGCCGCCGAATCCGAGGCACCACCCGCAACGATGGGTTTGATGTCTTCGGCGTAGTCACCAAAGCTGCCCGAGGCCATGCGGATCTCGTGGCTTTTCATCCAGTTGAGGTTGCCTTTCAGCGTGTTGATCTCACCATTGTGCGCCAACATGCGGAAGGGCTGAGCCAGCCACCACTGCGGGAAGGTGTTGGTCGAATAGCGCTGGTGGTAGATCGCAAAGGCGCTTTCAAACCGCTCGTCCATCAGGTCGGGGTAGAACTCTGCGACCTGCTCGGCCAGCATCATGCCTTTGTAGATGATCGAGCGGCACGACAGCGACGCGATGTAAAGGTCATGCACCGCAGCGGCGGCGGCGGCTTTTTCGATCCGGCGGCGGATCACATAGAGCTCGCGCTCAAAGGTTTCTTCGTCGACACCTTTTGAGTTCGAAATCAGGATCTGCTCGATCTCAGGACGGGTTGCATTGGCCTTTTCGCCCAAACAGCCCACTTCGACAGGCACGTGGCGCCAGCCGTAGATGTAATAGCCCATGCGCAGAACTTCGGTTTCCACGATGGTCCGGCAGGTTTCCTGTGCGCCAAAGTCAGTACGCGGCAAAAACACCTGACCAACCGCGACCAGCTCATCCATGCGCGGCGTGTGACCGGTGCGCTCAATCTGGTCGTAGAAGAATTTCACGGGGATCTGGACGTGGATACCAGCACCGTCGCCGGTTTTCCCATCCGCATCCACAGCACCCCGGTGCCAGATCGCTTTCAGCGCGTTGATGCCCGCGTCCACCACGCTCCGTGTTTTCTTGCCATCAAGACTGACCACAAGGCCAACACCACAGGAGGAATGCTCTTCGCTCTCGTGATACAGCCCGTTCTGCGACATCCATGCGCGCTTGGCTTCTTCGGCTTTGACCCAGTCTGCGTCATATTTGGTCATGGCATTTACCCTCCATGGGGGTCGCTCCGGGCGACCTGTGTCTTATGTTGGTCCCGTTCAGGCGGGACCGAAATTCTGTGCAATCTGCGTTTGGAACGACCGGCGCTTATTCGGCGGCCACAGCCGCTTTGGCGTTCAGATCCGCAAGGATAGCATCCGCGCAATCGCGGCCGTCACGGATGGCCCAGACTACAAGGCTGGCTCCGCGCACAATGTCGCCGACGGCATAGACGCCGGGCAGCGAGGTGCGACCTGTGGTGAATTCGGCTTTGACCGTGCCCCAGCGGGTCACTTCCAGCTCGGGCTGGTTCCACAGGGTCTGAACCTCTTCCGGCTCGAACCCAAGTGCCTTGATCACCAGATCCGCAGGTTCGTCATAGTCCGACCCTTCGATCACTTCGGGGCTTTGACGGCCCGACGCATCAGGGGCACCAAGGCGCATTTTCTGAACCACAACCGCGTTCACGGCATCGCCCTTGAACGCGACCGGCGCGGTCAGCCATTCAAACTGAACACCTTCTTCCTCGGCGTTCTGGGTTTCCCGCTGTGAGCCCGGCATATTAGCGCGGTCACGACGGTACAGGCATTTCACGCTTTCTGCGCCCTGACGGATTGCGGTGCGCACACAGTCCATCGCGGTGTCGCCACCGCCGATAACAACCACGTTTTTGCCTTCGGCGTTCAGCTCACCGCTTTCATACTCGGCCACGGTATCACCAAAGTTGGCCACGCGGTTCGATGCGGTGAGGTAATCCAGAGCTTTGACGATCCCCTTAGCACCGGCTCCGGGGCCACGCAGATCGCGGCTTTTGTAAACACCGGTGGCAATGATCACGGCGTCATGTTTCGCGCGGATCTCATCAAACGAGATGTCTTCGCCAATGTTGCAGTTCATCACGAACTCAACACCGCCATCCGCCAAAAGCTGGTTGCGACGCATCACAACGTCTTTCTCAAGCTTGAAGCCCGGAATGCCATAGGTCAGCAACCCACCGGCCCGGTCATAGCGGTCATAGATGGTGACTTTCACACCGGCGCGGCGCAGCATGTCGGCTGCGGCCAGACCACCGGGGCCGGCGCCAATGATGCCAACACTTTCGCTGCGCTCGGCCAAAGGCACCACAGGCTTGACCCAACCTTTGTCCCAGGCGGTGTCGGTGATGTATTTTTCGACCGACCCAATGGTCACGGTGCCGTGGCCCGACTGTTCGATCACACAGTTGCCTTCACACAGACGGTCCTGCGGGCAGATCCGGCCACAGATTTCCGGGAAAGTGTTGGTGGCCTGCGAAACTTCATAGGCCTCTTCCAGACGGCCCGTCGCGGTCAGGCGCAGCCAGTCGGGGATATTGTTGTGCAGCGGGCAGTGCGACTGGCAATACGGCACACCACACTGGCTGCAACGGCTGGCTTGCTCTTCGGCCTTTGCGGCGGCGAACTCGGCATAGATCTCGTCAAAGTCTTCACGTCGCTGTCCGGCGTCGCGCTTCTCGGGCATCTCGCGGTTCACGTTCACGAATTTGAGCATGGGCTGCTTGGCCATTGGCTTGCCTCTTTGCGTGTTAGGTTGCTGCCGCCTGAGTATCTGGCGGCGCTCAGAAATAAAAGTCACTCATACTGACCTATATTCAATTTACTTTCGGCCCGCACCTACATTCTTGTCGCAGAAAGGTGTTTTTTTGGTCCGAATCGGAACTATCTTTCCGCTTTCGACAAAATTTCAATGCGTTATACAAATCTCAGTTTTCAGTACCGGGGCCACAACATGACCTTTACCCACCTTTTGATTGTTGCATTGATCCAAGGGATTACCGAGTTTTTGCCAATCTCTTCGTCGGGTCACCTGATTCTGCTGCCGAATCTGGCTGGGATGACAGATCAGGGACAGATCATAGATGTGGCTGCACATATCGGAACACTGTTTGCCGTGGTGATCTATTTCTGGGCTGATGTGAAAGGCGCCGCCGCCGGTCTGCCCCGCCTGATGACCGGTAAAGCAGATACTCCCGGCTCTTTTTTGGCGCTCTGCTTGATCCTCGGCACCATTCCGGTCGTCCTGTTTGGCGTCTTTCTCAAACTCACAGGTCTGGATGATGCTATGCGCGGGATCGCCGTCATTGGTTGGACCATGCTGGGTTTTGGTCTGGTCCTCTATTGGGCGGACAAACGCGGCGCCGAGATCAAAACCGACCGGAGCTGGAGCGTCAAAGACGCGCTTATAATGGGTGTCTGGCAGGCGATTGCGCTGATCCCCGGCACCTCACGATCCGGCATCACAATCACAGGGGCGCGGCACCTCGGCTATGACCGCGAAAGCGCGGCGAAACTGTCGATGCTGATGTCCATTCCCACCATCATCGCATCCGGCACCCTGCTTGGGCTGGAAGTGGCCAGCACCGCCAATGCCACTGCGGCTCGGGATGGCGCGATTGTTGCGGTCTTTTCGTTTATCGCAGCTCTGGCCGCACTGACCCTGATGATGCGCCTGCTGAAGTCGGTCAGCTTCACGCCCTACGTGATTTACCGCGTCATTCTGGGTGTGATCCTGCTGGGGATTGCCTACAGCTAAAGGCGCATTTCGCGTGACTTACACGCGGTGATAGGGGCTACCGCCCAGAATGCTGGCGGCGCGATACAATTGCTCTGCCAGCATCACCCGCACCAACATATGCGGCCAAACCATTTTGCCAAAAGACAGCATCATCCGCGCGTTCGCACGCAGACTGGGGTCAATGCCATCTGCCCCGCCAATGACAAAGGCCAGATCCTGTGCTCCGCCATCGCGGATCTTTTCCAGCCGCCCGGCAAAGTCAGGTGAGGACATCACGTCGCCGCGCTCATCCATGGCGCAGATCACCGCCCCCGCAGGCAGCGCCTTGCGCAGCAATACAGCTTCGGCAGCCATGCCACCGCCTTTTTTGTCCTCAACCTCATGCACTTTGACCGGACCAAGGCTATGGGCCCGTCCGGATTTATCAAATCGCTTGAGATAGTCGTCAACAAGGTCGCGTTCGGGGCCCGCCCGAAGGCGGCCCACCACGCAGAGATGGACCCGCATTTAGGCGCGTGTCGCTGGCGCCGCGCCGGGCTGCCACATCTTTTCCAGCTGATAGAATTCGCGCACTTCAGGGCGGAACACATGCACCACCACGTCACCCGAATCGATCAGCACCCAATCACCGGCCTGCTTGCCTTCGGTTTTGGAGAGAACACCACAGCGGGTCTTCAGCGCATCCATCACCATCTCAGCCAGCGCCGCCACCTGACGTGACGACCGACCCGAGCAGATCACCATGTGATCACAGACAGAGGTTTTGCCGCGCAGATCGAACTGCACGATTTCCTCAGCCTTGTTATCGTTGAGAATTTCCATAACCACAGCGAGAATATCATCGCTGGTGGAGTTCACCTGAGGTGTACCGCTCATCGGTTCCCCCTGTGCTGCGGCATCCGCCGCATGTGCCATCGAAGACAGGACATAGTCCTCCTATACGTCATACACCGTCAAAGCCCCGGTGCCGGGCCATACCAAATATAGCATCGGCCCCGGGAAATCTCAATGTCACCCTCTCAGGGGTGCGGTTGTCCGAATTTTCTTGAAAATTCGGATGTGTCAGGCGCCGTAAGGCACCCAGACGGTTTTCACTTCGGTCGCCGCTTCAAGGAATTCACGCCCCTCACCGGCATCTCCCAACCAGTCACGAGCCAGGCTATTGTTGACCCAGGCGCGTTTGAGGTTCCCAGACGCGCCCTCATCAATCACACCACTGATATCCGCCCCAGAGAAGGACCAGACCGCATCCACATCCATGTGCTGCGCCACAGTTGGTGCAAGCTCGGCATGTGACCCGCTGAGGATATTCACCACACCGCCGGGAACATCCGAGGTCTCGAGGATCTGATAGAAATCCGTCGCGGCCAGCGGAAAGGCTTCCGAGGCCACAAGCACCACACGGTTGCCCATAGCAATCGCCGGGGCCATCACCGAGATCAGGCCCAGAAGCGGCTGATCATCCGGACAGAAGCCACCGATCACGCCACAGGCCTCACGCAGTCCCATGGCGACGCCCCGCAGCGGCACCGACTTCACCTGACCATCGAATTTATCCGCCCAGGCCGCATAGGTGAACAGGCGGCTCACCGCTGCCTCCACCTCGGCCTTACCGGTTTTGCCTCCGGTCATGCGATCGATGGTGGCCGCGAACTCATCCGCGCGGGCCATCAGGTTTTCACCAATGTAATAGAGCACCTGCGCGCGGTTATGCGCGGTTGCGGCGGTCCAGCCTTTGGCACCACGCGCCGCCTCAACGGCGTTGCGCACATCTTTGCGGTTGGCGATAGGCGCCTGACCGATCAGCTTGCCCTGTTTGTCATAGACATTGCGGGCATAACCGCCATCCGGGCGCGCCTGCTTGCCACCAACATAGAGCTTCGCGGTGCGATCCACGGGCTGCGGTTCCGCCGCGTCGCCGGTGAAGGCCACAACGGGTTTCAGGGCTTTGGCTTTGCCGCTGGGTTTGGTGTAGGCCTGAAGCCCTTCCCACCCACCTTCGCGGCCAAAGCCGCTTTCACGCACGCCACCAAACCCGGCTGCTGCGTCAAACATATTGGTGCCATTGACCCAGACCACACCGGCCACCAGCTTGGGCGCGATGTCGAGCGCGGTGTTGATGTTCTCAGACCAGATCGAGGCCGCAAGACCATAGCGGGTGTTGTTCGCCAGCTCGACCACCTCGGACGGGGTGCGGAAGGTCGACGAGACCAGAACCGGGCCAAAGATTTCTTCCTGCATCAGATGCGAGGCAGGCGAGAGGCCGGAGATCAGCGTGGGTTTGTAGAAACAGCCATCGGGCAGGTCACAGGCCGCCTGATAGACGTCACCATCGGAGCCCGCGACCAGCGCGGCGATGCGCGACTGCTGTTCCGGGTCGACAATCGCCCCAACGTCGATGCATTTGTCCAGCGGATTGCCGATGCGCAGCTTGTCCATGCGGGCTTTGAGCTTGGCATAAAATGCCTCGGCAATTCCCTCTTGCACCAACAGACGCGAGCCCGCGCAGCAGACCTGCCCCTGATTGAACCAGATCGCATCCACCAGACCTTCGACGGCGCTGTCGATATCAGCGTCTTCAAACACGATGTAGGGCGATTTGCCCCCCAGCTCGAGTGTGAGCGGAATGCCCCGGCCTGCGGTGGCGCGGCGGATTTTGCGACCTACTTCAGTCGAACCGGTAAAGGCGATCTTGTCAACTTCAGCGTTGACGATCATCTCGCCCACGGCGCCGTCACCGGTGATGATGTTGACCACACCCTTGGGCAGTCCCGCCTGACGGCAGATGTCGGCAAAGGCCAGCGCGGTCAGAGAGGTCCATTCCGCAGGTTTCAACACCACGGTGTTGCCCATGGCCAGAGCAGGCGCGACCTTCCACGCCAGCATCAAAAGCGGGAAGTTCCACGGGATGATCTGACCACAAACGCCCAGCGCCTCACGGCCCGGCAATTCGCTGTCCATCAGCTGGGCCATGCCCGCGTGATAATAGAAATGACGCTGCGCCAGCGGGATGTCGATGTCGCGGCTTTCACGGATCGGTTTGCCGTTGTCGAGGGTTTCCAGCACCGCAAACAGGCGGGCATGTTTCTGCAACAGACGCGCCAGAGCGTACATATATCGCGCCCGCGCCTTGCCGCCGATCTTGGCCCAGCCCGGCTGGGCCGCGCGAGCTGCCTTGACCGCTGCGTCTACGTCGCCTTGGGTGGCCTGAGTTAGCGTGGCCAGCACCTCACCGGTGGCGGGGTTGCGACTGTCAAAACCTTCGCCCGCCTCGGTGAAGGCACCGTTGATGAAATGACCAAAGCGCGCGCCCTGATCGGTGATCCAAGCCAGCGCATCCCCGGCGCTTTCCGGTGCGGGGCCGTAATCCATGGTCTCGAAGATCTCTTTGATGGTCATGAGTGGGTCCTTGTCACTCGATAGCCCGCGAGGGGGCCATACCAGAATGTCGTCTTGTGTCGTGGCTTAGCCCATTGCATGGCGCCAGCTGGCGGAATAGGCGCCAGTGACGTGATGCTCGAGTTGCCGTTCAATATCACCTAGCAGCGAAGACGCGCCAAAGCGGAACAGATCAGGGCGCAGCCAGCGATCCCCAAGCTCTTCTTTCACAAGCGCCAGATAGGTCACCGCATCTTTCGCTTTCGAAATGCCACCGGCGGGTTTGTACCCGACGTAATGACCTGTCGCTTCGTAGTAGTCGCGAATCGCCCGCATCATCACCAGCGACACAGGCAGCGTGGCATTGACGCTTTCCTTGCCGGTCGAGGTCTTGATGAAATCGGCCCCGGCCATCATGCAAACCAGCGAGGCTTTGGCCACATTTTGCAATGTGCCAAGCTCACCGGTGGCCAGAATGGCCTTTACATGCGCATCACCACAGGCAACCCGGAAGGCCTTCATTTCGTCATAGAGACCCTGCCAATCGCCCGACAGAACCAACCGACGCGAGATCACGATATCGATCTCTTTCGCGCCTGCTTTGACGCTTTCTTCGATCTCCGCCACCCGCAGGTGGAACGGCGAGAGACCCGCAGGAAAGCCGGTCGACACAGCGGCAACAGGCAGGTCTGTGCCTTTCAATGCGTCCACCGCAGTTTCGATCATATCGTGATAAACACAGACAGCTCCGACAGTTAGGTCGGGTAGACCGATGGCCTCAAGCAGATCTGCGCGCACGGGCTGGCGTGCTTTGGCACACAGACGCAGCACGCGCCCGGTGGTGTCATCGCCTGAGAGGGTTGTCAGATCCATCAACGAAATGGCCCGTGCCAGCCAGGCCGCCTGATAGTCTTTTTTGACCGAACGACGGCCCGGCAATGTGGCGGCGCGACGCTCAATCGCCGAACGGTTGGCTCGGGCGCGCATCACCCAATCCATGTCCAGGGCGATGCCCGGATTTCGCGCAACGTGATCGTGCGCCGTTTCGCCCGACGCATTGGATATGTCGTGAACCTTTAGGTTCTGCATGCTCCGCTCCTTCATCAGTTCCGCAGGAGGTGGAAAGATTTTGTCCAAGTGGTCAAATTATTATCCTCGCATTTGGATAGCAAGCCAAGTCTTACGCTGGTTTTGTGACATGACGGCAGGACAGCTTATGCCGCCCGGCGCTTGTTTGCCTGTTTGATCCGCTTGCTGTTGCGGTTTTGGAGTTCGTTGAGAACCGCAGTGAGTTCCCCCGGCTCCTCAATGACACCTTGATCGATCAACACACCGGATAAGCGCTTGGTGTTTTTCTCAGCCAACACGCCGGCCACACCGGAGTGTAGCCCGATCATTTTTGTACTTGGCTGGGCCGCTTGAGTCAGCCAGTTTTCGATCTCGGTCTCTGACGACGAAGCATGCACGCCGGTGCTGAGCAAAACGTCGTCCGCAAACACGGCTTCGACCCCGCCGGGATTTGAGAGGAAGGCATAGGCGTTGAGCATCATGAACTCGGTATAATTGAACACCGGCCAAAGGGCGGCGTTCATGCTGCGGACACTGAACAGCGCTTCGATTGGCCCACGGCGCGCTTCGACATGGGCACAGGCGTCTTTGAGAAACTCGGTCTCAACAACCCAGGGGGTCACAAATTGCGTCAGAGGGGTATAGGCCTGCGCCCTTGGCGAAAGCCCCACCGCGCGCAGAGACGCCGGGAGCCAGCGGTTGTGCAGTTTTCCAGGCGTCTGCAGATTTGCCTTGGGGCGTCCATCGGGCGCCACAAAATCATCCAGTGTCAGGGGGCGCAAAGGAATGTTTTTACAGTCGAGAATGACGCAATAGCGACCGTCGGCCACATATCCTGCCGCCAGCTTCATCGCCTGCTGTACGGCCCATCCCCAATTCCCTTTCCAACCGGTCCAAACGCGGAAAGGTGCAAACAGATTGGACTGCGCCATCGAAAGGCGGATCCGCTGAGACAGGTTCAGACGCAGAGGCTTTTGGCCGAATACGTCTTCTGGACCCAAAATACGAAGCTTATCCCCAAGATCTCCATAGGCGGCCCGCAAAGGCTCGATCTCGCGGCGCACCGCATCTTCGTCTCGATCGTTGATCAAGACGAGAATGTCCTCCACAAGGTCGGGCGCAAGATGTTTGGCAAGGCCGCGTGCCTGCAACTTCAGCAGGGGCACTTCACCTGAGTGAACGACCGTTACGAAAGAAAATGGCTTCGTCATCATAGATCCTTGCACATGATAGGCCTCTGCCCCCTTAGGACAAAAACCCTTTTTACACTAGGCCCTGTGCAACCGGCGCTGGCATATCAATCCAATGCCGTCTCGGAAGAAATTCGAAACATCTGATCAAAGCACTGCCGCCCGTTGGGTGTAAATCGCACCACACGGCTGTTGGCATCGCGATGCATCCAGCCTCGTTCACTCATCTGCGAAAACAAAGCGCGCCCCAGACTTCCGGCAAGGTGACTGCGGCGCTCGCTCCAATCAAGACAAGATTTGCAAAGCGGCGCACGGGATTTGCGCAGCCTACCCAGATCAATTCCAAACTCTGTGGCCCATGCGGCGCCGGCCTTAGTCAAAACAGGCTCTTCATGCTCCAGACGAAGATAGGCTGAGGCAAGCAAAGCATCATACACCTGCACGCCACGATCTCCGGCCAGGTGGTTGTAACACACCCGCGCCTCGCGCAGCGCCATCTCTTTAGGGCCGGTGCGCGTGCGCAGGTGCCCTGCTCCGGCGGTGAGCCCCATCAACCCTTCAAGAACAGCGGCAACCTGATCCGAGGCCAGAGACACATATTTGTGGCGGCCCTGCCGCCGAGTGACCACGAGCCCCCCGTCTTCCAACCGCGCCAGATGACTGCTTGCGGTTTGCGGAGTTATGCCCGCCTCGCTGGCAAGCTCGGTCGCTGTCAGAGCTTTGCCCGACATCAATGCCGTCAAAATATTCGCGCGCGCCGGATCCCCGATCAACGCCGCGACCATCGCTATGTTTGGGCCTGCTTTCATACTTCGATCATGGCCGAAGCATTTGCGCCACGCAACCAATTATACCGGCATCCAACCTAGACCTCACTTTTGAAAGGATCTTCCATGCTGACCTGTGTCATCCGCTACCAGATCGACCCGACAAAACGGGCTCAATTCGAGCGCTATGCCCGGAACTGGGGGCAAGCCATTCCGCGCAACGGCGCCGACTTAATCGGATATTACGCCCCACACGAGGGTTCTAGTACTCTGGCCTATGGCATCTATAACGTCGCGAGCCTTGCGGATTACGAAGCGTACCGTGCGCGTTTGGCCCAGGACCCACTCGGGCGGGAAAACTATGAATTTGCGCAGAGCGAGAAGTTCATCTTGCGTGAGGATCGTACGTTCTTAAAGCTGGCCTCTTCACCACATGGGACAGCCACATGATCGCCGTTATTTTCGAAGTTCACCCCAAAGACGGGCAAATGGACAGCTATCTCGATATCGCCGCAGGCCTGAAAGACGAACTGGCACAGGTGCCTGGCTTCATCTCGGTTGAGCGGTTTCAAAGCCTGACCAACCCGGGAAAACTTCTGTCGCTGAGCTTTTTCGAAGATGAAGCAGCGGTGGCCAACTGGCGCAACCGCTCAGATCACCGCGCCGCCCAAAGCAAAGGCCGTGGGGGGATTTTCGAAGCCTACCGCATACGTGTGGCACAGGTTTTACGTGACTATACGCTTGAGGAGCGAAACGAGGTTCCCACAGACAGCAAAGCCGCACACCGCTAGCTCACAAGAACAGCAATCCCTTTTGCAACGCGATGGCCATGGCCTGCTCTCGCGTTGCAGCCCCTAGAACCTGTCGCGCGGCGGCAAAGTGTTTGCGCACGGCGACTTCAGTTATCCCGAGCTTTTCTGAGATCCCAACATTTTGATATCCATCCGCCAGCAACGACAATACCTCGCGCTGGCGTACCGTGAGCGCCACCTCAGCCTGAAGCAGCGTGCTGTTTGGCACACTTTTCACCGGCTCGGTGATGACGATCGACAACAAAGCTGAAAACAGCTTGAGATCGATTGGACTTTGGCGCTGCATGTCTACGATATCGGTATCCGAACAAAGCGTGACATAGGTGCCCGGCACATTGGCCTGTCCGAAATGTGTACACATCAAGGTGCTAAGACCAGCACCTTTCAGACCATGATCATAGTCATAAGCCCGTTCCGACGGTGCATCCTCGCGCGATAGCTGTCCACTTGCCAACGCCATCGAAGCCGATCCATGGGCTAATTTTGACACCAATGGATCAACATCCACATAGCTTTGCGCGATGTATTCTTCGATCCAGTCGGCCGGCATATTTGTGTTCATCCAATGAATGTCCTTCAACGTCCCATTGGCTTTCGCGACCAGGACGTTCGTGAACCCCAAGGCTTCACTCAACTTGACCGCCGCCGCCCACCTGGCATTCGGATCCTGCGTTGCGGCGATTTTTTCAAAGGCGTCTGCAATCAAATTTGTCACTGGCAAACCAAAACGCTAACTGGAATTCTTCCCTGTCCTCACTTGGAGGAAGTCCCCTCGCCCTGAGTACCAGCCAATACTATTAGGTATAGAAAAAGGGGCGCAAAAAGCGCCCCTTAGATGTCTAGTGCAACACAAGTTGTGGATTACATTCCAACTTTGACGATAGCTTCGGCCAGAATTGGCACGGTCTGCGTGTTCAAACCGGCAATGTTCAGACGCGAATCGCCAACCATGTAGATGGCATGATCCTCGCGCAGCTTCTGCACCAGCTCAGGGGCTGCGCCCAAACGCGAGAACATGCCACGGTGCTGGGCGATAAAGCCAAAGCGATCCGAACCGGACACACGCTGCAGTTCCGCTGCCATCTGTTCGCGCAGACCCAGCATCGAGGTGCGTACCTCTTCCAGCTCAGCCGCCCAATCTGCACGCAAAGCCGGGTCGTTCAGAACCATGGTCACAACCCGTGCGCCGTGATCCGGCGGGAACGAAAAGTTCTGACGGTTCAGGAAATTCAGCGACTGCTGGTTCAACACCTTGCGGCTGCTGTCGCTGCTGATCGCCATCAACAGGCCAGTGCGCTCGCGGTACACACCGAAGTTCTTCGAGCAGGACGCCGCAATCAGGCATTCAGGCACAGACGAGGCAATCAGGCGCACGGCCTGCGCATCTTCTTCCAGACCATCGCCAAAGCCCTGATAGGCAATGTCGACCATCGGCGTCGCGCCTTTTTCCAGCAGCAGATCAATGACCGCTTGCCACTGGGTCAGATTCAGGTTGGCACCTGTCGGGTTGTGACAGCAACCATGTACCAGCACCACGTCGTCCGAGGTGACATTGGCCAGATCCGCCATCATGCCATCGAAATCAACGCCCCGGGTTTCGCCATCAAAATAGCGGTAGGTGACGGTTTCGATGCCAACATAGTTCAGGATCGACAGGTGGTTGGGCCAGGTCGGATCACTCACAAAGACGCGGGCCTTTGGGTTGGCCATTTTGATCAGTTCAAAAGCTTGACGTACCGCGCCTGTGCCACCGGGTGTGGCGGCTGCGGCGATGTTCTCACGCGCAACTGCGTCGCCCAGAACCAGTCCGATCATTGCATCGGCAAAGGCGGGGTCGCCTGCCAGACCAGTGTAGGCCTTGCTGTCCTGAATTTCCCACAGCTGCTTTTCTGCGGCCTTCACCGCGCGCATCACCGGGGTGTTGCCACTGGCGTCTTTATAGACACCAACACCCAGGTCGATCTTCGTCTCGCGTGGGTCTTCGCGGTACATCTGCATCAGCTGCAGGATCTTATCTGCGGGTTGTTCTTTGAGAGTCTCGAACATCACTCTTCTCCGGTGGCGACGGGCAGTGTGGGGAATTGCCCCCACTCGGTCCACGACCCGTCATATAGCGAATGGTCACGCTTGCCGATCAGCTCAAGCGCAAGGCTGAGCACTGCGGCGGTGACGCCCGAACCGCAGGTGGTGATGGCAGGCTTTGCCAGATCCACACCGGCCGCCTCGAAGGTGGCGCGCAGTGCGGCCTCATCTTTCATGGTGCCGTCGGCTTTGAGCAGCGTGGTAAAGGGCACATTTTTCGAACCCGGAATGTGACCGGCCCGAAGTCCTGCGCGCGGCTCTTCCACCTCACCGCGGAACCGTTCCGGGGGGCGGGCATCAATGATTTCGGCATACTGCAGTTTCGCCGCAGCCGACACCTGTGTCACGTCCTTCACCAGATGGGCTTGACGGCGCACCGTCATATGGCGATCGCGGATCATCGGCGGCAGATCTTCGATCTCACGGCCCTCGGCCTGCCACTTGGGAAATCCACCATCCAGAACGGCGATATTGTCCTGCCCCATCAGGCGGAACATCCACCAGACACGGGCCGCAGAGAACAACCCCATGCCGTCGTAAACCACAACCTGGTGACCATCTCCGACCCCCATGGCCCGGAGGCGTGACATGAACTTTTCAATGGGCGGCGCCATATGTGGCAATTCAGAGCGGTGATCCGACACATCGTCGATGTCAAAATAACGCGCTCCGGGAATGTGGGCGGCGTCATACTCGGCCTTGGCGTCGCGGTTCATCGCCGGGAGGTACCAGCTTGCATCCAGCAATCGCAGGTCCGGATCCTTCAAATGCTGAGCCAACCACTCGGTGGACACCAGTGTTTTGGGATCATCAAAGGCCATGTCGCTTCCCCCCAGCAAATAGACGTTTGATGAATAGGCCCGGGCGGCAATTCATGCAAGTCGGGCAGACACCTTTGCCTGCCCGATTTTCACAATTATTTTGCAATCATGTTGCGCACGACACTGACGATCGCCAAAACCGCGCCGCCGCCTACGCCGCCGCCAGCAATCTGAGTGAGAATCGACCCGAAATCGAGACCGGCCGCACCGCCCGCTGCCCCCGCGAGATCCGGTGCGCCAAGCATCGAGAGAATCGACCCTCCCAGTCCGCCACCCACAATCCCAGCTATAGAATTGATCAAAGTGCCCTGATTGATATTCTTGAGAACACCACCAGCGACATTGCCCCCAATTGCTCCCGAAATCAGACCAATCAACAGTTCCATCGTTCCACCCCTCGTTAAGCTCCGATCCCAGTGATCGGCATAACCAAGATAGGTGCACCAGAGACATCGGTTTACGGGAAGCTTGCGCTCTGGTTCCCCGCAGCAAACAGGGGTTAACCCTGCTTGAGCAGGCGCTGCTTTTGGCGGCCCCAATCACGTTTGGCGTCGCTCTCACGCTTGTCGTGGTTCTTTTTACCTTTGGCGATTCCGATCTTCAGCTTCGCCATGCCTTTATGGTTGAAATACATCACCAGCGGTACGAGCGTCATGCCTTTGCGCTGGGTGTCATTCCACATGCGCGACAGCTCTTTTTTCGAGGCCAGGAGTTTACGACGGCGACGTTCTTCATGGCGGAACATTGCCCGCTCATACGGAGCGATATACGAGTTCACCAACCAAAGCTCACCCTCTTCCACCGCAGCATAGCTTTCCGCGATATTGGCCGAGTTTTCCCGCAAGGATTTGACCTCAGATCCGGTCAGAATAATCCCGCATTCAATATCATCTTCGATCGCGTAATCGTAACGCGCCCGCCGGTTTTCAGCGATGATCTTGTAGTTCGGGTCGGACTTGGGTTTCTGAGCCATGGGAGAGGTAGATAATCACTCAACACGACAGTGTACAGAGCCGGTGACGGATTAACTCAGCGACTACAAACAACACTGAAGTCTGGCTGAATTCGGTGAAAGCCACTAAAGTCACAACAACCGAGAAGTCAGAGTCAGCATCGCCGAAGCGACCAATCTAAAAGCCGCCAACTGTTTGTCCACTCAAGTGATTGATAAAAAGGTCAAGAATGCCAACTAGTTTTAAGATCTTTTCAGACGAAAACATCGCCCTGTTTCGCATGGATGGCAACATTTCTGTCCGCGACGGCAAGCAGCTTTTCCTTGATTACACATCGCATCCTGATTTCGACCCCACGCACCGCATGTTCACCGATGCAACCGGCGTGACCAAGATAGAAGCTAGCTTTGCTGACATTATCAAAGCTCTGATGGGTATGCCCAAGCTCCTCCGCCAGTTTGAAAAAGGCGCGTCTAGTGTGATCCTAGTGGGCAACTCCACGTCTTTTGGCGTTGGTCGGATGCTCGAGTCGGCCCTGTCGGCAACCTCACCAATCGAGATGACGATCACCGACGACACAGAAGAGGCCTGCGCGCTGACAAAAGTCACCCCAGAGTTTCTTCAGCAATTTCGCATGACGCGGCAGATCGCCAACTAATCCTGCGCGCGCCACCTAAACTACTTCAATCACGCTCTTGTCGATGGCGAGCACATAGCCGCGGCGCGCAATGTTTTTCACGAGCAGTTCACTGACCATCTGATTGCCCAACCCGTCTCGCAGGCGTTTGATCCGTGTCGCGCCAGCGGCCTCTTCGCAATCTCCCTCGGATTTCCCTGAGATCACAGCTTCGATTTCGACCCCGGTCAGGATATCGTCATCCATGCGGGCCTCAGCCAGAACCGCCAGCGTTTCCATCATGGCATCGGTCAGCTTAAAACCCATGGTGTTGAGATAGACTTTGTTCTCTTCGCGGGAGATCACCAGCGAGCTGACCTCGATACCTGAACGCTCGATCTGGGCCATGCGGCGGTTCAATCCCACAAGCATCACCAAAAACACCAAGGCGGCCACAAGCATCGCGGCGGCAAAGACCAACAGGATAAAGATGACCATCCGGTAGCTTGTCAGCGTGTCGCCAAAAGCGGTGCCGGACTGGGCCAGAATCTCAAGCAGTTTCACCACGGGCTGTGCGGTCAGATTGTCATTCTCGACAAAGATCCGCTCGACACGGGCATTAAACGCATTGGCATCCGGCAGCGTCAGCACAAGCAAAGTGCCCACCACAGCCAAAATCGCCACGATGGCGCCAATGCCAATCGTGACGAGACGGGATCCTGAACGCAGGCTCTCAGAAACGGAGGTAGTAGTCACCGGCATTTGCCCTCTTGTTGCCCGAGGGCGTTGTTTCCGACAATCCCACCACATTCAGCAGCGTCCAGCCACCGGCGGCGACACGGCGCGCGGCCTGCTGAGCAGCAGTCCCGCTGGCAGGACAGGATCCATCCAGCGCGACAATGCCATAGTGCAACCGCAGCGGATTGTCCTTTTTGGCTTTGTATTCGACGTAGCAATCAGCCAGCGCCGTGCTGGGCAACGCCACACCAACAACGAGGGCAAACAGGAGGGGGGCAAGGGAATGTCTCATGTCCCCACACTGCGGTGCGAGGGCAGGAAATTCAATAACACACAGGGGTTTCACGGCGGATATTCGATAACCAATGGCTGATATTGAGCGATTTCGGGTCTCGGGGCCAGGGTTGGATCAAGGCGCACTGCCAGCGTCCACACTTTGCGAATCCTGAGAAAGGAAACCCCAATGTCTGCACGTTTTATCACCGGCGTTCTGATCATCGCCTCGACCATCACCATGTTGTCCACGGCTCAGGTTCAGGCCCGAGACCGCAGCAAAGAAATCGGCACCATCCTTGGGGCGGCTGCAACTCTGTTTATCATTGGCAAGATTATTGAAGACGCCAATGACGACCGGCGGCGCCCACAAACCCATCGTCCCCAGCCCCAGCCTGATCGTTGGGCCAAGCCGCCGCTGCCACGTCACTGCATCCGCTGGACCGAAGGGCGCAACGAGCGCCGTGTGATGGGCAAAGGTTGTCTCAAGCGCAACTACGGTGCGGTGCATAGCCTGCCGCAGCAATGTCGCACCAAGTTCCGCGTGAACGGCAATCAGCGCCGCGGCTACAACGTGCGCTGCCTGCGCAACAACGGCTACCAGGTCGCCCGCCGCAACTGAAGTTCGAGCAGACCCTGACACATCAGGGCACCGGGGGTCGTCCTTTCCCCCCACTTGGAAGGGGCCCCAACTGGGGCCCTTTTCTTTGTGCGCTAGTGCCGGTTCAGCGCCACATTGAGCCCAAGTGCAATCAAGATACTGCCGCCAAGACGCTGGGCCATGCGACCCGCTCGCTGCGAGCGCCGCAGAGCAGACGTCACCTTATCGGCCAGCAGCACACAGACCACATCGGCGCTTGAGAACATGATGTTCACAACGGTGCCCAAAATGAACAACTGTACCGACAGCGGAAAACCGGCAGTCGGGTCGGTAAACTGCGGCAGGAAGGCCACGTAAAAAATGGCTGTTTTCGGATTGAGAACTTCGACCGTCACGCTTTCCCAAAACGCGCGTTTGGGGCTTTTGCTTTCAACCGTCAGGCTCGTTTCTCCAACCGATGTCTGCGCGCGAAACAGTTTGATGCCCAACCAGATCAGATAGAGCGCCCCGGCGAATTTCAATGTCAGATACAGCACCGGAACAGCGTCAAACAACACCGCCAACCCAAGCGAGGCCGCCGCGACATGGGCGTAGCCACCAATGTGGATTCCGATCGCCGCCAGCCACCCCGCCTTTTTACCGCGCGCCATGGTTTGCGCCGCCGCATAAAGCATGGCTGGCCCCGGCATATAGGCAAAGACCATTGTGGCAAGAAAGAAGGCAAAAAGGATTTCAGCAGAGGGCATAGGCGACCGGGTCCAAGGATCTTGCAAGAAAAAGCTACCGCAGTTCAAACAGCCACTTTCTGGACTGTCAACGCTTTGGGGCGTCGCCTGCGCAACAATGGCGACCAGATTGCCCGCCGCAACTAAAGTTCGAGCCGACCCTGACAGATCAGGGCAATGGGGGTTGTCCTTGCCCCCCAATTAGAAGGGGCCAGCTCCAAGCAACAAATCATGTGGCCTCTGGCCCCACCAACACAATGATGAAAACGTGCTCCCGAAAGTTTCTTCGGGAGCAGACGACTTTGGATGTCGGCTAAGCGGGACGAAGCTGCCATCTGGAATGCCGACATGAACGATCGCATTGGGTTCACGCTCGAAACTCTGCCAGATGCTCCCGAAACAACGAAAGCGGCATCATCGTTCGATACTCACGCGGGAAGTAAATATAGATGCCCGGCGTTTCGCCGACTTGCTTTTCTAAAACCGGAACAAGATCACCGCGCTCAATCTCGTCGGCACAGTAATCGCGGAAAGTATAGATCAGACCTTGGTCCTGAAGCGCGAGATCCACAACGGTTGGCAACGTGTTGACGATTATAGGGCCACCAACTTCTACCCTGTAGTCATCACCCTTTTCGACAAAGGTCCATGGGGCGATTTGGCGAGACGTCTGGAAACGATAGCGAATGCAATCATGCTCCAGCAAGTCGCTGGGCGTTCTGGGTGTGCCTCGGCGTTCCAAATACCTCGGGCTTGCCAGGATGGCGAGTTTCAGCGGCGGCGTTAATCGAACCGCCACCATGTCCTGTGCAATGCGATCTCCAAGCCGGAACCCTGCATGGAGTTCTTCACCTAAGATATCCGAGAACGCCTCTGTGAACGACATTTCCAATTCAATCTCGGGATAGGCTGCGCGGAACGATTGGATCGCCGACCCCACATATAGCTTGTAGACGAACTCCGGCATCGCCAAACGCAGGCTTCCCCGCGCGGCATGACCCGTCGAACGCGCGCTGTCCACAGCGTCTGCAAGTTGTTCGAAGGCAGGGCCTGCACCTCGGAGCAATGCACGTCCCGCCTCTGTCAGGCTGAGTGATCGTGTGGTGCGGATGATGAGCGCGGTGTCAAGTTGTTCTTCGAGCGTCTTCAATTGGTGGCTTACCGTGGAGGGTTGCAAGCCCAAACGGTTTGCTGCGCCTTTGAATGAGCCCTCACGGGCAATTGCATCGAAGATTTCCAGTGTGGCAAGCGGTAGGCGCATTATTCGATTTCATACATCATAGTTGTGACCGATAGCTATATTATCACTTTTAGCTGAGGAGTTAATTGTTCTCTCAACGAAACCCGAAGGATGGAGAGAACGAATGAAAACGATCAATCTACAGAACACACCGACGAAAACTGGCGTAACGTCAGAAGCTGTCAGCTTTCCCAGCCACGGCGTCACGTTGAAGGGCACACTCTACAAGCCAGAAGGTGCAGCAAGCGCGCTACCTGCAGCGATTGTCACTGGTGCCTGGACCACTGTGAAAGAGCAAATGCCCGGCACCTATGCCCGTGAACTGGCCGCACGGGGGATTGCCGCCTTGGCTTTCGACTTCACAGGTTGGGGCGAAAGTGATGGCGACCGCCGGTATGTTGAAGACCCAGAGGTCAAAACTGCCGACATCAAGGCAGCGGTAGACTATCTGTCAGGCCGCGATGACATCTCCTCAATGTCAGGTCTTGGTGTCTGCGCCTCATCTGGCTACATGGCCGCTGCTGTGGCTGTTGATGATCGGCTGAGCAAAGTTGCTCTTGTTGCACCCTGGCTGCACGACCCGGCAATGGCCGAAGGCATCTATGGCGGCGTTGAAAACGCCAAAGGGTTGATTGCAGCGAGCGAAGCTGACGATGGTGCCGTCCTCGTTGGGGCATCTGCCACCGATGAGAACTCCGTCATGTATCAGGCCCCATATTATACCGAAGAAGATCGCGGCCTGATCCCAGCTTATGACAACAAATTCGCGGTCGCATCCTGGAAGCCGTGGCTAACCTATGATGCACAGGCCTCAGCTGATCGCCTGACCAAACCGATGCTCATGGTCGGCTCGCCCTCCATCGCGCTCCCTGCCGGCGCTGAGGCCTATGAGGCACGCATGACTGCACCATTGGAGAAGGTTTGGCTTGGCGATGACGTGACCCAGTTTGATTTCTATGACCGCGTGGACGCAGTGAAGGCCTCCGCCGACGCGGTCGCCGACTTCTTCAACTCCTGAAAGGAACCCAAATGAACACACTGCTCAAGACCGCAATTGCATCAACCCTTATCGTAGGAGGTCCCGCAATGGCCGGTACACCCGAAGAGAACATTCAAGTCGTGCAGGACTTCTTTGCAGCCTATGGCGCAAACGATCTTGAGGGCATCGCCGCCGTCATGGACGAAGACGTCAAGTGGCACATTCCTGGCCGCCATCCGCTTTCCGGTACAAGAAATGGGCGTGACGAAGTTCTTGAGTTCTTTGGCCAACTTGGCGTCGCGGGTTTCAAGGCCGAGCCGATCTATTTTGGCGCAGATGAAACTCACGTCGTCGACATTCACCGCGGTTGGTCCAACGCGGAGGGAAAGCCAAACGTCGATACTACCTGGGCGTTGGTCTACAGGATCGAAGACGGCAAGATCGTGGAAGCAACAAACCTGTCCGCCGATCAGGATGCGGCAAACACGTTCTTCTGGTCGCAGTACACCTTGGCCCCGCTGCCTGACCGTCTTGCTGAATAAAACAACAGTCCGCGCTTAGGGGCGCGGCTATCCAAGCTGAACTGCGAGACAGACATGCCACAAGACATTTCAAATACCGTATCCCGCTTCTTTTCTGCTGTTGACCGGTGCGATTGGTCAGCGGTGCAAGCTCTGATGACGGAGCAATTCCAAGTGGACTATTCGTCCTATGGCGGCGGCCCGGTATCCGAGGTCACGCCGGAAGGCCTGACCGGGGCATGGGCGGGGTTCCTGCCCTACTTCGACAGCGTGCACCATCAGATCGGCAATCTCATTGTCGAACAGGATGGCGACAACGCTGAGGTGCAATGCCACGGCATGGCCAGCCACTTCATCGCCGAGCATCCCGGCGGTGATCTGCAGTTTGTGGTTGGCACCTATGATCTTGAACTGAAGCGTGATGGGGGCAACTGGAAGTTGTCGTCCATGCGCTTCAACTTCAAATACGCCTCAGGAAACCAAACCCTCGCAGCCGAAGCACAGCGTCGTGCTGCCGAAGCCAACTCGGAGACATCAAATGCTTAAATCAACAGCTATTGCTCTCGCAGTCGTCACATTTGCAGCGCCCGCACTCGCCGAAATGTCCGACGAACAGCAGGTTCTCAATGCCATCAACAATGTCGGCTACTTCGCCGACCAAGGCGATTGGGATCAGGTTGCCGCTCAATTCCACCCCAAAGGGGCAGTGCTGGACTATACGTCCTATGCCAATGCGTCTGCAGGAACATCCACTGATCTGCCAACCCTATTGCCTGCAGAAATCGTGGCAGCCTGGCAGACGGTTTTGCCCGGCTATGACCGCACCCATCACCTGATGGGCACCGAAAGTGTCATCGTCGATGGCGACACCGCAAGCACGATCGCTAATATCTATGCGACCCATATCCTCGAAAACGAAGGTGAGGATACGTGGATATTCATCGGTGATTACCAGCATGAGCTGGAGAAGACCGATGACGGCTGGAAGATCACCTTCATGCGCGCCAACCTCCGCGCCCAGTTGGGCAACGAGAACCTGCCAGCACTTGCGACTGAACGCGTCGCTGCTGGCAACAACTAAAACCACCGATAAGGAGCAGGTATCATGTTGAAACGAAACACTCTTATGCTTGCCCTATTGGCGAGCCCAGTTTTGGCAGAGGACCTGCCCCCGGCAATTGATTGTTATCAAAGCAGAGCCAACGCCAAGGATATCGACGCCTATATGGCCTGCTTTACGGAAGACGCCGAGATTATCGACGTCAGCCGGACCTTCACCGGCCAAGAAGACATCCGAGCATGGGCCGCACGCGAGGTCATTCCGGGCGGTGACACATTCCGGCATCGCGAAATCCTGGAACAAGCCGAAGGCAATGCCAAAACCGAGGTCAACTGGCTAAGCTGGGTTGTCCACTATTCGTACTGGTGGGATGCCGAGGGCACGATCACCAAGATGTCACTGCAATACGCTAACTAGGGGATGACGATGAAACGGGCTTTCGTCACAGGAGCAAATCGCGGTATTGGCCTTGCCATCGCGGCCGGCCTGACGGCAAAGGGGCTGGAGGTGGTGATTGGCTCTCGTGATTTAAAAACTGGTCAAGCAGCAGCGGCGGAGATAGGCGCGACAGCCGTCCAACTGGATGTCGCCAACCCTGCGAGCATCGAAGCGGCCGTAGATGATGCCGGACCAATAGATGTTCTGGTCAACAACGCCGGCATCCTTGGTTCTGGCAATCTGCTAGACGATCCAACAGACTTTGAGACCTCAATGGCGATCATGGTGCATGGCCCATACCTTCTGATGCACCACCTGACGCCGCATATGGTGTCACAAGGTTATGGGCACATCGTAAATGTCTCATCCGGTTGGGGCGCGTTCTCTGATGGTGTGAACGGACCAGCATCCTACGGTGTGGCAAAAGCCGCGCTCAACGCGCTCACCGTCGCGACGGCCCGCACTTTGCCCAAAAACGTCAAGGTCAATGCCATGTGTCCGGGCTGGGTGCGGACGCGCATGGGTGGCGGTGCGGCCAGCAGATCACCAGAACAGGGAGCCGATACAGCTGTCTGGTTGGCCACGCTTTCTGACGACGGCCCAACAGGACAATTCTTCCGCGATCGACAACGGATCGAATGGTAGAGCAGGCGTTTGGGCGCACCGCAGCATTTTGCAGTTTTGACTCGAAACGGTCATTGCGCGTTGGACCTTCAAGGGCCCGACATGCACCGTGGACAGCAATGGGCTGGCCCTTCGGGGTCTTTTTCTGTCTAGGGGCCGGCCCAAATAGACCGGCCCCGGTGTTGGTTCAGATCACTCGAGATCTTCTGGCAGAATCAGGTTCAGAAGGATCGAGAGCGCCGCTGCGGGCAGCAGGCCCGAGGTCAGCAGGATCTTGAGCGTGCTGGGCATATGCTGCAGCGCGTCGGGCTCCAGCTGAAGACCCAGACCCACGGCCAGTGAAATGGCAAAAATCACCATATTGCGGCGTGTCCAGTTTACGTCGGACAGCATGTTGATGCCCGCTGCGGCCACCATGCCGAACATGACAATCACACCACCGCCCAGCACATTGATCGGGATGGTGCGGATGATGGCGCCCACCATGGGCACCAGACCACAGATGATCAGGAACAGCGCACCAATGGTAACCACATGGCGGCTCATGATGCCAGTCATCGAGATCAGGCCCACGTTCTGGGAGAATGAGGTGTTCGGCAACCCACCAAACAGACCCGCAATGGCGGTGCCCAGACCATCGGCATAGGTTGCCCCGGCGATTTCTTTGTCAGTCGCCTCACGACCTGCGCCACCTTTGGTAATGCCCGAGCAATCGCCTACGGTTTCGATCGCCGAGATGATGCCCATGAAGGCCATGCCGATCACAATGGCCCAGTTGATCTCAAAACCCCATTTGAAGGGTTCGGGCAGTGCAAACAGTGCGGCTTTGCCCACATTGCCAAAGTTCACCTGCCCCATCATCAGGGCCACCACATAGCCAACAATGATGCCGACAAGCACCGCCGCGACGCTCAGCATGCCGCGTGTGAAGAACTTGAGCGCAAGAGTGACAGCAATCACCACCAGTGCCGGGAACCACATGGCCCAAGTGCCATATTCCGGTTTGCCTTTCAGCGGCACGCCGCCTGCGGAATACTGAATGCCCACTTTGACCAGAGCGAGGCCAATCATCAGCACGATCAGGCCCGTAACCAGCGGCGGCAGGGCAAAGCGGATTTTCCCGATCACGGTGCCCAGCAGAAAGTGGAAGACGCCGCCAATGACCACACCGGCCATCAGACCGCCCATGGCATCTGGGCCCTGCCCGGCCACGGCGGGGATCATCACCGGCAGGAAGGCAAAGCTTGTGCCCTGAACAATCGGCAGACGGGCGCCCACCGGACCCATACCGATGGTCTGAAACAGCGTGGCAATCCCGGCAAACAGCATCGACATCTGGATCATATAGGTCATGTCCGGAAAGCCCAGCGCGCCCTGATCTGATCCAAAGCCAAAGCCCGCCGCCCCGGCGATGATGATCGCAGGCGTGACGTTTGAGACAAACATGGCCAGAACGTGCTGGATGCCCAGCGGGACGGCCTGTCCCAAGGGAGGTGTGTAGTTGGGGTCAGCCAACTGCTCGGGCGTGCCGAGCGAGGATGCATGTGTCATAGTTTACTCCACTGTCGGTAAGTGCGGCCGCCCTCTTTGTTGGGGTGATCCACACGGGGGTGGGCCTAGGGCCCGGTGATACTGACTGTTTCCTTCAGCCAGAATTCTTGCAGGTTGGGGGTCTCGCCAATGCGGTCCACCACCGCAAACAGCCCGGGCGCCTGCAGTGGGGTCAAAACCCCATGCCAGGTGCCGCGGTGAAAATTGATCGCCTGACCGGGGGCCGCGATAAAGGCATGGATGGGACCGGGGATATCGCCCGGCTCAGCCACAATCACCAGCCAGGGATTTTGATGCATCGGGACGAAGGTCTGACAGCCTTCGGGGTGCCGCTCGACCATCTCAAGCTGATAGGGCAGCGCGCGGGGCTCCGCGTTGAACAGGCTGACACCGGCGCGGCCCTCGGGGCCAAAATCCAATTTGGCCCGGTCATGAAACCGGCCGCAGAGCCCTAGGTTGATGATCTTGTCGGGATCCCCCGCACAGTCCAGCACATCACCAAAGGACGCAAAGGCGCGGGCCGTCAGGGGCAGGGCTTGGATCTGGGCCATCAGGTGTCCTTTCACGGCGGACGGGGGCGCTGCCCCCTCTGGCCCCGAGGGCCATTCACCCCCGGAGTATTTATAAAAAAGAAGAAGCTTAGAGGGTCAGGCTCGGGTGTCGGTTGACGTCTTTGTAAAGCAGGTAGCGGAAGGGTTCGTCTCCGGTGGCGATACAGGCCTGCGGGCAGAAGGCGCGCAGCCACATAAAGTCACCGGGGCCAACCTCGACCCAATCTGTGTTGAGCAGGTATTTGGCGGTGCCTTGAAGGACGTAGAGCCCGTGTTCCATCACATGGGTTTCCGCAAAGGGGATGCGGCCACCGGGGTGGAAGGTCACGATATTCATATGCATGTCGTGGCGCAGATCTGTCGGTTCGACAAACCGTGTGGTGCCCCATTTGTCGGTGTTGGGCATCCAGTTGATCAGCGTCTCGGCATCGGAGGTGACAAAGGCGTTGGGTTTCTCAATGCCCGGCGCGGGCTCCCAGCGTTTGCGGATCCAGTGGAAACACAAGGGCTCAGTGCCGGAGTTTTCAATCGTCCAAGCGCACCCCGCCGGAATATAGGCGTAGCTGCCCGCATTGAGGCTATGTGTTGTCCCGTCGAGCGTGAGCTGGCCCGTGCCCGAGGTGACCAGAAGTGTCGCTTGCGCCGCAGCATCCGGTTCGGGGGTCTCACTGCCGCCTCCGGGGGCGATCTCAACCGCATATTGAGCGAAGGTCTCAGCAAAGCCGGACAGGGGCCGGGCAATGATCCAGACGCGGGTGTCGCGCCATCCGGGCAAGAACGATGTCACGATATCGCGCATGGTGACGGCGGGGATCACCGCATAGGCCTCGGTGAAAACGGCGGTGCCTTCAGGGTTCACCGATTGCTCGGGCAGACCGCCGGGGGGAAAGGCATAGCTGCGGGGGCCGATGTTCTGGTCGCTCATAGCAGATCCTCCAGGCGCAGGCGCGCGATGCGTTCAACCTGACGGCAGGCCTCGGCAAATTCGGTGTCGGTGTCGTTGGAGATGCGACGTTCGAAGGCGGCAAGAATGCCCGCCTTGTCGTAGTCACGCACGGCAATGATGAAGGGAAAGCCGTGTTTTGTGGTGTAGTCGCTGTTCAGCGCGGTAAAGCCTGTGCGCTCCTCATCGGTCAGGGCGTCCAGACCGGCGCTGCTTTGTTCTGAGGTGGATTCGGCGGTCAGGCGTTTGGCCTGCGCCAGCTTGCCTGCCAGATCGGGATGGGCGTTCAGAACACCAAGACGTTCTTCGTGGCTGGCGCTGCGGAACATCCGGGCCAGCGCGTTGTGTACACCAGCGGCCCGGTCATGCGCCGGACCCAGCTCCAGATCAAAGGCACGCTCGGCAATCCAGGGCGAATGTTCAAACACGCCACCAAAGGTGCCGACAAAGGTTTCGCGATCCATGTGTGACGCACGCAGTTTGCGTTGCGGCGGATATGTGGCGGCCCAGTGATCAGCGACATCAATGCGGCGCGGACACCAGACGGCCTCGTGTTGGGCGATGTGATCCAGGAAGCGTTTCAAACCGGCTATTTTGCCCGGACGCCCTACCAGACGGCAATGCAGCCCGACGCTCATCATCGCAGGTCGCCCCGCCTCGCCTTCGGCATAAAGCGTATCAAAGGCATCAATCAGATAATCACCAAAATCCTGCCCTGTGACCCACCCCGGCGCACCGGAAAAGCGCATGTCATTGGCCTCAAGCGTATAGGGGATGATCAGCTGGTCACGCCCGTCGATGTCGCGCCAATAGGGTAGATCATCGTCATAGGTGTCTGAGATATAGGCCATCTGGCCGGTCTCAGCCACGAGTGGCACAGTGTTCATGCTGCAACGCCCGGTGTACCAGCCGCGTGGTGCCTCGCCGACCACTTCGCTGTGCAGGCGGATGGCCTCGGCGATCTGGGCGCGCTCTTCCTCTTCGGGCATGTCGCGATGTTCGACCCATTTCAATCCGTGGCTGGCAATCTCCCAGCCCGCGTCTTTCATCGCCTCGACCTGTTCGGGGGAGCGTGCCAAAGCTGTGGCTACGCCGTAGATCGTCAACGGGATAGCAGCGCTGGTGAACAGGCGGTGCAGCCGCCAGAACCCGGCCCGCGCGCCATATTCGTAGATGGATTCCATGTTCCAGTGACGCGCACCGGGCCAGGGCGCGGCGCCTGGGATATCCGACAAGAACCCTTCTGAACCGCTATCCCCATGCAGCAGGCAGTTTTCCCCCCCCTCTTCATAGTTCAGCACAAACTGAACAGCGATCTTGGCCTCTCCGGGCCATTTCGGATCGGGGCGGTTGGGGCCATAGCCAACCATATCACGTGTATAGCGGGTCATCGGGTGTCCTCGAGGATGATGATCACCAAGAATACCCAGATAATCGCGAAACATTGTCAAAAAAATCCGAAAGGACTTGTAGACCTGAGATGCACGCGTTTTGCTCTGATTTCAGATAGAAAGGCCCAAATTCTGGGCTGACAGGAGATCACATCATGGCCGAGGGCTATCTGACCACCCATATTCTCGACACGGCAAAGGGCACGCCCGCGGCGGGTATCAAAATCGCCCTGTATAAGGTTTCGGGCAACTCACATCGCAAGATCGCGGAGACTGTGACCAACTCAGACGGCCGCACCGATGCGCCGATCCTGCCTAAGGAAAAGTTTGCACCGGGCACGTATGAGCTGATCTTCTTTGCGGGTGACTATCTGCGCGACACCGGTCAGGCCGCCGAAGATCCGCTGTTTCTCGACCAGATCCCCATTCGGTTTGGCATGGCCGACGCCGAGGCGCATTACCATGTGCCGCTGTTGCTCTCGCCCTATGGATATTCGACCTACCGTGGATCCTAAAGCGGAACCCGCTCTGATGTCAGAGCGGGTGTCTTTGTGTGACCTGTTGGATCAGGTCTGGGGCACAGTGGCCTGACCGGTGATCTCTCCCAGAGCGAGATCGCGGTAATGCAGAGCCACCTGCGCCACTGAGGGGCACCCGCTGTCATCCAGCCCAAACATCTGCGCGGATTCCTTGACCATCGGCAGGCTCACCGCGTTGATCCGCTTGCCCTCTTCCAACTCAAGCGCCACGGTGGCAACAAAAGCCTCGATTGCACCGGCGCCTAGGGCAATCGCCGCAGTCTGGGCCACCGGATGGCGGGTCACAGCGCCCGAGGTCAATGTGAGTGATCCACCGGGTGTCAGATACCGGTGGCCGACCCGCGCCAGATTGACCTGACCTCGGATTTTGCCCTCCAGCGCCATATTGTAGGCCCCGTCATCCACGGCATCAAAGGGTCCAAAGGTGCCGTCTCCCGCTGCACTGATGATCGCATCAATTGGGCCAATCTCTTTGAAGAACTCTGACAGCGCCTTGGTGTCCGTCATGTCCACTTGACGGTCTCCTCCGCTGCGCCCAACCGAAATCACCTCGTGATCATCTGCGCGCAACTGAGTTACAATGCCGGACCCAACCATCCCGGTTCCGCCGATTACAACAATCTTCTTCATGATCTGCTCCGTCGATCTATTTGCGTTGACCTAGAGCTAAGCCGACAAAGCGTCACAAAAAAGCATAGCCTTCCGATCAAGATGGTCGTAAAATTTGACCATGATCAATCTAGACCACCTCAACGTCATCACCACCATCATCGACACGGGCAGTTTTCAGCTCGCCAGCGAAAAGCTCAACAAAGCGCGCTCGGCCGTGTCTTATTCAGTCAAACAGGTCGAAGAGCATCTGCAGGTGCAGATTTTTGATCGGTCGAACTATCGGCCCAGCCTGACACCGGAAGGACAGGCCATGCTGCCTGAAATCCGGCAGCTGCTGAAACACGCCCGTGGCTTTGAAGGATTTGTTCAGGAGCTTCGCGGGGAGAACGAAACCGAATTGCGTCTGGGGGTCAGCAGCATCTTTCCCGTGGCACGCCTCTCGGGCCTGCTTCAATCCTTGAGATCGCAGTTTCCTGCAACCACCCTGCATCTCGAATTCGAGGTGGCTTCAGGTGAACGGCTGCTGCTATCCGAACAGGTGGATCTGGCAATTTTTGCCGCCCCTGTGCGCAATATGGCCCTGGAATACCGGCAGATTGCCTCAATGGAGGTGCCTTTGGTGATCGCAAAGGGCGTGATCCCCTGTGATCCGCAGGCCGTGACACGCGAAGATCTCGCACAGCATCCACAGGTTGTTGTGAAGTCCACCGATGAGAAATCCCCGGATACCGGACTTCTGGAGGATGCGCCGAAATGGTTTGTGACCGAGCTTGGCGCGAAAAAAGATCTGATCTGCGCCGGTCTGGGCTGGGGGCGACTTCCCTCTCACATGATTGCCGAGGAAATTGCGCAGGGGGATCTGATGGTTTTGCCAACGTTGGGCGACATTACTTTGCCGATCTGCATCACCAAACGCAGCCATCAGGATCTTGGTCCGGTCGGAGCCCATATCTGGAAGTTCTTTGACCCGCCCACTCCGTGATATTGGCATTTTGGAACCAGCAAAAAGTCTTATGCCGGCTAAACTGCCACCTGCACAAAGTCCGGTCATCCGGCGCGGCCCAAAGGTCAGTGAGTGCCCCTTTTGGTGCGCAAGTTCCGACACTTAATCGACTTTCAGCTGACTGGAACAGTGTCAGTTGGTCAGGCACCTCAACGGCAGGCCCGGCCTGGTCTTGTTACGTCACAAAGCGCATGGCAATACCGCCCAACTTTGACATGTCGGTAGCGATCAGCTTGCCGTCGATTTCTATTTTTTCGACGAGATGATCGCTCTTAACAGCCGCAAGATTTTCGACCTGAACATCCAACGCCGCAATTCTCGGCCCCTGCGCCAAAAAGCCATTTGGCACTTCCACCCGAAAGAGTGCTTGAAATTGCCTGGGCTCAGTGATCCGCCAAAATCCTTTGGTTGTCTCGACGCAGTCCACCCTCTCGTCATCTTTGGTCGCGATAACGTGGTGAACATGCGTCAGCCAATCCAGAACTGACGCTTTGTTCTCGGTCACAATAGTCGCCGCTGCAAAGCCATGTGCGCCGTTGGGGTGAGACATCCGGTCAGGGAATTCGAGCAGATCTCGCCGATGCTGGTGGCAGGCGAAGACCGAGAGCCGTGGCATGGTTTCATTCTGAAAAACCTTGAGCGTTGTTTTGGTTCGATCAGGCTGTCCATCGGCCCGGACAACATCGCGGCCAAAATTTATGGTCCCCGTGCACGGAATGCCGTGCTCGGCCAATCGGGCCTCAGCCTCTTCCGCGTCTTCTGTGAACAAGGCGGTGAGCGCAACACCTTCGGAATCGTTCAAGAACCTCTCAACATGTCGCCCAAAGCGAAAACCACCCGTTTCATAGCCATCCAGCAAAGACGCATCGCCAATACTGACGATTTCGAGAATTTGATGATGGAACAAAGCCAGTGCAGTAGAGGTCCCCCATGGGTGCTGCCCTGGTGGCGCAATAAAGAACCCCAAACTGCGGTAGGTTTCGATCGCGTTGTCCAGATCACGAACAGCGATCAGCGGGTGATCTATGCCAAGAAATGCCATGGGACCCCTTTAGGTGAATCCGTTGAAGCTGTTGGGTTTGCGGTCGTGGACGATGCCTTTGGGACCAAAGACCGTTTTGCCATCGGGAACCGATTTGGTGACAATTGCACCTGCGGCTACGACGGCATTTTCGCCAATATCAATGCCACCCAAAATAATCGAATGACCGCCCAGCACCGCCCCCCTGCCGATCCGCGGATGGCGGCGATTGCCCATGCTGACGAAGTTTGACCCGAGGGTGACCCCGTGCCAGATGCTCACGTCATCTTCGATAATCGACGTGCGCCCGATTACGACGCCAAGCCCGTGATCGAGCCAGACCCGCCGTCCGATCTGCGCCTCTGGCGCAATGTCCACGCTAAGCTGCCGCCCAAGCAAAGCCTTCACCGCAGCCGCTGCCGTATCCCGTCCTGACATGAGCAGCGCACGCGAGGCGCGATACGACAGAAGCCCCTGATAGCCGGGGGCAAACAGCAATACCCGAGCGGCATCAGTGCTGAGGTCACGTTCAGCGGTGGCCGCGAGGTCTTCCATGGCAATAGCGACGGCCTCTGTGTCCGTTGCAAAGGCTTCACCAACCAGCTCACGCACCCTGCCGCGCGCCTGTGGGTCCGGGACAAGGCCAGCCAGAACAGCCGCGAGCAACTCGGAGGCACTTTGCAACGCTTCTGGCTCAAACCCGTAAAGCGCAGCCAACGCGGGTTCTTCGTGAAACAGGCGGGCGGTGTTTTCGATCAGGCTCATGTCATTCGCTTGGGGCATAACCAAATGCCACGCGTGGCACCTCCGCTGTTTCGACCCAGACACTTTTGGGTTCTGTGTATTCCATCAGCACATCCAATCCTGAGGATCTCCCAAATCCGGAAGAGCGCGAGCCACCGAAGGGCGTGGAGACATGGATTGCCTTGTAGCTATTCACCCAAAAGGTGCCGGCCCGTACATTCGCGGCCATGCGATGAGCGAGGCTGAGATTGTTGGTCCAGACTGCGCCTGCAAGGCCAAAATCAGTGCTGTTGGCGATGCGGATGGCGTCAGCCTCGTCTTCAAAGCTTAGGGCAGTGATCACGGGACCAAAAATCTCTTTCTGGGCGGCGTCAGCTTCAGGAGCGAGATTGTCAAGGATCGTCGGCAGCACGATAAGTGCATCCTTAACAGTGCCAGCGCCCGTGAGCACCTTTGCACCGTCTTGGGAGGCCTGTTCAACCATCGCAGTGATATGTTCGAACTGGCGCAGATTGCTGATCGGACCGATCTCCGTGGCCTCATCTAGAGGATCACCAACCCTGAGCCTTTCCATTCCCTCGGCCACCATGTCAATGAACCGCTCTTTGATAGAAGCCTGTACCAAGAGCCTTGATCCGGCAACACAGCTTTGCCCTGCGGTCGCAAAGATTGCTGCCTGAGCACCTTTACAGGCGGCCTCTAGGTCAGCGTCTTCGAACACAATATTCGCCGACTTACCGCCGAGTTCCAGAACAACAGGTTTTAGGGCTTTGCCCGCAGAAGTCGCAACGACACGGCCTGTTGCCGGGGAGCCAACAAACACCACCTTGCGGGTCGCATCATGCGCAATCGCCGCTTCGCCTGCTGTCGGTCCAAGTCCTGCAAGCACGTTAACCAATCCCTTTGGGGCCCCTGCTTCTTCGCAGATGGTGGCCAGGGCAATAGAGGTCAGCGGGGTCAATTCGCTTGGTTTCAACACCACGCCGTTCCCACAGGCCATAGCAGGTGCGATTTGCCACCCAGCGGTGAACATGGGGGCGTTCCAAGGGGTTATCTGGAAAATGACCCCCAAAGGTTCACGGATCGTATAGTTCAGATGTCCGGAAGGAACCGGAATAACCTCGCCATGTAGCTTGTCCGTATAACCGGCATAATAGCGGAACATTTCGGACACTTTCGCAACCTCAACCCGACAATCGCGGATAGGTTTACCGGACACGACCGCCTCAATCTGGGCCAAGGCTTCGTGCCTTTCATCGACCAAGACCGCGATCTTTTGCATGATGACACCGCGGCCCGCCGCAGTGAATTCAGTCATCCATTGTTTTTGAGCGGCCTCAGATGCAAGGCAGGCCTGGTTTGCAACCGCTGCGCCGCAGTCGAGATATTCAGTGAGGACCGTACGAGAAAACGGGTCCTCCAAACAGATCCTCGCGCCGTTTCCAGAGACGAAGGCGCCACCGACATAGCTTTGCGGGGTGTCTGACAAACCAAGCTCGGCGCAAAGCGATTTGTAGTGGGCGATACGATCAAGCATTGGAACGTTTCCGATATTTGAAGATTTCGTTGAAGTCGGCACTATCATCCAGCATGTCGCGGCTGTTTTCCCAGATAGACGCGATCATCTCAGTTGCAGGCAATTCGATGCCAAGCCGCGTCGCCAGCCCAGTGGCCAGTCCAACATCCTTGCGCATCAGCCCCATGGTGAAGCCTGAATCGTAAGCTTCGTTGGTGATCCACTTCGGAAAGTTAACTTCGCTGACACCTGACCGGCCAGATCCCGCGTTGATGCCTGTCAGCAGCTCGGACAAAGTAATCCCGGCTTGTTCAGCCATCTGAGCCATTTCGCTCATGAGAACGAGGTTCGCGGCGCACAGCAGGTTATTCGCGATCTTGACTGTGTGACCTGCACCCGATGGGCCAATATGGGCCAATTTTCCGGTCATGGCTTCCAGCAAAGGCCTCACCTTGGCAAAGGCGGCGGCGTCCCCGCCGACAATCATTGTCATGGTTCCCGAACGTGCACCAAGAGGACCGCCACTGACTGGACCATCAAGGAAGGAGTAGCCGTTGCTTTCCGCTATAGCCGCCAGTTGCTTTGTCGTATCCGGCTCCGACGTTGAGGTGTCCACTATGACTGAGCCGGGCTTCAGATACGGTCCAAGCTCATCCATCACCGCCGCTACAATTGCAGCCTTTGGCAAGGACAAAACAATCGTGTCGCATACATCACCCAATTCACTCAACGCACCGGCAACTTTGGCCCCAGAAGCTTCGGCGCGGGCGCGGGCTTCTGGCAGTGCATCGTAGCAAAAGACCTCGTAATTCTGCTCCTTCAAACGCGCAAGGTATCCGCCCCCCATCGCTCCCAACCCGACCAATCCAATCATGATACGCCTCCAGTGTTTCGGAGGAGCGTATGTCGGCTTCAGGCATCCGTGAATTGCAGCGCAGCGGATAAAATGTTGCGCGATACGCAACACCTGCGCGCAGCTAGACCTGAAACGCCTGCATTGAGCGGATCGCATGATTGGCAAGCTTCATCGCCACCTCGGGCAAGCGTCGACCCGCGCGGGCGATCAAACTGACCTCACCCTGCGCAAATTCCGGCGCATCCAAAGGTAAGCCCACGATGGTGCCATCCGCAATCTCTTGGGCAACCACAAAGGCGGGTAGGACAGTGACACCAAGCCCTTCACGAACAAAATCTCGAACGGCGACCAGTGAATTGGCGTCCATCGTGCGATTGAGCCGCACCCCATAGCGCGCCTCAACTTCTCGCACCATTGCCCCAATGCCAGAGCCGGACGACAAAACGGCCGATTGCATTGCGGCAAGGCTGCTGATTGAAACAGGCGTGGCTGTTTTCGCCCAGCCCGACGTCGGATTGACCAGCAACTCCAACGGCTGAGCCACATGTGCCAAGACCTTACACTGACGATCTGGTATCGCATTGAATACAAACCCAAGATGGGCCACGTCATCCTGGATGTCTTGCACAACCGCATCGGTTGACCCGCTGCGAATGGTAAGGGTGATCTCAGGATAGGCCTTTTTGAAACCGGGGAGCGCGTTCTTGATCAAATCGCTGACAAACCCTTCGCCAACCGCCAGCGAAACACGGCCCCGCCGCATGCCGCGCAGAGCGTCGAACTCGGCTCTCAGCGCCTCAAACTCCGCCGCCTGACCGCGCAAATGGCTCAAAAGCAATTCGCCAGCCTCAGTAGGTTTGACCCCTTTTTTGCGCCGTTCGATCAGTTGAATGCCAAGCTCATTTTCCAGAGCTGTCAGCCTGCGGCTAATCGTGGAGGGTTCTTGCTCCAGCGCAATTGCAACGGCTCTTATGGACCCCTGTTCACAAACACGCTTGAAGGTTGAGGTGAGTTTGTCGTCCATTTGGCCCGTTTGGTTGCATATTTTGCACTCATTTCTAGAATGGTTGCCCCAAAAGACAACGGATTTGCGCAAAGCAGCGAGATCACTTGAATTCCACCGCCCAACTTCGGGTCACCGAACCTCAAGAAAGCCCAGAAAATATCGTAAGCGCTTGATATTTTGGTGATCCCGGTAGGATTCGAACCTACAACCTGCCCCTTAGGAGGGATGCGTTCATAACGCTATTCCTTTTGTGATTTCTTAGAGTTGGGTGTTTGTACAGCGTCATTCTGTACGTGGTTTGTACGAAAACGGGCCCTGATGTCGGCTTCATCGGTCTCTGCGTGGGCATAGATGCGCATGGGTAAATTGGGGTCTGACCATCGCCCAGCTTTAGCCGCTGTGACCGGATCGACCCCTTGGCGCACGACCAGTTCGGTGAAGAACCCGTGCCGTCCTGCCGGGTGCGCCGAGAGGTACGGGATGCCCGCGCGCTTGCAGATCGTCTTCCAGCGCGTGTTGTAACCTGTCGAGCTGCCATAGCCGAAGATGCGCGCCTTCATCAGCTTGCCGGTCTTCCGGTTCTTTGGGCGCTTAGGCGGCAACGCGAGCAGCTCGTCCATCATCTGAGGGGAGACGGTGATCCAACTTTCCGAATGGCCCTTCTGCGCTTTTACACGGGCTTTGTTTTCATGCGGTCGAAGGTCATCAGGCTCCAATGATACGGCTTGATCAATCCGTGCAGCCGTTTCAAACATAAATCGGACCAGCGCGGCATTGTATGGATCCGCGGCACGGCAAAAAGCCTCGATCCATTCCTTGTCAGCTGGCGTGCGCTCCACGCGGCTGAGCTTCCCTCGCCGCTTGTCCTGAGCGATCCGCTCGAACTTGTCGTAGGGCTTCACGCGGATCAGAGGCGTGCCTTCCAGCTCGTGTGCGTTGTTGATCACCGCACTCGCGGGCGTCACGATTTCGCGCCACCAAGTATCGGTCGAAGCTTTAGGTTTCAGCTTTGGTCCAAGGCTCTTCAATAGCGCACCAGATATCGCGCCTAGCGACAGGTCGCCGATTGCTTCGACAATCGGGATCAACTGCTTCGCTGCCTTAGGCGAAGCGTTGTAGAGCATAATGGCATCGGAGAACGTATTGCTCGGTTCGTCGCCCACGACATAGCGACGGATTTGCCGTTCGGTCTCATGGTTTATCCAGTCCCGTGCGCCTTCTTCTGTAGATGCCTTAGTGCTTCGCCGGTATGGGCCGGCGATTGGCCTGCCGTTGTATTCAATCCACCCCTTGGCCCAGTAGACACGGCCCCTCTTGTAAATTTGGAGCGGCATGACTGGCCTCCTTCAAAAATCGTATCAATCTGCGCGGGCGTGATGAGCATGGTCCGCCCAAGGCGGTAAAAAGCGCCGGTCTCATTGGCGCGCTCTCGCAATGTGCGTTCTGAAATGTCGATCCCCATCCCGGCCATGACTTCGACCCACTGCGCAGGCGTTTTACCAAGCCCCAGGATCTGAGAGCTGTCTGAATAGTTGGTCTCTGCCATTTCAGTTGTCCTTGTCCGCTTAAGTTGAATCGGCGATACGCATGGAATCGCTTGTTCTGCACCTTCTGACGTGGTCAGATGGGATTAACTGTAAATGTTCGTCATTTTTTGCAAAGTTCGCGAACTTCGGCGAAGTAGTCAATTGGAAAATTCAGATGCCGCAGAAACATGCTGATCTTTTTGCTGCAATGGGTGCTCGTCTCACCATTGCTCGCAATGAAATCGGCTTCTCACAAGCGGCTATGGCGGAAGCTATCGGCGTCTCACCCCGCGCGTATCACAGCTACGAAAAGGGCCAGCGCGGAATACCTGTAGAAGCCTTGGTCGCGATGGGTGAGCGGTTCGAGGTTGACGTGCCCTGGCTGCTACTCGGCACCAAATCCATTCGGGCTGGGCATGATTTCGAAGCGCTCAAACACATCGAAAGCTCGCTGGATAAGCACCTCACCGATGAGGGCATAAAAATCAAAAGCGAAAAGCGCGGGGCCATAATCGCCCGCTGGTATCAATCGCATGTCGAAGGCCGTGAAGTGACGGATGATGACGTGCACACATGGATCGAGCTGGTAAGGGAGTAGTCTGGTGAACAAGGCAAGCAAACGCTGGAATATGTTGCGACATTCGGTCTTGGAGCGCACCCGCCGTGAGGTGATCGAACCCTTTGGCCCGCTTTACTTGATCTTTCTGGGAACCAGCGTGTTCTACCTGATTGGCTTGGGCAGACTATCATTGGCACAACAGACTGCTGAATACTCAGTTTTGGCCACCATCATGATTTTTGCAATTGCTGCGGCTGGCTTGGCACTTCCATTTTTGACAGGTGCGGTGCTGACCCTACGCGCGGCCGATCGAAAACTGGAACGTCTCCAACGCGGGTGATCCGATGGCCTTCGGTATCTTCATCCACCGCAGCGACTCGATCTACGACGACATTCCCTCGGAGCGGTATCAGTTTCCCAAGCAATACCTCTCGCGTGCCCAACAGTGCGAAGGGGATTGGATCGTCTACCTAGAGCCAAGCAAGGTCAAAGAGACCAAAGGGTGTTTTGCTGTCGCCAAAGTGCAGGAAATCATTCCGGATCCTAGGAAGCAGGACATTTTCTTGGTGGTCATCGAGCCAGGAACGTATCTTGATTTCGGCGACCCTGTTTCATTTCGAGACGAAAACTCAATCGTCGAAAGAGGATTGCTGAACGATCAAGGCAAGATATCTGGACGCGCGCAAGCCGCGGTAAGAACCCTTTCAACTGAAGACTTTGCCCGAATAGTCGAACGTGGACTTGGGCGAGATGAGGACATCCTGCCTCGCGTGGGCGACACGACGCAGTTGCCAGGTTTTCAGGACGCGCAAACACCTTTCCAACACATGCCCGCACGGGAACGCGTCAACCAGCTGACCAATCGCGCGGTTCGCGATCGCAATTTCAGAAAGAACGTCCTGCGCGCCTACGGCGAGCGCTGCGCCATCACTGGTTTACGTCTGATCAATGGCGGTGGCCGCGCTGAAGTAGAAGCCGCTCATATCAGACCTGTAGAGCATGACGGCCCCGACATTGTCAGCAACGGACTCGCCCTGTCCGGAACCGCGCATTGGATGTTTGAT